>Ga0213870_1000059_pt1 | contig 54531 bp, 52 predicted proteins | sample WICALVC2017_Meta_FD_160119 | JGI IMG/M metagenome (GOLD analysis project Ga0213870, IMG submission 160119) | Freshwater microbial communities from subterranean cave lake in Wind Cave National Park, South Dakota, United States - WICALVC2017 | ecosystem: Environmental > Aquatic > Deep subsurface >...
GCCGTGATAGAATAAGCGCTTAGCGCTCGGTCCCGTGGTGTAAACTCTCCACGATCTTTCAGCTGTGGCCCGGTAGCTCAGTGGTAGAGCGCAGGCCTGAAGAGCCTGGCGTCGTCAGTTCGATTCTGACCTGGGCCACCATCCGTCTTCGTCCGGCTCCGCTACGCTCCGCCGAGACTACGCCGGGATGGTTTTCCGTGTTTGCCACGGCGAAGCGCAGCAAAACCTGTCTCCTTGTGCCCTGCCTCTGCTCCGACAGAAACGTTTAGACAGGGGTCTGGAGGTTCGTGTGCCCACGGCAGATTGATATACCGGCTTTCTTGCCCCTCTTCTTCACATTCTTCATATGCCTCTTAATGTGACGGCGGACGTTCCTCCCACCCTGAAGGGTTGTCGGGCGGGACGTCTTCCGCTCAACCGAAGTGGGCACTGCAGCGAATGAAGGTGCCACGATGAGGAACGATAAGAGAACCGCTGACACTGAGAGGAGAAGACGCTTCGAAACTGGTGAAAAGTGAAGATGTTTCATACGTAAAGAAGCGAGGATGAGTATTTATCGTAACACTGACGGGCTAAGGAGGAGTAGTTGCTTAACTATAAAGATTATTGTATAATAACCAACGCACAACACAATACACAATGCCGGACAAACACACACAGCACCTCACACTCTGCTTCATTGCACTCCTCACCGTCGCCGTCTCTGCAACGCTAGAGCTCCCAACAAGAGAACGAGGCGGGAATGTCCCCTACTTCATGCAGGGAAAGACGCTCATCGGGAGCTCGCTGTACCTCTCTAAACTCGACCGAGTTGATGTTCCCGATACTCCCCTCAGCCGCGTTGCACAAAGGCTACAAGCCCGCATCAGACAGTGGAAAAACATCTCCCCTCCGTTCTTCAGACTCGTCGAGGCCCTCGAAGAACGCAAGATACTCTTGAGTAAGCGGGTCTCCGTCACACTGGTAGCTGAAGACGAAACGACCCTCGATCCTTGGCTTGTCTCATTCCATCGCTACCCAACGTGGCTGAAAGCTGAGATCACGGCCACGAGCGCAGAGTTCAGTATCGATTCTGCGGCCATCCGTGCCTATCTCGAAAAGTACGAAATCGATCAACTTCCACGACCAACGGATGCCCGCCTGGCTGCCGTCACCGAAGACAAGGAACTACTGCGGGCAACCGTTGACCGTATCGCAATGGCTGGCTACACCTTCGATGTCGATGAAGCGGTCAACCTCCTCACACGCAGTTTTTCAGAGGAAGTGAGTGAGGCAAGTCTCCACGTATGGCGAACTGCAGGGACGATCATCAACAAGACATCCGCCGAGCTTGGAACGCTGCAACTCCTCGCATCGGGACAATCGAACTTCGCTGGCTCTGATGGTGGACGCATCGCAAACGTTCGGAAAGGGCTTCAGGATCACTTGAATAATGTCCTCGTCCCTCCGGGTTCAATGTTCTCGTTCAATAGCACTCTCGGGCCAGTGACACTCAGCGCAGGTTGGCGTGAAGCGCTTGGCATTTTCAATATGGGTGCCGAACTGAGGCCAGTTCCGGGAGGAGGAGTCTGCCAAGTTGCAACGACAGTGTACCGGGCAATCGTCAACGCGGGTTTTCCTGTGATCGACCGCCGTAATCACAGCCTCTTCGTAAAGTACTACGAGCAGTACGGTGTTGGCATCGACGCGACGATCTTCCCCCCCTCTGTGGATCTCACATTTGTGAATGACACGCCGAGCCACCTCCTCATCCAAGCGTACTACGACGGCTTCGATGCCTTCGTGAATATCTACGGGACACCCGATGGCCGGACGGTGACACTCGAGGGACCGTACTTTGCGACAAATGCGCCGGAAGGTCTGCTCGTCAATGAACGACAACTGAAGAAGAACGAAATCGTGTGGCTTCAGAGAATCCAGTACACGAATGGCTCGGAGCTCATGAATATCATTGTCTCTCGCTACAAGGATGTTCCGAAGAACATCATCGCGAAGTACGGCGCTGCGAGCGAAACATAGCTTGCCACCACCGCGCGGCGCGGTATACTCCGGCTCCCGTATGCGACCCAGTCTCATCCTTCTTGCTGTTGCACTCGCTCTCACAGCCTGTGCAAGACCGGCGACGCCACCGGAGGAAGCACCGCCCCCTGAACCTCCCGAAGAAGAAGCTGTGGCGCCCGCGGAACGGGAGACCCGCAATGTTCTCTACCGGGGAACGGTTGGGAAAGCTGGCATCAGTATTTACATGGAGGGAACACATCGGCTCGCACTCGCGGATGGTCGCTTCCTACTGCTCGAGAGTGAGCGCGTCGCTCTCGATGACTACGTTGGCAAAGAAGTGGAAGTGCGCGGAGACGTGCGATCAACCGTCGAAGCCGGTGGTCTCATCTTGCGAGTGAAAGAGGTTTCATCACTCCTGCTTGAAGAGGAGGAAAAGGAAATAAAGGAGGAAAAGGAGTCAAAAACTTCAGCCCCTTCCAAAGCAGAGCCCCCTCCCATCGCCAGCGAACAGCCTCCCACAGCCACTCCCCCTCCACCCACTCCAGTGCTCTCGGCGGAAATCGAGGCACGCATTGAAGCGATGGCAAAAGAGAATATGACGGCAAGCAACTGGACCCAGCAGTACTGCTCCTCCTGGATTGGCTTCTGCATTCCCGTACACCGCGACTGGTGGTACAAGTCCTTCGGAGCATCGGCGCCCGCTCTCTGGCACGTTGAACTGAATTCCCAGGAGATCGTTGAACTTGGAGAGGGACCGATTGTGGCGAACCTCGTTACTGGGGCACTCTCTACGGTAGGAGCCTCCGATGGAGAGGCCCGAAGCCAAGGAGAATTCCTCATTGGCTACCGTGCGTGGACCGAGAACCGTCACTTCGAAATCAGCGGTCCTGCGAACTTGGGTGCGGCCATTGAGTACATCACAAAGAACCTCACAAGCTACGAATCGCCGAAGGAGTAGTATACTGACCGCATGCCTCTCTTCTCGTACGTCGCACGGAATGCGCAAGGAGAGCAGGTACGTGGAACCGTCGAGGCCGTGAGTCTGCAGGCGGCACGATCGTCTCTTCAGGAGATGGACCTCCTGTGTGAGGAACTCTACGAAATGCCGGGGAATTCCCCGATACCCATCGATATCCCCCCTCTTGAAACACACACTCCACCAATGCCGCTACCGAAGCCGCCACCGACCATGGGGTTTCGGCGGCCCGCACCACTACCAGAAACACTCACAGAGAAACCGATGGCACCCCTCTATTTCCCTCTCGTCGATACTCTTCGTTTCTACGCAGGATGGCTCTTTGCGTGGTACTTCTTGATCTATGTCGTCGGCTCATACCAGGAACTCAAGGACCTGCCATTCCGCATTGAGATCCTCGAGGGGTTGTACCTCTCACCGATCGTGCTGAGCTTCACGCTCGGGGCCTTCCTGTACCTTCTTGGAAGCGACATCCACCGCAAACTCAACCGCGGCGTCGGGAAAGGCTTGTTACTCAGCATCGCCGGCCTTGCCCTTTTCATCGTCTACCGCCTCAACATCTAACCATCACCTATACGCTATACGCTCCCTATAGCCCTAGCTGCTTTCTAATCTCATCCGCCTGCTGCCGCTCTTCTTGACGCGCACCTTGTTGCACCATGACCGACTGGAGATCTTTCCAGTCTTCGGCGTGCTTCTGCTCAAGCCGCATGAGCTGCAGAAGGTGCTTCGGCGAGAGCTCGGAGAACTTTCGCTTCTCCTCCTCGAGAATTTTCTGGAGTTCATCGATCTGGAATTGGCTGAGTTTCGGAACCGCTTGGATGATCCGCCACTTCTCATCACGGGTGAGGGAGATGCTTCCCCGAAGTAGCGTGAGGAAATGCTGCTCATCGAACTTCGCCTCAGGATGTGCAGGTACCGTGATGTTGTCGTTCTTGAGGGTCGCCGTGATACTCCCGAAGCGATAGCTCCCAACCTGTCCGAGAATCCGAAGGTCCTCGTCATCGTACCCCATCTCCTTCGTCGCCTGCACTCCTGGTGGCGGTGGAGGAGGACCCGCATCTTGTGGAGGCGCCGCGCCTTCCCCCCCTGCTCCAGCAGCCGGAGAAGGCGGAGGGGGAGGTGGAGGAGGTGGCGATGCGAAGACTTGCGTGGGATCGAGCCCACCCGTCGGCACAGCATCACCAGGCCGAGGGAGAGGACTCCCTCCGGCTCCCGTTGCACTTTGCTCATCAGCCATGTGAAGTAGGTAGCGGCGGTAGTGTACCAGCCATACGACGACTGACAATGCCGATTTTTAACTTACACAGCTGTCGGAATGCTCTGTGGTAAACCGAACATCTTCCCTGCGGCACGCCGCGCCCGCAGAATGAGCTCAGGACGCAGGAGGTATCCATACCTGAGTTCCGGAATGCCGCTCTGCCGTGTCCCGAAGAGTTCCCCTGGGCCCCGGAGTTTGAGATCAATCTCCGCGAGCATGAAACCCGAGTCATACTGCTCCATCGCCTTGAGACGCGGAGAGTTTGCCTGCGTTTCATTTGTCGTGAAGAGGAAGCAGTAGCTCTTGCAGTCCGAACGCCCAACACGACCGCGAAGCTGGTGGAGCTGGGCAAGCCCGAACCGTTCCGCCCCTTCGATAAGGATGATCGTCGCGTTTGGAACATCGATCCCGACTTCGATCACAGACGTCGAGACGAGGATATCAGTTTGCCGCTCACGGAATGCCTGCATGATCTCCTGCTTCTCACGAGGAAGAAGCTTTCCGTGGAGCATCGCGATACGGCGATGGGGGAACTCACCGCGCAGGCGCTCGACTTCTTCGGTAACGTTCTTCACGTCATCGAGTTCGTCATTCTCACTGATCAGTGGACAGATGACGAAGACCTGTCGCCCCTCTCCGATTTGTTGATCGATGAACCTCTCGACCGTGCGCCGCTCCCGTGGCGCAACAACTTTCGTATGCACCTTCTGCCGTTGACCGGGTTTCTCAAGGAGAACGGAGAGGTCATGATCACCGTAAGCTGTGAGAGCGAGCGTCCGTGGAATGGGAGTCGCCGTCATCGAGAGAAAGTGCGGGCTGCCCTTCTCACGAAGCCTCTCGCGCTGCATGACTCCGAACCGGTGCTGTTCATCGACGATCACGAGGCGAAGGTCTTTAAAGTGCACGCTCTCCTCGAGGAGAGCGTGCGTGCCGATAACAGTATCAACGGTGCCCGCTGCGAGGCCTTCTTTGATCTCCTTTCCTTCGGCGGAAGGAGTCGAGCCGGTGAGGAGTACGACACGCGGAAGAGGAAATGGAATCGTTGAACGTTGAGGTTGGTCTTGGAGGTAGGAATGGAAATTGATGAGTAACTTCGCGATGGACTGTGCATGCTGCCGCGCGAGGACTTCCGTCGGCACCATGAGCGCACACTGCCCACCGTGCCGGATGACATTCGCCATCACCGCAACGGCTACAAGCGTCTTACCGGAACCGACATCCCCCTCGAGGAGTCTCGACATCGGCACATCTTTCTCCATGTCTTTGAGAATCTCGTAGATCGCAATTTTCTGGCTCTTCGTCGGAGTGAAGTGGAGCGAGGCAAAGAAGGCTCGTATGAGGGGAATATCCATCGGCGTCTTCAGACGATCTTGGAGCATCCCCTGCCAGTGTTGCTTTCGCTCGAGCGCCGCACACTGAAGAGAGAACATTTGCTCAAACGCGATTCGTTCGAATGCACGCCTTGTTTCCTCCAGAGACTCCGGAAAGTGCAGTGCGCGGATCGCATCGGCACGCGGCATAAGGCTTTCGTCCGAGAGAATCCCCGGAGGGAGAGTCTCAGGAAGCAGCGATACTGCATCTTTTACGAGCACCATCTTCTCTCGAAGCCACTTCGTGGTGGTGCTGTCATGCTGCGGATACACCGGTACAAGCCTCCCGGCATGCACGAGCGGTCGATCACGTTCTTCTTCGAACTGCGGACTCTGCATGAGGATCTTACGTCCTTTGGCTACGAGCTTCCCGGTGAGGACCACATTCGTTCCTTCGGGGAGCACCCGCTTCACGTGCGGCTGGTTGTAGAAGATCACATCGATCGTCGTCCCCTCGGAGTCCGTGAACTTTGCAGTGACGAGAGTCTTGCGGTGACGCGTGCGGACGAGCTTAAGGTGATCAATGGACCCGCGGATCGTGACCTTCTCACTGAGCGGAGCCGATGCAATCGTGTGCATGGCTGTGAGATCTTCGTGTGTTCGCGGGAGGTAGAGGAGGAAATCCTCGACCGTGTACATCCCCAAGCTCTCGAGCGCTTCGAGGTACTCCTTCGTCGTCCGGAGGACCTCTTTCAGGGGTGTCGCGAGCGTGAGCGGCATGCGGTTCGAGTATACCGCTCGCTGCATGGTAGGATTGCCCTCATGCGACAGAAGCCGATTCTGCTGATTCTTAGCATGCTGATCCTTAGCGCATGCACGGCAGTGAAGGAGGATGCACAGGAAAAACCGAGAGTGGAGACGGAGGTGCTCATTTCGGAGATGGTGCGTCGCTGTAGCGCAGATGCAGAGCTGGTACCGTGCATCGAGCGCTCACTCGTTGAGTCTGTCGCGACCGCAGGACCGGAAGTGACCATCCAGGCCCTCACGACGCTCATTGAGCAGGAGATCCTGCCACGTTCAAAGGACTACCACGATCTCGTCAATCGGATCGGCCGCGCGACGGCAAAAACTGAAGGCATCACCTCCGAAGCCTTCTTCCGCTGTCCCGTGGACTTTAACTACGGGTGCCAGCATGGGTTCTTCGAAGCAGCTCTCACTGAAGTTCCGGATCCTCGGCAAGCGGCACTACGGATCTGCGATGAAGAATTTTTGCATACGCGACCAAGGAAGTCGCTCTTCTACTGCTTCCACGGCGTCGGGCACGGTCTCCTCATGGCGCGCGCGTACCATCTCACGGACGCCCTTTCAATCTGCGACCAGTTTGACCGCAGTGATGCGACCGAAGGATGCTGGCAGGGTGTCTTCATGGAGAACGTCAACGGGACGATGGAGGGTGCCGGACAGGGATTCCGAGAGGATGATCTTCTCGCCCCGTGCAGCACGCTCTCCGAGAAGTACCAATGGGAGTGCTACATCAACCACGCAGGCTATCTCGTCCCGAACGCCGGCTCTCTTGAACGGGCAGCAGCGGAGTGCCTTCGAGAGGAGGGCGACGGTACACTATCTTGTCTCCAGAGCATCGGACTCATGGCAACGAATCCCGCATGGCAGAAATCACTGATCACCGAAGACCGCGGTTCCCTCATCGCGAACGCCCTCTCCATCTGTGAAGGATTTCCGGAGGGGTACGAGTGGCAGTGCATCAAGGGGGCAATCGATAACCTCGCGAACTTTGATCGCAAGAACACGGCACGCTCTCTTGAGTTTTGCGCGCAGGTCTCTGAGGAGCACCGAGCGAATTGTTTCTTCCAGGTCGGACGGGATGTCCGAAACGAGCTACCTCCCGAAGCTGATGGGAGCGCGGCCTGTGCCAGTGCCCCCGAAGCGTACCGTGATTCCTGTCTCAAAGGCCTCAGGGTATGAAGCACCTTCTCTTCCCCATTGGTATCGCAATGATCCTCACAGGGTGTGCGGGAGGAGCAGCCGAAACCTCACAGAGAGGTCTTCTCGATCAGTTTCCTGAAGAAGAGGCCACGGCGAGTGGAACCATCCTCACAAATGACGAAGTTCTCCGCTCGACGATCCAGCGCTTCGGCCCGGTCGAAGCGATGCGCGTCATGCGCCTCGCTGCCAGTAGTCAACGGGTTGACTGCCACAATCGTGCCCATGAGCTCGGGCGGATGAGCTATGAGGAGTTTAGTGATGAAGTCTTCAAGCTCAACATGCCTGAGTGCCATTCGGGCTTCTACCACGGCTCTGTCGAAGCATTCTTCAATAAAAACGGAACCGATAATCTCGAAGAGAACCTTCGCACGATCTGTGTGGCCGATCTCAATGCCTTCTTCACGCACCAGTGCCTGCATGGGATCGGGCACGGCCTCATGGCATGGTCCGACTACGCACTGCTCGATGCGCTCGAATACTGCCATCTGATTCCACAAGATGGAGGGAAATCCTCCTGCCGGACGGGAGTCTTCATGGAGAATATCGTCGGCTCCCTCAACGACTCCCCGGAAGCCCGCGCGCGCGGTCACGTCACGAAGTACGTGAATAGTGACCCCCATTACCCCTGCACACTTGTCAAAGAAGCGTACAAGAGCGACTGCTACTTCCTCCAGACCGATCGCATGCTCGCGCTCTCGGAGAATCGCTTCGAGGGGGTCGCCCGGAACTGTGAGGAAGCCCCACCGGAGTACCAGTACTCCTGCTTCGGCAGTATGGGGAGGACCGTAGGAGGAACCTTCCGGGGGGATCCAACGGGAGCGATTGCTGCCTGTACGCATGCGAAGGACGCCGAGAATCGCCTCGCGTGCATTCTCGGTGCTGCTCAAGATACGTTCTGGGATAAAAACGGCGAAACACTCGCGCTTGAATTCTGCGCAACGCTCTCCGAGGAAGACGGGAAAGCGGATTGTTACCGAACGATCATCGAACGCTCCCAAGAAATCCTTACCGCAGAGGAGCGGCGGGCGTTCTGCAAGCACTTGCCAGAAGCCCTTCGATCTGGTTGTCTAGAAAACGTCCTATGACATCGCGCCTCACGTTCGGCACAACCGTCTGGGCCATCATCGTAGCCGCAGCACTCGGTGGAATCGCGTCGCAGGGAGAGTTGACCGCAAGCCTCCTTGGAAGGAGAGGGAAGAGCGAAGTCATACAGATGACGTCTGAGAGTTTTGTGCCGCCGAAACTCACCGTGAAGAAGAACCGCAAGGTCTGCTTTCGAAACGAGGATACGGAGGCGCACTGGCCAGCAAGCAATATTCACCCCACACATCGTATCTATCCCGAGTTCGATCCGAAGGTTCCCGTGAATCCCAGTAACGAATGGTGCTTCACGTTCAAGCTCTCGGGGATCTGGCGTTACCACGATCATCTGTTTCCCGATCGCACAGGCGTCGTGGAGGTAAAGGGAAAAACGAAAACACGCAGCAAAAAATAGGAGTACAAAAGCGCGAAAGGCAAACCTAACGGTTTTCCTTCCGCGAACCATCCTTTCCCTTAATCGTGTCCTCACGAGCGGGGCCCGCAAGACCCGCTCGTTCGGACAAAAGTAATTTGGTATAATGGGAGGGAGATGGCAGATCTCCACTCACTGATTGAGCAGCACAAGAATCTCTCGGAGGAAGCTCAGAAACACGCGGGCCAGGCAATCGCAGGAACGATGCAACCACAGCACTACGAGTTCCTCGAGCTCTTAAAAAAACTCCGCTCTTCTGGCGAAATCAATTCCCAAAATCCCACGTCCTTTCTCAACCCTGACCAGTACCAAAAGCTTTCCGAAGAGGATCGCAGCAAAGTCGATGCGGCCCTCGTCAATATCGCCGACCAGTTCCGCCACATCGAGGACTTCTACTTTAGTAAAGAAACCCCCAACGAGAGCCCGCACCTCGAGACGATGATCGAGCACCTCTTCCACATGAAAAATCGGGTCGAAGAGAAGTACGGAGATGTGCTCAAGTTTTAGCTGCGGTCATCCTTCGAGACGCCCCTCGACTTCGCTCGAGGCCCCTCAGGATGACAGTAGGGAAGTATCCTTCAATGCCTCTGAGGAAATCCAGTGGATGCGTGGATCGCGGTGCCACCACGTCATCTGGCGCTTTGCGTACTGGCGCACGTTCCGGTTAATCTCGTCCTCGAGCCGCTCGCGTGTGAGTTTCCCTCCGAAAAACGAAACGACAGCTCGGTATCCCTGGCTTTTCAAGCCGGGGTCGCTGACGCTGTAACCGCGGTCAAGAAGCCTTCGCACTTCCTCGATCCAGCTCCCGTCAAGCATTGCCTTCGTCCGCTGCGCAATGCGCACTGTGAGCTCTTCGCGCGGCAGGGCAATTCCTAAGATCAGAAGATCAAAGGAGCACGGCGTGCGCCGTCGCTGCTTCGACGGCGGAACTCCCGTCAGCTCGTAGATCTCGAGTGCCCTGACGAGGTACGTCCTATTCTGCTTGTGGATCTGCTTCGCTCCTTCGGGATCAACGCTCTCGAGCTTCGCTGCGAGGAGCTCACCCCCATCGCGGTCATACTCGCATGAAAGACGCTCTCGAAGTTCCGGATCGGCTGGGGACAGAGGCTCGAGCCCATCGATGACTGCGCTGAGGTAGAGCATCGAGCCACCGACGAGGAGTGGCACATTGCTTCGAGCAAGGATCTCCCGGATTACGCGCACCGCACGCTGCTTGTACCAGGCGATCGTCACCTCCTCCTTCGGATCGAGTACGCTGAGCAAATGATGTGGGATCCTCTGCATCTCTTCGGAGCGGATCTTCGCCGTTCCAATGTCGAGGTGGCGGTAGAGCTGCCTCGAGTCCGCATTCACGATCTCCGCCTGCCTTCCGTGTCTTCGAAGCTCCTGCGCGACTCTGAGAGAGAAGTTGGTCTTGCCGCTCGCCGTCGGCCCGAGAATGACGATCAGTGGTTTTCGGGCCTCTCCGAGGAAACTCGTGAGGAGTTCTTGCCACATGGGGACACTCTAGACCACATTCCCAATCGGCTGCCTATTCGCGGACACAAGGGAATGGTGCTACACTAGAGCCAACATGCCTGAGTCACATTGGAACTTCCTCATCCCAACGGTCATTGAGAAGACGCAGTTTGGAGAGCGTGTCTACGACATCTACTCTCGACTCCTCGAGGAGCGGATTGTCTTCCTCGGGACACCAATCAACGACGACGTCGCAAACTCCGTGATTGCCCAGCTCCTCTTCCTCGAGAAGGAGGATGCGAAGAAGGATATCACCTTGTATGTGAACTCACCGGGAGGCCAAGTGACATCCTCCCTCGCAATCTACGACACCATGCAGTACGTTCAGCCCGATATTACGACCGTCTGCTTGGGAATGGCCGCGAGTGGTTCGGCGGTGATCCTCATGGCAGGAACCAAGGGAAAGCGCTTCGCCCTCCCCAACTCCGAGATCATGATTCACCAGCCGCTCGGAGGCACCGAGGGTCAGGCAACAGATATTGCGATTCACGCCGAGCACATCATCAAGATTAAGGACCTCTTGAATGAACTCATCGCGAAGCACACGAATAAGAAGCTCGAGCAAGTCCAGAAGGATACCGAGCGCGACAAGTTCATGAGTGCAAAGGAGGCGCTCGAGTACGGCATCATCGACCGCATCATCACGAAGCTCCCCAGCAGAAGTAAATGAACCTCATACACCGAAAAGGGCCCTTGCGGGGCCCTTTTTTGTATCATTGCGCGGAAGTTCACTTCATTTCGCACGAGGGGCCACACGTGTGCGTGCATTTCACCACGAATGCCCAGACGAGCAGCCAGATGTAGGTGTTGATGACCGCCGGCATTATGTCTGCGAGCGAGACACCAGAGAGAACGGGCTTGAGGAGCACCCCAACGGGGATCACTGCAAGCGCAATTCCCGATGCCCACACGGCAACGTCGGTGTACATCCCAAGAACGAGCAAGCCACCGCCAACGATCATGAGAGCCGGCAGGATGTAGGCGGCAAGCATACCGAGCGGGGTAAGAGGTCCTAAGCCATCGCTCACCATCAGTGTAAAGCCTTGAAGACCCATGTAGTGGGCCACGCCAACGAGGAGGAGAGAGAGCCCGAAGCTCAAGCGCAGCAACAAACTCATTACTCCCTTCGAGCACGTGGGACAGCAGGTCATGCAGGTCATAGAGGATAGAGGGGAAGAGTAAAAAGAGATTAACGCTCAGTTTCCCCTCGTTCGGCTCTTTGTACAAGTGATTTGTTCATAATCCTGAGCTCTCCGCAAGGGCAATGCAGAAGGAGCTTAGTAGCTAATTCCGCTGATCTCGATCTCCGTATAGGGCTGCCGGTGCCCCTTCGTTCGGAGGTAGCGCTTGCGCCGCTTGTGCTTCACCGTGCGGATTTTCTCTCCCTTCCCGTGCGTAAGGACGGTCGCTGAAACGGTTGCACCTGCGACGAGCGGCGTTCCGAGAGTTACGTCACTCCCCTTGGAAACGAGGAGCACCCGGTCGAACGTCACGCGTGATCCCTGCTCCGTTTCGAGTCGTGGAACGCGGAGCTTCTGCTTCGGAGCAACCTTCTCCTGAAAGCCCGCAATCTCGACGACGGCAAACGACGATGGCATGACCGCGAGAGTCTAGGGATTCCTTTGTACACTGCAAGAAGAATCCTTCCGGTACGATAGAGGAGAGCACTGGGGAGTAGCCCCGCCTTCGCCCTTCGGGCTACGGCGGGCAGGCAAGTGGTCTCCCCGTTCGTTCCTTTCTCCCGGGTACTGCTCAACATTGGGGAGTAGCCAAGTGGTAAGGCAGCGGCCTTTGGAGCCGCCATACGGGGGTTCGAATCCCTCCTCCCCAGCCACGTCGCTCGCGAGCGACGTGGCCAGCCACCCAATCGCGAAGCGATTGGATATTTGTGTTACCAAAAGAGAGCTTGCTGGGCTGTCCCAACCACTAAGTGCTCGTGTAAATAGACCCGCTTGCCCTACCCCCTCAAAATAATTCTCTTCATAACCTCGAAACATCCCCTTAGAATCGGGTGTCTGACCCGTCCGCGCAGCTAGGCCAGATACAATCGTGTTAATATACCTGCCGCTGCTACCATTTGAATTATGAAAATCAGAACAGTCTACTTTAAGGTATCTGATATGCAGAAGGCAGTTGCTTTCTGGAAAAGCTTTCTCGAGATTGAGCCACACAAAACCTCTGAGCGTTGGCATGAATTCATGGTAGGGACTCTCCGCTTGGGATTGCTCCTGGCTGATCCTGCCGATGTGTATTCCGGTTCCAATTGCGTTCCGGTCTTCGAGTTTCTAGATAACGAAATGGTGAAATACGTCGAAAGGGCAAAGAGTCTAGGAGCGGCGATGATCATCGATGGGCTTGATGATCCAAATCTGCTCAGCGTCGTATTCGCTGATCCTTTTGGAAATGAATTCGAGGTCAGTAAATTCCATAATTGATGGACTGACCCACGTGCCCCACCTTCGATTTCATCGGTGAACGGGAAACGGGGGCTGATCTCATCCGCCACCTTCGGAAGATAAACCAACGTGCACACACCGTCTGCGCGACCGCGAGGCCGGAAGGTCATGCATTTGAAGAGGCAGAAGCGGAGACGCTTGCTGCGGGAGCGGATGAGGCCCTCTGCTCTCTCAACGTGGATTTTGAGAGCCGAATCAGCGCTCTTGCCGTCTAAACTGAGCCATTATGCGGAGGTTGACAAAGTAAAAGATATAGTAGATATTATCCATCCTCTCCACGTCTTTCCATGCGCTTGCGTTTTGCCGGCTCGGCTCTCTCGATTCTTCAAGGCGTCGCAATCCTGCTCCTCAGCATAGCCGTGGTCCCGTCTGTCCGTGCCGCTGTGACACTCGCTGTTCAAGACTCCCATGATCCTGTCCGGGAGAACCAAACATATGAGTACCGCATACACCTCACGAATAAGGGTGCCTTTGCGGAGACCACCACCGTCCGTCAGGAACTCCCAGAGGACATCTCTGTGGAGGAAATCTCAGACGGGGGCTCCTTCGAGCAGAGCGACACCCTACGGTGGGAGAACATCACGGTGGCCCCGGGTGGGACACGGACACTGACCGTGCGCGTACGCGCCGCGCGGGAACTTCGGGAGTTCCAGGTCTTGCGTACGACCGTTACAGCGAATGGAAGCCTCCCCGAGAGCGAGTCAACACATGTCGGCACCTTTCACATGGCCGCAACGAACATCATCGACGATGAACGACTCCTGCGCTTAGAGGTTGGCATTATCGACTCTCCCGATCCGGTCTCACCCGGTCAGAGCATCACGTACATCATTCGGATCGAGAATAATGAACTGATCCGCAAGACATTCAGCATGCAAGCGATTCTCGATGAGGACACAGAGTTCATGAACTCCTCCTACGGTGGACGGCTCTTCTCTGGGAATGAAGTCGACTGGGATCGGCTCACCGTGCTCGGAGACAACGTACTGACCGTCTACCTCACGGTGCGCGTCCGAGAGACGGCGAAGAGCGGGGACAGCCTGCAACTCCTCGTCCGTGCGGGGAACGACAAGGAAACCGAATCAACGCGCGTCCGTGGACAGGTGGATCTGCGGGTGAGAACGCAGCAGACATTCCCGTATGACTACAGCCAAACGATTCCTCCCAGGAATCTCACTCCGCCGCCTCCTCCCCGTTTCGCGCCTCCTCCAACAGAGCCGCAGAAACGTCCATCCTTTGTCTATCCTCCCTACTTCACCGCACCACGCGGCGCAGAAACCCGCGGAGGCTTGAGTATCGATAAGTCTGCCGATCGTCGAGAAGTCCGACCCGGCGATCAAATTCTCTACACCATTCGAATCCGCAATAATTCTACGAGCACCCTCACCGGCATCACGATTCGTGATGTCTGTACCGAAGGGGGGATCCAAACGGTGCGGGAGCTTTCGGATCTGGGCTCCATCGAGCCTGATGGATCGCTCCTCTGGCGCATTGATCGCCTCCTTCCCGGAGAGGAACGGACTCTTCGCTACCGCGTCGAAGTTGATCCAAACCTGCGCCACGGTGCGACCCTTCGGAACACCGTGACACTGCGCACTTCCACTGGCGAAGAAGTTAGTGCGAGTACCATTGTGCGCATCGTCGAGCGCCTTCCACGGACGGGCGTACTCGGCCTCAGACCAGGAAGCGATGGAAACCACTTCCTCCGACCGTACCAATCGAAGGAAGCGCACAGCGCAGCCACACCTTCATTGGCTGTCTGGCTCCTCGTCGGCGCCACCGGAATCGCGACGGGTGGTGCCTTGGGAAAGCGATTCTTCTACGCTAAGCGGTGATATTCGTGGGGCCTTCGAGGACGAAGGAATGGACAATATCCGGGAGCTTTTTCAAGGCATCCTCGAGGGAGCGCTCTTCCGCTGCAGAGGGAACACTTAAGATCCAGGCTGCGAGATCAGCACCTGGAGGCTGCTTCCCCACTCCAATCCGCAAGCGCGGGAACTCCTGACCAAACTGCTCGATAATCGACTTGAGGCCATTGTGCGTTCCTGGACTACCATTCGTTCGGAGTCGCACGTCACCCAAAGGAAGATCCACATCATCGCACAGTACAAGCAGCTGCTCCTTAGGATCCACCTTGTAGAAGTCGACGAACTTGCGTACGGCCTCTCCAGAGCGATTCATGAACACCTGCGGTTTCGCGAAGAGGATCGGGAATGTGACAATACGCCCCTCCTTCACCTTCGAGAGGAACTTCCGACTGTCCTTCCATTCCCCTTCCCCATAGGCCTCCGAGAGTGCGTCGACGGCTCGGAAGCCTGTGTTGTGGCGCGTCCGTTCGTACGAAGATCCAGGATTCCCGAGGCCGACAACGATCAAGACCGGTTTCATGGTTTTCCCGACCGCAACTTCTCAAGCTGCACCTGCTCCGCAACATACGTCGCGAGAAGTTCCTGGACGTGCTTCGCATCCGTCAGGTGCTTCCCGTGGATGTAGGCTTCCATGTTCCGCATAATGATCCCCTGGATGACGCGGGGTCGTGCGGCGTGTGAGAGGGAAATCGTTGTTCCCGTAGAAATCTTCTCAATGGTCACTATTCCATAGCGAAGGACAGTTCCCGCGAAGCCTTGGATCTCGTAACTGACGCCTTGGACATCGCTGTAGAGGATCCGCGAGGCCTGGCGATGGAACCACCCGTGCCACTCGAGGTCGATGATTCCGTGATTCGAAATAATCCATGCGTCGAGGTAGTAGTCCAGGAAGTTCCGCAGCCACCAGATGAGCGACCCGATGCTCCAGAGAGAGACGAGGAGAAAGATGGCCCGGAAGGGCGCCGTATACAGGAGGTACCACGAAAGCAGGAATGAGGCGCTCGGCCAGAACAGGAACTGAAGTCCGATCAGCCAGTGCTTATGCACGATCATCACAATCTGCTCATCTTTCTCAAGATGCTTCCTGAAGAGAAGGCGGTCGAGAAGCATGGGACCACTATAGCAGCTTCATTAGCTTCACTTGCCCGGCGTAGCTTCGCAGAGCGGAGCGGAGTCGGGGGTTAGCTTCAGTAGCTTCGTTAGCTTATAATGATGAGGATGACAGAACAGCAGAAACCGCATGGCCTTCTCTACCATCTCCTCGATGTTCTCCTGAACATCGTGGTGATCGTTGCGATCGTCGGAGGAATCCGCACGTTCCTCATCTCACCCTTCCAGGTGGAAGGGAGTTCGATGGTCGATACGCTCGAGAATAAGCAGTACATCATCATCAACAAACTCGCGTTCATCCTCGGGAAGCCGCAGCGAGGGGATGTCGTTGTCTTCCGTCCCCCGAACGAAAAAATGAAGTACTACGTGAAGCGTGTCATCGGCACTCCCGGGGACACGGTGATCATTCAAGGAGGTCTCGTGTACGTGAAGGCAGTGGGTGCCACGGAAGCCATGCCGCTCGATGAGGACGAGTACCTCAATGATCGCAACGAGGGGAAGACCTACAAGCACCCACCGAGCAGCGGCGATACAGGCAAGGTCGCCTACTCCGTGCCCGAAGGTCAGTACTTCCTCCTCGGAGATAACCGTCAGGGGAGTCTCGATTCCCGGAGCTTCGTCGGACAGGATGGCCAGCCAAACCCCTATGTCCAGGAGGACAACATCAAGGGACGCGTCTGGTTCGTTGCTCTACCCATCACGAAGATCCACGCCCTCGAACTTCCCCAGTACGGCTTCTAGAAACCCATGAACGCGATCGATACCGTCAGCCAGTACGTCCGCGAGGCTATCGAAGAGCTGCATCACGTCCGGTGGCCAACGCAGAAGCAAGCCATCCGTCTCTCCGCCGTTGTGGTCGGCTTCACTCTCGTCAGTGCGGGAGCGTTCGGCGCCATTGACTTCGTCCTCTCCATCATTGTTAACTCCCTCATCGCAACAGTCTAATGGTTCGACTATGCTCACCATAATGGTTCGACTCCGCTCACCATAAAATGCCAAAACAAGATCCCCAAGCCGGCCAACACTGGTACGTCCTCCACACCTACGCAGGGTATGAGGATGCGGTGAAGCAAGCGCTCGAGCAGCGCACCGAATCGATGGGGATGCAGGATTACATCTTCACGGTGATGGTACCGAAGGAGAAGCAGCTCGTCTTCAAGAAGAATGAACCTGTCGAGGAGGAGCGCAAGCTCTTCCCCGGCTACGTCCTTGTCAACATGATCGTGACGGATGAGTCCTGGTACGTCGTCCGCAATACGCCGAACGTCACGGGTTTCGTTGGATCCGGCAACATTCCTGTTCCCGTCACACCGGAGGAGTTTGGCGTCATTGAGCGCCGCGTCGGCGAACAGCAGGCGAAGTTCAAGAGCGATTTCCAGGTTGGTGACCTCGTCGTCATCATCGACGGTCCCTTCAAGAACTACGATGGAACGGTCTCAGCGGTCGACATCAACAAAGGGAAGCTCACCGTGCTCGTCCTCATCTTCGACCGCGAAACCCCCGTCGAACTCGACTTCACGCAAGTCCGGAAAAAGTGAGTATGCCGGCTCGTCGCCTGCGCATCGCGGGATACGTCCAAGGAGTGTTCTTTCGCGCCCACACAGAAGAGCGCGCCCGAGAGCTCGGCATCACCGGCTGGGCGCGCAATGCCGAGAATGGCTCCGTTGAAATCCATGCCGAGGGGACTGATGAAGCCCTTGAGCAACTCGAAGCCTGGTGCCACCGCGGTCCCGCAGCAGCGACCGTCCTTTCCGTGCACACCGAGGATGTTCCAGAGGAGGGGTACACATCGTTCGAGATTCGCTACTAGGCACGGCGCCGTTTGTTCAATAGGGCTCAGCGTCTTCCCGGAGCCATAAATCTAGGATGATATTCGTCGACAAACGGCGCCGTGCCTAGATGCGTCTGACCTTCCGTGGAAGGGCCCACACCAGGCCGAGCATCTGGATCACTTGGCCAACGGTGAACCCGAGCGCCAACGCCCAGACCCCAAAACGTGGAGTAAGGGACCAGGAGAGCGCAATGGCGATCGTTCCATTGAGCACACCGACAATCGCGGGAACAACCGTATCCTTGAGCGCATAGAACGAGCGGAGGAGCAAGTGATTCAAACTTTCGAATGGAATGCTCACGGCGTAGAGCGCGAGGGACACTGAAAAGAGGGGGAGGACACGATTCAAATTCACGAGCCACGCAGCGAGAGGTGCGAGGGCGATCAGGGCAATCGCCGCAGGAATCGTCAGCGCGATGAGAACGAGCACTCCTTTCTGCAGAGTGAGCCAGAATCGTCCACGGTCCCCCTTTGCGGCGGCCTGACTGAGAGGTGAAAATGCGGACTGTGCGAGCGCAATACCAATGACACCAATGACGACGGATTGAAAATTCCGTGCGTACGCATTGATCGTCACCGCCCCACTCCCGAGTCCCGAGGCGAGCGTATCAAAGAGCAAGAGCTCGAGCTGGAGCGCTCCAAGCGCAATTATCCGCGGCACCATCATCCATCCAAACTGCGAGAGGTCAGGGTGCCAGAGCATCCACGTGGGATGGAACCCTTCACGTGAGACAGCGAGGAAGCGAAGAAGTGCATAGACAACCGTTCCACCGACCGTTCCGAGGATGGGTCCATAGGGTCCGACAATCGGCGTGAGGAACACTGTTCCGAGTATTGTCCCGAGCGTGTAGAGAATCGGAGTGAGACCGAATACCCAGTAACGCTGGATGGTCGTCAGGTACTGCCCGAACGCCGCGCCAAAGACAAAGGGGAGATTCGTGAGGAGTGCGAGTCGACCGAAGTCGGTGTAGAGGACGAGAGAAGAGCCTTGAAACTGGGTGAGGAGTGGTGCAATCCACGGGAAGAGGAGCGCGAGGATGAGTGCGAGTGCCCCAAAAGAGAATGCGGAGAGAACGATAACGGAGCTCAAGAGCCGGGACATTTCTTTCGTGTCCCCCTCGGCGCGGTAGCGTGCGAGGAGTGGCACAAGTGCGACAAACCCGGCACTGATCGAGAGTTGGAAGAGGAGGTCGCTCGGACGAAACGACGCGATGTACACGTCGACGACCTCAAGAGCAGGGAACGTCTGGGCGAGTAAGCGATCCCGCAGCAGTCCCATGAGCGACGCACCGAACTGCGTCACGGCGAGCACGAGTGCGCCACCGACAATACGGTGCTGTCCCAGACTTTCGCGGAGTTTCCGCATGGCATGCAGGATACCGTATACTTCACCCATGGAACGTCCGACTTTCCTGCTCTTCTCCTCGATGAGCGACGCAGAGGCCCGGGAGGTGCTTCTGAAGTACCAAATTGGACTCACTGTTCCTGAAGCTCGGACCATCGAGAAACTCCTTCAACGCCCACCAACGCTCGTCGAGGCAGTGATCTGGGGCATCCAAGGAAGCGAACACAGTAGCTACAAATCCTCGAAACGGTTCCTGAAGATGCTGCTGACGGAAGGGAAGCACGTCATCCTTGGGCCGAAAGAGGATAGCGGGATCGTCGCGATGACGGATGGTCCAATGGGTAAACGCTGGGGAATCGTCGTCAGTCACGAATCGCACAATCACCCCTCGCAGATTGTCCCCTTCGAAGGTGCGGCGACGGGAATCGGTGGGACCGTGCGCGATGTTGCCTGCATGGGAGCGCGGGTCATTGGGTGCATGGATCTCCTGCGGCTTGGAGACCTGACGTCACCTGAAACGAGGACGATCGCGAAGGAGGTCATCCGCGGGATCGGAGGCTATGGAAATCCCCTCGGAATCCCAAACCTCGGCGGCGATACGTACTTTGATTCCGCCTACAACAGCAATTGCCTGGTCAATGCGATTGCGATCGGAATCGTCCGCGAGGATCAGATCATTCATAGTTATGTTCCCGAAGAAGCGGGAAGAGCCGGATACGACATCATGCTCGTCGGGAAACCAACGGACAGAAGTGGTTTCGGTGGAGCAGCGTTTGCAAGTCTTTCGATTGAAGCGGAGAAGGAGGAGCAGAACACCGGAGCCGTGCAAGAACCAAACCCCTTTTTGGAGCGCCACCTCCTCGCCTCGACCTATGCCCTCTTCGACTGGCTCGCCGCAAACGGACACCTCGGAAAAGTCAGCTTCAAAGATCTGGGTGCGGGGGGGGTCGTTTGTGCGACGGTTGAACAAGTTGCCCCGATGGGATGTGGAGCGGAGATCACCCTCGACGCTGTCCACGTCTCGATCCCCGATCTCCCCCCCGAAGTCATCGCGTGCTCTGAGACGCAAGAACGGATGTGTTGGACCTGCCATCCGAGTCTCACCGCACACATTCTCCGACACTACAACGAAATCTGGGACCTCCCGGGTGTTGCGGAAGGCGCCCGTGCGAGCGTCATTGGAACGGTGACGAGCGATGGGATCTACCGACTGCATCACCACGGCCAGATCGTCTGCGAGGCACGTGCGGTCGATATCACTCAGGGACTTTCGTACGAGCGGCCAACGGTGCTTAGGGAGGTGAAACGCGAAGAGCCAGAAATCAGGTGTGAAGGAGAACATATCAGCTGTCAGCTATCAGCTGTCAGCTTTCAGACAACGATTCAGGAAGTGTTCCGGGCGATGCTCACACATCGCAACCACGCGAGTAAAAGCCCGGTCTTCGTCCACTACGACAAAGACGTCATCGGCAACACCCTCATCGAAGCGGGCGAAACGGATGCTTCTGTCATCACTCCACTTCAGGACATGGAAGGATATCTCCTCGGAGGACCAGATCCGAAGTGGCACATCTCAGAGGAAGACTCGAAGCGAGGTGTTGCCATCGCAGGAGATGGCAACCCACGCTACGGGCGGATCTCTGCTTACTGGCAGGGGGTACTCGCCGTCTCCGAATCGCTCTGCAACGTCGCTGCGGTTGGCGCGACCCCGCGTGCTCTCACAGACTGCTTGAACTACGGGAACCCGGAGATTCCGGAGCACCTCGCGGCTCTCGAGGAAGGCGTGAGAGGAATTGCCGATGCCGCACGCTGCATTGCTATTGGCGGTGAGCTTACTCCAGTGATTTCGGGAAATGTCAGCCTCTATAACTCCCTCCCCGATACTTCTGCGATTCCCCCCTCCGCGCTCGTCTGCTGCATTGGGATTCTCCGAGACGCGCGCAAGGCCGTGACGATGCAGTTTAAAGCACCAAACACCCCCCTCTTCCTCCTTGGAGAGCGTCGTGACGAGTGTGGTGGTTCTGCGTACTACGAGGTGCTCGAGGAGCTCTGCAGCGCTCCCCGTGATACGCTCCTTGGATCAAAACTTCCGCAGCCGCACTTCGACGAAATCCGTCGGATGATCGAGTTCATCACAGAGGCCATCGACCAAGGACTCACCGCCTCCTGCCATGACATCAGTGACGGTGGCCTTCTCCTCACCCTCTTTGAAATGACGGTCCCGCAGCGCAAGATCGGCGGGGACATCGGCGTCGAAATCAACCTCGATGCACTCGAACATGATCTTCGCCCCGACACCCTGCTCTTCTCCCAAACCCCCGGCTTCGTGCTCGAAGCAAGGGATGAAAGCAGACTCATAGCACTCGCGCGAACGAAAGAACTGGGACTCTTTCGCATAGGGCAAACAGTGCGGGAACCTCTTTTCACTGTGCATCATGGGAAGCAGGTGCTTGTCTCTGAGGATCTGAAGGATCTTCACACACTCTGGGAAAACGGCCTCAAATATGCCCTTGGAGCGTAAATGCGAACATTGACAGAAAAATAAAACCATGATTCAATCTCCTCCTTTCTTCTCGTCTCCTTCGTTTCGCCCTCCTATGGCTCTCACGTACGTGCGATTTCTCACCCTGATTCTCGCTGCTTTCCTCCCCGCCGCTACCTTCGCGGCAACAGTGACGATCGAGCAGTCAGGGAATATGGACAGAGTGGGGGGGTGGACGCTCATGCGTGGAGACGCGTGGAAAGTTCAGAGCACGGATCCTCGCGTCAGCCCCTACGCGCACACGATCCGTGATGTGCAGTCAGGAACGTACTCGTTCCAGGTTGTTCCCCCCGAGGGCGGAGAAATGACGATGCGTGTCTACAATCACGACGTATTCCTCACGGAAACGAGCGAGACGAAGAGCGCGTTCTTCATCGAAGGGGGTGATGCTGTGCGGCTGAGTATCACGTACGTCTTCACGGGGACGATGGATGTGCAGAGCGAACCAAGTGGCGTCACCTTCACCATCACCGCCCCCAATCGCGCTCTGCTCAAGGGAGTGACTCCACACTCCTTCCAGGAGCTTCCCCCCTACTACTACACCGCTTCCTTTAATACCCCCGAAGGCTGCATGCCCCAGAAGCAGCAGAAGCGCGCACTCACGACCGGAGGACACCTCACGTTCTTCGCGCGATTCCTCTGTCCTATGGCCGAGGAAGAGGTGACGACACCACCCGAAGAAGAGGAAAAAACCATTGTCCCACCCCCTTCTCCAGCAGGGAGCGTCTCACTCACGCACTTCGCGACTCAGGAGGAGATCCTCGCCGGTGGTCAGGCACGCGTTGTGATCCGGCTGAAGAATACTTCAAGACGGACTCTGCAAAATCTCCTCGTTACGGAATACCTCGATCCTGAAGTTCTGACACCCGAGGTCAATCTCCAGAGAGGGGGGGTTCCGGTTCCCAATGGCGTCCAGTGGAGGATCGCTCAGCTGAATCCTGGAGAGAGCTGGAGTGTCTCGCTCGGTGTGCGTGCAAGCCCGCACCTCCCTGCGGGGACGATGACGCAACTTACAGCATCCGTCTCAGGAGAAGACCTGCGTGCACCGGTCGGAGCGATTGCGACGCTCGGCGTGACGACTCTCCCCGCAACAGGAGTTACAATCGACCTCCTCGCAACCCTCTTCGGAATGGGTACGACGGTGCTCCTCGTTCGCTTGCAGAAGCGGATGGTAAGCCGCTCCCTTGCCTAGGGAGCGTACGAAGGGGAGAATTCCTCCATGCTGCTCGCGTACGTAGCACTCCTCCTTTTGCTTGCTCCAGCGAACGCCGATGCCGCAACGGGAGAAGTCATTGGAAGTATTCTCATTGAACAGCAGAGCCCGACGGAAGCCCTTGGAGAGTGGACGCTCCTGAAACCAGACCAAACTTCAGTGAAGCTTCGCACGAAGAGTTACACCGTCGAGCTCACCACTGTCGGCAACCATACGATCTTCGTCGAACCGCCAGAAGGTATGAGCACGAAGATCGTTCTCACGAAGGGGGAAGCCGAGGAACTGAAGTCCACCGATCACCCACAGCTTTCTTTCAGCGTGAGTGCCGGTGACAACCTCACGATCAGCATTCAGTACATCTTGAGCCGTGTCGGCATTGTCTCCATCAGCAGCGATCCTCCAGGGGTTCCCTTCGAAATGGAGGGGCCAAACAAAATAATCTACAAAGGGATAACACCGGCATCATTCAAGACCGTTCCCGAAGGCCAGTACACCGTTCGCTACTCCCCCGAGGGATGCATTGCTCCGCGACCGCAATCATTGCAGCTCCGCAAGGATGGACGCATCAACTTCACGTACAACGTTGTGAGCTGTGACACCTTCGTCCCCGTCACGGAAGAGGGAGAGCCGGATCAAGAAACTGAGCTCCTGCGCATGCACTTCGTAACGGTGACCGTTGATGGCAAACCCGTCGTCTTCGAGGATGTCCCCACTGAGGCGTGGTTTGCCCCGTTTGTCTTCAATGTCATCAAAGCCGGTGTCCTCAGCGGCTACCGCGATGCGGAGGGAAATCCGACGGGGCGCTTCGGTCCTGGAAACAATGTCACAATCGCAGAGCTCGCAAAGATTGCCCATCGGATTTCCGGAGTGAATGAAACGATGGTTTCGGATCCACCGAAAAACCGCCGCGCACGCAATGCGTGGTTCTCTCCGTTCATTGCTTCCGCGGAACAACGTGACTGGGTGATCTTCCAGGATACGGCCATTGATCCTGTGCGCCCGGCAACACGCAGTGAGGTGCTCATTACGTTGCTCCAGGCTCTTGACGTTCCACTTGCGTGGCCGAGCGGCGAGCTCTTCCGCGATGTTACACGGAGAACACTGTTTGCCGCAGCGATTGAGACTGCCGCGAATGCTGGTATTGTTTCCGGGACAACGGACGCACTTGGAAAACCCACAGGACTCTTCAATCCAGCTAGTTCAATCAACCGGGCAGAGCTCGCGAAGATCGTGAACCTGACCATGGAGAAGTACCGCTAGCCGGCGAGAACCGCGCTTCGCGGCGAGACTAGTTTTGTAGCGAGTTCGGTGATGTCACCGGCACCCATGCAGACGAGGAGGTCATGGGGACGCAGGATCTCCGTGCGGAGCATCTGTTCGGTCTCCGCCAGTGCGTGACCATGGAGAGCAGTGACTCGACTCCCCTCCCCGATCGCGCGTACAAAGGCTGGGACATCAACGGTTGCAGTTTCGATAGCGGAACGTGCATCGTAGACATTCAAAACGATCACCACACGCGCATCAGAAAATGAGGAGCCAAACGCGTTCCAGAGCCTCAGAGTCCGATCGTGGGTGTGGGGCTGAAAGGCGCAGACGAGGCGACGATCAGGGTAGGCTTCTCGGAGTGCGCGCAGTGTCGCGCGGATCTCCGTCGGGTGGTGCCCATAGTCATCGATGACAACGATGTCATCGCCAACGGTTCCACGGACTTCCATCCGCCGCCAGGATCCGGTGTAGCTCTGAAGCGAGCGCCCGGCACTCCCCAGGTCAATACCGAGGACCTGAGCAAGCGCGAGGACGAGCTGAGCATTCTCCTGCATGTGCCGGCCGGGCGTTTGGAGCGTGGGAAGGGAAAATACATCGGCATCAACCCTCCTGCGTCCTGATTGCTCTGAGAGTCTCCAGCATACAGGATCACTGCGGTGTGTGATGACGATGCCATCGGCTTCCGGCAAACGATCGAGGAACTCTGAAAATCCTCGTTCGTACTCCTCAAGCGTCGGATAGTAATCGAAGTGATCTCCATCGCAGTTTGTCATGAGTACCACGTTCGGTTGAAAGGAAAGAAACGAGCGCCGGTACTCACACGCTTCAAGGAGGAACAGCCGGCTCCTCCCACGCCGGTAATTTCGTCCCTTAAGTTCCTTGAGGCGTGTCCCAACGACGACGGTCGGATCTTTCCCAGCCTCGATGAGCACCTTTGCCGCCATCGCTACAGTCGAAGACTTGCCGTGTGTTCCGCACACTGCGATGACTTCGAAACTCTGTGTGAGTTCGCCGAGAGCCTGGGGGTATGAATACTGAGGAATCCCGAGCTCGCTTGCACGGGTGCGCTCGGGAGCTCCAATGGGGATCGCTTCAGAGTATACAAAAAGATCTGCGTCTCCCGGAACGTGGGATCCATCCTGTTCCGTACACACTGGCATACCACTCTCCCTGAGGCTCTCGACCATGATCCCCGTGCTCCGGTCACTTCCGAGTACTGTGTGACCTGCCTCACGCTGGAGAGCCGCATAGGCGCTGAGGCCAATACCGCCAATACCGCTGCAGTAGATCTTCATGGGAGGTAGCATAGTACCCTACCATGCAGTACCGCGACATCGAGCCTCTCAGCAAACAGCTGACGATCATCGTTGGGCTCGCCGTTGTCGGCATCATGGCATTTGGGCTCACCCTTTCCTTCTACCGGAACGTCCTCTTCGAACAGACACTCCAGAACATCCACAAGCAAAATGACCTGCTGCGGGAGAAGATCACGCAAGAGATGCGCGACCTCGAATACTACCGGTCCGCTCAATACAAGGATAAGTACGCGAAGGAGAACTTTGGCCTCTTAAACCCCGGAGAAAAGGTCCTCATCATTACTCAGAGTAGGGAAAAGTCCGCTCCGGGCCCTGAAGAGAAATTCACTCCGACTCAGAAACAGCGCGCCGCGTACGAAGAACTCCTGCGGCAAATGCCCGTCATCGAGCACTGGAAGCTCTACCTCTTCCATCGCGAGAAGATCGACGAGCTCCAGCGGTCACTGTGACGGCTCCACGTGTACGAGAGTGCAGCGCTCCTTCTCTCCAGAGAACTTGGCTACGCGCTTCTTCGTGAAACAGACCGTTCCAGGGATGGCAGCGTGGATCGTCCAATCTTTTCCGAGATATGTGTTCTTTCCCGGCCGGAACCAGAAGCCCTTCTGTCGGATCAGAATTTCACCCGCTCGTACAATCTGCCCTCCGAAGCGCTTCACGCCCCGGCGCTTTGCGATGCTATCGCGACCCGTCTGAGTAGAACCACCGGCTTTCTTATGAGCCATCGCCCGCCATTGTATGGTGCCCGTTGGTTTCTGCCAAGATGGTCGGAGTGTATGGTATTCTCCCTGAGCGGGGTGGAGCAGCCTGGTAGCTCGCGAGGCTCATAACCTCGAGGTCGCCGGTTCAAATCCGGCCCCCGCAACCACGTACTGGGACGTGCCCCGCACCGGAGCGGAGCGACTGGTGCGGGGCTGAGGAATAGATATACCATGCTCTCATGGCAGAGCCCGGTGGACCGGAAATCCTTGGGCCAGGAGAAGGTGCAACCCGAGCACCCGAGGCTCTCTCAGAGGAAGCGAAGCAGCGGTTCGCGGCGGCAGCGTTCGCGATGAAGGTGATCCAGCGCGAGGAGCGCAAATCGAAGAAGCGTGATACCCGGGTTGCGCGAACAATCATCCAGTTCCTCAACAACGAACGCTACACCCATCTCTTCCTCCTCATCTCCCGCCTCGTCGCGCGCGACTGTCCCTCGATCTTCATCCTCGCCATCCTCTCGCTGATCAACGAGGAATGCTCAAAAGTCGTGCAGGAGTATCTCTTCGAAGCGGGAGCAAAACTGAGCAAGGAGACGATCGAGAATGTGCCCCTGACGCGCTCCTCCGGCTTTTCCGCCGAAGCAAATCGCATCCTCATCGAATGGATCACTCGCATGCAGATGGTCCTCAACCTTGAAACCACACCGATCCTCAGCCGACTTATGATCGACGAAAAGAACATCGACGGAACAGTTCTGCAGCTCACAACGTTCATCCTCCAGGAGTTCTTTCGCTCCTCTGCGGGGGGACAGCGTGAGGTTCCGTTCGAAAAACTCCACCCGCTGACCGCAAGTATTCTCCAAGCGATCTTCGAGCCATTCGTGGATGAGGTCGAGAAAATCCTTTTCGAGCGCAGACGTGAGGAACAAGTACAGAGCGACCGTCAGGGTGGTGAGGAAGCGGCTTCCTGAGTAAAGGGAAAATCCTGAATCGGTGTCTGCTTGACGCCATTGATTTCGGCGTAGAGACGAAGGCGATCGAAGGGAATGTCACAGGTGACGCCCTTGAGGATCTTCATCACCTCCTTCTTTTGAGTATTGAACCGCTGGGGATGACTGACACGGGCGAGTGTGAGGTGCGGGGCGAAGGGCCTTCCCTCCGGCCAGGGGCACGACTTCTTCAGTCGTGCGAGTTCCTCAGAGAATGCGATGTCGAGGAAGAGGACGCGGTCTTCTCCGTGGCTCCCGAATGTTCCTGGCTCTGTCGTTTTGATCGTGAAGGGCTTTGTCGCTGCGGCAATTTTTGTAATCTGCGCGAGGAGCGGCTTCCACTCAATCTCCATCACCTGGGGCCAGAAGGTGAGGGTGAAGTGAGGGGACTCAGTGTTCGCAAAACGCAGGCTCTGCTCGAAGGGTTGCAGAGCACCTTGGAGTGCCTGAAACTGGCGCTTGCTCTCTCCCTCGATTGGAAGAGCGACGAACACACGTAGGAGAGGGAACGACAGCTCGCGCATACTATCGTTTAAGGACAGCAAGGAAGGCTTCTTGCGTCAGCATCACCTTCCCCATCTGCTTCATTCTCTTCTTTCCCCGTTTCTGCTTCTCGAGGAGCTTGCGCTTCCGCGTGACATCGCCACCGTAGAGATACCCTGTGACATCCTTTCGGTACGCAGGGATAGTCTCACGTGCGATGACTTTCGCACCAATGGCGGCCTGTATGGGAATCGGGATCTGCTGCTTCGGGATCACCATCTTGAGTTGTTTGCAGATGGTGCTTCCGACGGTGTACGCCTCTGAGCGATGGACGATTGTGCTCAGTGCTTCGGCTGGTTCACCGATCAACAAGATGTTCAGCTTCACAAGATCCCCAGCCTGATACCCGATCGGTTCGTAGCTCATCGAGCCGTAGCCGGCCGTTGCTGACTTCAGCGCGTCGAAGAAGTTGAGGATAATCCCCTGGAGGGGAACGTCGAACCGAAGTAGAGCGCGATCCGTGTCGAGGTACTCGAGGGACTTCTGGATTCCCCGCCGGTCCTGCGCGAGTTTCATCACCGCACCGACGTCTGAACTTCGGCAGAGCACCCCAAGCCTCACCCACGGCTCCCGGATTTCTTCGATGACCGAAGGGTCTGGGAAATCGGCGGGGTTGCTGATCCGCGCAGTATCCGGTTCATCGGGTTTGAGGAGGCTCGTGCGAACGACCTCGCCGGGGTTCTTTGCACGGAGCTTCAGTTCATACAGCACACTCGGTGCCGTCACGACGAGTTCGCAGCCGTACTCGCGCTCGAGCCGCTCCTGGACGATCTCAAGGTGCAACAGGCCAAGGAAGCCAACGCGAAACCCCTGCCCGAGGGCTGCATTCTGCTCGGGTTCGACCACGAGAGCAGCATCATTGAGGGAGAGCTTCTCGAGAGCCTCTCGGAGTTTTGAGACCTCATCAGACTCCGTTGGGTAGAGTCCCGCAAACACCATCGGCTGGACCCGTGTGTATCCAGGAAGGGGCTCTGCGTCTGCACTCGATGCAACCGTATCCCCTACTCGAACCTGCTGCACATCCTTGAGACCGGTGACAATGTACCCAATCTCTCCTCTCTGAAGCTCGGAGTCTGCGGTGAGGATCGGCGCGAAGTGCCCGACCTCGCATACCTCGAATGGCGTCTGCGTTTCGAGAAGCACATTTGGTATACCCTTCCGAAACACCCCATCCACCACTCGGACGTACGCAATGACACCACGGTAGGGATCCATGATGGCATCGAAGATGAGCGCTCGGGAAGACGCAGAGAATGAAGACGATGGAGGCGGCATCCTCTCGATGATCGCATCGAGCACAGCGTCGACTCCCCTCCCCTCCTTCGCCGATATGAGGAGGACCTCTTCGTGAGGGCACCCGAGGAGTTTCATCACCTCTTCCGAAACGCGTGCATGATCCGCGATCGGGAGATCGATCTTATTGAGCACCGGTACGATCGCGAGTTTCGCCTCCCGCGCCATACTGAGCACCGCGATCGTCTGCGCCTGGATGCCTTGTGAGGCATCGACGAGCAAGATCGCCCCTTCGCACGCTGCGAGCGAGCGACTGACTTCGTAGCGGAAGTCCGTGTGGCCGGGAGTGTCGATGAGGTTGAGCTGCACGCCCTGGTAGTGCATGCGAACGGGCGTCAGCTTGATCGTGATCCCGCGCTCGCGCTCGAGCTCGAGCATGTCGAGGTGCTGCTCGCGAAGCTTTCGCTTCTCAATCGTTCCCGTCCGCTCCATCAATCGATCGGCCAGCGTCGACTTCCCATGATCAATGTGCGCGATGATGCAGAAGTTGCGGATCTCCACCGCTCCATAGCCTAGCATCGATGCACTCATTCTCCGCGCCGCGACCCTCTCTCACTCGCTACCTCGTAGCATCAGCCAGCCGGCGGATGAATTCCAGATTCGCAGCAGTCGGCGACTTGCCCTTATACCGACCATTGCGCACCACTGTTTCACTCGTCGGCATCCAGCACTGCTTCCCCGGCGGCGCCCAGTGCCAGCCACCACCTGGAACGTAGAGGTAGTAGAGCTCTGTGGCTTTGGGATCGGCTTTGTGCGCGTAGATACCCTGATTGTCCGATACACCTGGAAGGAGCGACTCCCCACTCTCACAGCGACGCTTGTCCTCTGCGGTCATCTTCCCGTCAAAGTAATATTCCAGATTATTCTTGAACCACGCCGAGAGGTGACTTGCCACACCCTCCGTGATCCCATCCCCTTTACGCCAGTAGAGCTCCAGGAAGAGCCGATCGAGAAAGTACTTCTTGTCCTTCGCTTGCTGATAGAGAGGCAGGAGCTTATTGAAGAGCTTCTCGTAGTAGAATTCGCACCCATAGCCAAGAGCATTATGAAAGCCTGAGGGTATCCAGTAGTGCTTCTGACGCACGTCTGCCTTCGCAAGGTTCAGCACCGCTATGAGGGACTCTTCATCCTTCCCTTCAATCGGAGTGGTGACGATGTCCCGTAGCATGTACTTCTCGTCACCCGTGAGCTCTCTGTGGTGTTCGGGCGAATAGAATTCAACACTCTCGATTGAATACGTTTTTGAACTCTCACCCTTTCTTTCCAGGGTAAAAGAGTACTTCCTCTCACTCGGAAGTTTCGGACAATACCGGTCATGATCGAATTCTCGTTTCACAGGAAGGTCGCTCGTCTTGAGAACCACCGCTGCATCACCGAACTTTCGGCGGTACTCTCCATACTGCGGGATCTCGATAAAAGAGTCTGTCGATGCAGCAGCAGCTTTCAGGGCTCTCTCAATAGGTTCTCTCTCCCGGCGGTACTCCTCTTCCCGTTTCCGGCGGATTTCCTCTAACGTCTCGTGGAGTTGCTGCGCTGCCTGCGAGTGCTCGCGCACCCACTGGGGGAAGGGGATGCTGTCCGTTCGTCCCCGGTCAGCAAGTGTATCGTACACTTTCGGGGGACCCGACATGCGACCTTCGTGGTGCCGACGAATTGTGACAGCCCACTTGGCAGGATCGGGATTGCGGCAGTCGAATGTTGTGAGGGTCATGGTTGCGAGTCCGTTCTTTGCCTCCGCGATGACGAACTGTAGGAGTACGACGTCATTGGACTTCCCTTGTTCAGCATCCTTCTGGAGATCCTCCTTGAACACCTTCTTGAGCCACAAATGCACGGGATCGACGCCCTTCACCTTCCGTATCTGCTCACGTTCTTCCTTGCTTAGCACAGGATCGATGATCTCCTCGGTACAGAACACGCGTGTTCGATCCGAGAGGCTCAGCGCAGCGCACAGCGCAGCTGGCGCTTCTCGATACGGAACGCGCCCTTCAGCATGCGTGCGGATCGCATCCGTGATGTGATCACGCAGGTTCCTGACCTCGGTGAAGGTAAGCTTTTTCCCGGATTCAGCGTAGTGCAGCAGATCTGCGAAAAGAACATTGATGTCGTGCTCCTTCGGAAGGTACGAAGTGGCGGCTTCCGCCGCGTCGCTCATCGCCTTGCGGTACACCTCCGTCTGGGGACCGACTGCCTTCCCAAAGATTTCGCTCAGGACCGGAACCTCGTGTTCGATCCTTTCTGGATTGATAAGCACACCAAGGTGGCGTCCATAGTCTCGGCGACCCAGCTGCCCGGCCTCGCGGAGGAGCTCTAGTCGCTGGCTGCGAAACGCAAGCTCCGAGATGATACCGTGTTCGACGATGGCGGGGATGAGATGTACCGGTTTACCGTCCTCACTTCGTTGCTCCCTCCGTTGAACCCAGGAAGAGTTGTAGGCTTTGAGATGGACGTACACGCTCCGCCGGTTGGCAATCTCGCGCGCGAGCGCAACGCATTGATCATACAAATGCACCCGCTGGTCTTTGGGATCCTTCTTGCGGTGCTCCTCGATGTGCTGCTTGATCTTCTGCTGCACTTCATCAGAGCTGATGAACTGGCGTAATGGAAGGTCCCCAAATTTGTCATCCCCTCCTGTCACATGCACATCCAGCGCAAAGTTCTCGGGCAGTTTGATGATGCCATCCTTCACAAGGAGCTCCCCGAGGATCCTCTGGAGATGACGAAGCATCGCGACTCGTGTGTAGAAATCAAGGGCCTGGCGTTCAACCCAACTCTTCTGTCCACCAGGACCGCCCATGATGGAGCGCGTTTGCCAAAGCCTCTTACGCAGAGGGTTTGTCGTTACCTTCTTCATCTTCTCCACCATCTCGTCCCACTGTGCGATGTCGTGGGCAAGATTCTGCCAAAACACCCCTTCCCCGTAATCCATCAGGAGGACCCGCTGGGCGAGGAAAGACATCTGCTCGACTTCAGGGTCGACACCGCGGAACCCCATGAGGTAGCCAATCTCCCCAAGTTGTCCAAGGAGCGCAGATCCGGAGAAGGTATCGAGGATCACCCCTGCGGAATCCCATTTCGCTGGCTCCACCCATCCCTCCAACGCCTTGATGCTCTTATCAACAATTCCGAGCTCCTGCTCCCCGTAGATCAAGAGGAGGGCTGCAGCGATTTTGACGACGGGATGGCCGGGGACACGCGCGAGGATGTGACGCGCACCGAGACGCTGCACGATGGTGCGCTCGCAGACACCGAGGATCGCATTCGAGAGACCGCTCTGGGCAAGGAACGAGGCGAACTGAAGTGCTGCTGCTGTCTTATTGTCCGACTGGTGGAGGTAGTAGGCAAAGAGCAGAACGGTGAAGTAACTGTCGGGTCTTAATCCCTTGAGGATGTCTCCTGTGAATTTTCCTGCAGGACCCCTGAGAACTTGAGACAAGGTCGGCACGTTTCGCACTCCCGCCGTCATGAGTTGACGACGCAGACGAACATAGGAACGGAGGAGCAACCGCTGCGTGTTTCTATCGAGTTCCCGCATCCACTGCAGTGTCCATCGCTCATTAAATGGAAGAGCTGCCTCTAAGCCCTCCTCAGCAAGTTCCTCCATGAAGATGGCGAGGAAGGCTGGGAGGAGAGAGGGTTTCTTCGATTTCTGCCACAGAACTTCGTATCGCAGTTGGAGTTCATAGAGCTCAGCGAGCTCCGCAAGCACCGCACATCGAACGATGGGATCAGAAGGCTGGCCTTTCCCCGCCGGAACGGTCACCGCAAAATCCTCAAGCAGTTTGAGGCAGTGGCGCTGCTTCTGGAGCAACCTCTCATGTACCACACGGAGGAACTGCTGATCCTCTGCACCTCGCTCGGGAGCATCGGCAGGCGGTTTCGGCTTCTCGAACATCGCGCGCAAATGGCCAGGCCATCCCCTGGCTCCCGCTTCGGGAATGCCCAAACCTTTACGAAGATCCTCCGCCTTGTGGGTCAGTGTCTCAACGCGCTGAGAGAACTGTGCCTCATTCAGGGATTCCACACGCTCACTCGGCCGGTACCGATCGATCAGCGATTCGTAGATCGTACGGGATTTCTGCACTTCCGTGAGCATCTCCTTCACTCCCTCGAAAAGCGCCGGTGGAACAATGCCCTCTCTCTGAGGAGCGACTCTTTCAAGTTGACTGAGGAGCAGCTCCCGCTGCTTCATGAGATTCGCATAGAGCTTTTCCAAGAGCTCCCGCTGATCGGCAGGAACAGCAGGGATATATTTTGGCGCTATCGAAGCAGAAAGGGCTTCCTTCACTGCAGCACGGAGGCTTTCGGCTGGTGTATCCGGCGTTTGGAGCTTCTCCCAGAGCTTTCTCTGTTCCGCTCTCTTGAGAAGTTCCTGAACGTGCGCATCTTGGTCTCCTTCCAAAGCTCGTTCCGGAGACCGAGAGGGTGCTTCAGGCGGCCTGGGAGGAAGTTCGGGTTCTGGCATGATTTTGGTTTGAAGGTGCCGCAGCTTAGCGTCGTCCCCGCACACGACCTCTCGCGGCTTTCACCTCAGCCTCCACATCTGCAGTGCCCTTCACGCCGAGCTCCGCTGCTTTCGCTTCCAACTCTGCAAGCGTCTCCCCGTACCTCTTCTCTCCGATCGATCGCTTGATGTTAGTAAGAGCAGTGTTCACTTCCGCCTCCGATATCTTCTTTGTGAGCGCCTGATCCAGCACTTGATTGAGCTCTGTGTAGCACCGAGAAACTCTCACCTGTTCCTCATTGATCCTGCGAATCTCCTCGTTGATCTTCTTCTTGGTTTCTTCATCTCCCGCATTCTCGGCTGCTTTATAGTCCTTCGTAAGCTGATCGAGTCCCTGCTCAAGTTCCTTGGAGACCGCAGCGAGCATTGTCTGGCGGCCCTCTATTTCAGTCCTCAAACGTAGCCCCTGCACTCCCTGCTCGATCTCCGCATCGTTGTACCCTGCCGCCTTCAGACCCCTACGAAGCTCTGCTTCACCCTCCACAAACTCAGCTAGTTTTTGACTAAGTTCTTGGACATCGGGGTGAACACGCCGGAGTTCCTTCGCGATCTTCTCTACTTCTCCGGATTTTGCTGCACGCAGGATCGCTGCTGCGTCCCTACGAATGCCTCCGCGAAGGAACGGCCGAAGCCGGTACTGAGTCAGTTCATAATCTACAAGAAGGTTTCGTACTTCCTGCTGAGCAGCCTGCAGTCTCTCCAGACGCACACGAGGATACTTCGCCTGAAGATCAGCGGATTTCATCATGGCGAATCGGGAGAGCTCAGCCATGCGGAGTTTCACAAACGTCTTGTAGCCAAATACTGCGCCCGTCGTCAGGATTCCACTTGCTGTGAGGAGTCCCAGCGGGATAGCAATCTCGGGGAAATTCACACAGAAAGCCCAGAAACGGTCTACCCAATGTTCCCACTCAGCGACACCCCGCTCCTTCAGATACAGTGACACATTGCGCGTCTCTCTCTTTTGAGAGTCCGTGAGACCAATCTTTGCTGTCGCTTTGTCGATCTCCTCCACGCTGCTCCGAGCATAATCAAAAAGTTTCCGGAGGAGGCGAACTTCAAGGTCAGCCGCCAACTTTGAATGACCATGTTTCTCAAGAATTGTAAGAACTTTGTAGGCAATGGAGATACCTCCTCCTTCGCCAAGCTCAAGAAAATAATAGAGATCGAATGCATCGCGCAGTGAAATTTCCCCATTCTCGATAAGAGTGGACAGTACCTTAGCTGTCCGCTGTTCAATATCTTTCCGTTCCTGAACAGAGCGAGGAATGAAGACGGCTGTGAGAATTCTCTCGATGGTCGCTTCTTTCTTCACATGAGCGCAGAGCCTCTGCACGATTTTCTGCTGTCGCGTATTGAGGCGTCTGATGTAGTCGACGACGTTCTTCACAGAACCTTTCTGCGCTTCACCGCCGAGGAGGAAGAACTCTGCAACGGCTGTGAGATCTTTATCTAACTCTTCCCTCTCTTTCGGGGCAGCATTGTCTGAAAGTTGTTCAAGCGGTGCAAGCACGGCTTTCACGCTCGGGAAAGAGAGTTCCGGATGTTCTTCGAAGAGCGTCCGAGCGTAGCTTCGGATCTCCGGTATTTTACCTTCCAGGAAGCGATCCGCCTGTGCTGCGATTTCGTGTGTGAGACGGCTGAGTGCTACTGAGCCTGAACAACACTCGATCGCTTCCCCGAGCGTCAGGTCTTCCATCTTCCCCGTCTTCGTGAACTGTGCATTGCGCTTGATGAGAGGGAGGTGTTTTCCAATAAAACCGACGAGAAGCTTCACTGCACCACGTTCTCGCTCGTCCCCAGGTGCAGAGCCCAGTGCACCCATCAGTTCCTGAAACGCTGTATCATCAGAACGGAGAGACCCGTCTGCATTCAGACACGCGAGGAACAACTTAAACTTCAACCCACGGCGGGTGGCGATGAGTGCGAGCTCATTGGCGAGAGGGGCAAGCATCTGCGGTGATTGCTCCACCCCCGCTTGTTCCAGAACATCGTACTGGAAGGGAAGGAGCATCTCTGTAACACGCAGGGCAAATTTCTCTCGCCCTGGTGCCTGGACGTAGGGTGTGAGGAAGGGGGGCAAGCGAGAAGGGGAGGGAATCCGCGTGCCATCCCAGAGTTCGCTGTAGACATGGATCTCATTCAGATACCGTGCGAGTGCTCGGAACACTGCCTCTTGACTCACCGATGGAACCTCACGTTTCGCTTGGACGTATGCGACTACCGCTTGAAGCGCCTCACTGAGCCCTCGTCGTCGCTCCGCAAGATCAAGGTAGCGATAGCGCAGCCTTTCTTTCTCAACTTGAGAGACCTTCGACTGTAAAGGGTTAAGGGGTTCCTTCGCAACAAGTTGCAGTAGCGCTTTCCACTGGTCTGACCCTTCGGGTTTGCCGAGCGCCTTCCAAATCGCCTCTGCGTGTTCGACATACGGTGGCTCCTTCGGTTTCTCCTCTTTCTTTTCCTTCGGAGCTGGCGCCTCTTGGGGGCGTTGCGGCTCCTTTTCAGATGGCTCAAATGTCTCGAATGGCATGTGTGTCTGTGAGAAGAAAACTTACGGCATTTTCTCAAGGCCTTTCAGGATCTTCTCTGCCTCTTCCAGAGAAGGGATATCGGTGGGAAGTGGTGGCAATGTATCTGGGATGGGAGGGGGGACAGGGACTTTCTCCATGGCCTTTCCGGCTGCCTCCTTCGCGGCTTCCGCCGCCTTCTCTACGGTTTGCTTTGCCGCTTCAGCGGCATTTCCGATCCCGAGGGCCCCGAGCTTCGATGCGATCCATGCCTTCAACGACGCAAAGAGAGCAGGGTTCACATAGAAGGCAACCGCCCCAGAAATGGCGAGGACTGCGAGTGCGGTGAGGAACGGGTGGCGCTTCACGGTCTCCCACCCTTTCTTGAGGAGACGTCCGGGAGCCTTCAGGATTTTCTCGTACCAGCGCTCTTTCCGGTCAACTTCCTGCTTGTAGACTGCAAGCTGTTTCACAAGCTCGTGGGCGTTCCCATCGATCTTCGGATCCAGGCGCTTGATTGTGTCGAGGAGTCTCTGTTCCTCGTTGACCCGTTGGCCAATGGTGCGAATACGGCTGAGATCATACCCTTCATGTCCCAGGCGTTGGACCAGCTGATCCATCTCCTCCGGCGCCCTGAGGAATGGCTGTGGCATCTCTTGTGGCCGCGGCATTGTTGCAGAAGGTTTAATCATGCTGTGGTGTAGGAAATAGCTGCGTTCGCTGCGAGGAGCTCATGCCGTACCTCCGTAAGGCTCGCGAGCCCTTCAACATCCTGGTCAGTCTGTATGCGCGGGAGGAGTGCACCGATGAGCGTTTTCACGCCGGCTGCCCCCATTGTGAAGTAGACATCGGGGAGGACGTCTTCAGGAATGTCATCGAGCGAAACCTCTTCGACTGAAGCACCTCCCGCGAGCTTCTGTGTGAGCGCCTGAACCGCTGGATGTTTTTGAAACGATGCGATGTGGGCACGCATGCGTAGCTCCTCGGGTCGTTCGTATGCGATATGTGCCTCCTCTGTCACCTCCCAACCCTCGCGGAGACTTGCGGGAAGCTTCTGCCAGAGAACCTCCTCAGTAGCGGTGAGGTACACCGTTGCCATTACCTTTATTGTAGCCTATTTCCGCAACGTCAACAAAGTCTCCCGAAAGGCCTGTTCCCCTCGCTGTACGAGAGTGCGAAGCGCCTCCGGAGTAGCTGTTTCCACAAGAGGGATGAGCGCGGAAAATTTATCACCTCGTCCCTGAAGAACGATATGCAGTGGCTTTCGGAGCGCGAACGCAATGAGTGCTCCGTGGTAGCGCTGTGAGAGAACGCAGGATGCCTCATGAAGCTGCGAAACGAGCGTTTCAAGTGTGTCCACTGTCTTCACTTCAGAGGGAATCCGAAGGAGATGCTTCAGTCTCTCTCCCTGCACGCGGTCCGAAGCGTTCTTCCCAAAAAGAAGGATCTTCACCTGAGAGAAGTCCGCTGCCAGCTTCTCCGCACAGGCGATGAACTCTGAACCGGAATTCCCGCGGGGGATAATGATGAGCAAATTTTGTAAACAAGAATCAGAGCGGGTTCTATTGCCATTGACGAGAGAAATAACCGGATCAAATGACTGAACTATTTTTTTGTTCAGATTCCAAGCGCGCACACGCGCAGTGGATGCCTCATCACGAACGGAGAGGAACTGTGCCCGCGAGGTAACCCACCGTGCGCACCACTCTCCTACCATTGTGTAGAAAGGACCGATCCCCTGGAAAGCAAGGTAAATGGGTTTCCCAAAGCACCAAACAGCGAACGCGTGGATAAACCAAAGAAGAGGAGCCTTAACGGACTCTGTATCGGTAAAGAGCGCCCCCCCACCGAAGACCATCCCCTGCGATCGGCGAAGTTCTCGGAGTGTGCGCCACCAGGGAGTGCTAAGAAGCGAACGTATCCCGCACGGAAGTCGAGGGACTTCACCAAACGCAGGATTCGCTGAAACAACGACCCATGCGATAGCAGGAAACGCCTTGAGAAAATACTCTTTCAGAAGCTCGTCGCCGAGATTCTCGGCTCCGTAATTCCCCACGAGCAGGAGGCGCATGGGGATACTATAGAGGAATTAGGAATTAGGAATTAGGAATTAGGCTCACGTACTCCCTGAACTCTTTCGTTCCTCTGCATCTTCCGCTTCTTCTTCTTCTTCTTCTGCTGCTGCTGCTGCTGCTGCTTTCGGCGCTGTTTGGATTGCTACAGCAAATTCCTCCGCCTCGGTGAAGCGTTCACTGAGACGTGCAGCCTTTCCACGACGACCGCGCAGGAAGTTGAGTTTTGCCCGCCGAATCTTTGCGATCTTCTTCACTTCAATGTTCTCAATCATGGGGGAATGGAGGGGGAAAATTTTCTCTGTACCCACCCCTGAAACAACTGCTCGAACAGTGAAGGAGGCATCGAGCGGATACCATCCCCGATGCACTCCAATGACGAGGCCGTCAAAGATTTGTGTGCGTTCCTTTTCTCCTTCACGAATGCGTTCATGGATGCGTACCGTCATTCCGGGACGAATATCCGGCCGCTTCGCAAGAAATGACTTTGCCTGCTCTCGAATGGTCGAAGAAGTCACAGCCGTATGAGCCTACTTTTTGCCGCGGGCCTCGTCAATCTGCTTCTGGATCATATTGTGGATAATGAGATGACGAGGATCGTTGAGGATCTCGAGAATAAAACGATCACGAAGGCTCAACCGATAGAGAAAATCCGCTTCCGAAAAAATGGAGTACTTCACATTCTTGAGTGAAGGATCCTGGAGAAGGAGTGCCTCGAGCATTTCCTTCTTCACATTCCCCACAATGAGGAGATCAACCTTGCTCTCCGTCCCCGTAAAGAGACCAGCCAAGACAATCAGCTGAACGTTCATGAGCTTCTTCAAACTCGCAATCACTGGACTCTCCGTCTGGATCTCTTTAGCGAAAATATTCCGGAGGTCTAAGAACAACGGGAACTCCTGATCAATACGATAGTATTTCTTGCGATTCTTGTGACGTGCTTTCACGAGACCGATGCGGCGAAGGTTTTCCAATTCTCGACGGATAGAATTAATCTGCTCACCAAGTAATCTCGTGAGTTCACGAATAAAATATTCTTGATCAGGATGAAGCAAAAACGTCGAAAGCAACTTCACACGTGTTTGCGAACTAAACAGTGCTTTAAGAATCACCGAGGACATGTGTTCACAAACCTTACTCAAATAACACCTGAGAGTGCAAGAAAAGTGTACAAGCATATGTACAAATAAGTTATACTAAGATTCTGGCTGTTTCTTAAGTAAATTTAAATATGATCATAGCATTATAAATTTAACTGAACATAAATTGTACTCACTTATGAACTAATTTTATGTTCTTGATACCATTTCCTCCCATCGGAAAATCCGCAGGAAACGATTTTTTACACGTACCAGACACACACTTCAAATTCTGAGGATTGTCCTCTCCTCCAAATTCTGGTACGATGTATTGAATGTTCAAACTCAAAACACTTCTCAGAGGAGCTTCTCTTCTCTTCCTCATCTGGCTCTTTAGACACGAATCCCCATGGGGAGTGATCGGCATTGAAAAAGTCTTTGCGCAAAACCTCTTCCAACAGGACTTCATTAACGCCGTCTCGAGCGCTGTGGCCCTGCTGACACAGTTCCTGAACATGCTCATGTGGATACTCTTCTGGCTCCTCGATCTCCTCCTCGACCCCAAATTCATCTTTGACATAGACGATGAAGCGCAGGGAAAAGGCATCCTTGTAATGTTGCACTCTATCTGGCAGCTCACGCGCGACCTCATGAACCTTATCTTCGCGATCCTCCTCGTCGTCGGAGCGGTCTACATGATCATCACAACAAAGAAGGAGTTCCTCAAGGAGAATCTCCCGAAGTTCATCATGGCAGTCATCCTCGTCAATTTCTCCTGGTTCGTTCCGAGGGCCATCTATGACCTCTCTCAAATCACCGCCTACACCGTCTTCCAACTTCCTGCGCTCTTGAACGTACAATGTGATATCCCACTTCCACCCGGCCAGGCTGGCCCGCCAGAACCCTGCAAAATCCTCACCGGAATCGCTCTCTTTGAAGAAACGAGATTCGTGGCGGATACCGGTGTGTTTAATAATCCGGGTAACCCAAATGACCCAAGGAAGGGGGGTGGCTGGGAGTGTCCCCTCAAACCGATCGTCTGTATTCAGCTCAGAAACTTTGATGCACCAAATGTCGCCTTGCACAGCCAGATCATCAATGGCCTCGTCCTGAACTTCGCCCGGCTCCGACACCTCGCAACCGTCACAGCCGAGGTGGCCGCACAAGCACCAGCGCCCGACGATGACCAGATCACGGCAAGCATTATCTTCCTGATGAAGATGCTTCTCATCGTTGTCATCCACATTGCTCTCTTCTTCCCTCTTGTCGCACTTGTCATCGTTTTCTTACTCCGAGTCCCTATCCCCTGGCTGACCATGGCCTTCATGCCCGTTGCCCTGCTCGGCCTCCTGCTCGGCGATAAACTGGGGCAGTTCAATCCTGTCGAGAAGATCTGGAAACGATTCCTCTCGGCGGCCTTCCTTCCCGCGATGGTTGCAGTCCCCTTCGCGATTGGGTTTATTATGACACATCAAGGACTTGGTGTCAAACCACCCCTTGGCCTCGAACAATTCGGTACCGGACTCCCCCTCTTCGTCGGCATCAGGGATTTCTGGCAGTTCGTCTGGATGTTCCTCGCCATTTTCGTGATGTGGACCGGTGTCTTCACGGTTCTCAAGCAATCGGAGATTGCGACGAGCGCTACGGAGACCATCAAAGCCTCAGGCGAAGCGATGGGGAAGTTTGCGCTCCAGGCACCTCTCGCGCTTCCCTTCCTGCCCGTACCAGGGAAGCCCGGCGAGAAGATGGCTCCTCTCCAGGCTCTCAAAGCACTCGACGGGCGGCGCTGGCTCCGGGAGCTCGACGATGGAAGAATCGAGGACCTGGGAGGTTTACTCAGGGGAGTAACCGGTCGACCGCCCCCTGCTGCGGAGGATCGAGCACGGCAGGTCATTCGGGAGAACCGAGCAGATATTCAAAACACGGCGAACGTGAACATTCACCTGGAGACAGTGAACAACAACCAGGGCAATGCTGAGGCAAACCGGCGCGCCCGGCAGGATGCCGCGCGAGAGATTGCGAGAGGCATTCGGAATACTGCACATATTCGTAACGATCCTCAGGCAAATAGGCTCTCCCAGGAAGCACTCCTCAATCTGATTACCGATGATCGACACAACCCTCTCGGTCTTACACGAGAACAGCGCGAACGTCTGCGCGAAGCCTTCAACGCTGCACCTCCTCCCGCGCCAGCAGCTCCAGGACCAGGAGGACCGCCCGCTCCTCCCGGGCCACCAGCAGGAGCACCGTGAGAACCGGCAGGAGCTGCAGGATCCTAACCCCACGAATCCATGCCCGAGCCACAGAAACCTCCGGAAGATATACGCAGAGGACCGAGGTCCCTGCCACACGAAGGATTGCAGGAACTTGCTCGGCTCGACGCACTGAGGCACCGGGAACGCCTTGAACGCGACCGTGCCGCGGAACGTGCGCGGAGAGAGAGACTCGTCCTCGCATCGAGGTTGCCTACGAAGGAGAGCAACGAGATGCAGCGTCGCATCCTCATCGAGAACTATCAAAAGAAGCTGCGAGAGTTACCGGATCGGGTGCATTCCCTACGGGAATCAGAAGAATTCCGTACATCCCTCGAGGGAACTCGCGGAGCGATCGCTGCCGCGCAATTCAACGAAGCCATTGTTGATGCGTTCGAGAAAGATCCCAACCGGATGAGCCCTGAGGAGATTCTGGAAGCCCTCCAGCATGACACCTTTGAGGGAGGAGAACGTCCTCCGCCCGAGGCAAAATTCCTCCGATACGTCGGCAAACTCGAAGAGGAAAAAACACGCTACACCCTGAACATGACGGAGGTTGAGAGGGCAAGGGTATCGATCAAGGAACTCAGGAAAGTATGTACTACAGAGCAGCAACAAGCACTGGATCTTCTCTCGCAGACCCTTGAGCAGTATGTGGCGAAGGTCGATCCTGTGACCGATCAGTTCTACCACCTCCGCGTACAACAAATACACCAGCCAGATGAGTACACACGGCAGCTCAAACTTCTCGGGAGAGGGGCGCTTGCAGCTCTCGCTGGCATCGGCGCCATCCTCACAGGCGTCGTTGCACTCTTTTCAAAGGAAAAAGATTTCACCGTTCCCGCGATCTACGCCGGCGTTGCAACGGCTGCCGCCGTCGGACCGCAGCTCTTCACAGGACCGACACAGCACACCCTTGAGCAGATAGATTTCCTCACGCAACCTGCGTACACGCGCCTTGCTGAGGCGTACGGCATCAGCGGGGAACGGTGGGCGCAGATAGCAGAAGAAATCCACGGAAATAGATCCAAGGAGCTTCAGGCGTTCCTCGAGAAAACCCGGAAGGGACAGAAGATCACCGATGAGGAGCGCCGAGCGCTCGTAGAGGAACTTGCAGGCAGTCTCGATTCAAAGGAGGCACACACGCTCTTAAAAATGATGCAAACCTTCACGACCCTCCCCGACGGAACTCGCGTCAACGATTTCTCCAGCTTCGTCGGCTTTCTCAACCCAAAAAAGCTAGACCAGAAGACATTCGACGAAGTCGTCCTCCCCTGGATCCGGAAGGGAGTCAGCCGTCAGGCCCTCGCAGATCTCGGGCGCACCACTACGCCTTCTTCTTGAATTCCCGGACGAAGACTTCGAGTTGATCCCCGACCGCGATGGAACTCGCGGTCTCGACCTTGAGGCCGCACTCGCTCCCCTCCTTCGCTTCCTTGATATCGGTATCGACGTGCTTGAGAGAAGTGATCCGGCCGATACCGATCTCCTTGCCCTCTCGAAGAATCCGGAAGGATAGACGTTTCACGATGCCATCGAGCACCCTCCCGCCGATGATCTGGTCGGACTTCTTCATGTAAAAGACACCACGCACCTCGAGGTGTCCGAGCACATGCTCCAGCTCTTCCGGCTCGAGGAGACCACGGAGCAACTGGTCAACCTCCTCGAGGAGCTCGTAGATGACATCGTAGGTGCGAATTGCCACACTCTCCCGCTCAGCGGTACGCCGGACTTCACTCGAGACGGGAACATTGAAGGCAAGGACGATGCCGTCGCTTGCCGCCGCCATCGAGACATCACTCTCAGTCACCGCCCCGATTCCTCCGTGGATGACCTTCGCTGCCACCTTGCGTCCTTCTCCCTCCCCCGCCACCAGCTTCGCTAAGGATGTCTCGATCGCCTCCAGTGATCCCTGGGCATCCGCCTTCAAGACAACCTTGAGCTGACTGAGCTTCCCTTCCGAGAGACGCGAGACGAGATCTGCGAAGCTGCGCTTCGGACGCTGCACCTCCGAGGCACGTACCGCATCGAGAAGCATCCGTGCCTCGCGCTCAGAGGGGACGACCTGGAGGATATCGCCCACATGCGGAACACCCTGGAGACCGGAAACGCGGACCGCCCCCGAGGGTGACACCTCCTCGAGAGCTCCATGTGCATCGATCATTGTCCGCACACGCCCCGACGCCCTCCCGCAGACGATACTGTCTCCGACCCGCAAGGTCCCGGCATTGACAATGACGGTTGCCACGGGACCGAGCGACGCGTCGAGGTGGCTCTCGATGACCGTCGCGACAGCAGCACGATTCGGATTTGCTTTGAGATCCCTCAGCTCCGCGAGGAGCACAATGTGATCAAGGAGATCGGGAATCCCCTGCTTCGTCTTCGCTGAGCAGAGAACAATGGGGGTCGTTCCTCCCCACTCCTCCGGTTGCAGCCCTTGCGCAGCAATCTCTCCCTTGACGCGCTCCGGATCCGCCCGCTCCTTGTCAATCTTGTTGATCGCAACGAGCATCGGCACCCCCGCTTCCCGCGCGTGGTCAACCGCCTCTACCGTCGTCTCCTTCACCCCCTCCTCCGCCGAGACGACAATGACCGCGATGTCCCCGACTTGCGCTCCGCGCGCGCGCATCGCGGTGAATGCCTGATGACCGGGCGTATCGAGGAAGGTGATCCTCTCCGATACACCGCCGACCAGGTGCTCAACTTGGTAGGCGCCAATGTGCTGTGTGATCCCGCCGGCCTCCTGCGAGACGACATCCGTCTGCCGAATGGCATCGAGAATGGCGGTCTTACCGTGATCAACATGCCCCATAACCACAACGATCGGCGGACGCCTTTTCAGATTTTCAGGCTCATCCTTGAGGAGCTCTGTGAGGTCGCGGCTCAAAAGATCCTCCGCACGAGCTGCACGCTGTTCCTGCTGTACCGTGATGCCGAGTTCTGCCGCTACGATCGCCGCTGTGTCGTAGTCGATGGACTGCGTGATCGTCGCCATCACACCGTTCTTCATGAGGGCCTGGATGACAAGAGGAACCTGGACCCCCATCTTCTCCGCAAGCTCCTTCACCGAGACCATCTCTGGAAGCACGACCAGTCCTTCTTTCTTCTTGATCTGCTGCTGGACAGCTGGTGCGGCGGCTCGTTCACGCCGCTGTTTCTTCGAGGACACCGCCAACAAGCGCTGTTCCCGGAGCTGCACCTCCCGTTCTTCCTTCGTCAAAGGAGGACCTCCTACTGGCTTCGGTTTCACGATAGTTGTCCGCGGGACATCATCGAGAGTGAGCTTCCGTACGACATCGAGTGACTCGCCTCTCGCAGGAGCTGCAGTTTCTAGTTTCACGATGGTCGCGGCGGCTTCAAGGAGAGCTGAATTCGCTGCTGGTACCTCTATCCGTTCCTCCGCCTCCGCTCTCTCTTCAGGAACCACCGCCAAACCGATCGCCTCCATATCCACCACGAGCCCGTGCTTCCCCGCAATGAAGCGTATGACGCCGCGTGCGAGTGTATCGGGGATCTCCCGATCGGTGGGCTTCACGCCAAAGTTGACCTGACTCAGCTCGTGGCGGAGTTGCTGCCCTGTCATACCCAATGCTTTTGCGACCTGCACGAGGCGCATCAATTAAAGGAAAAGCCTCCCAGAGGGTATCAGCCGCTCAGTCCCTGCACAATATCCCTCTCCACTTGCGGAGGCACATCATCGCGAGACTCTCTGCGGTGTTCCTGGGGCGTCGTCTGCGGAGCATCTCCCCACGCCTCGCGGCGCTGTTTCGTGAGAGCATCACGTACCTTCTGCACACACTCGAGAACTTGAAGCTGGAAGTTTCCGAAACTCTTGACGCGGAACCCTGCCGCTCGTGGATGCCCTCCACCACCATAGGCCTCCGCGGCAAGGCGGCTCGCATCGATGCGGAGGGATGAGCGCAGGCTCGCTTTGAGTCCTCCCTCCTCCAGTTCCGTGAAGAGAACGTGCACATCTGCATCAGGGATCGTCGAGATCAGTTCATCGAGGATCCCGTGCGTCTCGTCACTGGTTGCCTCCATCTCACGCAGATCCTCGCGGCTCACGGCCGACCAGACGATGCCTGCGTCGCGATCGATCTGAATGCGATTGAGCGCCCGCCCCCAGATCCGTAAGGTCGAGAGTGGTTTCGTCTTGTAGATATGCTGGATGATCTCCTGCTGCCGCGCCCCGCGCTCGAGGAGTTCGGCGGCAACTTCCAAGGACCGCGGCGTCGTGTTCGGATTCTGGAAACTGCGGGTATCCGTGATGAGCCCCGTGAGGAGGAGGGTCGCGATATCCGGGGTGATCTTCGCGCGCCAATCAGGCACCTGCAGGAACCATGCGTAGAGAACCTCGGTCGTGCTCGCGGCCGTCGGATCGAGGAGCTTCAACTGACCAAACTGCACGTTACTGATGTGGTGGTCGATATTGAGAATCGGAGTATCCGCGAAGAGGTCACTGTGCGTTGTGTAGAGCGATCCAAGGAGCGCAAGATCCGCGGTGTCGACGATGATGATGAGATCGAAACGCTTCGCCCCCTCCCCGAAAGTGATATCGCGCGACTCAATTTTTCCGCTCTTCGGGATGACGATGATGTTCACCTTCCGGTCCTCAATGGTGTAGCGAAGCTTATCGACCTCCACTCCTTCCCGGAGGTTCACCGTCACGATGAACTGCCGACTCTCCGCAATCTCCCGCTCGAGCTTCTCGTACCCGGGGAGAAACTTGAGATTCTGAGGAAGCGTATCCGGGCAGATGACCGTGACCTCCTTCCCGAGGACCCGAAAGAGCTCGTAGCACGCAAGAGCCGCACTTAAGCCATCGGGATCGACGTTCGCGTGCGGGACAACGAGGATCCGATGGTGCTCCTGCACCATCTGTGTAGCGGCCGCACTATCGGTTCCGGAAAGGCTCATGAGTTCTGAGTGGGTTAACTTGATAGCATAACATAATTTATATGATTAAGCAAGTCCTCGGGCAACGAAAGGAACGTATCGAAGCACAATTCGCATCTCTCTCCAAGCCCTGCTCCAAGGCCTGCTAGGCCTGCAAGGCCTATCCCAAAACCACCGTGGCGACGAGGAAGTATATGAGGAGCGTCAGGAGATCCTGGATGACTGTCGCCATGGGTCCTGAACCCAGTGCCGCATCGCGCTTGAGGGCCACGAGGAGGCTCGTGATGCCCAGCGCCAGTGCGGTCGCAACGAGAATGCTCAGAAACATTGCAAGTGCGACGGTCAGTGCAATGGGCGCCGACCATGTGACGAGGTACGCGAAAGCGAAGATGACAATGGCATTGAGGAGGCCGAGGAGGAATCCGACGCTCCCTTCCCGCGTGAAGTAGCGGGAAGCTGAAACATGCTTTATGGTGAGCGACCGGATGAAGAGCGTCTGGCTTTGGGTGCCGACCGCATCGGCCATGTAGACGAGGACGGGAATAAAAAATGCGAGTGCAAGGTGGCGCTCGAGAGCATGCTCAAAAAACTGCACAACGAGGGTCGCGAGCATCCCACCGAGGAGACCGACGAACAGCCAGCCGATGCGTAGACGGATGAGACGGAAGAGTCCCACGTGGAAGATATCCGTGATGTTGAGAGTCCTCTGGATACCAGCTGAGCGGAGGAAATCCTCGACGTGCTCCTCGTGAAGGATGGAAAGGACCTTCTCCGCAGGAACGGCTCCAAGGAATCTCTCGGTGCCGCGCTCGAGAACGGGCACCGCTTTGAGGTCATGGTGGATTGCCTTGATCGCGACATGCTCCTGATCACTGTGCTCGGTAACATGTGCCTTCACGGGCTGCATGAAATCGCCGATTTTTGCATGATCGGCTGCCTGCAGGACCTGCTTCACCGAAGCCACGCCGAGGAGTTTTCGCTCGGCATCGAGCACGTAGACGTAATGAACCGAATCCCACATCTCCGTCCTCAGCTTCGTGAGAACCTCACCGACGGTTGTCTCCCGCGTAGCCTCAGGCACCTTCGAGAAGAGATGCGCCTTGACCCGCTGGGCCCCGAAAACGGTGTGGGGAGGCATAGAGAGAAGAGTGACTTGCCACGTCACTCACGAGTGACGTGGCTTGCCGGCCGTAGCTCCCGTAGGAAGCGAAGGCCGGAAGCCGTCAGCGTGAGAGCGGTGACGACTCGCGCAGCGAAGCGCCGATCTCATGCATGTGGGAAAGAATCTCCCAGTACGACGTCAATAGCCCGGTCTCGTGATAAGGGATGCCGTGCTGCATGCACGTGGCCTTCACCAGAGGCTGCACACGGCAGAGATTGTTGCGCGGCATCGCGGGGAAGAGGTGATGCTCGATCTGGAAGTTGAGGCCACCGTACCAGAAATTGATCAGTGGATTGCTGCGGATGTTCCTTGCCGTGAGAACTTGCTCGTGGAGGAAATCGGTATTCGTCTCTCTGTCGAGGACGGGCATCCCCTTGTGATTGGGAGCGAAGATGGAACCCAGGTACAAGCCCCACAGCAGCTGGTGCAGCACGATGAAGAGCAGGGCATGGGTCCACGGGAGCAGCCACAGGAGCCCACCAACATAGAGCATGAAGTGGAGGGCGAAGAGGAGCTGGTCGAGCCACGTTTCGCGCAGGGGAGAGCGCAGGAAATGCAAGATTCCCGTATTCCGGAGGCTGAGGGCCGTGAAGGTCAGGATCGGGAAGTAGAACCATGCCTGATGCCTGATGATGAAGCGCGGGAGCGCTCCTCTCTTGCGCAGCGCCTGCTCCTCGCAATAGGCGAGGAAGGGGAAGTCGATGTCCGGGTCTGCCTCGTCGCGATTGGGCGATGCATGGTGGGCGTTGTGGATCGCGCGCCAGCCCGTAAAGCTCATCCCGAGGCAGAGCGTGTTGAGGTATCCCATGCAGTCATTGAGACCGGTGCTTGCGAAGATCTGCCGGTGCCCCGCATCGTGGCCGATGAGGCCGACCTGCCCGAAAACGAAGGCGAGGTAGGGTGCGATGAGCAGCACCCACCAGCTTTCCCGCAGCAGAAAGAGCATCACGATGCCTCCAAGGAGGAGCGCTGCGGTGCAGCTGAGCTTCCACATGTAGTAGAGCGGCTGGCGAGTGAGGAGTCCCGCTGCAATGACGCGCTGCCGGAGCTCAGGGAAGAGATTCGGCGCGGTTGTGCTATGCGTGAGCGTCTGCATGGCCGTACTGTAGTACTGTAGGTGCAGGGGCAAGCGCGGGCAATGCCTTTTACCTGCCTCCACTGCGCTACGCCGGGCAAGCGCGCTCTAGCCATTCCTAATTCATAATTCCTACTTCATAATTCTTACGCCGGGGCGTAGTTCAGTTGGCTAGAACGCTGGCATGGGGTGCCAGAGGTCGCTGGTTCAAGTCCAGTCGCCCCGACCAAGGTGAATTCGAGACAAACGCGAGCCGAAGGCGAAGCGTGAGGCCGAAGATCCTTGGCCCCGCATACGAGCGCAGCGAGTTGTGTGGGGCCATTCCCGTTACCAACATTCACAAGTAGAGTATCTGCAAACGACCCGCCCGTAGCCCAAAGGGCGAAGGGTGAGTCCGAAGATACTTGGTCCCGTAGACGAGCAGAGCGAGTTCTACGGGGCCGGCCGGCAAGCCGTGGCAAGCCACACCTATGGAATCACTCGAAGCAGCAGTACAGGCTATTCTCGAGCGCAACAGGCGCGTCGAAGCAGAGAAGGCCTGGGAGGTGAGCATCACACGGCGCCTGTTCATCGCGCTCATGACGTACGCTGGGGCAGTGCTCCTCTTTTGGTCGCTCGGACTCCCTACTCCCCTCCTCCAAGCATTCATCCCTTCGATCGCTTACTTCTTCTCGACCCTCTCGCTCCCATGGGTGAAAGAATGGTGGATGAGGAGGCACCGTTCAGAACGGTGACTCGTAGCGCGCACGCGGACCAAGTTCCTCCTCGATACGCAGGAGCTCGTTATATTTGCAGAGACGATCGGTGCGAGAGAGAGAGCCGGTTTTAATCTCAGGGGTCTGGAGGCCGACCGCGAGGTGCGCGATGAACGTATCTTCGGTTTCGCCGCTCCGATGGCTGATGATGGTGCGCCAGCCGTGCTTCTTCGCGAGCTCAATCGCATCGACCGCCTCCGACACCGTCCCAATCTGATTGAGTTTGATGAGGATCGCATTTGCAGCTTTGCGATCGATGGCCTGCCGAAGGTACTCCGTGTTCGTCACGAGGAGATCATCCCCCACAAGCTGCATCGTGTTGCCGAGCCGCTCCATCATGAGCTGAAACCCCTCCCAGTTATCCTCCTGATGGCTATCCTCAATACTGACGATGGGGTACTTCGCACAGAGAGCACAGTAGTAGTCGACGAGCTCCGCCGACGTCAGCGTCCGCCCATCAACCTCGTAGGTACCATTGTTGCAAAATTCTGTCGCCGCGGCGTCGATCGCGAGTTTGACGTTCCCATCGTGCCCGGACACTGAAATAGCACGGAGGAGAATGGAGCAGGCATGATCGGCATCCGCAACGTGAGGGGCAAATCCCCCTTCATCCCCTACCGCAATGACGTACTGGAATTTCTTGAGGAGGTCCTTGAGGGTATAGAACACTTCTGCCCCTGCGCGCAGCGCTTCCTGGAACGAGCTGTACCCACAGGGAACGATCATGAACTCTTGGAAGGAGAGATCGGAATCTGAATGGACTCCTCCATTGAGAACATTCATGAGGGGAACCGGCAGGAGAACCTCCTTTCCAAGCTTCACCTCGTACTGCTCCGCGAGGGACTGCCAAAGGGGTTTCTGTTCGCTCGCAGCCCGCGCACGGCAGACAGCCATCGAGGCTCCTAAAATCGCATTCGCGCCGAATCTTGATTTATTGGGAGTCCCGTCGAGGTCAATGAGGATCTGATCGATCGTCCGTTGGTCCGAAGCTGACTGATTTTTGAGTGCCGCACTGATCTCGGCGTTCACGTGCGACACAGGCTTCAGAACGGACTTCCCCCCGTAGAGCTTCTTGTCGCCATCGCGAAGTTCGAGTGCCTCCCGGCTCCCTGTCGAGGCACCCGAGGGCACTGCATCTCGCCCGAGGGACCCATCATCGAGGCTGCAATCAACCTCCACGGTCGGTGTTCCTCGTGAATCAAGAATTTGACGCGCGTGGAGCGACCGGATCTTCGCCATGTGCGCACATCATACGCGATTCCGTGCACGCTGGTGGAGCACACCGCAGTATCCCGCAAGCGTCATGACCGCAACCGTGCCCACCCCGAAGCCGGACGATGGGAGACGCGGTGGGGGGATCTCAACCTGCACAATGGTTTTCGTCGGTTTGCGCAACTCTGGAAGCGATGCCAGGGCGCTTTCCTGTGTTCCCTCTTCCCGATGCTTCGCGAGGCGCTCCCTCCGGCGCTGGAGAGAGCGCAGCCTCTTGCGCCAGACCTCCTCTTCGAGGGAATCGGAGGGAAGTACATTCACCTCATCTTCTTGTTGTTGTGCGAGTCTTAGAGGACGCAGATCTGCGAGAAAGGTACCCGTGCCAACGACATCCCACCATGTTCCCTGCCAGAGGAATGCGGCGAGCTTTTGATCCCAATCTGCGAAGCGCTCACCGAAAAACCCTACGGAGACGAAGGGAATGAGCACAAGCGCGAGGAGGAGGATCCGTGCACTAAACCGCCGCAGCACCCGGAGGCAGAACCAGGCAAGGAGCAGGAAGGAAGCGATAACTCCAACGGCTGTCCAGCCGTAGGTGTAGTAGCGGTGGAGCGCTAAGACCTCCGGGAAGAGCAGAGCGAGCACCTGGATGAGGAACCAGAGCAATGCGATCGCTGCCGGTAGAAAGTGCAGTGCGCGGAAGGCGTACTCCGCGCGGTTGCGGCGAAGCAGGGGGTAGAGGAGGAGGCCATACAGAAGTGCGCTGCCAAAGACGAGTCCCCACGGGAGGATTCCCTCCGGCAGGAGTGGCAGAGTGTCAGTGAGGACCCCTACGAGGAGGGTCACGAGCCCAAGGACCAAGATGAGTGTGGTCTCTGTGGGATACTTCAGCGGCATAGGAGCGGGCATGTTCCCCCACCCTCGCTACCTTGTCAAGAATTGTAGTTATTCTCCCATATAACCATCAAATATCCTGTCGCGAAGCGCGGGTCTCGCGGGCCCCGCGCTGGAGCGACACGACTAAGGGAAAGGATGGTCCGTGGAAGGAAAACCGTTAGGTTTGCCTTCCACGTTATTTAGAGCCACCGTTTCCATGTGAAGTACCCGAGGGTGGCTGTAAACATCGTCACCATGATCGAGACCAAGGTGATGAAGGCGTAGGGGTTTACCTGGAGAGGGAGGGCAACGTTCATGCCGTAGAGCCCTGTGAGGAAATTGAGGGGGAGCAGCGTCACAGAGATGATCGTCAGAATCCGGATGACGTTCGTCGTCCTATGGTTCAACCACGCGCGGTGTGTGATTTGGAACACTTCGCTCATCTCTTTTGCGGTATCGAGTAGCGACCACTGACGCTCGATTGCATCGAGGATGTTATCGAAGTAGATGCCGAGTTGTTCAGGAACGAACTTCCGATTCTTGTGCTCGAGGAGTGCAATGACAGCGCGCTGCGGGAGGAGGATGCTGCGCATCGTGATGATGTTCCGCTGGAGGGCCAAGATATCGCGGAGGACATCGACCTCCTCTTCCTTCTCGAAGAGATCATCTTCGATTGTCCGCAGATCCTTCGTCATCGCATCGACGATGGGGAAACCCTCCTCAAAGAGCTGTTGCATGAGTTCGTAGAGGAAGTACCCCGTCCCCTGCTGGAGATACTCCCGGCGCTTCTCCTCAGAGTCCTGCACCTCAGACCAGATGCGGTTAAAGACGGGCAGGTTCCCCTGATGGATGGTGATGAGGAAGTCCTGTCCGAGGAAGATGTTCACTTCCTCCTTCAAGATGCGCTCGGCGCGCTTGTAGGGAATGTGAAAGACCAGGAAGAGGTAGTCCTCGTACTCCTCGATCTTTGGGCGCTCGTGCTGGCTCAAGCAGTCCTCAATGTCGAGATCGTGAAAGTGGTACTGCTTCTGAAGAACCCGGAGCTCCTCCTCCGTCGGATTCGTATCGTCATGCCACGCGATGCCGTTACGGGCGGTCGAGCGCATAGAGAGTCTGAGTGATGTTAGGAGTGATGGCGCGTATGGGGAAGGTACTTCTCCCGCGGATCCTCCACACGCTCTCTCGGGAGCACTTCGTAGTGTCGCAGGTGCCAGCGTCTGGCCTGCAAGAGGAGGTAGAGCGCGAAGACAAGGGCCCAGACAATCCAGAGGACACGCATCGCGAGAAACTGGATCTGCTCGACCCGCGCGACGACGAGGATGAGCCCTACCACACCAAACCAGAAAATCGCTCCTGACCACGAACTCGTGAGCTTGCGTGTGACGGGATTTATTTGCCTCGCCCGCCAGACCTTCACAATGAAGGAGAGGAGAATGAGTGCTGCGCAGATCAGGAGAAGAGCGACGACCTTCGGACTCGTGTAGGAGGCGTTCCCGGGATTTGGCCAAACGAAGTAGATCAGGATGTCCCGCATTGCGGGCATGCTAGCACGCTTCGACAGGCTCAGCGCAAGCGCCAGCTACCCGACGAGGAGGAGGTCTTCGCGTTGCTCTTCCTTCTCTTCAAAATCCTGATGGTCGAGGGAAAATGCGTGATCCTTCGCACGCTCCACAGTGATCGAGCGGAGCAGTTCCTCGAGTTCGCGCTCCTTGAGCGTTCGCGCGGGACGGATGAGGAGGTAGAGGAGGAATCCTACGACGGGCAAAACAGCAACGAGGAGGATCGCGACACATTGAAGAAGGAATGATCGCGATCGAAGCAAAACATCACGGGTTGCAAAGAACACGAGGAAGATCTGGAAGAAGCCGAAGAGCAGGAGTACCCCCTGGAGGATTCGGAGCATCGGATCCTCAGAGAGGAACACGAGGAACGGCCGGCTGAATTCGTACAATTTCTCCATCAAACCTAATGAACCTAATGAACCTAATGAACGTGCAACTAGAGATGAGGGTAGCGGCGCCGGTGGACGATAACGTACACGACGGTCGCGAAGAGTGCGAGCACGGAGAGGAGCTGGCTGAAGCGAAGTTCAAAGGTTGGGAAGGGAAGCCACGGACGTGCCATGAGGTACCCCCCGAAGACCGCAGCCAACAGGAGCTCCGTGACGATGACCGCCCGCTCCGTCAACTTGAGCTCAATGAGAGCGAAAACCGTGAGGCTGACGAAGAGCGCAATGAGCACAACGAAGTCTATCTTCATGGCGAAGACAGGAATGCCGAAGTCACCGCGGAAGTACTCGAGGAGGAATGTGACGACGGCCATCAGACAGATCCCAACGAGAGTCTCTGTCCCCACACGCCGCGCGTGCTTACGGATCACGAGCAGCAGAAACGTCAGCAGAAGGAAAAAGATCGCGTAGTAGAGCTGAACGAGGTGAATCGGAACCGCGTAGCGGACGTGCATCGCATCGTACGTCACCCCCCAGGCAACATCGGTTGGCCTGCCGTACGCCTGGCCGGAGAAGAGCTTTCCAAGCCAATCGAATGTGAGGCCGAGCGTTGTCGGTGGCACGAGCACATCGAGCCACTGAAGGAACGTGGAGCGCTGCAGGCGCGTCACGACGTAGAGGAGCACCGCGAGCCCTATCGCTCCACCGAGGAAGCTAAACCCACCATCCCAGACAATGAGGATGCGCCAGGGATCCTTGAGGTAGACGCGGTACTCCGTGATGATCGCAAGTGCTCGTCCGCTGATCAGAAACACGAAGAGGTACTGGAGCGGATGCTCCTCGAGGTGCTGGAGAGAGAGTGCGGCACGCTGCGCAAGTCGGAGGAAGAACTCCGTACTGAGGACGATCCCGATAAGGAGGAACACGAGGTGCGTCCAGATGAGGAAGGGGCCAATCTCGAAGGCCTCAAACATACTTACACGCCGAAGGAGGGTGTGAGGCGACGTTCCCGAATGTCGTCGAGGATATTTGCGAGGAACTCGTCGAGGGAAACTGTGAGTTGTGCTTTCGTTTTCACATTGCGCAGGGAGACCGTGTGATCCTTCACCTCACGGTCGCCGAGGACGAGGAGGTAGGGAATGC
>Ga0213870_1000060_pt1 | contig 54362 bp, 52 predicted proteins | sample WICALVC2017_Meta_FD_160119 | JGI IMG/M metagenome (GOLD analysis project Ga0213870, IMG submission 160119) | Freshwater microbial communities from subterranean cave lake in Wind Cave National Park, South Dakota, United States - WICALVC2017 | ecosystem: Environmental > Aquatic > Deep subsurface >...
CGGTGGGGCCACGGCGGTCGCGACCGCCGTGGCGGAAATGCCGTACTCCTGTTCCATGTACTTCACGACATTATTCAGCTCGACGACGTTGAGCTTCTCGAGTGCGTCGATGACGGCTTTCTCCTTCGCGGAGAGCTCGATCGTGGTGGCAGTGTCTGCCATAGGGTGGGGGATTAAGAATTAGGAATTAGGAATTAGGAATTAGGAAGTGGGGTGGGAGACTTTTGTTTGCTAAGGGCGGCGAGAGCGCGCACAAAGCCTCCAAGCGGCGAGGAGCATATTGCTGCGAACTGTTGGAGAGGGGAGCGGAGCATCGTCGCAAATATCGCGAGGAGTTGCTGCTTCCCGGGCATCTTCGCGAATACCAGTGCTTGCTCCTTTGAGAGCAGTTTCCCATCGAAGATCCCGCCGATGAGTGAAACCTCGGAGTGATCCTTTCCGAAGGCAAAGGCGATATGTGCCCCACTGATGGGATCCTCGCGGCTAAAAATGCAGGCAACGGGTCCCGTGAGGTCCTCCTCTGGGATCTCTGGGAGGCTCGCGTTCTTCGCCGCGATCCGGAGGAGCGTTTTCTTTGCAACGCGCATGTGTGCACCTGCCTCACGAAGCCTCCTCCGTAGTGCCGTGATCTCTTTCACAGTGAGGCCGATATAGTGTGCAAAGATGATGGAGGAGGAGCGGGAGAAGCACTCCTGGAGCTCATGAAGTTGCGTTGCCTTCTGTGCGCGGGTGAGGGCCATATACAAACTGGTCTCCATTCATGCGTCCGGGAGACCAGCGAGGAACACGGCACGAATCACCAAGCCGGAGCCGAGTGGCCGATGCTGTATTCCTCGGAGGGGCTTATTTCGGCCTGCGGCCTTGTGCCCTCGGTCTTCGGACGTGCTCTCACGGTAGTCAAGTCTCTGCGGAGGGTCAAGAGCTCTTTTCGTGCCATTTTGGCTCTTCGCGCAGAGCATGAATTGTGAACACAAAAGTTGATCGATAGCTCAAAAGGAACGAGATCTATAAGCGACAGGCAAAAAGCGATAGGCTCGCAGCATGCGTGTGCTTCTCCAGCGCGTTTCCTTGGCGAGCGTTTCCCGTGAAGGGAAAGAGATTGCTGCGATCAAACAGGGATACCTCCTTTTTCTCTGTGTGATGCAGGGAGATTCTGAAGAAGAGGCGCAGTGGCTTGCGGGAAAGGTGAGCAAGCTGCGGCTCTACCCTGGGCAGGACGGGACGGTGAACATGCGATCGATCGTCGACGTTTCGGGGGAAGCCCTCGTACTCTCCCAGTTCACGCTCGCAGCGCGAACGGAGAAGGGGAACCGTCCCGACTACACGAAGGCCTCGCCTCCTGACACCGCCGAAAAATTGTATAAGATTTTTATTCAGGCACTCCGAGAGGCTGGAATCCGCAGCGTCAAGCAAGGTGTATTTGGAGCGATGATGCAGGTGCACCTCACAAACGATGGTCCCGTGACCCTGCTTCTCGAAAAGTCTCCAAACTAATTCCATCCGCCTCGGTCCTGGGTATACTTCCTCTCCCAAGCCACATGGCGCACCCTGTTTCAGCGATCGAAACAGCACTCGAAGAAATTTCCCGTGCACATGTCTCCTTTGATGAGGAGCGGATCAGGCGGGCTCTCACCCTCGCACAGCAACTCTACGCTGGTCGCTCACACTGGACAGGGATCCCCCTTCTTGAACATGTCCTCCAAGTTCTCAAGATCCTCATTCCTTTTGAACCCGATGAGGATGCGGTGATTGCCTGTCTCCTTCACCACGTACTCGATACACGCGAGATCTCCCTGCTCGAACTCGAGGACCAATTCGGACCGAAGGTACGGGCACTGATCAGCGGCGTTCATCTCCTTGCCCATGTGACCCTCAAGGATCGCCGCAGTTCGATCGAGGACTTGCGCCTCACACTCCTCAGTGTTTCTGACGATGTCCGTGTGATCCTCATCATCCTCTGCGATCGGTGTGTGCTCCTCGAGCAGCTACCAGACCTCTCTATGGAAGACGGAAAGATGGTCTGCCGTGATGTCCTTCAACTCCTTGCCCCGGTGGCTGCGCGGCTGGGCATTCATGTCCTGAAGCAGCGTCTGGAGCATCATGCCTTCCCGTTCGTGTACCCCTCGGATGCGGAGCGAATCCAGGAACAACTTGAGGACGTCCGAAGGCGGTGTGGCTCCTTTCTCGATGATGCCGCAGCGTTGCTCGCACGAGCGCTGAGAGCCCACGGCATTCCCGCGCAGGTGCAGGGGCGAGAGAAGCATCCGTACAGTATTTTCCTCAAGATGAAGACGAAGAGTCTCTCGCACATCGATCACCTCTCTGACCTCTGGGCACTTCGCTGCATCGTCGAGACCGAAGAGGAGTGCTACCGCGTGCTTGGGGTCCTCCACCGGATGGGGCGACCGGTGGCGAACCGCTTCAAGGACCATATCGCGTTCCCGAAGCCGAATGGGTATCAGTCCCTCCACACGACGATGGCACGCCTGCCGGGTGTACCGGAGGGTGTGTTCATTGAGGTGCAGGTGCGAACGGAGGAAATGCACCGTGAAGCGGAGTACGGCATAGCTGCGCACTGGAGTTATAAGGAGGGCGGCACGACCCAGCAGGTCGCACAGCGCGTTCAGCTCAATCGCGTTCTCGCACACCAGCACTTGATCGATGGGGAATCGCTTGCGGACCACATGTTCGTCCTCACTCCAAGGGGAGACGTCATCGAGCTCCCCGAGGGAGCAACGCCACTGGACTTTGCCTTCCAGATTCATACAGATCTCGGTCTCTCGTTCCGTGCCGCGCGTGTCAATGGCAGCATCGTCCCCCTTGACCACGAGCTCGAGAATGGTGATCTCGTTGAGATCATCCGACACAAGACGCCGAAGCCTTCGCCCGAGTGGATCCAACTCCTCAAGCTTGCCTCTGCCCGTACGCGCCTCAAGCGATACTTCTATACACAGGATCGTGGGTACTACGTTGCGCGTGGCCGTAGTCTTGTCAATACGGAGCTCCTCAAACGCACACTCCCCATCCTCGGTCCTGATCTCTCGTTGCTGAAGCTCTACGACGATCGAGCCCTCTCCGTCGAGGAGCGCGAGGATCTCCTCGTGAAGATCGGGCAGGGTGCTGAGCGCGCCTCGGCACTCCTTCCACACCTCGGTACATTGCGCGGGCGAGAGTTTTCACGTACGGCGCAGGTGCCGCACCGTGTGCGCCGGCTTCAGCGCAAAGACGTCCTCATCGAGATGGAGGGGGGGCTCCAGATGCCGATGCGTTTCGCGAAGTGCTGCATGCCACAGGAGGAACGAGGGCAGCCGATCGTCGGCGTCATTACGCGAAGTGGCCAGGTGACGATCCACCGCGAGAAGTGCCACATGCGCAAGAACGCCAATCCCGAGCGTCAGATCAGCGTGTGGTGGCGAGATCTCTAAGAAAAGGACTGTGGCCCTCACGCGCAAGCGGTCGTTCGAGCATCTGGTCGATCATCTTGTTGACTCGTTGACGCCATTTGAGTTGCTCATACAGGTCGCTGCCTCTCTGGAGGCGTGGCTCGAGTTTTGCCCGTTCCTCCGGGGAAGAAGCCGAAGCGAGGAGTGCATGGGTGAGCTTTGTCATTTCCTCGTCAGTGATCTCAGGTTCTCCCTTTTCGACAAGCGTCTGGAGTCCAAACCGTAGGCGCAATCTCTGTGTTGCGCGCTCCCGCAGTTCCTTCTGGAACGCCTCATGCCCCTTCCCCTGTTGCTTCAGGAAGTCTTGGAGGGTGAGGTTCGCGCGCTCGAGTTCCTTGAGAACCTCGCTCCGCAGAGAACGCTCCTCTTCGTCGATGAGCTCCGGTGCGAGCTCCAAAACCGTCGCCTCACGGATCTGATCGAGGAGAAGCTGCTCGCGCCGCTGTTTCTCGATGGTTTCCTCCTCGCGGCGGAGTTGCTGTTCAATCTGTTCTCGCAATTTCTGTGCATTCGCAATGCCGAACTTCTTCGCATGGTCGTCGGTGAGGGGAGGGGTGACGCCTTCCTGTTTGAGGAGCGCCTCGACAACGCGGTCGACGCCCTTCGCATCGACCTTCGGTTCCTTCTTCTCGATGCGGATATTTTCAATACCTTTCAGGGTGACCGTGGGGCGTTCGATGAACGTAATGCGAAGTGTGAGGGGATCGCGGACTTGGAGCTCGACCTTTGGGTGAATGATCGGTTTGATTCCGTGTGTCTCGAGGAGCCCGCGGAAGGCGTCCGGTAGGAGCGTGTGAATCGTCTCTTCGAGGAGTCGATCGGTGCCCATGCGTTCTCGCACAAGCTCTGGTGGAGTCTTTCCGGGCCGGAATCCATCGAATCGCGCAGTTTCTCCAAGGCTTTGCAGGGCTCGCTCCTCTGCCAGTTGCACTTGTTGTTGTGTGAATGTCACGGTGCATCGCACACGTGCGTCGGGCAAGCGCTCAATCTTCGCATCCAACATCGTGGCAATACTACACGTGTTTCCGCCAGTGGACGAGGAGGGGTGTGGCGATGAAGAACGACGAATACGTCCCGATGATCGTCCCGATGATGAGAGTGAGGATAAACCAGCGGATGGATTCGGATCCGAGGAAGTAGAGCACGAAGAGCATGATCAAGGCACCTGCTCCAGTATTGATCGTCCGTGTCATGGTTTGCCGCAGACTCTGCTCCGCAAGGTCCGCAAAATTTCCAATATTTCCCTGAAGGAAGAGATTATCGCGGATGCGATCGAAGATGACGATCGTGTCGTTGACGGAGTATCCCATAATCGAGAGCAAGGCAGTGACGAAGAGGGTGTCGACCTGGAACGTCGTGAAGAGGCCGAGGATTGCGAAGATCCCGACGGTGATGAGGATATCGTGCAGCAGTGCCGCAACAGCGATGATGCCGAAGCGCCAGGGACTGAGACGCCGTGGGACCTTCCGGAAGGCGAGGGCGAGGTAGAGAACGATCGCGATCGTCGCAAGGCCGAGAGCCCAGATGGCGCGGTGCTTGAGAGTCTGCCCAACAGTCGGGCCGATCGTCGTGAACTGGAGTTCCTCGGTCGCGCCGACAACCTTCTGCAAGTGCGCCGTGAGGGCGAGATGTTCGTCGTTACTGAGATTCGCAGTTCTTACGAAGAATGTTCCTGTCTTCGTCTGCGAAACAGAGGCCGTCTCAAGTGAGCGGCCAGGGAGAGATGCACTCCGAAGTGCTTGTCGAAGATCATCTTTCCCCTTGCCCTCCGGTAGTCTTAGTTCGATGAGTGTCCCGCCAGTGAATTCAATGCTGAGGGGGAGTCCTGGTGTGATGAGCAGGACAAAGCTGGCCATCATCAGGATGACCGAGATCGCGAGGAAGTAGCGTGCCGCTCCGAGGAAGGACATACGAGCGTATGGTAGAGGATGCGCCTCCTCATACACTAGGGGATGGTGTTGATGGTCAGGGTCATGACGGAACCATGTTGCTCGAGGGTCCATGCGACCGCTCCAGGGGAGGGGAGGAGCAAAGAGAGGAAGGGGTGGCGAGGTAGCAGGGAAATCACGCTGGGATGGAGTACACCCCGAGCGATGAACGTCTTCTCCACGGGCCGCGGAAGCCCGTGCGTCTCTGTAATGAATTGCGTGAGGAGATGCGGATCGGTACTTAGAAGAAACGTTGTTCCTCGCACGGCTGTTGCGAGCCCCGTCTCTTGCGTGTCTGGGGGTGCGGTGATCCGCACGGACCAGCCGTTGATTTCCTTCTCCTCTGTGAGCGGTGTTTCAATCCTGCGGATGAGTGTCATTGAGAAGCCGCGGGCGAACGTGTGCTTTTCGACGGTCGCACGTGGGAGGGATTGAGCGACGCTCTCGTGCAGTCGAGCGAGATGGCGGTTTAGTTCCTCTGGGTTTTGTACGCTTCCCTCCACGAGCAGGCGCAGTGTTGCTCCTGTGTACTGCATACCATGGAACGTAGTAGGCTGTTCGAGGAGTGGGAGGAGATCATAGGTGAGACTCGTATCGTTCCCGAAGAGATGCTGGAGGTGGGAAGTTGCCAAGCTCTGCAGAGCAAGGGCATGTTCCTCTCCGAGGCTCGCGAGGAGGAGGTGGAGCAGACCGGAGACGTGCGTACGCTGCTGCGATGGTTTTTGCTGCTCGGTGAGGAAGGAAGCCAGTACTGTGCCGCTCTGTGTGTACGCGAGGGCGAAGTAGCCGGTAGGCCGGTCTGTGCGAGAGAGCGATGCAGCCATGATCGCATCTGTCAGTGTCTCTCGGGGGAGCATGAGTGCGGAGGAGGTAAAGAATACCCATGGAGCACCGCGGGGCATCACAGTGGAGAGAGAGACATAGGGCGGGAAGAAGCGCAGGGATCGATGAGAGTCTTCGCGAAGGAGTGGAGTGGCGATGGCGCGGTCGAAGATCACCCATGCGCTTCCGCCCTGAGAGGTCTTCACAAGAGCAACGCTTCCCTCCGGAGGAAGTTCCGGAATAGTTCGCAGCGAAGGGAGAAGCGAAGACCAACGCTCAAGTGTTTCGGAATCGATGCGTGTAAAGAGAGCAGTCGTTCGCTCTGCAGGGAGTGTGCTCGCAGGGGTTTTGCTCTCCTCACTCAAGAGCGAGGTCAGGACAATGAGAGCGCCGATTGTAAGTGCAGACGCTGCAAACCCAAGGAAAATTGGCCAGAAACGTGGAGAGTGGATTCCTTCCATTTCTTGTCCATTCTAAGACCAAAATCCCCTTCGTACTGTTGAATAATATTTGTATTCATAAAATGATTAGGGATTTGCGCCAGCGCTTTTCATTGCGTGAGCAGTAGTAGCTGAGTACGATAGCCGGATTTGTTTCCGCGATCTAAACCCTGTGGAAGCAAATCATCATACACAAGCAACACACACACAAAAAAGCCCCGGGGCTCTCAAACAAAGACTCGATCCTTCACACCATCGCAGAGCGAGCAGAGAAAACAGTCGAGAGGTTTATTGGGTTTATGAGGTTTGTAAGGTTTATCAGGTTAGAAAGTTGTGAAGATTGATGAGCAACCTAACAAACCTAACAAACGTAACAATCGTAACAAACCTTTCGATTCTTCTCTCTGCTCTGCGATGTCGCGCCTTTGGATGTGAGGTTGCGCCGAAGGCGTGCCACCCCTCTCTCCCCAGTGTTCCCCCGCCGACCAGCTCGGTGCGAGGCGAACCGGTCCGGGGACCTCGCCGGGTCACGAGGAGAAACAAGAGACCCGAGCAAGGCAGAGAACCGAGGGCACCTCCCCTCAGTCGTCCTCCTTACATGAACGGCTCAGCGGTAGACTCATGTGATTCGCCGTTGATAGCTGCGGAGGCAGACACACAAACAAAAGGCCAGTCACACACTGGTCTTTTGTTATGCGCGAAAGTTTTCAGAGCTTCTCCAGGCGATCGTGGGCGCTCTCCAGAGTAGGGTCGAGGGCGAGGGCTTTCTCGAGAGCGGAGCGTGCTTCAGCGGGACGGCCGGATTCCTGTGCCGCCCACCCAAGGAGTTCAAAAGCTTTCGCGTCCTTGGGAAAGGCGACACTTGCCTTGAGCGCGGAGACATAGGCTTCCTCCTTCTTTCCGAGTGTGATCGCTAGGGTAATGAATTTCTCAAAGGATTGAATGTCAGCGCCGGGACTATCATTTACAACACGATACTGCTCAAGTTCGAGCTCGCTATCGCCTAGCTCTCCCGCTTCCCGTGCAATGATCCGCCGGGCCTCCTTCTCTGGAGTGAAACCGTTCGTCAGGGCGTACTGGAGGAACGTGATCGCGTTGCGGTGATCTCCAAGTGCCGCGTGCGCGCGGGCGAGGAAGTACTGGATCTCTGGTTTCTCGGGATCAAGGCTGTACGCGCGCTCGAGGGACGCAAGGGACTCGGTGAAGCGCTCGGTGACGAGCTCGCAGTACCCCTGGACGATCCACGCATCACGGTAGTCATCCTGCTGCCGTGTGACAGCATTGAGCAGTGGAAGAGCGAGCTCGCATTCCTGGACCTGTGCGAGCGCCCGCGAGAGAAGCGTGATGAGGTGCAACTCTGAACTTTCGGGGAAGAGCGCAAACTCCTCGTAGGCTGCGAGCAGTGTCCGTGCATTTGCTCGGAGCACAGGGTCCCAGCCCGCGAGCACCCCTTGGAGCTCCTCCTTCGCACGGTCATGGGAGCCCTGTATGATCGCGAGGAGAGCGAGTCCGTAGTGCTTCTGGGGTGAATCGGAAGCATTCTCGAGGACCGCCTGGGCTTTCACCAACTCTCCGGTTCGCAACTGAACGATGCTCTCGAGGAGGAGGAGATCTTCCACGCGCACACCTTCTTGGCGGAGCTTCTGAATGGTCGAGCGCACAGCGCTGAGATCCCGCCGCTGGAGCTGTGCCTGGGCGAGCTTTCGAAGGGCCGTCACCCCTCCACCCACTTGTACTGACTTCTCGTACTCCCCCTGCGCCGCGGCCCACTCTCCCCGTACCGCGAAGAGGTCTCCTTGTCGCAGGTGGAGGAGTGCGCGATCACTCGCATCGATCGGTGTCACGGTGATTGCGATCGATCCTTCACCGTCGGGGAGCGTGAGTGCCCGCTTAAACTCCTGTTCCAGATGTTGTGTCGATAGGCGAAGCTGCCACCAGAGGAGTGAGAGAAGTCCGGCGGCGAGAATCACCGCCGCAGCGACCGGTAAGAGAATGCGCGGCGGGATCTTCATACTAGAGCGTTGGACTGAGCTCGCCATCCTCTCCGTGCTCTACAGCGCCACTCATCTGCTCACGGGCAGCGGCCTCTGCGATGTGCTTCGGGATGACCGCTTCGATGGCTCCCCACTTTGCTGTTTCCTCCTGTGGGATGAGGATGGAGACCTGGTCTCCGACCTCCGCGCGGTAGAACGTCACGGAGGCGAGCAGCACTCGGTAGGCCTTCCCCTCCGCGAGGACCTTGTACTGTCCATCCTCCTGAATGAGGACACCGAGGACCGTGCGCCGGGGGACCGGCGCAATCTGCTTGTAGATGAACTTCCCCTCATCGGTAATCGTCAGCTTCATCCCATCCCCTTCGACGAGTTTGCTCTTTGATGCATAGTTCGCAGGCACCGGATACGTATTGCCCTGGGCATCGACCATGTTCTGTCCATCGAAGATTCCCTCGACGATGCGGCCGCTGACCGGAGCGCCACTCCCAAAGGTGCTCGCACGGGTGACGTGCCGCTCCTTACTGCTGTCGCTCACGCCGGTCATCTCCCGGAGGAGCGCGTGGGCCGTCTTCAGACTAGACTCCGCGGTCTCGATGAGTTCCTGAATATGGATGAGAGAGTCATCCGACATGTGTGTGAGTGAGGAGGTGAGTTAGGGGGTCAGGGAGGAAACCTCAACATCAAGGTGTACCTGCTGCAATCGTTCCCGCATCTCGATGTCTGTGAGGAGGCCCGCTTGAGCGCCGATTGCGCCGACAACATTTGCAGCGTTGATCGTACCGGCCTGCAGGGCGGTTGGCAAGTCGAATTCCTGAAGGAGGGCCCATGTGGCTCCGGTACCGAACGCGTCACCGGCTCCCGTCGTATCAACGACCACCGTTGCCGGAATGACCCTGCAGGAGTAGCGCTTCACGCCGTCCGTTGCGATGCTGCCGTTGCGACCATCGGTCACGAAGATCTTGCGGGCACCGGCGGCACTGAGAGTGCGCAGTGCCTCGTCGACAGAAGACGCTTTCGCGAAGGTCAGTGCTTCCTCGCGGTTGAGAAGAAGGAGGTCCGTGTGCTGAAGCAGTCTGCGGTTATTGGAGGCATCGAGACCGACCTCGAGCTGGCATCCGCCGGGGTTCCAGGTCAGATGCGGACCACCTTCGGCTGCAAGAATCGCCGTCAGGTCATCCTCGATCTCGCAGCCCTGCTCGAGGAGACGGTTGAGGTACACCCAGTTGGCTAACGCGACACGCTCGCGATCGAACGTCACGTCATGGAGGTGTGCGTTCGTCCCGGGTTCGTAGAGAATGACACGCTCACCGGTCTCGACTGAGAGAATGACGGAGAAGCTGCTCGTTTCCCCCTCGACGATGGTCGCACAGGAACTGTCCACTCCCTCACGCTTCAAGTTCTCGAGCATCTTCTCCCCCCACTGATCGCTGCCAACAATCCCGCAGAACCCCGCTCGGAAGCCGAGGCGCTTGAGCCCTACAGCCGTATTCGCAGCACCTCCACCGCAGGTTTCGCAGATGCCCCTGACACGGACTTTGCTTCCGAGAGGGAAGCAGACACTGACGCGACCATCGGCATCAGATGTGAGTGTCCTCCCCGTCCGGACAAATAGGTCAAACGTCGCCCCTCCAATCGACATCGTGCTGAGAGCGCTGCGATCCATTGGAGGAGGGAGGTTACAGCGAGGGGTTTCGGTAGCGTGCCTCCATCATTTGGAGGAATGCCGCAGCCTCGCGAAGGGTTCGCCGACGGTGCCAGTGGAGGAGCAGGAGCAGGGCGCTGAGGCCGCCGGCCGACCAGACCGCGATCGGTGGGATGCCACTCGCGGGCGTACGCGGTACGGCCGGGGGCTCCACTATGGAGATTGGAATAGCCTCCGGGGCGGCTGCGTGGAATCCGCTCGCGATGGGTTTCCCCTGACCGGTTGCGGTAAGATCGCTGAGGAGATCCCCGGTAGTGCTGATAGGAGTCAGGCGCAGGTAGTACGTGACACCGCCCAGGAGATCGCGCAGCGTGTAGGCGCGGAGCTCTCCATTGAGGATCCGCTTTTCGGTGTACCTCGCCGCTTCGATGCCATACTCGAGGAGGAATGAGGAGAGGGGAGTCCCTTCGGGGAAGGTCCACTCGAGGAGGAGCGATTCCTCCTGTTCGGTGACGGTCATCTTTGTCCCCAGCACGCGTGCGGAGACGACGTCACTTTTCTCGGCACTCTCGCGGTCAGCGGCGAGCGCGGTGGCGGCGAAGTAGTAGAGCTCGCCAGCGCGGAGCCCTGCGACCGTCGCCGAGGATGTCGCGCGGTCCGTGTCGAGGGTGTAGAGGAAGTCCCCTGGCTTCTCGCCGACGTAGACGCGATAGGCATCAACCTTCTCCTCTGTAATCGGGTCCCACGTGAGCTCGACCGCATTCGCCCGCGCCTCGGCCTTCACGTTCTGCACCTTCGGCAGTGCATCCGGTGTCACGAGGAGCATCGTGCGGACCTCTGTTGTGTTTCCGGCCGCGTCCACTGCGACGAGTATCGGCTGATACGAACCTGAGGCCGGAGCCGTGAAGAGGAGCTGGTATGTCCCAGCCTCCGTGGAGTTCTCGGTGAGGGGCTTCTCGTCATCCTCGTCACTGAGCCTCATGGTGAGACGCGCGAGTTGCGGCTCGCTCTCGACGATGAGCAGCACATTCGATCCCTTCTGTGGTTTCTCCGGTGAGAATGTCATCGAGCGGATCTCCGGGTCCTCCTGGTCGAGGATGAGGTGCAGGGAGCCGGAGTCGTAGCGGCCAGAGTCATCGCGGACGCGCAGGGTGAAATCGCGCTGCGTGGGACTGAGCTTCACCGGTGCAGAGAATCTTCCCGTCTGGTCTGTTTCCCCTTGGACATCTTCTGTGCCACCGGTGATCAGGAGGTTTACGAAGGGTGGACCGATTCCCTCGAGCGTGATTTCGTTAGTGTTGACTGCCTGATCCTGCTTGTGTGAGGTGATTTGTATCCGTCGCTCGTCGGGAATACCAGCTTCACCGCTGACGAGGATTTCGATCTCGCCGCTGATGATGTTGCGTGGGTCGGTGCGATCCTCGATGCGTAAGGTTTGTGGTCCAGGTCGCGTGAAGCTAAGGACCAAGGGGAGGAGCTTCTCCCCTAGGTTCCGGGGGGCGAACGTCACCTCGCCCTCACCCCTGCCAAATCCTGGCAGACTGGCTTCGGGATCGGTCGGAGAGTAGATCCGGACGGTTCCGATGTAGTCCTGCACCGTCTGCCCGAAGCGGTCGACCGCGCGGATCCGGACACTCGCAACATCGTTCACGTGCAGCTCCGGGGGGTCGACGGTAATCTCGAATCCTCCGAGAATATCGAAGTCTTGTCCCTGAGCGTAGGTACGTTCCAAGAGCGATGCGCGGGTGCGTCGAGAGTAGGGAGTGAACGTGGGGTAGGCGTTCCTGAGGTCATCCTCCCAGAGCGAATAGTCCTCGGGGGAGAACCACCGTGGTCGGGATGCCGGATGACCGCCGATCGGAGGTATGGCTCCTGCGAGGACCTCGGCGCGCTGAGAGAGGACCGTGGAACTGAGAATATCGAGAGCGGTCACCGTGAGGGGTCCTGGTTCTCGTGTGCGCAAGAGGAAGCGCTGCCTTCCCTCACTGTCCGTTTCGCTCGCGAGCGGAGTAATGCGATCCGTGCTGCGGCTCGTGATCAGCTCTGTGGGGCGGCCGGGGAGGGGATTGCCGAATGCATCGCGTAGGATCACGGTCACTTTGGCGGTATCCTCGCCATCGGCTTCGAGGAACGCCCGCTCGAGTGAGAGTTCAGACTGCTCGACGTCGAGCTTGCCCGGCGAGATCTCGAAAGAAGTTTCGGCGAGCGTGTGTCGGGAACTGCGGAGCGTTCCTGAGTACTTTCCCGCCACTTCCGTGTAGCGGCCAGGAACGAGGAGTGTTGTCGCACCATTCGCTGTCGTCATTGGCATCGTGAACTCCTCTCCAAGAGGATTCTCCAAGAGGAGTGAGAGTCTCTCCGCCGTCTCTACACTCTTGACGGTAACTTCAGTGCCGAGTCCAGCGATAGAATCGTCGATCGTGAGGATGGCAGCACTGAATGCTGTGAATGGTGCAAGCAGGCTCACAAGGAATGCCGCAATGCGTGCGAGGTGGATGAAGTTCTTTTTAGGCATGAATCTTGCTATTCTATCAAAATTTGGCTGTTCGAACAATGGACGAAAATGCAAAGGACACGTCGTATACGGTATCCTCCTCTCATGGCCCGGTTCTCTCTCGTTCTCGTTCTGCTCCTCACTCTGACGCTGCTCGCCTGCACCGGTGGGGGAGAGCGCAAAGTGGAATGCAAAGAGCAGTACTGGGATGGAACGGTGGGGCTGTGTCTGCCCGAGGGGTGGCAGGTGATCGGCAAGGAAGCGCTTGCTGCTAAGGGCATTCCGGAGGAGGTAGCGGTCGCCTTCCAGAAGGAGTCTCCCATCAGTGGTCAATTCCCGACGGTTACGGTGACGCAAGAACCGCTGCAAGGCCCGGCGAACCCTGTCTCCTACAGTGAGGCAGGCGTGCGAACAGTTTCGGTCCTCCCCGGGTACAAGTTGCTCGATACGGATGCGCTGACCATCGATGGGGAGGAAATCACGCTCCACATCTTCACCGCGCAGCCCGTTGCCTCTGAACCAGCGCGTCGATTCTACCAAGTCAGTAGCGTCTCGAAGGAGGTGGGGTTTACGGTAACTGGTGTGATGCCGCTCTCGATTGAGAGTGATCTCGAGCGGGAGATGATCGTCATCCTCCGGTCCTTCACGCTCAAAAAGCCCGTGAAAGAGGAGGAAGAGTAGGCCCGGCTCTGGGTGGTGCCTCCTGCAGGGCTCGAACCTGCAGCCTTCGGTTCCGAAGACCGACGCTCTATCCAATTGAGCTAAGGAGGCAAAGGGGCGAAGGCGGGAAGCCAGGCGCTCTGTCCATTGAGCTACGGGCGCCTTTCTATTGTTCCCTAATGAAGCTAACGAAGCTACAAGCTAATGAAGCTATACTAGTTGTATGGCTTGGGAAGATGAGAAGAAGAAGGAACCGGTGCGCTCACACGCAGAATCTCTGACGCGTGCGGATGCCGGGAAGCAGGAGCAGCTTGAACGGAAAGCGAAAGAGAGGGGACAACTCAGTAAGCTTAAGCGTGATGTACTGCGTGGGAGTGTAGAGGAAACGGAGGAAGGAAAGACGGAGGAAGAGGGGGAGGCTTCCACGAAGCAAGAACAGCAGGACCAAACTCAGCCGGAGCAAACACAGCAGGAACCGGAGACCTTCACGACGAAGACCATCGAGCAGAAGCTCAAGGAAGAAGTGAAGGCGGCAGATACGAAGCCGACACCGGACAAACTCGTGCAGGAGGGGAAGCGCCACGACGCGCTGCTCGATCAGATCCCGTACGAGAAGCCACAGGAACCCGGCTGATGTCAGTTACAGCTAGAATGCTCCCATGCGTCGCATGCTGATTGCTTTTGGCTGTCTCCTCTACGTCGCCTTCTCGACAGTCGCTCTTGCGGAGCCTTTCCGCGATGCTTTGAACCATCCGCATGAGCTGCAGATTGAGCATCTGCGCACGCAGGGAATTGTGCAGGGATACCCGGGGAACCTCTTCCGACCAGATCATCCCATCAATCGGGCGGAGTTTCTCAAAATCCTCATGCTCGCTGTCTTGGGAGAGGAGGTTTTCGAGGTTGGGGAACGGAGATGCTTTGCTGATTTCTTGGGTGAGGAGCAGTGGTACTGGGTCTACGCCTGTGTGGCAAAAGAGCGGGGAATCGTGCATGGGTACCCCGATGGGTCCTTCCGCGGCACACAGCGGGTCAATACGGTGGAGGCACTGAAGATGGCCGTCCTCGCGTGGAAGATCCCGCTGCCTCTGTACTTCCGAGAGCCCGAGAATTGGTACGACTCCTATGCTGACATTGCGGCGAGTCGGGGGATCTTCTCGGTCATCCCTCATTACCCAAACCACCTTCTCACGCGGAGCGAGGTCGCGGCACTTCTCGTCGGCTTCGGAGAGGAGATTGCCATGGTCGTGCGTCCCACTTCCTCGGTCTCCTCGGTTTCCTCTCCTTCTTCTATTTCTTCTTTTTCTTCTACTTCCTCTTCTATTTCCTCTTCTCCGGCCGCCCCCCAGGTAGAAACGATCCGTCATGGCGCACTGCTCATCGAACAGGTTGCGACGGCGACGGGGGCGCAGGTGGGAGGAGTGCGCGATGTCCCGCTCCTCGCCTTCACAGCCGTTGCGGGGAGACAGGATGTCGTATTGACCGGTCTCAAGTTTCAGGCGCAGGTGGGGAGCCTTGACCGTGCCGGGAACTACCGTCTCTTCACTGACCTGAATGGTGACCGCATCGCCGAAACGATCGTCGGTGCTGGAAAAGTTGCAGGAAATGTCCTCACGTTCTCCGGTCTCAGCGCTGCTCTCTCTGAAGGTCTCCTCCAGCGCTTCGCAGTAAGAGCCGATCTACGCGATCTCACGAGTGGTCAAGCGGCACTGCGGCTTGGATTTGCAACCGGCGATACCCAGTACGTGCAGGCCGTGGGAGCGATCGATGGCAGGGAGCTCGCGGGAGTCAAAACTGATGACGACCGCACGTGCGAGCGAACGTACTCGGTCTGCTGGATCGAGGTGCACACGATGGTCGCAGGACAGGTAACGGTGTCTGGTCTCGGGAATCTCTACGTCACGAAGGATGCCGTACCGGTACCCAGTCGACAACTCCTCCTCGGAGAACACAGCGAACCGATACTTCGGCTTGAGCTTCGTGCGGAGGGAGAGGACATCGTCGTCACACAGATTTCGATCGGTGGTGGTACGAACAGCATCAGCATGCTCGAGCTCTACGAAGGAGGAGGGGCGACTCCGTTCGCCACTGCGCGGAGCATGCTCTGCGATACGGTGGTTACGGGGCGGTTCTGCGCCGTCTCGCAGGAGGGACTTCTGAGAGTCGGTAAAGACGAGGAGAAGGACGTGATCGTCCGTGCGTTCCTGAAAACCGATAACGATGGGGGAACAAGCGGCGAAACCGCTGCGCTCTCGCTCACTGCAAGTACGACGGGGACTGTTGCCGTGAAGGCGCGCGGTGCACAGTCCACGCGCGACCTCCAGCAGAACGACGGTGATGCGGTCGCAGAGGGAGAAATTTTCATTGGGCGCGGAAGTGTGGGGAGCAACATGCCTATTGTGGGGAGCACCCATGACCTCGTCGGTGCGAAAATCATCTCGATCGCCAACATCAATCCCGATCCCGATCAGACGGTCGTCCCTTCCGGCGTTCACCCCTTTGCTCAGTTCCGATTTGCCGCTGCACCGCACCAGAACACCTACGCCGGTCTCAACACCGTAACGGTCACAGATCTCACGTTCACGGTCATGGCCGCGAATGTGCAGATCGCAACGGGGAGCGTTGTGCTCTTTCGAAAGGATGATCCGAGTAGGACCGCATCGTGCACCGCCGACAAAGTCACCGGCCTCATCACAGTTACATGCGTGAGCATTCAGAATTCCATTTCGTCCGTGATCGAGCAGGGAGGATTCATGGACCTCGCACTCCAAACAACCGTCACACCTGGGGCAGCCGCAGGGTCAAAGCTCCTCCAGGCGAGCCTCAACGGCTTAAGCGATCGTGCTCGTCTCGGAACGGTGAAGTGGGAAGATGGGGTCTTCCCCTTCCAGTGGGTGGACATCGAAGCATCGTTCGTCCGATCTACACTGTACCGCACACCGTGATGTCTGTTGTGATGCTCTCCCTCGGCAGTGTGCTGGCGGTGAGTCTCGTGCCGCTTGTTGCCATTCTCCTCTCGCTTCTGCGGGAAGAGCAGTTACGACGTTCTGTGCTCTACCTCGTCAGTTTCTCAACCGGGGGACTGCTTGGGAATGTCTTCATCCACATTCTGCCGGAAATGGCGGAGAAGGGCACAGCGCAGTTTTCCCGAGGGCTGCTCGTCCTTCTCGGAGGTATGGTCTTCTCCTTTGCCGTGGAGAAAGTCATTCACTGGCGTCACTGCCATGTTCTTCCGTCCGAGGAGCACGATCGCACCCACACCCACCCTGCTGGAGTGCTCAGTCTCATCGGTGATGGAATCCACAACTTCATCGATGGGATGGTGATTGCCGCCGCATTCCTCGTTGGTGTGCCGCTTGGAGTCTCCACGGCGCTTGCCGTGCTCTTCCATGAAATTCCACAGGAGTTAGGCGACTTTGCCGTGCTTGTCCACAGTGGCTTCGGGAAACAGCGTGCACTGATGTGGAACCTCCTTTCGGGAGCGGTCGCGTTCCTTGGAGCGGTCCTCGTACTCATGACGAGCGCAGCATCGACAGGTCTCCCTTCGTTCCTCCTCCCGTTCGCGGCTGGGAACTTCCTGTACTTGGCCGGTTCCGATCTTATTCCGGAACTGCATAAGGAGGCCCGAGCCGATCGTGCGATTCTTCAGATCCTCTGCATGGTTGCAGGCATCGTCGTCATGGGAGTCATTGCTCAGCGTGAGGAATCTTTTCCAGTGTCTTTGGAGGCTCCACAGACGGTGGTTTCAACGGCGGCACCTGTCGGGGAGGAGGTGGAAGAAGAGCTCTTCGCACTTCTCCATGAGAACATCGTGTCGGGTGGTCCTCCAAAAGATGGCATTCCCGCGATCGATCAGCCTCTCATGACGAGCGCTGAGGAAGCCGATCTCTGGTTGCAACCAGAGGATATTGTGTTTGGTGTTTCGAAAGGGGATTTCATCGTTGCTTTTCCTCAGCGGATCCTCGTCTGGCACGAGATAGTGAACATCGATGTGGGAGGAGAACGGCTTTCGGTCACCTACTGCCCCCTGACGGGAACAGCGATCGGGTACAAGGGAACCATTGGCTCCGGAGAGGGCACAACCTTTGGGGTCTCGGGGAAGCTCGTCAACAGCAACTTGATCATGTACGACCGCGCGACGGACTCGTACTGGCCGCAGATTCTTGGGAGAGCAATCAGTGGATTCGCACAGGGGCAACTTCTTTCGGAATTCCCCGTCGCGTGGACGACGTGGGAGAGATGGAAGGATCGCTATCCGGAGACCCAAGTGCTCTCCCGAAGCACGGGGTTTCTGCGCGACTATGGCCCCTCCGGGGATCCCTACGGCTCGTACCTTGCGGATGATCAGGGATACTACGTGTCTGATCACGTGATCTTCCCCCTCATTGCCGAGGACGATCTTCTCCCTCCGAAAACGGTGGTAGTCGGGATCCGTGATGGGGAGGGAAATGCGGCGGCCATTCGCAAAGATCGCCTGCGTCGAGAGGGAGAAGTCCGTGTGCCTCTGGGGGGGAGATCCATCATCATCACCTACGATGCGGATCTCGATTTCTATGCGGCACACGATGCAGAGACCGGGGAGTGGATCAACGCGTTCGATGCCTTCTTTTTTGCCTGGTACGCATTCTTCCCGGAGACACATGTCTACCTCTAACGTATGGAGAATCTTCTGATGCTCTTGAGGCAGCGATCAACTCTGCGCGTTTTCCTCATCACGCTCGTGCTCTACGGAATGCTGTATCTCTTCGCAACGCGGCAGCTTGTTCTTGGGGGAGAGGAGGGGATGTTTGATTGGATCGTTGTGCCAGATTGGCGTTCGCTCATTTGGCGACAGCGGTACCCTTTCTCCTTCGAACCCATCGCGCGTCTGACAGTCGGGAATGTTTCGCTGTTTCTCTCTCCGGCTAATGTTCTCATCGGTCTCATCCTTGCCATCCTCGTGGCGCTCAATATCACCGCAGCAGCCGCACAACTTCGAAGTGTCGGTATCTATGGTGGGGGTGGAGTCGTCGGTCTCCTTGGAATGATCCCTGCCGTCGTAAGTGGTACGGCCTGCTGTGTGCCAACCGTGATCCTCCTCCTCGGTCTCCAGTTTACAGCCTTCCTGACGACGCTCTGGCCCTGGCTCCTTCCTTTGAGCGTCTTCCTTTTAAGTTTCAGTCTGTGGTGGTCACTGCGCAATCCCTCGTGGTCCTGTCAGCTTCCGAAGAGATCGCTATGAGTGCCAGTGCGGAGCAGGACGATGCTATTTCTCTCCTCAACGCGCCGATACATGAGAAGCCAATCCGGTTCGATGTGGCATTCTTCGCGGCTCGCAAGGTTTCCTTTCAATGGATGGTTGTGGTAGCGCTCAGGGAGGATTTCTCCCTTTGCAAGGATATTTACGACTTCATTGAGCTTGCGAATGCCGTGTCTTCCTGACCGTTCGAGGCGCCTTAGATCGCGGCGATAGCGCTTTGTTTCTACGATGCACCATCGATTGACGTACCCATTCGTCATACTCCTCGCCGAGGATTGCTCTGTGTAGTTCCTCTGCTGAGGAGTAGCGCTTTCCGTACTTCAGCGCTTCTTCTTCTTCTCGGATCATTTCTCTCTCCTGCTCCGGCGTGAAGCCGTTCTCGGTGCGGATGGGGAAGGGGATGCTTTCCGTGATGATCACCTGGTGAATGAACAACTTGATCGCACTGCTCACGTCGAGACCGATCTGTCGGAGGATTTTCTGCAAGTCCTTCTTGGGCTTTTCGTCGATGCGGACCTGAATGGTCGCCATAGGTGTCAGAGAAAAGAGGGCAGCTCCAGTGTACTGAAAATGTGAGTATATTGTCAATACATTTTCTTTTGCGCAGAAACTTGGGTACACACATCGTTACCACCTCCGAGACCAGCTCAGAGTCATCCTTAAGGGGGTAGGGGTACTGTGGTGAAGTGTCACGATGCCAACTGCCAGATTTGCTCATTGTGAAGCGCTCTTCAGTGTTCTGCATTGTCATAGAACGTCCTCAGAACCTCTAGGGTTCTCATATCTCTTCGATCTGGAGATCTTTGCTGCTTCGGAGCTCCTTTCTGAGATCAACCAGTGCAACCCGGCGGGGGAGAGCATAGGCACAGCTTGTGAAGAGGGTGACGCAGCGATCCTCGAAGAGGAAGAGGGGAGCAGTTGGCTGGTGCCCACGAACGAGGACGCGTCTTCCAAAGCGGTTCATCAATTCCTCGAAGGAGTTCCTCCCGAATTGCGGTCTTCCTCCAGCGTTCCCGAGGAAGGTGCCCGGGACGTCCTGGTAGTCCCCCCATGTCAGCGCTTCCCAAAGGTCACTCCCGAGCGGGACCTCGTTCAGGTGCTCGAGTACCGGTACTCCCGGCAACGCTCCGTGGAGCGCAATGAGGCCGTTTGCCGTACTGACCGCATACGGGAGCTTTGTGAGCACTTCTCCACAGAGTGTGCGGTCCTCAGGATCGAGGTGTTCCCAGAAATCGGAGGGGAAGAAGGGGAGGATACTCCACCCTTCGTGGTTCCCTTGGAGGAGGAAGATCTCTCGTGGGTGCTCGATCTTTGCGCGAAGGAGGAGAAGGAGATTCTCCCGAGAGCGGGGACCACGGTCGACGTAGTCTCCGAGAAATACGATCGTTGTGCCGGGCTTTCGATACCGTGTGAGGACGATGGCGCTGGCGTCACTATCCCCGTGCGTGTCCCCGGCGAGGACGAGTGTTCCTGCGCTTTGAAGCTCGATCAGGCGTGGTTCCCTTGCAACGATGCGATCAACTTCGCGCAGAACACGCTGGAGCTCTTCGTCCATTGGTACAATGGTATACCTTGCCGCAATCTCCATCTCATCAAGAACGGGAGGCTGCGATTCCTGCGGGGAGTGTCACGCTCCCGGGAATTCTCGCCGTGCCGCCGGGCGCATGTGGTCTCGTGATCTTCGCCCATGGCACGGGGAGCAGTCGCTTGAGTCCCCGAAACCAGTTTGTCGCTGAGGAGCTCCGGGGTGCGGGCATCGGCACGCTCCTTTTTGATCTCCTCACGGAAGAAGAAGATCAGAACTACGAGATGCGCTTCAACATTGGACTCCTCACCGAGCGTCTCGAGGCGGCAACACAATGGGCCAAGGATTCCGAAGAGTTGAGAAGCCTTCGCCTCGGCTACTTCGGTGCAAGTACGGGTGCGGCAGCGGCTCTTCAAGCTGCGGCACACCTTGGGGAAGAGATTTCCGCGATTGTTTCCCGGGGAGGGCGGCCGGATCTTGCGATGGATGTGCTCCCGAATGTCGAAGCACCTACTCTCCTCATCGTCGGCGGATTGGACTACCAGGTGATTGAACTCAATCGGCAAGCGTACGAGGGGCTCCATCGGGCCAGAGCGCGTGAGCTTGCCATCGTCCCTGGTGCCACTCACCTCTTCGAGGAGCCCGGCACCCTCAAAGAAGTCGCCCACCTCGCCCGCGACTGGTTCACAAAGCACCTCACATGAAGGAAGTTCTGATTAATTCCCAGTTTCGCTACCTGTCATCCTGAGGAGCGCCCGTAGGGCGCGTCTCGAAGGATGAGGAGCGAGCGAAGCGAGCGTCCCGAAGCACGACATCGTGATTGATCAGGGTTTCCCTAACGCTATGGTTCTCCTTAATCCTGCTACTATGTGGGGCGTTTTATGGACGATACGCTGGAATGGCAAAGACAAGAACCACGCTGTGATAGTGGGTATGACCTTGAGGTCATGTCGGTCATCCAAGGAAATCTCACGACTGCCGGCCTTGAACCAACACAAAAGGAAGTCATGCGACAGTATGATGTCTTGCGGGAGAAGTACGGAGGCAACCCGACGGCAGAGTGGGCGGATCGAGAACTGCGGGGTGCAAACGCGCTGGCAGATGATGGGGAATGTATCCTTGAGACACTGGAATGGTATCTCACCCGGGAATGGGGCCGCAAACCGACCGAGCAGCAGGTCACGGAGCTCTATCGAGTATACGCACAAAGGTACGGCAGACCATTGAACTACCGGGTTCTTGCACAATTCCTCGACGAGCTAGAACAGCTGCAAGCGATCCGTGAATACAAACTCAATTGGTTTGATAGGGCGGCAGAGGCTGTACGAACGATACTGCGAAAGCTGTTCGTCCGTCACCCGTTCTCTGATTCGTAGTATGGCTGGTTTGGTGGAAGTACAAAGATTCTGGCTGGGGAGGCATTCTCGCCGCTCTGGTGCTGCTGAAATCGTCGTTTGAGATCGTTCCGGGAAAATTGTCGGGAAGCCCTGTTCGTTTTTTCTCCGCAGCCCATTGCATGCGAAGTTGATCGATAGTTACTCCCTCGGGAGGAGGAGGACCATGATGTATAGTGATCTCCAGATGCATTGTGGCCGAATCTCGATGATCCTTAGTGTGAACTGAAGGAGAGAGTATGGAATTCATGCAGTGAAACGATTATCGCGGAGCGTTTTTTTGGGAGTAAACATGTTCAGAACAGATGCCCATTTTTATTGGCTGCAACAAGCATTTCGTACTTCTCTGTCAGCTGATACCGCCGCGCCTTCTTTGAAGGGTCCACGATCATCAGGAAACCTGCATTCACCCATTTCCGACAGAGTGCGGATGCCGATCGTGTGCTGATCTTGAAAAACTTCGCTACGTCGCTGGACGCGACTGTTTTCATCCATGCGAAGAGCGAGAGTGCCTTCCGTTGCTGTGGCATCAGTTCTCGCAGGAGTGCTGTTGGATCAGGTGCGCCTTTGTTCTGTGCTTCCTCAGCACGGCTGCGGATCTTCGCAAAGCTGTCCGCCATGCCAATGGTGAAGTGGGTGAGGAACTGTGTCACATCAGCGTCCACTCGTCCTGCATAGTAGTTATGGCTGACACCGGCAGCTAAGGCATCGTAGTACCCCTGTAGGTTCTCTGCGTAGTACTCCTCAAGGGAGTAAATGCCGTGCAGTCCATAGCCTCCGCGATGTAGGATGAGGTTTGTCAGTAATCTCGCGGTGCGCCCGTTCCCATCGTAGTAAGGATGAATCGTGGCGAATTGGTAATGAGCGAGACCGGCAATCACTGGCACCGGCCACTCATTTCGCTCGAGCTCCGCATTGATCCAGAGAATTAAATCCTTCATCAGTGCAGACACATCCTTCGCTTCGGGCGGCAGGTAGACAATGCCTCCTGTGCGTCCATCTCGGATTACATTCTGACCGTCACGGTACGCAGTTGGTGCTTCTTTGCCAGACATCACAAATCCGTGAATAGTGCGGAGAACCTGCTCACTCAGTGGTTCTTTTTTCGTACTCTGCTCTGTGACGAACTTCAGAGCTTCATAATAGTTACGTACCTCTGCCTCATCACGTTCGCGTCCAGGGAAGCGGCCCCCGCCTTCTAGCACCTCTTTCACTTGTACAGCAGTCAGCTTGTTGCCTTCAATCTGCGTTGAGTAATGAGTGGAGAGGAGCCACGCAGTTTGCCGTAGGGAATCCAGCATGGACACTGTTAACGGCAAAGCCGTAATTGCCTGACGGCATGCCTCAATTTTCATGAGGGCCTGGGTGATGATAGGTGTGATGTTGAACTTTGGCTGAAACATGTGGATTCATTGTAGCAAGCTGCGATTAAAATGTCAATAAAACGCCATTAAATTGATATGAAAAATCCTATTTTGAATTAAATTTCTAAGGCAAGCGGGTCTCTATACACACGCGCACGAACCAGTCAGCCGGCATGCGCATGAGAATCTAAGCTGTATACCCAGAACCACTCACTCCGCTTTGCTCCGTTCGGGTTCCGGACAAAGGATCTTCGGCCTCAGACTTCGTGCTCCGCACTCGTCTTCGGCTCGAATTCACCTTTGGCTGGCCACGTCAGCTTAAGCTGACGTGGCTGGGGAGGAGGGATTCGAACCCCCGAATGCTGGGTCCAGAGCCCAGTGCCTTACCACTTGGCTACTCCCCAATAACGAGCAGCATCCTACCAGCATTGCATTATCTGCGAAGGTCCTGCGTAGCTTTAGCGAAGCACGGACCACTTGGCTACTCCCCACCGGTAAAGAGTCAAAGGAGTCAAAGGAGTCAGAAGAAGAAACGTAGAGGATGGAGGCTATTTCTGCTCTCCTATGATACCATTACCTAACTACGGTGAAAGGGCCGCATCCTGCGAAGAGTGCATGCAAATTTTAACATTACGCAAGCGTCGTCATTCCCTGCTATGATGCCCTCCCCATGAAAACAAGACTGCGCCGTTTTTTCGTGCTTGCGATGAGCCTCGTTCTCTCGGTATCGCTCGCGGCTCCGGTAGTGAGTGCCGAGAAGCCGGAGATTGATGATCGATTCTTGATCCAGCTCTACGAGGCGTTTCTGCGCAAAGAGCAAAAGGACACCTACCTCGAGAAGCGCATCGCCGATGAGCGTGCACGCATTCGCTCACTCATCGATGACGAGCTCAATGCGCTCGTTAACCCGGAGCCCGCGGAGGAGCAAGTTCCCGATCTCCTCGGTGCCATTGAGCGTCAGCGCTCGGTCGTCAATGCCCTCGAAGATAGCCTCCGCGAGCGCAAGGTTGATCTCGAGCTCCTCCTGGAAGAGGAGAAGAAGTATTACCTCGGTGCACCGCTTCCACCGGAAGAAGAAGAATACCGGCTCACGACTTCGCATGGAGAACTCCTCGCGAAGAAAGCGGTCCTTGAGGAACGGATTGCCGCCCTCGAATTCTTCCTCGCGCCACAGCGCGAACGGCTCCAGAAACTCACCTGGGAGCAGCGCCTCGCGCAGTTCTCCCTCGCAATCGGTATCGGGAAGTACGTGGGACTTCTGCTCCTCATTGTCTTCTTCGAGCGGATCGTACGTACCAAGCTCCTCACGCGCATTCAGAATCGCGAGCGTCGGTACACCACCATGAAGATGTTTACCGGAACGGTCTATCTAATCGTGATCGTGTGGCTCCTGGCACGACTGCTTACTGAGTATCCGCGTATCCTCACTTCTCTCGCGATCGTTGGTGCGGGGTTGGCCGTTGCGCTCCAGGATGTCGTGAAGGACATCATCGGATGGCTCACGATCGTCCAGGGGCGCCGCTTCTCTCCGGGCCAGAGAATTGCGGTCGGGCCATACACGGGTGATGTCATCGACATTGGATTGCTGCGGACGACCCTCCTCGAGGTTGGCACAGTGGGAGCATCGGATCTTGAACGGAGCGGCAAGACGCTCTACGTCCCGAACTCTCTCGTCCTCACGCAGTCTGTGCTCAACTACAACACGACGTCCGACTTCATTAAGGCGGAACTTCCAATCACAGTGACGTATGACAGCAACTGGAAGCGTGCGGAGGAGATTCTGCTCGAGATTCTCCACGAGGAGACAGACGAGTACGCGGAGCGAGCTCGACGACAGGCCGCGAGCCGGACACAGGAGTTCTACTTCTCGCATGAACTACGGGATCCGATTGTCTACGTCGATCTTGCTCCACATGGCGTTCACTTCATGCTTCGCTTCTACGTCCCAGTCGGTGAGAGGCGGCTCGTGATCTCTCGTGTCACCCAGAAAGTCCTCGCTCGCTTCGCGAATGAGAGCCCGCCGATCGAGCTTGCATACCCGACGAGCCGTGTCTATGCGACGACGGTCGGGGGGGAGTCAGGGGTGTTTTCGGAGCCGCCCGCCGGTTTATCCTGAGCAGAGCGGTGTGCATCGAGAGGGGGAGGAGGTGAAAGGGTAGTGCAGGATGTCGCGTGTATCTGAACCTATGCAGGGCAGCCCTCGGGTTCTACAGGGCGTTTGCCGCAAGGGTTGGCTGCGTTACGCGCTTGAATCGAAGAGGGATGGGGTTTGGGAATACCTTGCTAAGAGGCCCTGCCGGCAACGGCTGCTGGAGAATAAGCCGGTACGCAACGTACTCTACGCGCATTTCTTTCTGCGGCGCAGAGGCAAGCGCTGCAATCAGGCGTTGTAGCTCCTGTGCCTCAATCTCGATCGATCCTGAAATGGTGGGCGAGAAGCGATGGTGGTAGATAAAGGTGATGGCGAGTGAACCATCTGGCTGGAGTCCAGCAGAGGTGATTGTTGCTCCCTCGGGCAGCGATTCTTCCAGCCGGTACGTGATACCGTTCACAACGAAGATCACATCCTGGCACTCTGTCTGCTCAATATGCCAGGTAGGCTTGTGCGGAGCACTTGATCCTGAAACACGGAGAGGCAGCGGTGGTTCTGCGTTTCGCTGTGCCTGAGGATCGCGCAGGACATCGCCGACTCCAAAGACAGTAGCACCGGCTATGGCGAGAGCCTGCAACAGCTTCTGGGAGCGCGAGGGAGACCGATGATCGGTTGGTTGTTCGATTGGCCCCTCGGAAGAACGCGCGAGGCTCACAGCCGCAGTCTATGTTGCCTCGGCGCGCCGTCAATGGAGTTCTCTGTACCTCCCTCCTCTCGAGCTACCACTGCAGAGCACCGTTGAAGCGTACTTCGCCACCCCCGGCAACAATCTCTCCAATACTGTACGCCGTGTGACCGTACTGCTTGAGATGAGCGGTGATGTGTTCGGCGCCGGAGGAGTCGATGACAAGCGTGAGACCGATGCCAAGATTATAGGTTTGGAGCATGTCGGCATCAGGCACCCCCCCGTACCGTTTGATGAGGCCGAAGATCGGGAGCATGCAGATCTTCGCGAGATCGATGGCTGCTGCCGTGCCCTTCGGGAGGATCCGGTTGAGATTTCCCCCAATCCCTCCTCCCGTGATGTGTGCCATTCCGTGGAGCTCTGGTAACGCGAAGAGATCACGCAGAGCGTGGTAGTAGCAGGTGTGGGGTTTGAGGATCACATCGAGGAACGACTCTCCACCAACCTGCTCCTTCAAAATCTCCGGTTTCTCCTCGATGAGCTTCCGGACGAGCGAGTACCCGTTCGTGTGGAGGCCGTTCGATGAAACGGCGAGGACCGTATCTCCGACGCGGATCTTCGAGCCATCAATGATCCTCGCCTTCTCAACGATGCCGACGACGCTTGCGGTCAGGATGTACGTCCCGTTGGGCACGACTCCCGGCTGCTCCGAAGTCTCTCCACCGACGAGGGTGCAGCCCTGGGCTTTGCAGGCGGCAGCGAGCCCCTCAACGATCCCTTCTACCACGAGCGGATCAAGCTTTCCGCAAATCACAGCATCCTGGACGAAGAGCGGCGTTGCCCCCATCACCGCGATGTCATTGATGAGGTGGTGGACGAGGTCCTGAGTAATCCCAGGGATCCGTCCATGCTCGATCGCGAGCTTCTGCTTCGATCCAGGTTCCTCCATCTTGAGGACTAGGACCGGATGCTCGTAACCGGGGAACGACCCCTCAACGAGCGTGGCGAAGGCACCGAATTGATTGAGGATGCGGGGGTCCTCGGTTCGCAAAGTCTCCGCCATTCGCCGCTTTGCCTTGTCTGCTGCGGCGATATCAACCCCTGCCTTTCGGTACGTCGGCATGGGGGCAGTCTAGCTTATGAGTGAATGGCGGTAACACGGATCTTTCGTTTCACCGCTGTGTCTGCTTCATGACCACCCCCCTCGTCGAAGATGTCGTGCTTCTCCTCCTTGCTTTGTGGCATGTGTGCGTGTGCTTTCGGATGCTCGTAGCCGCCGCGTGAGTCACGCGTGACCTTCCCAGCCTCCAAGCGGATCACCCGCGTTTGGAGCACATCGACGAGCGTCGTATCGTGCGTGGCGAGGACAACCGTCGTGCCCTCACGGTTGATCTCTCGGAAGAGCTCGAGGATTTCCCGCGACTGCTTCGGATCAATGTTTCCGGTTGGTTCATCGGCGAGGAGGATCATCGGTTTGTGTGCAATGGCTCGTGCGATCGCCGTACGAGCCTTCTCACCGGCTGAGAGCTCCCGCGGAAACGCGTTCGTGTGGCCCGTGAGGCCGACCAGCTTGAGAAGCTCTGGCACACGTTTGCGGATCACCGCGTCGGGTGCCCCGCAGACTTCGAGCGGGAAGGCAATGTTCTCGGCGACGGTTCGGTTTCCGAGGAGCTTCCCATCCTGGAAGACCATGCCAATCCGCCGACGATACAGCTGCAAGACCGGCGGGGGGACAGCACGGAGATCCACTCCATCGACTTCGATGCTCCCACTCGTCACATGCTCAGCTCCGATGAGGAGTAGGAGTAAGGTCGTCTTCCCTGCCCCGCTGGGTCCCGTGACGCAGACGAACTCATGGGGATCGATGCGGAAGGAGACATCGTGGAGGACTTTCGTGCGGCCGTACGTCTTCGTGACGCGCTTGAGGGCAATCATGCAGAGAGACTATAACGGAAATGCTGATACGGAAATGTTGATTATGATATATCGATATATCATTAAAGCTGAGGAGGAATGTTAGGTTTTTCTGTTGCGCAAGAGGAGGTAAATCTCGCGACTGCGGTCACGGCTGGCTTTCACAGAAACAATTTTCACTTCCTCCCACTCCGACCGCACTCCTCGGAGGAACTCGTCGAAATCCGCTCCGCGGAAGACCTTGACGATGCATGACCCGTGGGCCTTAAGAACACGGCTCGCAATGCCGAGCGCCGCTTGAGCGATTTCGATTGAGCGCCACTGATCGATATCTTTGATGCCGCTTGTCGCGGGTGCGGCATCCGAGAGCACAAGATCGAATCTCTGAATGTTTTCACTGCGCAGCACCGCTGTGAGTGCTTCGGTGTCGGTGATATCTGCTCGGTAGACAGAGATATTCGGTGCAATGGGTGGAATCTCTTCAAGGTCGATGCCGATCACGTTCCCGCGTGGGCCGACTCGTTGAGATGCATACTGCAGCCAGCTCCCGGGAGCAGCACCGAGGTCGAGGACGGTCATGCCGGGGCGCAAGAGATGAAAGCGCCGATCGAGCTCCATCAGCTTGTAGGCCGACCGTGCACGGTACCCCTCCAGAGATGCCCGCTGACTCCAGTGATCATTCGGTATGTACGGCTTCGGCACTGCTCCTATCGTAATGGTCTCTTCGCGGGGACGCCAACCGCCCGAGGGTACTTTTCCGGGGTTGGTGCTGTTTTCTCAAAGACAAGGAGCTGGCGCCTCCCAAAGCGGCCTGGCAGTTCGTAGGGGTGTTGAAGCATGAGGTGACAGGAGAGTTCTGCACGAGTGAGGAGAGAGTCTCGAAGCTCGCGATCGATCGTGAGGCTCTTCCAGGAAATCATGTACCCCTTCACCCTTGCGAAAGGAGCGCATTCCTCGAGGAGGATTGGAAGTTCCGAAAGGGCCCTCGCGAGGACGAGATCGAACTTCTCACGGTGCTCCCGATCGTGGCCAAGCTCCTCCGCGCGCCCCACCACAAGTTCAACGTTCTGCAGAGCCAGAGCATCGACAATCCGCTGCACCGCATCCACCTTTTTCTTTCGTGCCTCGATTCCAACGAACCGGTGTTGAGGAAGACAAATCGCGAGTGGGAGCAGGGGAAATCCTCCTCCTGTACCGACATCTAATATCTGAGAGCTCGCTGACAGCTGCAAGCGAGGCAAGACTTCGATGAGTGCGAGGGAATCGAGGACATTCCCCACCCAGCATGCCTCTTCTGTCCGAAACGCCGACAAGTTGAGTTTCTGGTTCTCGGTGAGGAACACACGCACAAGTTGCCGGAGATGCGCCTCTTGCTCTGGTGCGATCATGTTTGCATGAGTAGCATAGGGCCGATTCTCTTGAGAGCACATGCCCCACGGTGAGCGCATCGCAGAGTTCCTGCTCAGTATCGGAGTCGTGAAACTCTCCCCGATGCAGCCCTTCACCTGGACGAGTGGCATTAAGGCACCGATCTACTGCGATAACCGCATGATCTACAGCCATCCTGAGGCGAGGTTGTTCGTGGTGGAGGCGCTTGTCTCGCGGATCAAGGCGCTCCATATTCCGGCGGATGTCATCGCAGGGACGGCAACCGCTGCAATCGGCTGGGCAGCTCTCGTCGCCGATCGGCTCAATCTCCCTTTCGTGTACGTCCGCCCGAAGGTGAAGGAACATGGCGCGAAGAAGCGGATCGAGGGTGATCTTAAGCCCGAGAAGCACATCACCGTTGTCGAAGATCTCATTTCCACCGGCGGGAGCGCCATCTCCACCGTTGAGGCGCTGAGGGAGGAGGGGGAGGGGATCGTGACCGACGTCGTTGCAATCTTCAGTTACGAGCTCCTGGAGGCAACCGAGCGAGCGCAGGAAGCAGGAGTGAAACTCCATCCTCTCACGACACTGACGACGCTCGTCCAGGTTGCACTCGCTCAAGGGAGGATTACGGAGGAGGAAGCGGATCTCGTCAGCCGCTTCGCCCGCGACCCCGATCACTGGCAACTTTAAAACTCTCTTAAGAAGCGAGTATCTCCTTCGTAAAAGAGGCGGAGGTCGGGGATTTGATGCTTGATCATGATCATCCGCTCAATGCCGAAACCGAACGCGAAGCCCTGCCATTTCTTTGGATCGATCCTGCAGTTCTTGAGGACCTGAGGGTGCACCATCCCGCAGCCAACGATTTCCAGCCATTCGCCTTCCCGACTTTGTGTTTTGTCACCTTGCCAGCGAATGTCGACTTCGAGCCCAGGTTCGACGAAGGGGAAGTAGCTCGTCCGGAAGCGGAACTCGACGTTCGGTGCAATGAGCTCCCGAATCGCCGCAGTCATCACGGCTTTCATGTTCGCGAGTGACACATCTTCTCCGATCATGAGCCCCTCGAACTGATGGAACATCGGTGAGTGTGTGGCATCAGCGTCCCTCCGGTACACCCGGCCTGGGCAGATGACCCGGAAGGGAGGCTTGTGCGTACGCATGTACCGGATCTGCACGGGTGAAGTATGGGTCCGAAGGACGTAGCGTTCCTTTGCTCCTTCCACCTTGATCCAGAACGTTGCCTGTTGGTCTCGGGCGGGATGATCCGGAGGCATGTTAAGAAGATTGAAATTGAGCTCCTCGGTTTCGATCTCCGGCCCCTCGGCGATCTCAAATCCCATGCGTCCGAAGATTTCTTCAACATGTCGAATGAACTCGGGGATGAGGTGGAGGTGACCCCTCTCCGTTGTTGGGAGCTCGAGTGTGACGTCGATAGGATCTTCCTTTGCTAGTCGATCATGTTGAGCTGAGGACAGCTCCATTCGCCGTTTGGAGAGTGCCTCAAGAAGTCTTTGCTTTGCTTGATTGAGTATCCTCGCACGGTCGCGTAGAATCTCTTCGGAAGCTCCTTGAAGCTCCTTAATCGCCAGTGTCAGCACGCCGTGCTTCCTCCCAAAGAGCTCTTGCTCGATGGCATCGAGTTCCGTGACGGAACTCGCCGCCTGAATGCGCTTTTCGTACTCCGTCCACGAGAGAGCCACCTCGGTCATATGTCGTGATAGTACCAAATAGGGGAAGTGCGCATACTTAGTGAGTCAAAGCCAGTTCGATGAGAACGAACACGGCGTAGATGAGAATCGCGATCCACCAGTTCAGAAGTTCGAGGAGGTGGAAGAGGATCAGGATGACGGTGCCGAGGCCTAGGAAAACCCCCTGTCGCAGGGAAATGCTCAGTGTCTTCCCCATATCCCATGTGTGGACGGGGAGCACTCGCCAGAGACCGAACAGGAGGAGCGCTGAAACCGAGCTCACGCTGAGGAAGACGCTGACAAAAAAAGCAGGAAGAGCTTGGACAGGAGCGCTAAGTGGGCTCACGCGGAAGAGCACGAGCAGGAGCGATGTCGCTGAGAGCAATGCGGAGAGAGCGATACCGAAGAGGAGCGATGTCATGACGTGCGGTTTTTCAGAAACTCACTGAGCGCTTTGAAGTCCTCGTAGAGAGCCCGCTTGAGTGCAGGGTTGTGGAGGGCGGCTGCGGGGTGGTAGATCGGGAGGATGGTCAGGTTCTTCCCGAGAGGGTGAGGTTTTCCGTGCGCGGTTGTGATGTTGAGACTGGGAAAGAAGTGACCGAGGGCGTGCCGTCCAAGTGGCACGATCACTTTCGGTCTGATGAGCGCGATCTCGAGCATGAGCCATGGGAGGCACTGTTCTTTCTCCTCAGGGCTTGGCTCACGATTTCCGGGCGGCCGGTACTTCACGATGTTTGAAATATAGACGTCCTCGCGCTTGAGCCCGATCCCATCGAGGAGCTCATCGAGGAATTTCCCCGCAGGGCCAACGAACGGCCGTCCGAGCTTGTCCTCCTGTTCGCCGGGCGCCTCTCCGATGAATATGACTTCTGCGTGGGGATTTCCCTCACCAAGAACTGGATTCGCAGTCGCGGCCAGAGGGCATCCCTTCCACTCCTTAAGCTTCTCCCGAAGGACATCGAGCGTGAGCTCCATGGAGTACTAGGGTACACTCTTACCGTTCTTTTGCATCTGTGCGCCCGTAGTTCAGCCCGGAAGAACGCCAGGTTGCGGTCCTGGAAGTCGTAGGTTCAAATCCTGCCGGGCGCACCACTATGCGTGGAAGGGCCACCTACGGTGTCCCTCCCACGAGCTCTCCCTTCCCTTAGCGGAGTCCTGCAGGAGCGGGGCCCGCTAGACCCGCTCCTTCGGACAATTACTCTTTCACCTGTGGGGCTGTAGCTCAGCTGGCTTAGAGCGTCTGCATGGCATGCAGAAGGTCAGGGGTTCAAGTCCCCTCAGCTCCACCAACCAAAGATTTTTTCGCTTCAGATGCACTGTTAGAGTTGAGGTATCTATGAAGCCAGCAAGACATCGAAAATTATTCAAGGTTTCTCTGGCGTTGTGCGAGAGTCGTATTCAAGTGTTGCAAATCCAATTCATCAAAACTTGTAGTCTTTTCGCCATCAGGGGTCTGCTGCACAACTAAAAATCCGGTGTTTTGGAAAGCTCCCTCTGCGAGCGCGAGGACATCTTGAACCAAAGTGGGTGATTCAAGGTTAAGCATCTTGAGCTTCTCTCTGGGTATACGAGGCTCAATGCCCAGATGCCTATCAATAAAGGACGCTGTACCCGCCGCATTGGGCCCCCAATCCTTCTCATCGCATTCCAAATCTCCCACAATCATTTCCCGTAACTCATTTGGCTTTATGCGTTTTACGGCAGCTTCAAGGCGCTCCGCTCTCTCAGGAGCAAACGCAAATACCATATTCTGCATACGTCTTTGTACATGACGTGCAGTGGCAGATATGGCTTCCTCGAATACTCGCTGCTGTCCTGAGGTACGTTCCGGCCCAGGTGCAAGCTCCACTTGCATCACATCATCTCTTCTTGCCGATGGTGGTGTTTCGCCTTTTGCCATAGTAAGGCAAAAGTACACCTAGAGATTAAATATCGCGAGTGCGTGTATCAGTCCCTAGCTCGAGGACCAACCCTAGCCCTATACTAACGCCATGCACGTCACTCTCTTCCTGGCGTCGAAAGCGGATCAGGAGTTTGCAAAGCCGATCCAGGAGACGTTGAGCGAGTTCGGGGTGGAGGTGGAGACCGTGATCGCATCGGCGCATAAAGTCCCGGAGAAAGTTCTGGGGGTTGTGGAAAAGCTCAACGCACGAACCGATCCCACTGTTGTCATCACGTGCGTCGGGCGGAGCAATGGTCTCTCGGGGGTCGTCGCCGGGAGCTGTGTGCACCCCGTGATCGCGTGTCCTGTGTTTAAAGACAAGAACGACTACCTCGTGAACATTCACTCGACGCTTCAGATGCCGAGCGACGTCCCAGTCCTTACGGTGCTTGATCCTGTGAATGCCGCGCTTGCGGCGCTGCGGATCCTCGGGGAGACGGATGCCTCTCTCCGGAGGAAGCTCGCCGATCGGATCACAACAATAAAAGCAGGGTACTGAAGGACGTGACATCAATATTTGCGCTTCCGTATGCCAAAAATTCGATTCAGGCGGAGAAATTTGCTTGCGGTACGGTATGGGTGAAGAGTACTAATAGTTTGTACAAAGCTCTACTCAATACCTTAGTTATGAAGAGAAAGCCTGAGTCTGAGACCTGCCACTCCGTTTTAAGGAGAGGGACACCCATCTATACCCTGCCTCGTCTCAAACTGCATCAGGGAGAAGATCAAGAGACGCTCATGGAAGTATTGCGGAGAATGCAAAAAGAGCGGGAGCGAATGAGAGAGCAAATCAAACGATCGGTCAGGCCCCTCTCTTCATAGACCCTCGGGGGCGTGCCTGCACATCGGAGTGCGTTTCGGCACGCAGGCGTGCGGGCTTGTGCGATGTGCTCGGGGACGAGCACTGCTACCTCGCTTGGAGGAACCGGTAGATTGCCGTGGTAACTTCCTCGCGGGTCAGGAGCTCAGCGGGGTGGAGTGCGCCATCTGGCGTTTCGTAGATCCTATACTGCTCTGCAACTCCTGCGTACATTGCGAACCAGTCGTCGGGATCGACATCGGGATACGAGTAGGGGAGATCGGTCTCGAGATCGCAGGCGAGCGTCAGCATTTTCAGGAACTGGTCGCGCTGCACCGTATCCGCTGGGCGGAACGTTCCATCGGGATGCCCCGAGATCACTCCCTGCTCCGCAGCCGCCTCGACGAAGCCTGTGTACCACTGCTTTTGGAGAACATCACGGAAGCCCCCGGAGAACGCTTCCGATGGTTCGGTTGAGAGATTGCATGCCAGCAGGAGGAACTTCGCCGCTTCGGCGCGGTTTACGTCACGATCTCCCTTGAACTCTCCATCGGGGAATCCGCCGATGACGCCGCGGCGATAGAGCTCCGCGGCGGACTGACCCTCTTCACTCTCGAGATCCGTATCAGGGAAGGGGTTCGTGTAGGCCGAGTAGTCGACGAGCACCTCATCTTCGAACCCCGCAGGAGGCACATGGCCCTCCGGTTCCTCACAGAGGTCGATGAATTGCTCCTTGAGCTCAGCGTACTCATCGGTGCCTCCGAGGTCTGCATTGCTCAGTTTGACGAGCGTGTGACGGAGTTCCTTGCACTCGTCCTTTTCCTTCACATGTTCGTTCTCCTCGAAGCAGGTCTCGTAGAACGTGCGCTTCTCCTCTTCTGTGTACGTTCCCTCTTCGAGCACACGGCGCATCTTCTTGCAGAAGTCCTCCTTCGTTGGGAGGACTGGCTCACCGCCCTCACAGAGCTTGATGTACTTCTGCTTCTCCTCGTGCGTGTACCCACCACGTTCCATATGCTCGCGAAGCTTTGTGCAGAGATCCTCTCCTTCAGCTTTGTATTTCTCTGCGCAGTTCTTGAGGAACTTCTCCTTCAGTGCTTTAAACTCGCTCGATCCCTCCTCGCCGGCTTCGCTGAGCTTTACCATGAGATGCCGGAGTTCTTCGCAGGCATCGCGCTCCGGCGGCTGAGGGGGCTTAATGGGGACTCTGAGGCAGAGCTTCTCGTAGTTGCGTTTGATCTCTTCGTACTCGGGAGATGTCACAGGCGTTTTCCTGAGCTTGCTCTCGAGCGCGGGGCACGGTCCCTTATCCTCGTCTTCGCAGAGACTCACGTACTTCTCCTTCATCGGCTTGTAATCGGGATGATCGGTACCAAGTCGTCCGAGCTTCTCCCGGAGCATTTCACAATCTGATTTCGGCGGTGGTTCAGGAGGCAACGGAGGGGGTATTTCTTCGCTGACACATTTTACGTACCGGCACTTTCCTTCGGTCGTCCAGTCGTACGTGAGGCCCTTGTCCTTGCATTCGCTGATCCACGCATTCAGTTTTTCCTCGGATGGACAGGTCGTCGGTGTGACCACGTTGCACTTGGTGTATTGACATCCCATTTTGTCGGTCTCCACTGTTGCCTTACCGTCGATTTCTTTGCAGGCTGCAACTTCTTTTTTGATCTCCTCGTCTGTTGGGCAAGACGTCTTCGTGGGAGGGGGTGGAGGGGGCGCCTCTTTGAGAATTTGTCCTCGGAGCCAGTCACCAAGTGGCTCGTGGAAGGCCTCGATCGGAGGAGAATACAGAATCGTGATGAGCAGAGCCACACTACTGCCGACGATGATCGGCCACTTCAAGCGGGGCGGACGGCGCATAGGGATCGCTGGAATGTTCGAGGAGCGATTCTATCCTGCTCTCAAGATGGATTGATATTCCCACATTCTTCAAATTGTGTTCGGGCGTATCAGAGCAGTTCCTCCATTTCTCGGATCGTTTCTTCCATCTCTCCTTCGTGGTTTGTGACCTGCGCGTTGCAAAACTTTGCGAATGAAAGTTCGCGATCCATACTCTCCATCCGATGGAGGAGCTCCGCGCGTTCCATCGGTGCGCGCTTCGCGATGTGCGCGAGGAGCTGCTCCCGGCTCTCCGGCAGAATGAACATCGACTGGAGGGTGTACGGTGCGGTACTGCCCGAGAAGAGGGGATGTGTGCGAATACTCTCGAAACCCTGCACATCGACTTCCCGGACAACTGTTTTTCCTTGCTCGATCGCGGGAATGATCTCATCAATCAGGGTGCCGTAGCGGGCACTTTCATGGACGGTTGCCCGCTCGAGGAGCCTTCCCTCAGCGATGAGCCGGTCGAACTCCTGGTCAGTTACGAAATGGTAGAGCTCGGTACCCTCCCGTGGACGTCGTGTTCGCGTTGTCGCGGAGCGCGGGAAGTGGAGCTCTGGATGACGCTTGCGGAGCTCTTTCAAGATGACGCTTTTTCCAACCCCACTCGGGCCGATGATGAGGACGAGTTTACCCTGGCGCGATACGTTCAAAGTGTCCATGGTGTGCCAATCCTAGCATCTCTGGCGGAGGGGACACATTTTTGGTATCATAACGGGATTGCTCTTTAAAACTCCCGATCCCGAGGTGGGGAGAAGCGAGGGGTGACGGCAGATACTCCATACTTGGAGCCTTTTCTCTGCGATCAGTCACTCCTCACTCCTCCCTGCCTCCTTGCGGTAAGGCTTGACCGCCCCCCTCCGCGCTTCGCGCTTCGGAGGGGCAAGCCGCAGAGGTTCCCTCCCCTGTGGAGGGATCCACCCAACACACACATACACCCGCCCTGGGGTTAATCAGGGAAGCCGATGCCCGAGCATTCGGGCTAGAACAAACACACACGTGTGGCACACACACTTGTGCCAAAGGGTAGGGAGTATGCAGTGGTGGTCGCACTGCACACTGCTCACTCTTTGACCCCCGTGGTCAGGGTGCGCACCATGCCCCGCCCCTTCTTGCACTTTCCTCAGTGAGAGTCCATGAAGGGGCGGGGTTTTTGGTACACTCTGCACACCTTCACTCCATGAAGACGCTATGCCACGTGCGAAAATTGCCGTTCTCTATGTCGGCGGGTCGATCGGAATGGTGGTGAATAAAAAGACGGGGCGCATTGAGCCGATGGAGTCATTGAGCGTTATCCACCGTGCGATTCCCGAGCTTCAGCGCGAGGTTTCCCTCGATTTCTTCTCGATCGCAAACGTTGGATCGTCCGAGGTGACACCGGAGCACTGGATTGAGATTGCACACAAGATCAAAGAACTCTATGACGATTTTGAGGGATTCGTCGTCATTCATGGAACGAACACCATGAACTACACTGCTGCAGCCCTGAGTTTCGCGCTTCAGAATCTCCAGAAGCCAATTGTACTGACGGGTGCCCTCCTGCCGATCAATGAACTTGCAGGTGACGGTCGGATGAACCTGATTTTCGCAATCCGCACGGCCCAGCTTGATCTTGCAGAAGTCTGTGTTGTTCTCGGTCCGAGGGTGCTGCGCGGAGCGCGTGCGAAGAAGGTCGATCAATCACTTCTCCAGACCTTCGACAGTCCTCGCTTCCCACCCCTTGCGGATTTCACTCTCGGCGTCGTACTTCACCCCTGGCGCATTGTCCGACGGAAGCGCACCCTCCTCTGTCACCCGACGTTCGACCCGAACGTTGTGCTTCTCACGCTTTACCCGGGGATGCCCGATGCCTACCTTGAGGCCGTACTTGCATCCGCTCCTCATGGCGTCGTCCTCCGGGCGTATGGTCCAGGGATGCTCAGTGAAAACCTCTTTCCATGGTTGCGAAGGCTCAGGAGCAAGGACATTCCGATTGTTATCACCTCTCAGTCTCTCCGGGGGATGATCGACCTCCACCGCTACCGCAAGCAGCTCACTCTCGAGGAGCTCGGCGTAATTTCGGGGAAGAGCATGACCTACGAGTGTGCGACGGTGAAGCTCATGTGGGCGCTGACCCAGACGAAGAACCCCGCGCGGCTGCGGGAGCTCATGGAACGGAACCTCGTCGGGGAGCTCGATTAGATGTGGAAGGCCTAGTCACCTTCATGTGGGATTGTCGTGTGTGAATATTCGCCATTGCCGTTTGAGAGTGCATTGCCCAACTTTGCTCGTACAGTGCCGGGTGAATAATCGCAGTCTGCCCCTCGAAGGAGGTAGCGCTGCATCGCAAGATCCGTGGCACGATCGACGGTATTGTCCTTTCCTGTTGTTGGTATCTCTGTGGCCGGGCAATCGGATGGGTGGGGTAGTGCCATAGGTGGCGTGATGAAATGGGGAAGCGGTGTCATGCTAGTGCGCAGATGTTGTCATGGAACAACAACGAACGACGATCCCCGGTAATGCTTTTCTTTTGCCTTACTGTCGCCGAAAACACACGTTCAACGATCCTGTGACTCCTTTTATTCTTTTGACTCCTTTGACTCCTCCTCGTCCTCTTCCTCCCCATTCTCAGTGAGTTTCTTCCCAATGATTGACCCAATCGCACCGCCGATGATGAGACCAACGATGAGTCGTTTGAGGAATCGGTGGCTGCGCGAATGTTTGCGGAATGGCCACATGAACTCCAGTGTACCTCAGAGTGTCATTTCAGGGTAGGCTCGCCGCAGGTGCTCGAGGACGATCGCCTCGACGTCGCGGAGTTTCTCGGGACTCCGTGCCTCGATGCAGATCGAAAGGCAGGGGGAAGTATTGCTCTGGCGTATCCCGGCCCATGCGCCATCGCCGAAATCAATGCGTGCTCCGTCGAGGGTGTTCACAGGGTAGTGCTTCGCAAAGTGCTCAGTGACTGCTTGAACGATACGACCCTTTGCCTCATCCGGGCAGTGGGGGCGTCGCTCTGGTGCTTGGTAGACCTTCGGGAAGGTATCGAGAAGCTCCGAGATAGAGTGTGGCTGCGATTGCCGTAGGATCGTGAGGGCGCGGAGGGCGGTAACGAGCGCATCGTCGAATCCGAAGTAGTCCTCGAAACAGAAGAAATGTCCGGATTGCTCTCCGCCAAGCAGCGATCCTTCCTTGCGCATTGCGAGTTCAACGAAGGAGTGTCCGACCTTACACATGATTGGATGGCCGCCCCAGGCTGTGATTTCTGTTTCGAGGATCGATGAGTTGCTGGTTGTGAAGACAATCGGGGCGCCGGGGTGGCGTTCGAGGTGATCCCGCGCGAGGAGCAGGAGCAATTCATCGGAAGTTCTAATGGCTCCTTTCTCATCTACTAAGCCCACGCGGTCTCCGTCCCCATCGAACGCCAGCCCGCAATCAGCTTTCCCTCTCTTCACTTCCTCTTGGAGGTCCTGGAGCGTATCCCACTGCGCTGGGTCAGGGAGATGGTGAGGGAACGTTCCATCTGGTTCGGTGTAGAGTCCCGTGACCCTACAGCCGGTGCGTCGCAGGACTTCACAGTACACAGGGCCCGCAACACCGTTGCCACTATCGACGACAATCGAGAGACCTACGCCAGCGCGTGCGAAGAGTTTTGTAAGATGCGCGATGTAGGGAGTCGCCGCATCGATCTCCTCAACAGATCCTTCGCCCTTCGTGCACTCACCGTGCTCGATCCGTTTCCGGAGCTCCTGAAGTTCATCACCGCAGAAGGCTTCGGCCTCCCTGGTCTGGAGCTTGAGACCAGTATCCTCGGGAGGATTGTGACTCGCCGTGATCTGTATGCTCCCATCGAGGTGCCGTGTGCACACCGTGAAGTAGTTGAGGGGGCTTGGCACCTGCCCGGTGAGAAGCACCTTGCACCCTGTGACCTTCAACCCCTCCATCGTTGCGTGCTCAAACTGGGGACTGTGCGTGCGTGCATCACGCCCGAGCGCGACCACGGGGTGCCCGAGCTCATAGCGTTCTCGGAGGATTGAGCCAAAGGCTACCCCGATCATGCGGCATGCGTCCTGCGTGATCTGGCTGCCGGCTTTCCCGCGAATGTCATAGGCGCGAAAGATGCGTGGATCGAGTACCGTCATGGGGGAAGCCGAAACACAGTGACCATGGTATAATGGAATGAAAGACACAACTCCATGCCTCAAAAAGTCACTGTCGCCTACTTCACGATGGAAGTCGCTCTGCGAGGCGATATTCCGACGTTCGCAGGGGGACTCGGAGTGCTCGCCGGAGATGTGATGCGCTCCTGTGCCGATCTCGGCGTTCGTGCAGTGTGCGTCACGATCGGCTGGCAGCATGGGTACCAGAAGCAGCAGATCAATCCCGATGGCACGCAGCGCTACGAGGAGCTCTCGTGGAATCCTGAAGAACACCTCACAGCGCTTCCAACGAAGATCACGGTAAAGGTGGAGGGCCGTGACATTGTGGTTGGAGCCTGGCTCATGGAGCTTCGTGGTGCGAAGGGAGTCATTCCTCTCTACTTCCTCGATACGAACCTCGCTGAGAATCGGCCGGAAGACCGGGAAATCACGGGTCACCTCTACGGAGGAGATGCTGCGATGCGTCTCAGGCAGGAGATCGTCCTCGGGATCGGTGGGGTGCGGATGCTTCGGGCACGTGGGTACGAGGACATCGGCACCTTTCACCTCAATGAGGGGCACTGCGCATTCCTCACTCTCGAACTCCTTCGCGAACACGGGTATCAGGACGAGGCGGTTCGACGGTCATGCTGCTTCACCACGCACACGCCTGTGAAAGCGGGCCACGATGTCTTCGCATATGACCTTGCGTGGCGGGTGGTCGGAGACATGCTCCCGTGGCACATCAAGAAACTTGCAGGGGAGGGTGCACTCTCCATGACACACCTCGCGATGAACTTGAGTCGAGCCCTCTTCGGGGTGTCGCGGATCCATGGGCATGCCTCACGGGAACTCTTTGGGGAGCCGCGGATCGGCTACATTACGAACGGTGCACACCACGTACAGTGGACAGCTCCAGAATTGCAAGAACTCTTCGACCGGTTCATTCCCGGTTGGCGGGAGGATCCCTCGCTCCTCGAGAAGCACTGTCGTGATCTCCCTGATGAGGATCTCTGGAAAGCGCATCAAGGGGCGAAAGCACGGCTCTTTGTGGAAGTTCAAAAGCACAGTGATGCTCCATTCGACCTCGACACACTGACCGTTGCGAGTGCCAGACGGGTCGTCGCCTACAAGCGCCCGGAGCTCCTCTACACGAACCTCGCACGCCTGCGTGAGGTCGCTGCGGGGAAGCTCCAAATCATTCACGCGGGGAACGCGCACTCCTCTGACCTCTTCGCACAGGAGGTCATCCGTCGGATGATCGAGCGGTCGCGAGAGCTACGCGACTGCCTGCGGATCGTCTACCTTCCGAACTACAATCCTGACCTCGCGAAACTCCTCTGTGCGGGAGCCGATGTCTGGCTCAACACACCCATGCGTTTGCATGAGGCCTCGGGTACTTCCGGGATGAAGGCATGCCTCAACGGAGTTCTGAACCTCTCGACGCTCGATGGGTGGTGGGTCGAGGGATACGAGCGTGACTCCGAGGCTGGATGGCGGATTGGTCCTCTCGCCCAGGCGCTTGATGCGGAAGATACTCGACAGATTGATGCCGAAGACCTCTACACACAGCTCCAGTACGAGGTGATTCCCGAGTACGCCTATCCGCAGCGTGCCCGTTGGATACGTCGGATGAAGCGTGCGATCGGGCTCCTCGGCCACTTCAACACCCATCGGTGCGTCCAGGAGTACCTCGAGCAAGCGTGGGACGTTGGATAGGTTTATTAGGTTTATTAGGTTCCTTAGGTTCCTTAGGTTTAGAATGCACCAAATCCCAAATGACAAAGAAAATTCCAATAATCAATGATCAATGTTCTAAATTTGGTGATTGGTTATTGGTGCTTGGAATTCATTTGTGATTTGTGATTTAGGATTTGAAACGTACAAAAATTGGTGCTTGGTGTTTTCGCATCTATGGATTTGAGGACTTAGGGTAGTGTGTTCATTGTGCCGAAGCCAGTCGAAATCATTGGTGTTCTCAATGTCACGCCGGATTCGTACTACGACGGTGGGAGGTACGTTGAGGTGGAGGGTGCGGTCAAGAGGGCAGGGGAGATGCTTACAGAAGGTGCGGATTGGATCGAAGTGGGGGGTGAATCGACAGGACCTGGATCTCGTGATGTTCCTCTCGAAGAAGAACTACGCCGTACGATTCCGGTGGTTGAGGCGCTACGGAAGGCATACACAGAAGCAAAAATTTCAATCGATACCTACAAGTCTCAGGTCGCACAGCAGGCGCTCGAGGCAGGTGCAACGATGGTGAACGATGTGACTGCGGGGAGAGCTGATCCCCGGATGTTCAGTGTTCTTGCAAATTACAAGGCGTTGGCTGTGCTGATGTACGCGAAGGATCCAACACCACGGACAACCGTGCAGCCAGTGCAGTACGAGGACGTCGTTGAAGCAATAAAAAAATTTCTCCGCGCGCGCAAGAACGCAGCACTCAAGGTGGGTGTTCCGGCCGATCGCATCATCCTCGATCCAGGCCTAGGGCATTTTATCTCGAGTGATCCGCAGTACTCCTTTGAAATACTCGCACGACTCCCAGAGTTTCAGGAACTTGGGTGCCCGCTGCTGCTCAGCCCCTCACGCAAATCCTTCCTGGCGGGATCCGAGAACTTACAGCCGTCCGACCGTCTCCCGGGCACCATTACCGCTTCGGCCGTCGCTACCCTCCACGGCGCCACCTACATCCGCACGCACGACGTTCTCCCTATCCGGCGCGCCTGCGAGATCGCTGCAATGATCAAGAAACGGTTCCGAACGCTGCGCCGATGACGAAGTTTACGAGCGCGAGGCTGACGATGATGACGAATAGTCCAATCGCGACGCGGATGAGCAGGGATTTCGCCCGACCGAACTGCTCCTCATTTCCGAGGTTCGCAACCATGAGAAAGCCCGCGTAGACAATGACAGCGACGGCGACGAGAGCAAGAAAGCCGAGGACAAAACTGACAACCGTGATGACGGCACTTGCTGCGGGCCCGATTGTCGGTGCTCCAGGGAGCGTGACGCCTGTGAGGCCGAAGGTCTGTGTGATCGCCTGGCTGAAGACGAGGATTAAAATCCCTGCGATCACGTAGAACACCGTTCGGCGAAGTTGAGAAACTCCCTCCTCCGAGGCAGACTTTCCGACAGCTTGCAGACCTGCGATGACGATCATGAGTACCGCGAGTGTTGCGGTGATGACGAGGAACCAGCGGATCACTCCGGAGACTTCCGTGGACAGAATCATCGCGCCTAGGAGCATTTCCCCCCGTGGCACGCTTCCAGCTTCACCTCCGAATACCCCACCGAGTGTCCCGCCAAGGAGTCCCCCGTAGAAGGCGTCGACGAATGGTTCGACAAGGTACGAGAGGATGACGCCGGCGAGCGTCGCACCGATGATCTGCTTCGCTTTGCTGAGTGTTTCTTCTGTTTCTGTGATGACGAGGCGAAATCCTGCGATGGTGATCACGAAGACGGCTGCAATGATGATGAGTGGGCGTAGCCGTATCGTGACGTTGATCGCCATGTCGACGAAGCCGCACGCTCCTCCCCCGAACGTGCAGAAGTTCGGGCCGGTAAAGAGAGGGGGGAGGAGTCCTCCCACCGAATTGATGACCTGGCCGAATGACTGGGCGAGGAGAGCTCTCATCAACCAGGTAAGGTAATAAAGGCATTCACCAAGGCGTAGGCGGCGAGGACGACCGTCAGTGCAATAATGGTCGTCTTCACGACCATCTTTGCCTTTTCCTTAAGTTGCTCGTCGATGGAAATGACGAGGAGGATGCCGGCCGCGAGGAGGGCAATGACGACAAGCACGCCGAGAGCCGCGAGGAGGAAGTTTGCGATGCCGCGGAACTCGATGGCGATGACGCTCGATGGTGTGCCGACTGACGGATCCACGGCAACGACGAGAGAGTTTGCGAGAAGAACAATCGCCACTCCGACGAAGCCGTGAATCAGCCGTCGTTTCACCTTTTCGGTTTCCTCCGCTCCTTGCGCGATGATCAGGCGCGTCGCTTGGATGACGAGGTTCACCGTGAGAGCGGTGGCTAGGATAATTCTGAAGTAGAAGATTGCGTTCGTGATTCCACCCACAATCGGGTAGGGGTTCACCACGACATCTCCCACCTCGACGGGAGAGACGGCGAGGACGATGAGGTGTGCGAGGCTGACGATTGCCCCACCGGTGATGAGATGTGCGTAGGCAGTTTTTGCCTCGCTGACGTACGTCTGGTCATGACTTCCAAGCACGAGGGTGGCGGCGTAGGTGAAGAACATGACGAACGCGATCCCGAGGAAGCCGACCTGAATGGCGAAGATGATCCTTGAGAAGACGTACACGCTAAGGCCAAAAGCCCCACCTCCCCCTCCCGTGCATGGGATGATCCCGCAGATTCCCACAGCCCAGCCGGCAGGAAGCGTGTACGCCAGAGCCTCCTGTGGTGCGAGGGAAGCAACCAGTGCAGCGAACAGTGCAAGGGGAAGGAAGAACCGCCGCATAGAAATCCAACTATTGTAGCAAATAATGCGGTCTCTGTATACTGTCCTGCATATGCCTGATGCTCCTCTGCAGAGTAGTCGCCCCGTACCAGTCGCTTCGCTCCGGTACGGGGCAAAGCCGATCCTCCTTGCCCCCTCTGTGCAGGGGGAGGTGTACGGCCTCTTCGCGCTGGCGATGGCACTCACGGTGCTTGGCGTGTTCCTTGGCATGCAGGCTGCGAACATCCTCCTCGCGACAGGTTGGCACTTCTTCCTCCTGTTCCTGGAACTTACCCTCATCTTCACGGCTGGATGGTGGATGCGAGTATCTCCCTGGAACTATGTCCTCTTCGGTTTTTTTCCACTTCTTTCGGGAATTACGGTCACTCCCTACATTCTGTATGTTCTTGCAGGATACGCGAATGGGGGATCGATTCTCCTCAATGCGTTGGTATCGACCGTTTTCATGGCAGCAGCCGCAGCGGTGCTCGCACGTTTCTGGGATCTCTCGGGTCTCGCGCGCACCCTCTTCCTCGCGCTCCTCGGGTTAGTCCTCCTTGCGGTCCTGCAGCTCTTCGTTCCTGCCCTGCGGTCGACCGGTGTAGAGCTCATGGCCTCCGGAGCCGGTGTGTTTGTGTTTGCGCTCTTCCTCGCGTTTGATCTCCAGCGACTTGAGGTGATGGAGCGAAACGGGGCAAGTCCTTTCCTCCTCGCGCTCAGTCTCTATCTCGACATCTTCAACCTCTTCCTCTCGATTCTCCGATTCATGGTTGCACTTTCGGGTGAGCGCCGCTAAAAAAGCTGCCAACCCTAATTCTTAATTCCTAATTCCTAATTCCTAATTCCTAATCAATGGCGAAACGTCCCACCCCCAAGAAGCGAAAGCCGAAGAGCGATGGTCGCCGTCAGCACTCCATGTACGTCCTTGGTGAAATCCGTCGCTTACGCAATAAGCAAAACTCTCCATTTGCAGGGCCTGCTGCTCCCAAAGGGAAGGGAGAGAAAGCGTTGAAGGGCATCACACGCATTAAGGCCTAACCCATGGCACGACGGAGACATCTCTCGAGGATTGCGGTGATGCAGGCTCTGTTTGAGTGGGAGGCGCGACCACAGACTGACCCCCTTGGGGCGCTTGAGCTCGATGTGAAGGAGCTCGGCGAGATCGATGAGTCGTTCGCACTCTCTCTCCTCTCGGGAGTCCTCGAGAAGGAGCACGATCTTGAGAAAGCCATCCAGGAGCACGCACCGGAGTGGCCCCTCGAGCGGATGGATCCGATTTCTCGTTCTCTGCTCCTCATCGGAACCTACGAGCTTCTCTACGGAAATGATGCTCCACCGGCCGTGGTGATGAATGAAGCCATTGAGATCGCAAAGGAGTATGGGACGGAGGAAAGCGGGAAGTTCGTCAATGGGGTCCTGAATGCAATTGCACACGCGAAGGGCTGATGCCTACACTCGTCTCCTATGGCACAGCCGGCACCCTTCGTGCACCTCGAGAAAGCGATCAGCATGCACTTCCGCGACAAGAAGCTCCTGCTCCAGGCGCTCGTGCACCGATCGGCTCTGCGTGAGGCCGCAGCCTACGGGACGAATGAGCGGCTGGAGTTCCTCGGTGATGCGGTGCTCGAGCTTTCGGCAACCGAGTTCCTCTTCCACCTCTCAGGAAAACCCGAGGGAGAACTCACCGCTTGGCGTTCGGCGCTCGTCCAGCGGGAGCACCTCGCGGAGGTGGCGCAGGGACTCAAACTCGGGGACTACCTCTTCATGAGCCATGGTGAGGAGGCGAGCGATGGCAGGAACAAAACCTCAACGCTTGCGAACGCCCTCGAAGCCTTGATCGGTGCGATCTTCCTCGATCAGGGATTCGAGACCGCGCGGGAGTTCTGTGCGAAGTTCATCCTCCAGCATCTCCAGGAACTCCTCGCACGTGGCAAGCACAAAGATGAAAAGAGTCTCTTTCAGGAAATTGCGCAGGAGAAGACCGGCGTCACTCCTCACTACGACGTCATCGAGGAAGAAGGCCCTGATCACGAGAAGGTCTTCACCTGTGCGGTGTTCATTGGGGACGAGAAGGTCGCCGAGGGAAAAGGCAACAGCAAACAGCGCGCTGAACAGGAGGCCGCCCGCGCTGGTCTACGCACGAAAGGCTGGCACTAAGGAAGTTCTGATTAATTCCCAGTTTCGCTACCTGTCATCCTGAGGAGCCCTGAGCCTGTCGAAGGGCGTCTCGAAGGATGAGGAGCGAGCGAAGCGAGCATCTCGAAGCACGACATCGTGATTGATCAGGGTTTCCCTAAGGAGGTTGTTCCTTAGGTTCCTTATGTTTGTTAGGTTTCTTACGTTTGTTACGTTTAACCTAAGAAACCTAAGAAACCTTTGTTTTCACCCCATTTTGATCTCGATATCGACGCCGTTCGGGAGGCTTAAGGATTGCAGACTCTCGACGGTTTTGAATGTGGTTTCGCTGACCTCGATCAAGCGGCGGTGGGTACGCATCTCGAACTGATCGCGCGCGTCCTTTTTGACAAAGGTTGCACGATTGACCGTGAACTTGCGGATCCTCGTCGGGAGGGGGATTGGTCCATGAACGACGGCTCCACTGCGCTCTGCAGTCTCGATGATTTTCATGGCTGCCTCATCGAGGACCGTATGGTCGAAGGCACTGAGGCGAATGCGGATGACCGAGGGTCTCGGAGGCGCTGAAACCACCTTCGCACGAGCAGCAGCTTTCGCCGGTGCTGCCGCTTTTGTCTCCTTTGGCATTTTCGTTTTTGCTCCCTTCGCTGGCTTCGCCGCTTTCTTCGGTGCGGCTTTTGCAGATGCCTTCTTGGTACCTTTCACAGGGCTCATGGAGCAGGGGAGAGAAAGAGCAGGGACCACGACCACGTCGCGCGAGCGACGCGGCGAGATCACTTCAGGATCTTCGTGACAACGCCGGCACCGACTGTACGTCCACCTTCGCGGATGGCGAAGCGTGTGCCTTCCTCGAGTGCAACCGGAGCACCGAGCTCGACCGTGACCTTCACATTGTCACCCGGCATGATCATCTCGACGTTTGGTGGGAGTTCGACGGTACCCGTAACGTCGGTCGTACGAATGTAGAACTGGGGCTTGTAGCCCTTGAAGAAGGGGGTGTGGCGGCCACCTTCCTCCTTCGTCAGCACATAGGCCTCTGCTTCGAACTTCGTGTGGGGGGTGATGGAGCCGGGCTTTGCAATGACCTGCCCGCGCTCGATATCATCGCGCTCGATTCCACGAAGGAGCAAACCAACGTTGTCTCCCGCGAGCCCCTCATCGAGCAGCTTGTGGAACATCTCGACGCCGGTGACGACGGTCTTCTTCGTCGGGCGGATCCCAATAACCTCTACCTCCTCGTTCACCTTCACACGCCCCTGCTCAATCCTCCCCGTCGCAACGGTCCCGCGCCCCTTGATCGAGAAGATATCCTCGACGGCCATGAGAAACGGCTTATCGAGCTCGCGCTTCGGGAGGGGGATGAAGGTATCGAGGGCATTGAGGAGTTCCTTGAGTTTGTCGAGTTCTGACTTGTCTCCCTCAAGCGCCTTGAGCGCCGACCCGCGGACAATGGGAACCTTGTCTCCAGGAAACTCGTACTTTGTCAGGAGTTCACGGACCTCTGTCTCGACGAGGTCGATGAGCTCGGGATCCTTCACCATGTCGACCTTGTTGAGGTACACGACCACGTGGGGAACGTTGACTTGCCTGGCAAGCAAAATGTGCTCGCGGGTCTGGGGCATCGGTCCATCCGCAGCGGAGACAACAAGGATCGCGCCATCCATCTGTGCCGCACCCGTGATCATGTTTTTCACGTAGTCGGCGTGCCCCGGGCAGTCGACGTGCGCGTAGTGGCGGTTGGGTGACTCGTACTCAACGTGCGCGGTGTTGATAGTGATCCCACGCTCCTTCTCCTCCGGCGCATTATCGATGTCTGCGTACCCCTTCTTTTCTCCCTCGGGGGAGAAATTCAGGGAGAGGGCGGCGGTCAGCGTCGTTTTTCCGTGATCCACATGACCGATGGTCCCCACGTTGATGTGGGGCTTCGTGCGCTCAAACTTCTTCTGGTCTGCCATACGAGAGTGGGAAAAATGCCCGAGCAGTCTAGGGAAGGAGCTGAGTGGCCGTCAACCCTTCCTCCTCCTTCTCCGCGCTTCTCAGGTAGGCCTCCCAGAGCTCACGGAGGTGGCCAGGACGCTGCAGCAGTTCCTGGGGCGTACCGTGTTCGAGGAGTTTGCCCCTCTCAAAGACGTAGATCTCGTCGAAGAGGGGCAGCAGATGGAGGCGGTGGATCGAGGAGACAATGCAGCGATCCGCGAAGCGCTTGAAGATATTCTGGTGAATCGCGAATTCGTTCTGGGAGTCGACCGAGCTCGTCGGCTCATCGAGGAGAATGATGTCACTTTTCTTCGCCGCGAAGATACCGCGGGCGAGTGCCAGCCGCTGCTTCTCCCCGCCACTCAGATTTACTCCCTTCTCGGCAATGTCGGTCTTGAGACCATGGGGGAGCCTCGCAAGCACTGGTCCGAAGCGTGCGAGCTCAACGTCTTCCATGAGCTCTTTCTTCGATTGCTTCGTGTCGACGGTGATGTTGTATTCGATCGTGTTCGCGAAGATCTCCGGTTCCTGGGGGATGAGCGTCACGTGCTCCGAGAGCGTGCGAAGGCCGTGGCGTAGCTTCTTCCCGTCACAGAGTACAGTCGCCCTGTCTGTTGTGTGGAGACCACGGATCAGACTCATGAGTGTGCTCTTCCCGCTTCCGCTCTCTCCCACGAGGGCGATCTTCTTCCCTCGCTCGAGCGTGAGGTACACCTCGTCGAGGTGGCGTCTCTTCCCATCCTCATCGTACGAGAAGTGGAGATCTTTGATCTCGATCGTCTGCCATCCCGCAGGGAGCCGTAGTCCCGTGTGGGCATGTGCCCTCTCCGCTCGCAGGATGCTCTGCGCGGCACGGAGGTCCGCGTACTGCTGGATCGTGTTGCTGTACTTCCAGGCGAAGGTGTAGAACGCCCCGCCGATCTTCTGGAGGTAGTCGTAGAGCATGTAGAAGGTCCCGACGAGGAGCGGCGCGCCGGCCCGTAGGGTGCTCCAGACGTACCATGCAAGGACGAGGACGGTCATCAGGGAAATGACGATCGTTGTCAGGAACCACTTCCACTCGTCCAGTTTCACGTTGCTCTTGTAGAGAGGAAAGTAGTGCGTCATCCGCTGCCAGAGCTCGGATTGTGTTAATCGCTCGAGGCGCAAGGTAATGACGGTGGTGATGTTCGTGACGTAGTCGTGGAGGGCCGATGCGACGAAGTGGTCCTTCTCGTTGAGCGCATCGTAGGAGGCGAGGAGGAACGTATCGATGATGAAGACAATCGTGAACGCGAAAAGACTCACACCGAGGGCGATACCCGCCGCGGTTGGGAGAATGAGGAAGAGCACCACCACCGAACCGAAGAGCTTGATGACCATCTCGATGAAGTTGTAGCCATTGGACATGAAGTCATACAGTGCGTGCGTAGCCTTACCGATCTTGTTGATCGTTTGCCCCGAGTGGTGATCCTTGTGCCACTGGATTTGGAGGGCCGTCACGATCTGGAAGAGGTGGTCCTTGAACGCGGTACGTGCATGGAAGGCGACGATGTTTTCCATCACGCGCGCAGGACCGTGGAACATCCAGAACCCAATGGGGATGAGGATCATCAGAAAGAAGTAGGTGAGCATCTGCTGGAGAGGGTTCTCGAGCGTTGCTGCCTGCTGGATGCTGTTGAGTAGCCGCCCGATGACGAAGGGCTCAACGAGGAGGATAATGTTCGCGAGCAGGAACATCAGGAGGTAGGTGAGGAGCCTTCCCCGTCGGTCCTCTGCGTACCTCCAGGCAGCCGATGCGAGAGCGTAGAACGCATTCACACTGACAGTGTAATGACAGTTTCTGGCTTCTGTGAGAGGATGATTGAGTTTTTCTGTAGAATTTCTCCGTGACTCTTGACGAGCGGGTGCAGGCCTTCACCGAGGAAATCTGGCAGTGGTTTGATCGGAAGAAGAGGAAGCTTCCGTGGCGTGATCTCAAAGTGCGCGATCCGGAGGAGCGGGCATACCGCGTGCTCGTGTCCGAAGTCATGCTCCAGCAGACACAGGTTCCGAGAGTCGAGGTGATCTACCGACGGTTTATTCGGGAGTTCCCGACGTTGCGGGCACTCGCACGGGCGAGTAATCGAGAGGTGCTCATTGAGTGGAGAGGTCTTGGGTACAACACGAGAGCGCTTCGACTGCGTGATGCGGCAAAGGTGATTGTCGAGAAGTACGGCGGGAAGTTCCCTCGGGAGATATCTGAGCTCTGCGCGATCAAGGGGATCGGGAGGTACACCGCGGCTGCGATCCGAAACTTCGCATGGAATCTCCCCACTCCCTGCCTCGACACGAACATCCGCCGCGTGCTGCACATGAGCTTCGTCGGTCCCCCAAAGCGGGACGGCACATGGAGGAAGGATGATCGGTTTCTCTTGGAGCTTGCTGCACAGGTTCTTCGTCGAGCGCTCACGCGTGGCACAGCCGCTGAGTGGCATTCGGCCCTCATGGACTATGGCTCACTCTTTTTGAAAGGAGCATCGGGAAAATCGAAGAGGAAGAAGCCAGAACCAGGGCGCACCGTCCATGGCCGCTTCATCCCCAACCGCATTTTCCGTGGCCGCGTTGTCGAAGCGCTCCGCAACTCTTCGAAGGGTCTAACGCTCGAGCGGATCGGGCGGCACATTGCGCCCGATTGGGATGCGAAGCACCATCGAGTGTGGTTGAGAGAGATCGCGGAGAGGCTGGTGCAGGAGCGTCTCCTCACGAGAGTCGGAGGACGGTACCTCCTCCATCCCTAAAAGCTAAAAGCTAATAGCTTTTAGCTTACTTCGCTTACTTCGCAAGCTGCTCGATCCTGCGCTCCCGGATGACGTTCACTTTAATCACGCCAGGGTACGTGAGCTCCGCTTCGATTTTCTGGGCGATATCCTTCGCGAGTTTCTCCTGTGTGAGATCATCGATCTTCTCCGTGTTCACGTAGACGCGAATCTCGCGGCCGGCGGAGACTGCAAATGCTCGCTGGACGCCGTCGAAGCTCTTCGCAGCCTCCTCGAGCTCGCGCAGTCTCTTGAAATACTCCTCGATCGACTCGCGCCGCGCACCCGGTCGCGCACCGGAGATCGCATCGGCCGCGGCGACAGTGAAGGCCTCCGGCGTCTCGATCGGAATATCCTCGTGGTGCGCCGCCACGCAGTGGATGACCTCTGGCCGGACCTTGAAGCGCTTGCAGATCTCCACGCCGATCTCGACGTGAGTGCCGCTGACTTCATGGTCGAGCGCTTTCCCAATATCGTGGAGCAAACACCCTTCGACGACGATCATCGGATCGGCGCCGATTTCCTCGGCGAGCATGCGTCCGAGCTGTGCCATTTCCACAGAGTGTTTGAGGACGTTCTGGCCGTAGCTCGTGCGGAAACGCAGACGGCCGATGATTTTCAAGAGGTCCTGCGGATAGCCGGTAATTCCGAGTTCCTCGCAGGCGCGCTTCCCAAATTCCAACATCATCTTCCCGACCTGTTCCTTAACCTTTGCGACGACCTCCTCAATCCGCGCCGGCTGAATCCGGCCATCCTGGATAAGCTTCTCCATCGCGAGCTTCGCGACGTAGCGGCGGGCGAGATCAAATCCCGAAATGACGATCGCCCCCGGCGTGTCATCAATGATGACATCGACACCCGTTGCCTGCTCGAACGCAATGATGTTCCTCCCCTCCTTCCCGATGATCTTTCCTTTGAAGTCATCGGAGGGGAGCTGGACGACCGTTGCGGTCGACTCGCTTGTCACCTCTGAGGCGTAGCGCTGCATCGCCTCTGCGAGAAGATTCTTCGCTTTTTCCTCTGCTTCCTGTTCCATATTTTCTTTAAGCGCACGGATTTGGGACGCGAAGTATGACGAGAACTCCCGCTCGAGCTCTTCAAGGAGTAGTTTCTTCGCCTCCTCTTCGCTCAATTTCGCGGTCTTCTCGAGGGCTTCGCGGTGCTTCGCCGCCGCGTCGGAGAGCTCGGTCTTGAGGGCGCTGACCTCTGCCCGCTGCGTTTCCAGTTGTGCTTGCCTCTCAGTGAGCTCCTTCTTCGCTTGCTCGAGGCCCTTCTCTTTCTCCTCGAGACGTGCCTGTTCCTTCTCGAATTTCGTCTCAAGTTCTCGCGCTTCAAGTTTCGCCTTGCTCAGAATTTCACTTGCGGTTGCCTTTGCTTCCGCTTCCGCTGCTTTGGTTTGACTCTTGACCTCGGAGAGCTTCGACTCAAGCTTCTGGAGCGTGCGCTCCTGTTCCTGAATCTGCGCCTGGATGGCGAGGCTTAACTTCTTGCCCTTGCTGAACCAGAACCAACCGCAGAGAAGGCCGAGACACACTCCTGCGAGGAGTGCGAGAAATACGATGGTGTATGCCATAGGTCATGAGGGGAGGTGCAGTAGAAAGCACCTGCCACTCCTTTCAGTGACGCTGAATCAGAGGTGCCGCTCTGGAGCTTGCTGCATCATCTGTGTGGGCGTCTGGTGGGAGGAATAGCAGGGGATAGAAATGACGTTCTGCTGATAGTGTACCGGGGTCTGCGTTCGGACGCGAGTCTCTCGTATTGCCCTTCCTGAAGCCATCCCAACGAATGCAAGCCGAGAAAAGCTCTTGCGTGCGCGGTGAGTTAGTGCCTCGTGCGTGAGGTGTTCTCTCTCGAAGGAGAACCTCTTTCTGAGCTTGCATGAGCTCAAACATCGGCTTACGGGAGAAAACATCTCATACGGAGGGAGAACCAAGTGCATTCGTTTGTTTGTATGACGATGTGGTGCGACCTAATCACTGTGGCTGGCTTCTCTTGGCTCTGTGCTTTTCGCTGTGTTTTTCATTGGGGCTGGCTCCAAGCGCTTTCGCGCGTGCAGTGATCAGTGAGGTGATGTGGGCGGGGTCAGATCTCTCGAGCGCGGATGAGTGGGTGGAGATTGGGTGCATGGAAGAGGTCTGCTCGCTCGGAGGGTGGAGCCTGACGGCGCTCGATGGGCAGGGGAGGGAGATTGAGATGATTCAGTTTGCGACGGGGACAATCGTTCGTCTTGGAGAGTATTTTGTTGTGAGTAACTATGGGGCCGCAGAGTCAAGACTTTTAGAGGAGCCGGACCTCGTCACTACAGCCGTTTCACTTCCGAATACGAAGCTGCTTTTGAGACTGCGCAATGCGAGTGGGGCGATCGTCGATGAGGTTGATGATGGGGTAGGGGAGCCCTTCGCAGGAGCAAATCCTTCGGATGGGTCGAAGGCAAGCATGGAGCGGATCGACCTTTTCGCTCCTGGCACGAAGGCAGATAACTGGGTTACGGCAATGATCTCGCAGGGTTTCGACGAAGGAGCGCCGCTTCGTGGCACGCCTGGCTTGACCCGCGAAGCTTCAGCGGAGTGGGGCCTGCCCCGCCCTCAGGAAGTTTCATCCGCAGCACTTTCCTCGGAGTCACCGCGTTCCTCAGGGTCCTCACTCTCAGCATCCTCCTTTCCCTCCTTTTCCTCTTTTCCCCCCTTTTCTTCCTTTTCCTCTTTTTCCTCCTTTCCCTCTTTTCCCTCTTTTTCTTCCTTTTCCTCCTCTTCATCGCTCGCCCCGCGTAGCTCGGCGGATCCGGGCGGAGTGGGGTGCCACAGCCCCTACGTTGCCATTGTCCTTCAAAGTGGAGATCCGAAGGGAACCGACCGCGCGACGGTCAACTTCGAAGCCCGCATGGAAAGTTCACCTCCGTCTTCGCATCGCTGCTTCTTCGACTTCGGTGATGGCTTCGTCAGCGAGAGCTGCAATCCGCCGTCGCATACGTTCACGCGCGTCGGTCGCTACGGCGTTTCACTCCACTACGAGGACGCGTGCGGTTCGATCGTCGAGCGCACCTATGATGTCGAGGTCTTCCCAAAGCCCAGGCCTCGATCCACCCCGCCCCTCGACTTCGCTCGGGGTAAACTCCGCCAGAGCGAAGTGGGGTCCTCCTTTTCCTCTTTTTCTTCCTTTCCATCCTTTCCCTCCTTTTCATCTTTTTCTTCCTTTTCCTCCTCTTCAACTGCCCCCCAGACCGGTTCGGTTGTGATCTCAGCGATCCTCCCCAACCCCTCCGGAGAAGAGCGCGCCGGCGAGTGGGTTGAGCTTCGAAACCTCGAGTTGCGGCCTCTCTCGCTCGAGGGCTGGACGCTTGTTGCCGGGACGAAAACGCATCCTCTCTCAGCCATTACGCTCAGCCCCCTCGAGTCGCGGCGGCTCTCCGGCCTGAGCTTCCAGGTCAAAAACGAAGACGGGTCACTGATGCTCCTTGATCCCGGCGGTGCCGTGCAGTCGATCCTTCACTGGAAGAAGGCGAAGGAAAAGGAAATCATCCGGCTCTCTCGCAGCATCGAACGCATCGCAGCGCGCGTCCTTCGTGTCATCGAC
>Ga0213870_1000061_pt1 | contig 54328 bp, 58 predicted proteins | sample WICALVC2017_Meta_FD_160119 | JGI IMG/M metagenome (GOLD analysis project Ga0213870, IMG submission 160119) | Freshwater microbial communities from subterranean cave lake in Wind Cave National Park, South Dakota, United States - WICALVC2017 | ecosystem: Environmental > Aquatic > Deep subsurface >...
GACTTGTTCTGGCGTGAATCGTTTATGCAACTGTGCTCTTCCCACGCTGCGATTATACTAACAAGCTTGTTCACTTTTATCTTTTACATTCGTACCATTATGTTCACTTTTAACTTTTAAATAACAGCTAGTCAACTCAATCTTGAGTGTTTGTCTAAATTCATCTATAATAATTGCGCCGCGTCAAACGCGGCAGCCAAGTCTGACTTGGCGCCCTTAGCTCAATGGATAGAGCACCTCGCTTCGGACGAGGGGGTTGCGGGTTCGACTCCTGCAGGGCGCGCTGCTTTTTAAAATAATCCCTAAACTTGTTCCATTAAAACCCCGTGAGGTTGAACAGATATTTGGTATAAGCATAAAATAAGAGATAAACTATGGTAGTTAATAAAACAAAACATTCCATATTGTTACTTTTTAAATTTGCCCTTGGATGGCCACTTTCAATAGCCGCTCTTTTCTTTGTTGCAAGAATAATTTTCTCCCAGCAAAAAAACATTGTTTTTAGAATAGAAGAACCAAATGTAATTCTACTACTCTCTGGCATAATTTGCTTTTTTCTATTCTATCTTACTCGTTCTTTTGTTTGGAAACTTATTCTTAAAGAACTAGGGTACAATATCCCTCTAAAAACTGTTTCATATCTCTGGGAAATCTCCGAATTAAGAAGGTTTGTCCCCGGCAACATCTGGTCGTTTCTAGGCAGGACATCATTATTTTCCAATGTAAATGTACCCACAAAAACAATTGTAAGAGCACTTATTATCGAGACTGAGTGTTTTTTGCTTGCCTGTTTTATTATCTCGATTTTGGGGACATTTTTTTATTCCAATAGCCTTTTGGACAATATACTGTATGCCTTCTTTATTCCACTGCTGTTAATTTTACTTTTAGCGACTTTACTTTTTATCAAAAGCTCTTTATTAACAAAGTATTTAAAAGGAAGATTCCTTTCCAAGATCGTCCTGCTTTTTCCCCAATTTCCTCCATATAGAAATGTCCTCATTCTTGGAATTTCTATTTTTTATCTATTCTTATTTGGTCTTGGAACGTATCTAACTATTACTTCTATTGTGCCAATATCTCCAAAATTTACGCTTTCGCTCTCTGCGTTTTTCGTATTCTCTCTTCTTGTTGGGTATCTTTCTATAATTACGCCAATGGGTTTAGGCGTAAGAGAATCTGCAATGATAGTTGGACTTTCTCAATTTGTAACCCTAAGCACAGCCGGAGTGGCATCTATTTTCGCCAGAATCGTCTTGATTATCTCCGAACTCTTATTTCTTTTTTTTGCATATTCGTGGAAGAGGACAAAAAACAAGCTTGTAACCTTTCTTGATAATTTTATAACGATTCATAAACATGAAGTTATATTAGGAATCCTTATAGCTATCTATCTTGTGTATTTTGCCGCAACAAGTATGCTTAGATACGACAATTTTTACACTGGCCGATTTGATTTGGGAAATATGGATCAAACTGTCTGGAATACGATCAATGGCAGAGTATTTGAATTGACAGATCCAAACGGAACTCAAAATTTGTCACGCCTTGCTTTCCATGCAGATTTTATACTTATGCTTCTTGCTCCATTTTATCTTCTGTGGGAAGATCCAAGAATGCTTCTTTTAGTACAAACTGCTGTTTTGGCAGTAGGTAGCATTTTTGTTTATGCAATAGGGAACAATGTCCTAAAAAACAAAAACTTATCGTTAACGTTTGGAGCTTCTTTTTTCCTTAATCCCGCTGTTAACTATACTAACCTTTATGACTTCCATCCCGTAACCCTTGCAACAACGTTTTTACTGGGAGCTTTTTACTTTTTACTCAAAAATAAATATTTGTTGTTCTTACTATTTGCAATCCTTGCAGCGCTCACGAAGGAACAGGTGTGGATTATAACAGCTTTATTTGGATTGTATATATTTTTCTTTCTTAGGCAGAGGACGCGGGTGAGGGTGGATTCAGGTCTTGCCAGAATAACGGCGAGAAAAATCTTAGGATTAATAATTACCTTAGTCTCGGTTCTAGTTTTCTACTTTCTCATCTGGCTCGCAATACCAAATGCTTTGGGCAGTCAACACTTTGCTATTTCTTACTATTCCGATTTTGGCGACTCTCCAACAAACATTGTAAAAAATGTCCTACTTTCTCCACAAAAAACACTCACAACCTTCTTTCAGAAAGATCAACTCAACTACTTAAGTCAACTCTTCCTTCCTTTGGGATTACTTTCCTTCCTTTCGCCTTTGTATCTTATATTTGCCCTCCCGGATCTTTTTATAAACCTATTGAGCGGTAACTCTAAACTGCATCAGATATACTATCAGTACTCAGCAATAATTACTCCATTTATCTTCATCGCATCTATATTTGCCATTGCAAATCTCAAAAAATGGTTCTCAAAAATTCCTAATTACGCTTATGCTTACTACTTACTACTTGCTACTTTATTCTCTGCTTATTCTTTCGGACCCCTGCCTTTTGCAAAAAAACCAAATATAGACATGTTTACAAAACCTCAAGAAAATAAAGTTGAGATTGAAAACTTTATTTCTAATATTCCACCTCATTACAGCGTTTCAGCAACCAATAACATAGGCTCTCATCTTTCACAACGACAAGAAATCTTTACCATCCCAAACGGCATAGATAAGGCAGATCTTATTATCTTCCTGGTCAACGATCAACGGATGCAAACCGATCGACAATATTTCGAAGAACAAACAAAAATTATAAATAAGGTTGAAAACAACAAGGACTACAAACAAGTCTTAAAAATCAACGACTCCTTCATAGTTTTTGAGAAACAAGCGGCTCCATGATGCTTTTTCTTTTGATTGCCATAAAAATTCCGTAAAAGAAAACTATAAAAGCCCCAAGTCCTATTGCAAATAACGACCCAAAATGCTCGGCCATAAATCCAGCCTCAAGACTTCCCAAAGGCAACACACCTATCAACATAAGTACATGTATACTCATCACTCTTCCCCGAATGTTATCAGGTACTATATGCTGAATTGTTGCGTTCATCATGGCAAATTGACTAATAAGTCCTAGTCCAGCAAGAAACAAAAGAAAAAGAGAGAAACTAAACTGCGATGAATACGAAAAAGTAATCATAGATAGAGAGAAAAGAAAGCTTCCAGCAATAATATAGGTGATTTTATTGACACGATTAGCAAAGATTGAGACAAAAACAGTCGCAACAACCGATCCAATGCCAAACGCTGAATACATGTAGCCTAGCTCCACAGCGCCAAGCCCAAAATCATCCCTTGCCACAACAGGCAAGATTGTCGAGAAAGACCATCCAAAAATAGAACTAACTGCTCCAAAGATCAGTAGAGATCTGATGGTTGGGTGAGAAAAAGAATAAGAAAGTCCTTCTTTAATTGACTTTATTGGGTTTGCCTCAACCTTCAAAATTATTTCCTTTTCCTTTATGAAAACAAGAGCTATAATGACTGCAAAATATCCTATCGCATTAACCATAAACACTCCAGCAGGTTCAATCAAAAAAATAAGAAATCCAGCAATACTTGGGCCTATGAAACGAGCCGCATTAAAGACTCCGGAGTTGATTGCAATCGCAGAGGAGAGATCTTGCTTTTCTACCATGCCTGCTACAAATACCTGGCGGGCAGGATTATCAATAGCGTCCACTACTCCCAGCAAAAAAGCAAGTATGGCAATTTGTGTCAAGGTAATAACATCGGCAAATGTTAGGAGGCTAAGAACAATTGCCAAAAGCATCGCGCATATCTTGGTAAGAAATAAGATCGTCTTTTTCTTCTTAAATCTATCTACAACTGCACCGCCAAAAAGGCCAAAAAGAAGCAGCGTTGGGAGATTTCTTGCTGCGGCAACAACGCCCACCAAAAACGCAGAATGTGTTAGTTGCAGCACAAGCCAAGCCTGAGCCACCTGCTGCATCCATGTTCCGCTTACGGTAATAAGCTGGGCAAATATATACAATTGATAATTTTTGTATTTAAATGCTGGAAATAAGGACAAAAAATATCTAGCCATACTTGTAAATTGAGTCGCAAGATATTATTATATATTATTATAAACGATGATTAACGTCACAAAAGCAACAGGGGGAAAAGAGGCGTTTAGCCAAGAAAAGCTGCGAGGTTCTATACGAAGAGCAGGAATACCTGACGAAATTCAAAATTTGGTCGTCAATCATGTCAAAGCAAAACTCTACAAGAATATACCAACATCGGAGATTTACCATCATGTATCAGAATTTTTAGATAAATCGCCTCAACCTTTTAACCGAGCCAAATATAGACTCAAGCACGCGATTATGGAATTTGGCCCAACTGGTTATCCTTTTGAGGATTTTGTTGCGGAGTTACTCAAAACAGAAGGGTACCAAACGAATGTAAGACAAATCTTAAATGGTAAGTGTGTCACGCACGAAATAGATATTATTGCCCAAAAAGATGGCATAAAATCAATGATCGAATGCAAATTTCACAATAGAACAGAAGGCCACACTCAAGTACACGTATCTTTATATACAAAAGCAAGATTTGATGATTTAAAAAGTATACATAAGCTTGAGCGTGTTTGGTTAGTAACAAACACCAAAATAACTACCGATGCTCTTTCCTATGCTTTATGTAACAACATGAAGGTTATAAGTTGGAATTATCCAGAAGGTAATGGGTTAAGAGATTTAATAGAGAAATCAAGACTCCATCCGATCACAGTGCTAACGTCCCTTTCTCAAGCTCAAAAACAGGATCTGCTTAACAATCATTTTGTACTTTGCAAAAACATATCTAGGGATCCAAAAAGTCTTGCTATTTTGAACCTACCAGAAGAGAAGAAACGCCAAATTTTAGACGAATCTCAATTCGTCTGTGCCATATAAAACTGCTCCAACCTCGTTAGTTGCTGTCAGATATCTTAATTGTCTATTCATAGTTCAATAGTTCAAACTATTAAAGCTCCCACGACCTTACGGTCGGGGATTCTTTCCATTCGCTTCGTCGGAGCTGAAATCCGCCGAAGCGGAAAACGGCTCTGCATCCCACGATCTGACGATCGGGGAATTCCGCGAAGGCGGATTAAAAATTGGATTCGTAGCTTAACTTTGTTCTTTCGTACTTATCTGCCATATAACCGTTGGGGACTGTGGTTAGCTTGTCTGCATAAAGTAAAAATCCATTTCTAATTGTGTGATCGCCAAAACGCTCGTTAATCTCGTCTATAGTTTTCTGTAAAGAGTTCTGCCTTGCAGAATCAAAAAGAGATTGCTGTATATTTTCTTTATTTTCCAAATTCGAAACCCAAACAGATATCTGCCGCACATATTTCATGTTGTCATTCTGAGCGTAACGAAGAATCTCAATGGACTTTATAAATTCAGGGGATCCTTCACTTCGTTCAGGATGACAAGGAAAGAAATGCTCTTGAACAATAGCAAGACATGATCGAAAAATTTCTGACCCCCTATCCATATAGACTGAATAAGTCTCTCGTCCGCCAACATTTATATTTCCCCGAAGCGATACACCAATAGTTCGCGCCTTTTTATTAAGCCTTCTCAATTTTATCCCCACCTCCTCACAGAGTTCGAAAAGGTTTTGCAAAACAACGCGTTTATCGTACTCGTTTTTAGGTAAACAATAATTTCTCCCGACTGACTTAACTTCTGGCGCTTGACTGTAGGGAATAACCGAACTCGCATCAATACCTAGTCCTATATCTTTAAGGAAATGCCCCTCTATATTTCCAAATTCTTCAATAAGCGCTTCAAGAGGAGCTTTGCGAAGCTGCATAAGGGTATAAATCCCTATTGTATTCAAGCGCGCTTTTATCCGTTCCCCAATGCCGCACATATCGGTAAGTTCTGCTTTTTGATATACCGACTCAACATCGTTCTTTCCAATCTCAAACACTCCATCAGGCTTTCTAATACCTGATGCTAATTTTGCCAACAATTTGTTATAAGAAATCCCAACCGAAACTGTAATATACTCTCCGATTTCTTCTCGAATTTGTTTTTTTATTTTAGAAACAATACTATATGCTCCTCCAAACAAATGTTGCGTTGATGTAATATCAATAAACAATTCGTCAATTGAGAAAAGCTCAACAAACGCAGAATAGTCCTTGCAGATATTTAAAAACTTTTTCGATACTTCAAAATATTTCACAAAATCCGCAGAAACAAAAATTATTGATGGACATAATCGGCGAGCCTCGTAAGTACGCGTGCCTGTCTTAATACCCAAGCGTTTTGCCTCTCTGCTTGATGCAATAATACACGTCCTTCCATTTGTCGCAGTAACGCCAACAGGTTTTCCCCGAAGTAGGGGATTGTATTGCTGCTCAACACTCGCAAAAAACGAATCAAAGTCAATGTGAAGAACCTGCCTCGCCAAACGCGAGTCAAGGCGGGTGAATCTATCCATTACAGTAAAATTGTAGAAAAAAAGTAGAATAAAATACAATAGGACAAAAAGGGGCTTTTAATATCAAGTGACATCAAGTGTTGTATGATCCTACTAAATTTTCAAAAGGGCGACATCCGCCGTAGCTCTGCAAATTGGAATTTTATCTACGAGGTGGAATAATGTGTTACAATCCATACTCCGAAAGTGGAGCGTTACCTACACGGTTTCGATGAAGAGTCATAATAAATGAATCACACTGCCAAAAACCAGGGATCGTTGAAAATGCTCCTAAGATACCCTCTTCCCTCAACGCATGTATTGAATCGTTGTTAAACGATCCATAAGGATAAGTAAAAATATTAACGCTTTGATCTACATGTTGTTCTAATTGTCTTCTCCCCGTTTGTATCTCGTATTTAGCCTTATCGTATCCACCCTGATCTATCGGGTAATGCGACCATGTATGATTGGTAAAATAAACAATTCCGCTTCTCCCCATTTCCTCTATATCTCCCCATGATAAATAGTCGGTTCCACCAATAAGACCGCTTGCAATCATCAAATTAGCAAGAAGATGATACTTCTGAAGAACTGGGTAAACATAGGTATATGTGTCTTTGTATCCATCATCAAACGTTAAAACTATACTTTTTTGGGGAAGGGGAGTATGCAAAAGCAGGGCATCAACAAGTTGTTTGGCAGAAATTGCAGTATAACCGTTAGAAGCTAAATACGACATTTGCTGCTCAAAAATACCACTATCTACGCTTAACGCTGTTTGCCAAAGGCGTTTAGCTTCTGAATCGGGCTGAACATGATGGTATAAAAGCACTGGAACATTAAGACAATAACCAGACAAAGGAGTAGGAGTTGGGGTAGAGGAAGATGTTGCCGCCAACACAAAACCACCGTTTTCTCTTCCTATTGTATTGTTTGAAAACGCGGAAAATTCAGAAAGCTTAATGATTACAAGTAAAAGCCCTCCTAATACTACTCCTAACAAAAATCTGTCTCTGTCTATTTTCATTTAGAACTGGATTCTAGCAGAATACGCATAAGAAGTAAACTCGAATATGGTATACTGAGCTTGTCGAAGTATGGAAAACTTTAAATCGCAAAATTTGAGAAATGTTGCTGTTATTGCCCATGTTGATCATGGAAAAACAACGCTTATTGATTTTATGCTCAAACAGTCAAATGCCTTTAGGGAAAACGAAGCAGAAATGCAACAGACAACAATTCTTGACTCAAATCCCCTAGAGCGAGAACGGGGAATTACCATTCTTGCCAAAAATACTGCTATTTATTATAAGAACTATCGGATAAATATTATTGATACTCCAGGACATGCAGATTTTTCAGGTGAGATAGAAAGAACTCTCAACATGGCCGATGGCGCTCTTCTTATTATAGATGTGTTAGAAGGACCAATGCCCCAAACAAAATTTGTGTTAAAAAAAGCATTAGAGCTTGGCCTAAAAGTGATTGTAATTATCAACAAGATTGATAAAAAAAACTCAAACGTCAAAGAATCTTTGGAAAAAACGAATGATCTATTTTTGGAACTGGCGACAAATACCGAACAATTAAACTTTCCGGTTCTTTACGCAATAGGACGAGAAGGGAAGTCGGCTGAAAAATTGGAGATGGTGGAAAAAAACAATACTCTTGACCCCATAATGCAAACTATTATAAAAGCAATTCCTTCGCCAAAAGTTGAAGAGGGACCGTTTAAAATGGTTGTTTCCGCTCTCACTTACGATACGCATAAAGGCAAACACGCTATAGGCAGAATCCAGAGGGGAAGTTTAGAAAAAGGCCAAAAAGTAATTTTAGTTAAATCTGCCGATCAAAAATTTCCAGCAACGCTTGATGCGATCTACATAAATCAAGGCCTTAAAAAAGAAGAGGTTACCCAGGTTTCCGCAGGCGAAATTGTAGAATTAACAGGTATTACCAATGTCGCAATCGGAGACACGCTAACAGATCCCTCAGACCCAACCCCCCTTCCTAGAATAAAAATCGAAGACCCAACAATTAAGATCGCCTTCTTTGCCAATACTGGTCCTTTTTCAGGACAAGAAGGAAAATTTTCCAATTCTCGTCAGCTATACGAAAGGCTGAATAAAGAGCTGGAAACAAATGTCAGCTTAAAATTTGAAGTTCGAGATGACAAGTTTGTAGTATCAGGCAGGGGAGAACTGCATTTATCGGTATTAATCGAGACTCTAAGGCGCGAGGGATATGAGTTCCAAGTCGGAAAACCCGAAGTCATAACAAAAATTGTCAATGGCGTTGAAATGGAACCAGTTGAGGATTTAATAATTGACGTTCCCGACGAATTTCAGGGCGCTGTTACAAAGGAGCTTGGGGAAAGAAGAGCTATAATGACCAATATGTTTTCCAATGGTCGCGGAAGCACCAGATTTGAATATAAAATTCCATCTAAAAATCTTTTGGGAATTAGAAATATTCTTCTTACCTCAACTCGCGGAACTGCTGTCATTAACAGCTTATTTGATAAATACGAACCCACCGCTGCCACTATTGACAATGTGAGAAACGGAGTCTTAATTGCTTCAGAATCTGGAACTGCATTGGCTTTTGGGCTAGAAAACGCGCAAGGAAGAGGAATCACATTTATAGAACCAGGAACCAAGGTATATGAAGGAATGATTGTCGGCCAAAACTCTCGCAAAGAGGATATCGAGATAAATGTTGCGAAAGAAAAAAAGCAAACAAATGTTAGATCCGAGACTGCAGACATTGCAGTTGCCCTAACGCCAGCAGTTAAAATGAGCCTTGAACAATATTTAGATTTCTTAGCCGAAGACGAGCTTTTGGAAGTAACACCACTTAACCTACGACTTCGCAAAAAATATTTGAGCAAACTTGAAAGAGTGAGAAACGAAAGGAAAAAAGCCTGATCCAGCCTGAAGCTCTTCAGGTGTTACCTCAGAGCGCAATCCGTGTTATAATTACCTCAATGTGTCAGAAGCACAAGAAAATTCTATCGGTGAAACAAACAAATCCCATAAGGCTCTTTTTGATCCAAAATCAATCGCAATAGTTACAGGAACACTTTATCCTGCATGGTATGAAGGCGATGCAAAAGATCCTTTGTCTGTAGATAAATTACGTGGAGACTTAGCATTACAAACTTTTCAATCTGCACAGCAGAGAAGTTTTAATATTTTCGATGTTGATGGCGGAAGTTCCGAAGCGTTTAAAAAAGTTCTTAAACAAAACAACATTTATTTTGAAATACAAAATCAAGGTGGAGGACAAGGGCCTGCAAGAAGACAAGGTTTAAACATAGCGGAAAGTAACGTAGAAGTAAGTGTAATTTGCCAGACTGAGCCTGAAAAAATTTCTATAGTTTCTGACTGCATAGAAATTGCAAGTCTTCCAATACTTAAAAATGATGCAGATATTGTTATGCCAGCACGTAATATCCAAAGTTTCTCGACATACCCCCAATATCAAGCGGAACAAGAACAAAAAGCAAATGCTTTATACAACAAAATCTTGCGCTCCCATGGACTACTAAAAGAAAATGACCCTGATTTAGATTTTTCGTTTGGACCAAAATTTCTTGCAAATAAACCTGAAGTTACTGAATTATTCAAGGAAATCTATCAATTCAAAAAAGGCATCACTGCTATAGATGCAAAGGTTAATGTGGAGATGTATTCAAATCCACTACTTTTTCCTGTTGTTGCTGCTTTGCATAAAGGATTAAGAGTAAAAGCAATCGAAGTCCCATATAGACATCCTCGAGCCCAAACTACATTTGAGGAAGGAAGTCCATCTTTCGACAGAAGAAGGGATACCCAAAGAAGAACGATTATTACAGAATTAATCAATTTTATAAGATATTTAGAAAACTCTCCAAAAACCCGTCTTTCGAAAATGCTATAATGCCCTCGTGAATCTTGCTTTTAGATTAAGACCCGAAAATCTTGACGAATTTGTAGGACAGGAGCATTTGGTTGGAAAAGGAAAGATACTCCATAGAATGATAGAGCAAAAGATTCTTTCTTCCATGATCTTATGGGGACCTCCAGGAAGTGGCAAAACTACCTTAGCAAAGATAATTGCAGAAGAATCAAATGCTGGCTTCCACATGATTTCAGGAGTAAATGCAGGAAAAGAAGATTTACGCAAGGTAATTCAGGTCGCAGAAAAGTATTCTTCGAGCGAAGTCTCGCCAAAGGCGGACGAGTCGAGAAGTAGCAATGTAACAATGAAGCAATTGAACAATGATCGCTCTCGACAAACCATTCTTTTTATCGATGAAATTCACAGGTGGAACAAGGCTCAGCAGGATGGTCTTCTGCCGTATGTTGAGTCGGGACTTCTAACTTTAATTGGGGCAACTACAGAAAATCCCTCGTTTGAGGTTATAAGCCCGCTAATATCCCGATGCAGAGTTTTTGTCTTAAAAAGTTTGTCTTACGAAAACTTAGAAAAGATTATAGGCAAAGCGCTAATAGATAAAGAAAGGGGTGTTGGGAAATTCAATAAAACAATAACAAATGATGCAAAAGAGCTATTAGTTAGGCTTTCTGGCGGCGATGCTCGAATTATGTTAAATGCACTAGAAATCGCAGTAACAAATTTTAAAGAAAAACAAATAACAGTTGATATTGTCAAGGAGGTATTCCAAACAAGAAGCGCGGGACTTTACGACAAAAAAGCAGATGAGCACTACAATATTATTAGCGCGTTTATTAAATCTATGCGGGGAAGCGACCCAGATGCTGCTTTATATTACTTGGCAAGAATGCTAGAAAATGGCGAAGACCCAAAATTTATTGCAAGACGCATGATAATACTTGCCTCCGAAGATATTGGCTTAGCAGATAGAGGAGCGCTAATTCAGGCAAATGCCGCCTTTGAAGCAGTTCATAAGGTAGGCATGCCAGAAGCTCAGCTTATTTTAGCCCATGCTTGTCTTTATCTATCAACTGCTAAAAAATCTCGAGCTGTTGCCAATGCACTTTCGGAGGCAATAAACGCTGTCTACGAATTTCCGAACGATCCTATTCCATTGCATTTGAGGAACCTGCCTCGCCTGCCGGGAGGCAAGGCGGGCGCTCCTACGAAACTTATGAAAAAATTAGGTTATGCGAAAGATTACACATGGAGCAAAAACTATGTGGGGCCAAATTTATCAGATGAAGGACTTTCTTTTCTCCCAGAAAAGCTTAAGGGAAGAAAATTTTTCAAATCTTGACAAATTAGTCGGGAATGTGAAACTATAACATCATGGATGATAAGTATGTCTACCAGCCACTACAGGAAGCAAGCAATAACCAGCAGTCTCAGGGTTCCAGTCCAAAGCTATTCAGCCTCCCACATAAATATTTAGCCCTTCTTGTAGCCGTGCTCTGTCTAACTTCTCTGGGCTCGGCAATTCTTCTTTTATCAGACCATAACAAAGAAGACAAGACTTTAGTCAGTCTTTTTAGAGAGAATATACTGCGTTTTCCTTCTCCAACGCCCACTCCGCAACAGTTACTTGAGGGTATTGATGAAACTTTTGGTTGGAATGTTTATTCAAACTCCCAATATGGATATTCAATCAAATATCCCCTTGATTGGAATGGCGTTATTACTCCGCAAGGGGACCCAAAAATCCTTGAATATGTTGTTTTTAATCCATTATCGGCAACAAGAGCAGGAGAATTGTCAATAACATTAACATACACAACAAGATCTTATAAAGAAGTTTTAGATTCTGATCCTCAGCCTGGCGAAACTATAATTGTCTCCTCAATTTCTGCAACAAGAAAATTAAAAGAAGATTCGCAAAGAAGAGTTTCTATAAGCGTCGCAATTCCTGACAACTCAAACACGCTTGTACTCTTAGGAAAAGAAAAATATAAAGACATCTTTAACAAAATGTTATCAACTTTTAAGCTCGAAGCCCGCTAACCGCATCCCATCCAAGTCTTAGCCCAATCCTGTCAATCTTTCTATGTTTGTAGAGCAAAGGTTTTCTTGCTATAAATCTTCGAGCGTAATCCGTAATGTCTGCTCCATGCTGAAACAGAAATTTATATCCTTGGCTTGCGCCCGGATTTTGCTGATAATTTCTTCTTGAGGCGATCCCCATTGAAAAAGCCGCCCAGAAATGGTAAGTATCCCCTGGTGGATCAAATTGTTTAGGATCTTCAAATCTAGCAATAGAAGCACTCCACTGGCGCATAGTATCTGCATCAAAATTAAAGCTAGGATCTACTCTTTGATCTTTGTTTCTTCCTATTGCTCTTGAAGCGCTATGACAAAGTATTGATGAAGCCAATAATTGTCCATCAGTATATTCCATTGCAATATTTAACTGATCTTGTAAGAGTAAAGGCGCACCATTTGATTTACTTTTATCAATCACATTATCTATAAAACTTTTACTTTCACTTACAGGAAAATATTCGCGATGGATGGGTTCTGTATGATCATCGCTGAAAGCAATTAAACTTCTAAATAGCCTGTGAATATTAGTTCTTTGAGATGACCATGGAAGGAGATCGTTTTGAAAACGATCTGTATACTTCAATGTTTTTTTAATGGTTTCAAGTAGCACTGGCGAATTAGGATTTGCAGGAAAGAGCTTTGGATACTCTGAAGGTGAAAAAACAGCGGGCGCCTCGGTATAAGGTTTACCATATATAGCACCTTTAATTACTCCAAGCAATCGACCATTTTCACTTTGATGAGACATGATGTAGATTATATAAGACTTTGGGTAGCCTACCGAACGATGTCCGTACCTATTATAGTACACTACCGCAGAAAGATATAGCCTTCTTCAAACATTCCTTCGCTTCTTTATAGCCTCATTCGTTTAATCATTACACAGTTGGTAGCAGCACAGATGATGTGTTGTTGTTCTCTTGTGGCACGGGATTGATATAATAGTTCAACAGAGGTAATATAAAAGTATGAACAACATTAATAGTAATAAAAAGAAGTTGCCACCAGAACAACGTGAAGAACTACTTATAGCATTGAAAGCCCGTTTTGAGAAAAACATGAACCGCCATAAAGGTCTTGAATGGGCTAAAGTACAAGCAAATCTCCGCGCTCATACTGAAAAACTGTGGTCACTCAATGAAATGGAAAGAACTGGCGGTGAACCGGATGTTGCGGGTCTCGATAAAAAGACGGGCGAATACATTTTTTATGATTGTTCAGTGGAAAGCCCTTATGGCCGCAGAAATGTTTGTTACGACCGTGAAGGGCAGGAGGCAAGGGAAAAGCAAGGGGTGCATCCAGAAGGTAACGCTATTGATATGGCAGCTACGATGGGCATTGAGCTTTTAACGGAAGAACAATATCGAGAGTTGCAGAAACTTGGAAATTTCGATACGAAAACGTCGAGCTGGGTCAAAACACCGATCAGTATTAGAAAACTCGGCGGCGCTATCTTTGCTGATTACCGCTTCAGCAATGTCTTCGTGTATCACAACACTGCACCCACTTTCTATGCCGCTAGGGCATTCCGTGGCGAGCTTCGGGTCTAAATTTTGCAAGAGACAGCTAAATCGGACTCAAAATACAAATGTGGGTAGCCTACCGAATAACCTTAGAACCTATTATAGCAATTTTCAGTTACAAGAGATAGTTTTTTATAAAAAGGCATTTGCCTCAATATAATTAACCTCTTTTGAAAAGTTCTATATCTACGTCTGCACGTTTCTTTTCGAATTCTATGCTTTTGTTCAAGTAATCTTTGTATTGCGTAAGAAACTTAACAATTCTTGGATCTTTTTCGTTTTCCCATGCTTGCACTGCGTCTTTTTTGCTACTATATCCGTCTGCAAGACCATACTCACCCCATACCACACCCATCTGAGACAAAATTATAAAAAGATCTGTTCTGTATCCGCGATATTCTTTTCCTGTTTCATCTTTCAAATACTTTTTAATGAAATGCTTGGCTACTTCATGCAAAAATATTTCTCCTTTGTATGCGCTAAGAACTCCCAAAACAATTCGAGCATTTTCTTTTCCTCCCTCATCAATCATCATAATTAGAGCATCTTTGAGAACTTTGTCAAAAGAAGGGAAAATAATCTGCAACAAGTGAGATGCTTCAAGGCTGTAAAGACCATCTTTCTCTTCAAACCATGGTAAGATACTTTTTATTACCGCATCCTTATTTTTTTGTAATGGTTCACCAAGCTTGTGCAATTCATATGGCACAGCATCATATTTGAAATAATCTTTTTCCAACAAGTGCTTTGCAACTCTATGCTTGAAAAGATCAACCACCTTACTAGGATACTTTTCTGCTATTGGAGATAGAATTTCTTCAGCATCATAATCGATTGATCTAGCCTCTATCATGTTTGAAATGATTATTTCGGATTCTTCTTCCGTTAAATCTGAAAGAATTGTCTTTTCACGAAAAAGAAATCTCTGTATCCAATGAGTGTTTTTTTCTTTTGTTAAAACTTCCAGGGAATCAAGGAGCATTTTTTTCAGTTCTTCCGATTTTTTCAAATTATAGTTGTCCGCACAGACACGAATTATATTGATAAGAGCGTTTGTATCAGTGATGCTGACTGCTTTCTTGAATATCTTATGCAGCAGTTTTTCGTCTAGGGTTTTTGTGTAAGTGAATATGTATGCACACTCAGTTAAGTATTTTCCTTGTTTAATACAATCTTCAATGAATGGCATCAAAATTGTTGGATTAGTTTCCCAAAATCCTGCCATTATGTGGAGTAAAAATGGTTTTAGCTCTGACTCAAGATCTGTAATGATCTTCATAGCAATTTGCGGCTTTTGTTTACCAAGCTCATACAAGAAAGAACTGAAGTATTGGTATTCACCATGATTTACACCTGAGTAGTTTTTTGTAATTGAACTAATTTTTTTCTTCCATTCTTCTAGGTTTTTCTCATCAACGTTTTTGACGAAATCTTGTATCTTCGATTCTCTACTTGCTTTTGCTTTTCTCCAATCCATGTCTTCATCAAAATCATAGTCATACCCGATAAAAACCCTGAACATTTCGTATTCAGTATCATCAACGATCAAGCTTGTTAGTTGATTTAAGTTTTTGATTGCATCCGGTTTAAATCTTTTTCTGAGCCAGTGAATTTGATCTTCAATATCTTTGTATAGCGCCTTATCGGTTTTACCAAGAATACTTATGTAGAAATCAACGATTGAATTAGCGTCAACGGTAACCATATCGACAACATCTTGTCCGTAAGTACCTTGGCGTGGCGGATACGTTGCTTCAATCAGTGTTTTGATTATGGTTCTTCGTGAGGCATATTCATCAGTTGCTAAGTATGCTTTCTGCAAGAGAGAGATTGCTCGATTTCTAATCTTTTTCAGATCATCAGACACTCGCAGTGCCCCTGATGACCACGTGAAGGTTTTATAATCTTTCATCTCATGTCCCTCAAAAGATGCGCTAATTAATTCACGAGTAATTGTTTGAAGAATGACTATATTCGTTATCAGTTCTTTGGTTGCTAAACTCTCCAGAAGTTCGAGTACTTTTGTTTGAGGGAAATAACCAATTTTTCGTAACGCATGTAAGTCATATGCAGACAGGTCTTTGATGATTTCGTCTGTTTCTTTTCTTATCTTGTTGCTTTTCGTGTCTTTTGATAATTTCCAAAGCAACTCAAGAATTTCTTTTGGTTTGTAATATCTTATTTTTCTAGCTACATCTAACGTCTTAGAAAGCACTTCCTCATATGATTTTCCGTCATACTCAAAGACTCCTGCTTTCAGCTTTCTGGAATCCGGAGGGTTTTTCTTTTCTACAATCGTCTTAATAATCTCTAATGTGGTGTCGGAGGTTTTATATGCAATTTCATCAAGGAGAGAGACGGTTTCAAAGACAACGTCATTATTCTTCCATTCTTTGACAATATCCTCAAAAGACTTTGCAAGTTCCTGTAAAAATTTTTCTGCTCCTGTACTTTTTATGGGCAATAACATTTTTAAAATGGTACTGCTTTGTTTTGTATCTTTCACGATTTTCCATACATTCATCACTTTTCCGAAATCTTTTTCTGATAATTCAGTTAGTGCATCAGCTCCATAATTTTGATCAGCAACGAGAAGAACATCTCCAACACTTTTCAATAGTTTTGATTTGATCCCTTCATATACCAATAGTTGTAATGTTCTGTTATCTATACCCATTAATGTTTTCAAACCCCGTAATGCATCTTTGTCTTTTTCAGAAACAGGACCAATAAGATGAAGCAATGCTATGAAGTCCTTTTGATTATCGTTAACTTTTTGAATTGTCTTATCCCAATCACTTTGAGACATTTCTTCTGTCTCAACTGTGCTTGCAATCTGAAACCACTCATCAACATAGTTTGTGGCAGCTGAGATTTCTTTGCTAGGGTCGAGTTGGATTGTTTTTGTTTGTTGACCTTTCTTAATGTCGAGTTTAGAAACGTACTCCCGATCAATTTTTTCCCAATACGCCCTCCCGCTATCAATATCTACCAATATGAAAATCAACGGCACATTTGATTCTGCCCAGGAATTGAGATGTTTAACTTCGCAAGGAAATATTAGATCTTTTGCTTTCTCTTTGCCTTTGATTTGACTATGAAGATACTTTGAGGTGTAACCCCGATTATTGTCAACAAACTGAATTATCCAGTCAATCCCCGGATAGTTTCCATTGATAGGAAGAGTTTTTATGTACTTATTGTCAATTAAATTACTTAATTTGCTGTTAGCTTTAGAGTCTAATTCGTCTTGTTTCGATCTAACTATTTTATCTGATGAACTCATGAATGGCAGTTACTGTAGACGCAATTATACCAAAAAATGGCTTCAGAATCTCGTCCACCTTCGAGGTGGACTAGCTTGACACCACCTCTTTTTTGTGTAATATAGAATTATATGCCTACCAATAGAAAGTTAGTTTTTGCCAACGATGAAGTTTATCATATCTTCAACCGTGGAGTTGAGAAAAGACCTACATTTACGGATAAAAGGGAATTAGATAGAGGAATAAAAGCTCTTGATTTTTATAGATTTGCAAATTTACCTTTGAAGCTATCTAAATTCTTAGTGCTTTCCGAATCTGACAAAACCAAATTTATTCAAAAAGTACACGGTGAGTATCAAAAATTAGTGCTGATTATATGCTATTGCCTAATGCCTAATCACTTTCATTTCTTGGTTAAACAGATAAAGGAAAACGGTGTCTCAACATTCGCAGCTAATTTTACCAATAGTTATACGAAATATTTTAATACTAAACATGAACGAGTTGGTCCTTTATTCCAGGGGCTGTTTAAAGCAGTTAGAGTCGAATCAGATGAACAACTTATACATGTATCAAGATATATACATTTAAATCCTGTGTCGTCTTTTTTGATAAGACCAGATCAGTTGGAAAATTATCAATGGTCATCTTATCCTGAGTATTTAGATCTTTCTTCAGAAAGGATTGCTGATAAAGAAATCGTTTTAGAGCTGTTTCCTTCAAAGGAAAAGTATAAGCAATTCGTACTGGATCAAGTAAACTACGCAAGAGAACTTGAAAATATTAAACATCTGATTTTAGATGATTGAAGACGGGGTCACGGATACAGAAGAACATAAAGGAAATGTGCCAACGTAATCCACCTCGAAGGTGAACTGTCGACTCCGACAAAGTTGGCTTCTCGGACGAAGGAGCTCAGATGTTCCGAAGCCGCGTTCGACTGTGGGTGGCTTACCAAATGATGTCCGAACCTACTTATAGCGCGCTCCCATCACAAAAATTAGTGTTTTATAGAACTTCTTTTGCAACATTGCATTAAATCAGAGGGATTGAAAGGTGAGAAATATCGTTTAATTTAAGTAGTTTATAATCGTTTTCGCTTTTTTGAATAGCTGTAACCGAACATTCAAGAATATCAATATACTTTGCTCCCGACACCGGCTCAGTTTATAAGTAATGGCTTCTTCTGTAAACAGACAACGCAATAAATCTCCAATTGAACCACCGTGAGTGACGACAAGAACATTTCCTTCTTTGTATGTATTTGACATCTCATCTATAATTTCTTTCATTTGTTTGCCGTTGTCACTTGAGGATTTGCCCCTTTTTGGTTGATATGTTCTGTCAATATCGGTTTTATTCCATTCTTCCATAAATTTTTCAAATGATACATCATTTTCCCACTCCAAACGCTCTTGCAACCTTTCATCTACGCTTATCGAAAGTTTTAACTGTTTTGCAATTATTTGTGTTGTTTGCTGTACTCTTGTTTTTTGACTTGCAACTATTGCCTTGAATGGAATAGTTTTGAGATATCCTGCCGTAAGTTCCGCCTGTTTTACACCGATCTTTGTTAGTGGGGGATCAAAAGGAACTGCTTCTTTTTGTCCATGTCTAATAAAATAAAATGTCAACATGATCTGATTATATCAGAGCTTCGAGTCCCAACATGAGTTAGGATAGTTTGATATAGCAATTCGAGGCCAAATTTATTGGGGTGACTGAGGGGAGTTGAACCCCCGACATTCAGGTCCACAACCTGACGCTCTAACCAACTGAGCTACAGTCACCGTGAGAAATACTACCGATTCTGCAATGCAGAACCAATATAAAGTATACCATAGCGACAGTTAAGGTTCAATTCGCTATTCAGTAAGTATCCAGTTGTTACCAGTAGCTTGTCGTCCTGAGCGTAGCGAAGCCAGGCACCAGACGGTGCTTGGCGAGGGATCTAATAATCTTGAGATTCTTCGGCTTTCATCCTCAGAATGACAAATCCGTTGGGAAGAACTGAATACTAACACCGATTTATACGTAGCTGTTCACAGTTCCGACACAAATCTTATTGTTCGAGCCCTTCGACCCGCTTCGCCCGCTTCACCCGCTTCGCCCGCTTCGCCGCGAGGCGAGCCGCGAGGCGTGCAGCGAGGCGAGCAAGCTCAGGGTAAACTCCGTCGAGAACTTCTCAACTCTCCTTCGGCAAGCTCAGGATTGCTCGAAGAATATCATGTTAGAAGTCTGACCTGTTACATTCAAAATTCAAAGGGGATCTTTGTAGAGTAGACTTTGTAGACAAATTTTCCCACGTGGGGAAATTTGTCAATTATCCTCCCCAGTACCCTTAACTAGATTTGCAATAGCAACCCCTGTAACAAAACCTCCCACGTGCGCCCAAAAGGCAACGCCACCCGTCTCTCCCGAGAAAGGAAGCGAAACGGCTCCAGAAAGAATCTGAAGGACAAACCAATACCCTAGCATAAATGGCGCTGGAATCTCGGCAATTGTAAAGAATCCAAAAAATGGAACTAGTGTTCTTATTTTGGCGTGAGGAAACAGTACGTAATAAGCACCCAGTACTCCAGCCACAGCCCCCGATGCTCCAAGCATAGGTATTGAAGATGCAGGCATTAGAAAATACTGCGCAGCATTTCCTATAATTCCAGAAAGAAAATACAAAATAGGGAAGATGAGAAAGCTTAAGCGCCCCTCTACGTTATCTCCAAAAATCCACAAAAACCACATATTAGATATAATATGCAGAAACCCACCATGTAAAAAAATCGCTGTAACAAATGGCGTTAACGTAGCAAAATCAGCAAAATTTATAAGTTTTGGAATTAAAGCATAGGAACGTATAAATGCAAGCTCGCTAGGCGATGTAAGTTGCTGAATAAAAACAAAAATTGTTGCAGCAATAAGTATAAGATTAATAAATGGAAATCTTTTGGCTTTAATTGAATCAGAAAGCGGAAACATATAGTTTATTATAAACTAATTTATTAAGGCTCTCAATAATACTCCCAATATGTACTTTTTTGAAGCGGTAACAGACCTTGGGGTATGGAGGGCGCCAAAAGATAAAGCTTTAGCGTTTTTTAAAAACAAACGGTAAGCTTGATATAATACATACGAGGGGGTGGGAAAATTATGATGGGTCAATGGGGATATGGAGACATGATGGGTTCTGGGTGGGGCATTTTAGGATTGTTGCTCTGCACTTACTTGTTCTTCCGGTTTTACGTCAAGGATATCTCTATCAAAGGTTATGATTATACGGTTCTCTCGCTTTGCAATATCACGAACACTCAAGTCAGAGATACCCCGAGATGTTCTTTGTATCCTTTTAACATCATGACTCTTCTTTTGTAAAGCCGAAATTAAACTTGGAGGAAAATTTTCATCTGCTAATAGTTTCACTTATATTATTGAATACGTTCCATTTGTTTGGGAGACAAGTTTTGCAGCATATGAAATAGCAGCGAGCACCTCAGTCTTGGTCAATTCCTTATACTCTGCAAGAATATCATCAATACTCATCCCTGCTGCCAAAAAGTTCATAATAAGCTCAACAGAGATTCTCGTTCCGGCAATCACCGGTTTACCACCAAGAATTTTGGGATCACTAATAATCTTAGCTTTTCTCATACAAAATATTTTATCATGATTGATTGTAGTTTACCAGTATCTGGTTTTGTATTTGTTTTCAAAAATCCTAAAATTCGCCAATTTGCTATACCTTCTTAGCCTGCCTCGCCTTTGGCGGGCTCCAAAAACAATAAAGCATCCCCTAGGTGCAGCTACAATTCCACCCCTAAGGTGGACATGGCTACTCTATTGCAATGGCAACAAGTTTTGGAGTGTATTTAAGCAGAGAGCTTGATAACAAAAAGAATAATATTTTCAGCGATCTTAAGTTTGTAGATTCCAGACAAAATACTCTTATACAACTTGCAGATATTGTAGCGGGAAGTATACACGCGTTCTATACAGACAAAAGTAAAATATTTTTAGAAGATTTTAGAAAAACAAAGAGAGTAGAGAATATTTGGGAGTTTAAATAATTCGACCCTGATTCCTAATTCGACGTTGGTCGGACACGCGCACTATACGGTGACAATTCGGAAACAGGATCTTTGTATCTGCTATTATAGCACAATTTATTTATAAATTCTCAGATCAGTCTTATCTGTCGGTATAAGTTGGCTATTGACAACCGGTAATTTTCCCAAAAAGTCATAAGATTTTCTCAGGTGGCGTATCTATTCCACCTTAGAGGTGAAAAGATACTAAGGTGGAATGATATTTATGGCTTCAAAGCTGGTATAATAGGTGGATGGCAGAAGGAGAAGAAAGACAAAGAACAAGGGAGATGGAAGCGCAAGTTTTTAAAGACAGGACTGCAGACATAGCAGCCTTACTTGCTATTCCTCAGATTGCGCCTTTTTTTCAAGGGCTACCTAAAAATCCTAGGCTTCTTGACTTATTTACTGGTACTGGTGCAGGAGCCCAATCTGTTTATGAAAGGCTAAAAAAACTAGACAATAAGCCTGCAGGAATAACTATGGTAGATACGTTCAAGATTGAAGATGGTCGATTTAATCGAAATGCACCATTTGTATTTTTTTACCCAAGAAAACATTCATCAGGAAGGGAAGAGACAAATAGAAATATGGAGGAATTATCTAGGGAGTGTTGTGTAGATATTCGTAAAGGAGATGCATTGGCTTATGTTGAATCTAATAGGGGAGGAGAGAATGGATCGCAATTACCATTTGATCTTATTACAGCTTTTTCTACTGAACTAGGTTTTTTGTCGTTTGACCCTACTAAAATGCCTAAAATACTTTCCATTATGCGGATAATATATGAAAATGGTAATACTCCAACTATTTTTACATTTGGTGACAGTTATAGGGAGGGAATGGATGCTCTTAATAGTCATTTAATTGAAAAGTGTGGCCAAGTAGGATGGAATTTATACGCAAAGCCCGAAGAGGTAGGGCATCCCGATTGGGATAAGTGGATACTTACAAATAGACAATTAGAATTAGAAAGATTTAGATAAATAGCGTTTATACACTTTTTAATGATATAATTCCAGTTGTGGATAATAAGGTTGCCAAAAAGCTTGAAGAATTTTTTACCCAGTTTAAGCATCAAACATACCAAAAAGAAAGAATTACTTATTAGAGCGGATGATGATCCGTCTGGTATCTTTTATCTTAAAAAGGGTTTTGTTAGAGAATACGCAATAACAAAAAAAGGCGATGAGCTAGTTGTAAATATGTTCAAGCCTGTTTCTTTTTTCCCAATGTCTTGGGCAATCAATAATACTCCCAATATGTACTTTTTCGAAGCGGTAACAGACCTTAGGGTATGGAGGGCGCCAAAAGATAAAGCTTTAGCGTTTTTTAAAAACAAACGGTAAGCTTGATATAATACATACGAGGGGGTGAGAAAATTATGATGGGTCAATGGGGATATGGAGACATGATGGGTTCTGGGTGGGGCATTTTAGGATTGTTGCTCTTTGTCTTCATCCTAATCGACGCGATTCTTCTTGCCGTCTGGCTTTGGAAGCAGATACAGAAGAAATAACAATGTTGAAGATTTCCGCTCTCGCCTCGATCCGGCCAGCCTCGCCGAGGCTAGGCGGGCCAGCCTCGCGTGTAGGCGGGCGGAGCGGGCATCAAAAATGCTTTGCCCTGAGCAATTCGACTTCGCTCACCCGTTGTTTATAACTTGCCGAAGGAGTAAAATTTGCTCCTAGTTCCGAGTATTCTTACTTATCTTCTTTTCCGCTGTTACATTTTGTAGTCCATTAGTAGAGTAAATAGCGCTAAATGGTTTCTTCTTTTTCTTAAGTTTTATTATTGCCTCAATGGCACCATCAAGGTAAGGAAGGATTTCTTCAGGAGTCATTTGAGGAAAGTGGAAAAGCATAGCACTTACTTGTTTCTCTGGTTTTACGTCAAGGATATCTCTATCAAAGGTTATGATTATACGGTTCTCTCGCTTTGCAATATCACGAACACTCAAGTCAGAGATACCCCGAGATGTTCTTTGTATCCTTTTAACATCATGACTCTTCTTTTGTAAAGCCGAAATTAAACTTGGAGGAAAATTTTCATCTGCTAATAGTTTCACTTATATTATTGAATACGTTCCATTTGTTTGGGAGACAAGTTTTGCAGCATATGAAATAGCAGCGAGCACCTCAGTCTTGGTCAATTCCTTATACTCTGCAAGAATATCATCAATACTCATCCCTGCTGCCAAAAAGTTCATAATAAGCTCAACAGAGATTCTCGTTCCGGCAATCACCGGTTTACCACCAAGAATTTTGGGATCACTAATAATCTTAGCTTTTCTCATACAAAATATTTTATCATGATTGATTGTAGTTTACCAGTATCTGGTTTTGTATTTGTTTTCAAAAATCCTAAAATTCGCCAATTTGCTATACCTTCTTAGCCTGCCTCGCCTTTGGCGGGCTCCAAAAACAATAAAGCATCCCCTAGGTGCAGCTACAATTCCACCCCTAAGGTGGACATGGCTACTCTATTGCAATGGCAACAAGTTCTGTTTCAGTAGTTTCTAACTCCTTGCTTCTTAAAAAATACAAAATTTGATTTTTGTTTTTTATCCAAAACTTCCTCTTGACTTTCATAATTAAGCAGCTTACTATTTGAATAGTTGTTCAAATACTATGACTAGGTATCCACAGATTAAGAAAGAGTTAAGGAGCAGAAAAGAACTTTTAGAATGTGCAAGACGATTGGGGGTGGTAGGGGATGCCACAAGGGTTAAGATTTGTTATCTTCTTTGTAATTATCCAGAGCTTAGTGTTAGTAATATGGCAGAAATTCTAGATACCTCTGTTTCGGTTGTTTCACACAGTGTAAAAAAGTTATTAGAACTTGAGCTTGTGACACGGAGAAAAGAAGCGCAAACTGTTTTCTATTCTCTTTCAGACAACTCATTTATCAAGACATTGAAAAACTTCATTACTTAATATGCAAAAAGATAATTCAAAATTCAGCATGTGGGTCGTACTTGCTGCAGTTGTGTGCTGCGGGCTTCCTTTATTATTGCTTATTAGCGGTGGATCAATTCTTGCATTAATTGGCGGATACCTAACCGGTAGCAATCTCCTACTTGCCTTAGCCTTAATTCTTGCCCTTGTGTTTATTTGGTTAATTTTAAAAAGAAGGAGATTATGAATTCAGGCATTACAAAGATTATTATTGCGGTCATTTTGGCAGGAGGGCTTGGTTTGCTTATCGCAAACAATATTGTTTTTTTTAACAGCAAAAATGAACCTAAGCTACAAAAGAATGGTCAAGAAATTCCTATTTTGGGAAGAGATCATGTGCCAGAAGGCACAAAAGTTGCAAATTACAATTCAAATCCCCCAACGTCTGGTAATCACTGGCCACGAGCGGCTGATTGGGGGTATTACAGCGTGACTTTACCCGACGAACTACTGGTTCACAACCTTGAGCATGGCGGTATTTGGATTAGTTATAAGGATATTGATAGTGACACGCAATCAAAATTAGAAAATATTGCCAGAAGCTATCCTCAAGCTGTAATTGTAACATCACGTCCACAAAATGCTAATAAAATTGTCTTGGCTTCATGGGGGAAACTGGATAAACTTGATTCATTAGACGAGCAAAGAATAGAAAGATTTATCAAAGCAAATATCAATAATTCGCCCGAACCGCAAGCCAGTCTTGAGCAGCCTAAAATCAAAATTGGAGAGATGTTTCCGGATTTTAAAGTTGCTGAAGTTGATGGTGCAAGTATCACCAGAGATGTGTTGAAAGGAAAGACGGCTATTGTTTGGTTTACCACCTCTTGGTGTGTGCCTTGTCAAATTGGAGCTAGGGAAGTTTCCAAACTTGATAATGAACTTGGCGGGAATGCTTTTAATGTGCTAGTTATCTTTGTTGATCTAAGCGAAAAAGATTCTGATTTAATAGACTGGCGTCAAAAATTTGCTAACGAAGATTGGATGGTTGCGTTTGACAACAATTTAACTAATCTTGCAAAAAAGGCAGATATCAGGTTTTTAGATTCAAAGTTTATTCTTGATAAGAATGGTGTTATTAAAAATATTGATTTTAAACAAGCTGATGGGAATTACCTTAACACCATAAGACAGATTGTGAAAGAAAACACATGAAGGATATTTTGATTTTCAAAATTTGGAAACATAAATTTCCTGTATTGTCAGCACTAGCTACAATCATTGTTGTTTTCTTATGGCCTTCTATTCCCCTAGGTGGCGTGACAAAGTGGCTGCAGTTCTTTTATTATTACTCTCCACAAAATGTTCTCTACTTATTAATGGCAATCCTTTCAGGGTTATATGTTGGAATCTATGTATATGATAAAACGGTTGCAAGATGCTGTTCTATTAAGAATAGAAAAGTCGGCATTCTTGGATCATCTGTAGGCATTCTTCTTGGTGCATGTCCTGCATGTATTCCTGTTCTGGTCTTTTTCCTACCATTGTCAGTAACAATTGTTTTAAGCCGTATCAGTTTGGCGTTTCTTGTTATTGCAATAGGCATTATGGTGTTTTCTATTTATAGAATGAATGGCTTTAAAAAAATTTAAATATGAAGCAAATATACTTGGCAGCCATAAATGTTTTGAAGGAAAGAAATTACTTTTTGACTTTTGTACTTATCGCAATACTCTTTTTTGGATTTTTCATTTATATTCCTATCGTAACAATTCCAGGAAATGATCTAGGGTTTCAACTATCTATTTATTCGCAAAGAGATTATATTCTGATGTTTTTATTAGCCGCTTTGGTAGGGCTTAATTTCTCATTTCAAATTTACTCATTCAAAAAGCAAAAGGAACAACGCGACTTATTCAAATCCACTGGCCAAGTAGCAGCATCAGGACTTTCAGGAGCGTTTGGAGCAATTGTTGGGACTGCGGCTTGCGCATCGTGTCTTGCTTTCTTTTTTGGACTTATTGGGTTGGGAGCAGGAAGCGTTATTTTTGTTTTGAATAATCAAATATACTTTCTTGTCGGCGCGATAATAGCAATTCTTATTTCTTTATATTTTACTTCTCGCAAGGTTAATGGAGTTTGCGAATCTTGTCGTATCAAAAAGAAGATGTTGAAATAAAGTTATGGAAAAGTTTGACTTAATTATTATTGGCGGTGGGGCGGGAGCGTTTGCCGCGGCTATTAAAGCGAATGAATTAGGTGCTAAAACTCTGATGGTAAATCATGGACTGCCTCTTGGCGGAACTTGTGTCAATGTCGGCTGTGTCCCTTCAAAAAAACTTCTTTGGGCAGGCGAAGTGATGCATCAGGCAAAGCATCATGGAATTCCTGGAATAGATATTGAAGTGAAGGGTTTTGATTTTCAAAAAGTTGTCCAAGATGAGCTTGATCTGGTTGAGAAGTTGAGAAAAGAGAAATATGAGAAAGTATTAAAACACTTAGAACACGTTACCCACGTAGAGGGAAGAGCAGAATTTGTGTCAAAAAACGAAGTTGAAATCGTTTTAATAAAAAGCAATCATCATCGTCATTCTGGTAACTCAGAGCGAAGCGTGGAGGCATCCAGAATCTCCAACGGTGATAAGAGATTCTGGACAAGCTCGCCTCGCTGTAGCTTTGGCGAAGCGGGCCAGAATGACGAAATAGAAATGACTTTTCAAACAGGCTCTAAACCACAGAAGGTTCAGTCTAAAAAATTCATTATTGCTGCTGGGTCAACAGCGACTGTTCCGCCAATTGAAAATATCAGAGAGGTCGGGTTTATAACTCATATTGAAGCCTTGAAACTAGAGCAACAACCAAAAGAACTAACAGTTATTGGTGCTGGCCCAGTGGGACTTGAGTTTGCGCAGATGTATTCTCGCTTCGGAACAAAAGTAACAATACTGCATCGAGGATCCTCTATTTTCAGAGGTGAAGAAGAATTAATTACGAGACTGACGGAGATACTAACAAATGAGGGTATTACTATTAAAACAAATGTCCAAGTCAAAAGCACTCGGAAAGAAGGTGGTAAAAAAGTTGTTTCTTATATCATTGACGGCAAGAAAGAAGAAGTTTCGGGGGACGAGATACTGCTTGCCACAGGCAAAACACCAAATACACAAAAATTAGGACTTGATAAAGCTGGAGTTGATGTTGATCCTTCGACCCATTCGGCAAGCTCAGGGCAAGATGGCTCAGGACAAGCGATCAAAGTAAATCCGCAATTCCAAACCTCGCAACCACATATCTTTGCAGTAGGAGATGTTACTAATGCGCCACTGCGTCTTGAGCCAACAGCAGGACGAGAGGGAACACTTGCAGCAGAAAATGCCTTGAACGGAACAAAAAACAGTATTGATTACGACGCTGTGCCTTGGACTATATTTACAGATCCCCAGCTTGCAGGCGTTGGTCTTACTGAAGATGAGCAGATGAAAAGGCTGAAAGTATGCGCTTGTCGCACTGTTTCTTTTTCAGATATACCAAAAGCAATGACTATGAGAAGAACAGAAGGGCTGATTAAAATGGCAATTCATCCAGAAACTAAACAGATTATGGGGGTACATATTCTCGCACCAAACGCAAGTGAACTCATTGCCGAAGCCATGGTTTTAATTAAGAACAAAAACACAATTGACGATGTTGTAAATTCTCTCCCAATGTTTCCAACACTATCAGAAAGTATAAAGATTGCAGCTCTATCCTTTACAAAAGATATTTCTAAATTAAGCTGTTGTATATGAACTTAGAATTTATTGGATTTACTTTTGATGTCATTGGTAAAATTATGGTTGCTTATACTGCTATTATGGTGCATTACAGATTTTGGAAAGAGCACAAAATTGACGAAAAGGTGTTTGGGATCATGAAGCAAGAAAGGTTGATTGGTATTTTTGGTGTCGCCCTAATTATTATTGGTTACCTTTTGCAAATCCCATCAAAGTTGTGAGCCTTAATTGGTACTGATCTAGCCTCAAAACCATCGTCTTAATTCAGCCATGGCATAAATTAGACGATAATATAGTAATCGTTTTTCTTAAGACTTATCACAAAAAAACCGCTCGAGCAGGAGTTTGTGATTTGGTAAATTTTTTCCCGGTGTTTCCAAACTTAGTTGTTGTGTATATTGGAATAGTTAGGTACAATTTTAATGTGAGACAAAAGATAAAAGGTATCTCAATATTTACCTCTTTGTTGTTAGTAATTTTAACTTTTATGCCAAACATTTCTTTTGCAAATGGTGGAGATCAGAGGGTGGTTGAGGGAAAGTATCTTATCAATCTTTCTCGTTCTCCTTTTACTCCAAAAGCAGGAGAAAATGTTTCGATGCTTGCGTCTTTTGTCGATATTCAAACAGATAAACTTATTACAGAAGATTTAATTGTCAAAATACGCATCGCAAAACTAGGAGAAGGGAGAAGCAATAGGGAATTTACATTTGAACAGAAAAACTTAACAGCAAAAACGGGGATTTTAGAGTTTCGGTATGTATTTACAGAGTCGGGTTTGCATGAAATTTTCTTCGATTTTGCATTCGCCTCAAATCCACAAAAAGTATACAACGCACCCGATTTCTTGTTAGATATTCAAAAATCTAAAATTGACCAAAAAGCAACCTTTTCTTTTCCTATTGGAATTACGCTAGGCGCGATTTTTGGTTTTATGATCGGCTGGCTTATCAAACGACAAAATGTTTAACAACAAGGATTTGATTATACAAACGACGATCGTCTCTCAAAAAATCAAATTCTCTTCTTTGAGGATTGCAATTTTAACGGAGTGCTTCTACAATGTGTAGTATATGAAGACTTTTCTTAGCGGAAGAATTTTTCTTATACTTATAATAATAGTATCTATATTTGTAGTCTATTTTTTTATGAATAGACCATCAAGACCAAGTGAGATTTCTCGAGAGGTAGTAGATAGTCTTAAGAGAACTGCTCCTACAGTTTCTAAAGAAGAAGATGACTTCTTAAGGATCCTCGAACAAAACGCAGTCTCTGGCGGTCCTGGAAAAGATGGAATTCCTGCAATAGAAAAACCACAATATACTACAGCTTCCGAAGGCAACAAATGGTTACAACCAAACGACATAGTATTTGGAGTAGATTATTCGGATCTTGTTGCAGCATATCCCCAGAGAATTTTGGTCTGGCATGAGATTGCAAACGAAACCCTTCGACATGACTCAGGGCAAGCAGAAAAAGTGGCTATTACCTATTGCCCGTTGACCGGAACTGCGATAGGTTTTAAAGGAGCTATTGTGGAAAGTATTTCCTCAACATTTGGTGTATCAGGAAAGCTAGTCAACTCCAATTTAATTATGTATGACCGAGCAAGTGACTCATATTGGCCACAAATTTTAGGAAAAGCTATCAATGGCGCAGCTTATGGGAGAGCACTTGAGGAGTTTCCAATAGTATGGACAACATGGGAGAGATGGAAAAAGAAATATCCAAATACAAAAGTTTTATCCCGTGAAACTGGTTTTGTACGAAACTATAATGAGAATGGCGATCCATACGGTTCTTATATACGAGATGATAAAGGGTATTATGGTTCTGACAGTGTTCTTTTTCATCCAATTAATGAGAACAAAATATTAGCTCCAAAAACCGTTGTGGTGGGAATACGTGACGAGAAAAGAAACGCAGTGGCTATTCTAAAAGAGTCTTTGCGAAGACAAAAGACTATAGAAACAAAACTTGGAGAAAAAACAATTGTTGTTACATATGATCCAGATTTAGATTTTCATAAAGCTCATATCAAAGAAAACCCAGGGAATATAATAAATTCGTTTGATGCAATGTGGTTTGCCTGGGTAGCATTTTATCCTGATACTAAATTAATACAGTAAAATGTTAAAGATATTTTTGTCAATAATTACACAGAGAAAATTTTTCTTAGTAGCCCTGATTGTTTTTGTGGCATATATTCTAGTTTATCTAGCTGCAGTAGGGCATTTAATCTTTACCTCCCGCATGGAGCAAGCAGAATCATTTTTAGAAGTAAAATTCTTGACAAACTGGCAACAACTTCTACTGCGACAAAGGTCACCTTTCTTGTTTGAAGCAATCGGAGCAGTCTATATAGGATCCAACATTAAACTATTTCTCTCGATCCCCAACTTGATACTCGCTTCATTGTTAGGAGTTCTTGTCGGATCTAACTTTGCCTTAAGTTTCTACAACTTTAAGCGATTAGGATTATCAGGTGGAAAAGGAGTGGTGGCGCTTTTGGGAACTATTCCATCAATTTTAGGTGGGATGGCTTGTTGTGTTCCAACCCTGATCCTGGTAATTGGGTTACAACTAACAGCTACTTTAGCAACAGCCTGGTCATTTTTTGTACCAATTTCTATTATCTTGCTTACTCTAAGTATAGGGTGGTCTCTTAAAAGAATTCAGGCTGGCAAGTCATAGCCCGGGAAATAGTCCACCTTAATATTTTTTCTGCTTACACCCATGTTTTTTAGAATTTTTTCAAAGGACTGGACCATAGGTTGGGGGCCTGATAGGTAAAACAGCTTACCTTTATAATTAAGGACCTCTTGTTTGATCATTTTTTCATTAATATAGCCCTTCCTGCCTTTCCAATTGGGCAAAGCGTCTGTTAGAGTATAAACTGTTTTTAGCCCAAAAGCCTTCTTGGCAGAATCAAAGATTTCCTTAAAGACAATCTCGTCCTTAGATTTATTTGAATAAAGCAAAGTAACTTCCTTGGAAAATTTTTTATCCAGTAAATATTTGATCATGCTTCGAAAAGGAGTGATGCCAATTCCGCCGGCAATAAACACATACTCTTTTTGAGGGTCATTGAGTAAGGTAAATTCTCCAGCCAGGTTTGAAGCATTTATTGTATCTCCTGGCCGTAAGTTCAAAAGCGCCCTCTTAAAAGTACTGCCATTTTTATATATTTTTACCGTTAGCATGATAAATTTCTCTGTTGGAGATGAGGAGATAGTAAAGAAACGTCTATTACCCCTGCTGTCAGGACTTTGGTGAGGCAAGGTCCATTCTAAAAACTGACCAGACATAAAATTGGATGTATCCTCTTTTTCAAATGTAAAGTTAAAAATATCGCGGGCAATTTTTTGTTTTTCTTTAAGCTTTAGGACCATCCTTATCTGGGGATTTAGAAGATATGAAAAAAGATTACCAGTAAGTAAAGCTAACTCTAGGGTAGGAGCAAAACCCACTAGTCTAGTTTGAAACATCATGTAACTTAATGCCACAACTGCTCCATAATAGAGCTGAAAAATCCTTTTTGTGGGTGAAGTCAACGGTTCAACCAGCATGACAAAGCTGAAGAACAAAATTGGTGAGTTGATTAAAGAATCGGTTAGAGTGCTTAAAGGCCTTTCTAGAATTTCCATTCTTTCAACGATCCCTGCAAGCAGTAGATAGGTAACTAAAAAGATTGCCACCATCTGAAAACGCCTGATCTTATGCAAGATTAAAAGACCACCTAGAATAATGAAAGGTGCCATCATGGGGTTATTAACCCACCAACTGGATCCCTGGCCCACGCTCAAGGCTGCAACCAGTGCAGCAAAAGCTGCAGGATTGAGGATATGTCTTCCTCTGACCGAGATAAGATATTTGGAGGACATTGCCAATAGTGCCATTAATAGTAAAAAGATAAACTTTGAACCAGGATCGACGAGCAATGCCAGTATCAGCCCTGTTATCAGTGATGATTCAGTATTGGTGACAGCATTAAACATCCACGCGAGAATTTTGTTTGTTACATAAGATAAAAAGGTCAAAATTGTAGCGGACAATAAAATATCTAAAGGTTTATAAGGCGTTGTCGAGAAAAAGCTTAAGATAACGGCAGCAATAAGGAGAAACAGCAGATAATAGAGCATTAACCGATACATGGTTACCCTGTTTAAAAAAGCATCAATAAAGGGGATCATAGATACTAGCTACTCCACAATCAGTTGTCCAACCATACTCAAATGTCCTGATCCGCACACAACACTACAATAAAATCTGTATGCCCCTTTCTTACCGGCCACAAATTCAAAAGTGGTTGTTTTTCTTGCGGGCAGGACGTGATTAACATTGAAATCATTGATGGCAAAACCATGAGCCACATCAAGATTTTTAATTGTGAGTCTTACAATATCACCTTCAGAGACCTTAATTTGTTTCGGAGAGAACTCAAACTGCTTAACAATCATGTTGAACTGTTTAACCTTAGTATTACTTTGATTTGATATAGGACCAACTTGAAAGTCCTGCGGAGCGACCTTATTGTTATTAGTATTTAAAAATATCAAGCCACCTATGAAGCTTAAGACAACAATAATCTTTAAGGTATCAAATAAATAGTTTTTCATATTATTTTCAGCCACAAAATAGACATACCCCTTTTGTCTGGCAATTTATGACAATTTCTCTTTTTTAGGCAGGTCCTCCCTCACAGATATTCGGGAATTGATTATCTGTTCCTACCGCGACTTTCCTGCCAACATCAGGATTACCCGATGGCCCGGCCCAAGTAAAGTCTGTTACTGCAGTATGCTTTAGCCAGTACCCAACATTTTTATCCTCGTTGGTGGAATGGAAATGTACAAAACCAGCCTGTTGTGGTTTGTCTGCCTGATACCCATTCTTACAAGTCCCGACCACTCCTTCTACATCATATAACTTTGTATCGGCTGCTACATCAGAAGCCCAAGGAAAGGGTTTATCACCATTGTATTGTACCCCTACAACTTTATCCTCTCCATCCTTTTTCCAGAAATGTCCCGGAATAGAACCATAGGAATAATCTTTTCCATCCACTGCTAGAGTGATTTTGTCAGTGTATCCTTCCGGAGGCGTAATCTCGACTCCTTTTTGAGCAGTTTCAAAAGAAGTCGGTTGCGACTGGGAAGATTGCGGATTCGATGTTTGGTTTTGCGTACCTGTATTACCTCTGAGGAGGAAATACCCTCCTACTATCAACACCAGTACTACGACTCCACCAATAATCCACATGTTGTTGGAATTTTTATTATTATCCACTTGTTTGTCACCTCCTCTCTTTCAAGTGTTCAAAAAAAGCTAAAATCTTACTTTTTTTCTTGCCATTTGATAGGGAGTAACAAATTAGTTGACCACAGCGATGAGACTCGACAAGTCCAAGATTTTTTAAATCTGATAAAGCATGAGAAATTGAAGATTGGGATAAACCCAAAATTTGAGTTATGTCGGTTACGGCTATCTCTTCAACTTTGTGTAGCAGCAAATAGATTTTAAGTTTGGTTGGGTCAGATAAATTACGGATAATATTTACTAATTCCTTTTCCTCCCGGGAAAAATTGATACTTTTTTGTAGGGACAAGACTTTAGAATCTGTCAAATAATGAGGATGTCCTTTGTGCCCTTGAATATATGTACGATTTAACATATATCGAAGTATATTCCGTCTCTTTTTTATTGTCAAGATACCGAAACCCTCTTGGTATTTCAGCAACTAAAATGTTTTCTTACCGTACTCGCTATTGACTTTAATGAGGAATCAATACACAATACTGGTATATGACCCTTCGACAGGCTCAGGGTCATAGTGAGTTTATCGAACTATGAAGACAAAACTTCTTGGAGAACTTGAGAAGCAAATAATGGACATTGTTTGGAAATGCAACGAGTGTTCTGGCCGGGATGTTCTTAATAGTCTTGGGAAAAGGAGAACTCTTGCCTATACAACTGTTGCAACGATTCTTCAAAGACTTTACGAAAAAGGTCTTCTAATCAGAAAAGGAAAAAGAATAGGCTACGTTTATTCTCCAAAACTTTCAAAAGAAAAATACAGTAGAAACATTGCGAGAGTCTTTTTAAAAAGATTTATGGATTCCTTTGGAGATGTTGCAATTACCTCATTTGCCGAAAGCATTGATAAACTCCCCAAAGAAAAGCGTAAGAATTTATTGGAACTTATTGAAAAGTATGACAAAAATAGATAAAAACTTAATAATATTTTCCGCAGGAATTTTACTATTTGCAATTTTAACAATTGTACTACTGCAAAAATTTTATCCCTTATTATCTGACGCTATCTACTACTGTCAAAACTACATTTCCTCAATTTCAATACCTCATTCCTTTAGGTTTTTGCCATTTATTATTCTATTTGTATTTTTTGCACATGCAATACTTAGACTATCCATTTCGTTACTAAAAGCAAGGTCTATTAAAAGAAATTTTCTTAAAACAGAAATTAGTTCTGAGGTCGTTGATAATTTACTTGTAAGTCTTGAGCTTAAAGACAAAGTTAAAGTTGTTGAAAGTGAAAAGTTATTTGCTTTTTGTCTTGGAATTAAGAATCCAAAGATTTATTTATCAAGAAGATTAGTAAGAATTTCTACAGAGGAAGAATTAGAAGCGATACTTCGGCATGAGCGATACCATCTTAAAAATAGAGATTCTCTCGTTATGTTGGCAGCATTTATTTGTGAAGCATTATTTCCTTTTTTTCCAATCCTATCGGATATCATTCAAAATTATCGAATCGAACGGGAAGTAAAGGCCGATAAAGAAGCAATTCGGGGGATTGGCAAATCATACCCTATTATTTCCGTTCTTAAAAAAATGTTGACAGTAGAGGCGCCTGTCTCTGTCGCCATTGCATCTATGACAGAGAGGAATACATTGGAGCCAAGGATTAAAGCGCTTGTTGAGTCCGACTTTACTTTTAAACGATTCAAGTTGAGTCGCCTATTTGTGAGTTTTTCTTTTTTTATAATATTGGGAATTGTTTTAGCAGTGCCGACTCGAGCAATAGGAATTGCAAAATCAGATGTTTGCGAAAACGCAAATCAATATAAAAGCTTCAGTCCCAACAAAAATTTTAGCGAAATACGCTAAAATTAAATTGCCTCTTGACATTTGTTGAGAATTACTACTACAATTTGTAGTAGAGGTTATGGCGATTAGAAAAAAAACATTATTTAATTTGCTTTCTTCTTTAAAAACGAATCAGGTTCTTATTATCCTTCTTATCGTTGCATCATTTTTCATAGGAGCTTTATACACAAAAGTTCAATACCTAGAGAAGGGTGGTTCAGCAGGTGCAAAAGAAGGTGCCACTCAAACTGCGCCCGCTGCTCCCCAAGCTCCTCCACAACAGGCAGGTTCCAAAGAGGTTTCCGTTGATGATGATCCGGTTTTGGGGGATAAAAATGCTCCAATAACTATGATTGAGTTTGTTGACTATGAATGCCCATTTTGCAAACGTTTTGCCGATGAGACCCTCTCTCAAATTAAAAGCGAATACGTAGATACACGGAAAGTCAAGCTTGTGATGCGCGATCTCCCGCTTTCTTTCCATCAAAACGCGCATAAAGAATCGCAAGCTGCCGAATGCGCAAGAGAACAAGGTGGAGACACAGCGTATTTTAAGTATCATGATGAAATTTTCAAAAGAACAACCTCAAATGGAACAGGATTAGCGCTTGATCAACTCTCGGTAATTGCTAACGATATTGGGCTAAACGGTTCTACTCTTCAAGAGTGTTTAGATTCCGAAAAATACAAAGCAGAAGTGGACAAAGACTTAGCTGACGCGACTTTGTATGGAGCCAATGGTACACCAACATTCTTTATAGGTAAATCAGATTCACAAGGTAAATTCCAAGGAACTATTCTTGTCGGCGCACAGCCTTTCGCCGCGTTTAAAACAATCATTGATGAACAATTAAAATAGAATATATTGTGAGTGAGACATTATTCTTCGAGCGAGGGGGTACCGGCTGGCACCCCCGAGTCGAGAAGTTTCATCCATAAGAGTTCTCGACTCTCCCTCGACGTTACTCGGGATCGCTCGAACAATAATTTTAGGATTTATGTATGCGAAAGATTCTAACATCCTCAAAATTCCTTATTCCTACGCTTATAATTGCTAGTATCTACGTAATATTTGCCACTTACCTTATGAATATAAGACTTGTACAAGAGACAATTTTCGGTTCATTTTCGGTGAATTACAAGGTAAGTTTACTATTTGCTCTTCTTTCTGGCATGTGGACCGCAATGAGCGGAAGTGCTCTTATTCTTTTACTGCTGACTGCTGTTCTTACCGGTGCAAATCTCACGCTTTTGGTAAGACAGATTAAGGTGCTTAGAAGTGCTCAAAATCTACATCTTGTTGTTGGCGGAAATACATTGCTTGGGCTTGTGGGTAGCGGTTGTGCAGCATGTGGACTTCCTGTTCTTTCTTTTCTGGGTTTAACCGGAAGTGTTATATATTTACCTTTTCGAGGCACAGAGCTTTCTTATTTGGCAGTTGCATTGTTATTAATCTCATTCTATCTCTTACTAAAATCAGTCTACGAAAAAGAATACTGTACTATACCGTCAAAGAAAAAATAATTATGAAAAAAAATCTTTTACTAATTGCACTTCTTGCTTTTGTAGGAACTATTGTGTTTGTGGCTTTTGTTTGGAATGGAGAAAAGCCTTTATTCTTTAGTAGTAAAAATTCGGCAACAGCTGATACTAACGACCCACTTTATGCAAAATTTCAGCAGTTAAGCACTCAAGGTAATTCTTCATGTTCGGGAACTTTCAATGATTCCATAACCTCAATGCCTGAGGGCTCTCGTCTTCAAGGATCCTGCTGCAGTCCTATGAATTGGCATAGATACAAAGAGCAGGTAGAGGGTTTAAAGAAGTTCTCAAACATCAAGGAGATTCCACAAAATCCTTACGATATAGACGCAGAACTTGCTAAAAAAATGAAGAGCCATTATGAGGACGCATTAACACCTGAACAGCAGAAAGCATATGACTTCGCAATGAAAAATTCCAATGAAAAAGGGCCTTGTTGTTGTAAATGCTGGAGATGGTATGTATATGGGGGCTTAGCCAAGCATTTAATAAAGGAAAAAGGCTTTACCGGTGAGCAGGTGACGCAAGTGTGGAACTTATCAGACGGCTGTGGGGGGGAAGGAGACCACGTGCAACATGCATCTTAGTACAGAAACAAAAATTATAGGCGGAATTGGACTGTTAACACTTGCTATTTTGGTTGGCGGCGTTTTCTTTTTATCAAAAAGTGAAAACCCTTCTATCCCCGAAAGTGAAATCGTAGAACGTAATGGGCTACATTGGCATCCAAAATTAACAGTTACTATTAAAGGTCGAAAGCAGGAAATTCCAGCTAATCTTGGAATTGGTGCAGTCCATCAAGAACTTCATACACATGATCAGGATGCAAAAGATGGAGTAATCCATATGGAAATGAAAGGAGTTGTTGCTAAAGATGAAACAAAACTCAAGAATTTCTTTGGAGTTTGGGGAAAAGAGTTTAGTTCTACACAGATTTTTGATAAAAAAAATGGTGAGGAAGGAAAAGTCAAAATGATGGTGAATGGAAAAGAAAATATTGATTTTGAAAATTACCAAATGCGCGATGGAGACAAGATAGAAGTCCGCTATGAATAATCAAATAAAAACAGCGGCTCGTCTTACAAAGCAAATGGAGGCATTAACTCAATGAATAGAAGTGTTATCGTTGCTTTTATAGCTATAATTGTTTTAGGAGGAGGAATTTATTTGTATTACAGCTCTCAAAAAGGGGCAAATGAGTCACAGCAAACCGGAGGACATGGGGGTACTACTACTGGAGGCCATCAACCAGTATCACAGGGTCAAAGAACCTACGAACCTGAAATAACATCTGATACTACAAGTGTTAAACCTAATCAGCCAATCAAATTTAGCTACAAAATTAAAAATGATAAAGGTGAAATATTAAAAAATTATGAAATAGCTCATGAGAAGATCATGCATTTTATTGGGGCAAGAAAGGATTTACAAAACTTTCAACACCTTCACCCTGATTTTAACCAAGATAGCGGTGAGTTTACCATTAACATTACTTTTCCAACAGATGGACCCTATCGTCTATTCCCGGATTTTACTCCTACAGAGGATAATCCACAAAAACTGCCTGTTACAGTTTATCACGATATAAGTGTAGGCGATATGAGCAAATACAAAGCAGAACCGGCTCTACCCGATACAAAGACAAAGAAAACTGTCGGGGATTATCAGATAACTTACAACTTCCCTTCGGAAATAATGATGCGAAACGAAATAAGCTACAGTTTAACAATGACAAAGACTGGCCAACCAGTAAAGGATTTAGAAACTTACCTTGGAGCTTTAGGCCATAGTGTTATCCTTAAAGAAGGAACTCTGGATTTCATTCATACTCATGCAGAAGAAACCACTATTAACAGAGGTCCCGAAATTAAATTTTCAACATCATTCTCGGAAGAAGGAGTCTATAAAATCTTTACCCAATTCCAGCACCAAAATAAGGTCAATACTGTAGATTTTGTAGTCAGGGTGAATTAACCCATTTTATGAAGATAGCATTACTGCCCTTAGTTACATTTATACTTCTAGCTTTATTTTTTGTTATCTATTCGAAAAACTCACTTGAGAAACAAACTGCATCCTGGAATGATGGAACAGATGCTTTTTATCGGCAAGTTCTCAAAAGTAGCGGTGACTGGGTTGAAAATGCAGGCAGCGCAGTTTTTGATAACCAACCTGTACAAAGTATTTCAAAAATAGAGACCGAAAATATTTTAGCCAAAGCTTCAGAATCTCAAGATCAAGTTTTAGGACTGCACACCGCAGCTGATGGTTCTGAAAAATGGATTGAGATAGATTTGTCTGATCTAAAACTTTACGCGTGGGAAGGTAATCGTAAAGTTTATGAGTTCTTAATCTCAACAGGGCGTCCTGGATATAATACCCCAACTGGTGAATTTAGAGTCTGGAGAAAGGTATTGTCCCAAGCATACAGAGGTGGATCAAGGGAAAGAGGAGACTATTATTATCTGACTAATGTTCCTTTCTCTCTTTTCTTCGGCAGTGGTAATGTTCCTAATTGGAAAGGGTATGCTATCCATGGGGCATACTGGCATAATGACTTTGGTATAAAAAACAGGAGCAGTGGCTGTGTTAATGTAAAACCTGAAGAAGCAGGTCTTCTGTATAGTTGGGCAGGACCTGTAATGTCTGAGGGAGTAAATGCGCTAAATACATCAACCCAGAATCCAGGAGTAAGAGTAATAATTCATGACTAGAATGATGTTTTTACAAGACTTCCCAAACTTTTGGGTCTTCTCCTCCTAAAAACCAGATAAAAATACCTTGTAGCTGGTAAGCTTTAGCAAGATCAATTTTTGCTTTAAAAGATCGTGCATCTTCAAGCCAGACTATATGTTTTCGATCGTCCTCATCTTTATACCCAAAATAATTAGCTTGTTTTTCTTCATCCCATTGCAATTGACCTTTTGTTCTTTGTAACAACTCTAGAGTTTCATTAGTCGCCATATCTTTAAAAAATTCTTCTTCTGGTTTTACTATCCAATCATGTCCGGAGTGTGCAGTGCCAAGTACAATTTTGTTTGGTTTAGCCCCTTGATCAATAATATTTTTGATAACTGTATTTGTCCACTCGATTGAGGCGATTGGTCCTGGTGCTGAATCTTGCCCGTGTTCTTCGTACACATTCATGTGCATACTGTCTACAACTTTTGAAACATTAGCAATATTGATGCCATGAGATACTTTGCCTTGTGTTTCAACAGGAATTGAAATTCCTAGCGTTTTCCCTTTGGAACGTATTTCTTCAGAAAGTTTACGCATGTACTTGGTAAAATCTTCTTCTTGTTCATTTCTCATATCCTCATAATCAATAATCACGCCGTCGTAGCCTTTCTCATCTATTATTGAGATAACATTAGAAATGTGGTCTTGTTGATCATCCCAGTCCTCTAAAATATCATCAGCCTTTTCAGCCTCTCCATGATCGCTAATACCAAAGATAATCTTTTTTGCATTTTGTTTTGCAAAAGCTATTGTGTCTGCTTCTATTTCATTTGACACAGAACTATCAAGTGATATTTCGTTATCAAAATCAAGGTTATACCAACCTAATGAGACGGTGTCTAACTTTTGATAGTTTTGTTTAAACGATGAGATACCCTTTCTAACTTTGTCCTTACCTGTCCCAATAGATCCAATATAGGAGAGCTTATGAAACGGTTTTGGAGGTGGCATTTTTAATGCTCGATTTGAATTCTGTGCCAATACATAAATAAAACCAATTACTAATATTAAAACTATTATAAGCGTAGTAAATTTTCTCACGCTATTATTCTGTTCCCTTTCTAAGTTTGTAAACAATGAAGTGATGATCCTCTTTATATACCTCGTTATAATGATTTGTTAATGAGTTTTTTACAGTACTACTGATGTCAACTTTTCGTTCGTCGTTGAAAAGTATAAGATCAAAATATCCATCTTTCAAAGCTTTGTTATATGCATTTTTGTCGGAAACGTCTTTATATGTATACGTATAAATACCAACTATGTTTTCTTCTTTAAGATGCGGCAATGCCAGTATGCTAATATCATCTTCAAAAGAAAGAAGTTTTTCATGATTTGTCGTATTAGATTTAAGATAATTCATAATACTTTCAGTATTAGACCATGACTTTTGTAATTTTTGTAATTGAACTTGAGAAGTAATAAATAACCCAATGAATACAACTGCTACTATAAAACCTCCAATTACTTTTGCTCGCTCTAAAAGAAAAGTGAAAAAGTACGCCGCAAGAGGCAAAAGAAAGATTAGGCTTAAGAAAGTTTGCTGATCAATTGCTTTTACATTATTAGTTATTAAATGGACTATTGGAACTATTAAGGCACCAAGAAGAAGCATAATCGGCAACAATGTCTGCCGTCCTTTTCGTAGCATGATTAGAGGAAGTGCTAAAATAGCAAGAATAAGTATTGGCAGACTGTACTGAGCAAATTGGGTAATGATTTGCGGTGATTGATTCTGAGCAGCTCCTACCTGTTCACTTAAAAAGTGCAGTAGAGCATCAAAACGCCATCCAAAATATAGTAAAGTTCCGGCGATAAGAATGCCAGCAAAATATTTTATATACTGTTTTAACGCTTCTTTTCCTTGCTTTCTGCTTGTATAAAATGCCCACAGAAGAATAAATGGGAAGAAAATAAAGGTTGTGTATTTTGTTAAGAGCGATAACAGAAAGAACAGAGATGAGAAGAAAAATCTATTTTCCCGCTGCCATAATTTTGGCTGTTGCAGCAAGAGAGCTTTTTGTAAAAGTACAAGCCCAACAAGAAAGAAGGTAAAGGAGGGCAAATCATAGATGGCTAAACGGCTAAGATAGAGTGGTATTGCAAGAATTCCTAATAATGATGCAGCTATAAGACCAATACTTTCGTTTGTTTCTTCTTTTTTAGACAATTGTAAGTTTTTTGTAAACTCGTATAGCAGATAAACAGATACTGTTCCAAAAATAACATTCAGAAATCTTGCCCCAACTATGCCAAAAATTCCAAAAATGGCAACAACTGGAGGATACAATAGTGGCATACCACCCACCCAAGAAAAGGGATCAGCTTCTTGCCAATGTCCCGCAAGTACCTTCTGTCCTAAAACAATATATTGTGCCTCATCCAAAAAAGGCGAGTTGTAATTTAGGTTATATAACCGCATGATAAAGGAAATGAGCAATATAGCGATAAGTAAGCTATTGGGAGATTTAATAATATGTCTTAGTCTTTTCATATTCTAACTTCCAATCGGTGATTGAAATTTTAGCAGAATCTTTCTACGATGTGTAGTAGTAGATAATTGTGTCAAGCTAGTCCACCCCGAAGGTGGGCGGGGCACCGTAAAAAGTACATAACTACCACGCACTGTAGTATGGTCGTAGCGCATATATCACCTCTTGACAAATCCCCCCTAGGGGGATATTATACTAGGTATGTATAGACCAAAAAATACACAAGAAAGAATACTTCATCGCCTCAAAATAGCCAAAGGCCATCTTGAGAAAGTCATTAAAATGGTTGAGGAAAACCAATACTGTATTGATATAATTCATCAGTCTCAAGCAATCCAACGTGCATTGGAAGAAGTAGACACCGTTGCTTTAGAAAACCACCTTAAAACCTGCGTTGTTGACCATATTAAAAAAGGCAACGTTAAGACTTCAACAGGAGAAATAATGAAAGTTTTTAGAAGAGGGAGGTGATAAAAAATGGATGCAAAAACTGCAGCAACAATCGGAAGGCTCCTTTTGGTCTTGGGCTTTTTAAGTCTAATAGGAGCTTGGTTTACTCAGCTAAGTGGACAATTGCTATTTGGTATGTCTCAATCTCATTTATTCAGCGATGCGACAGTATTAAGCCTATTGGGTATAGGTGCTCTTATCGATGGTAAACTTCATACTCAGAAAATTTAATGGGACTACCTAATAAAACGGTTCGATAGTTCGAACTATCGAACTAAAATTAAATATAACTATGGATATAGATAAAATTTTAGTTGGCATTTTTAGTTTAGCTGGAATGGCATTCACCTATTGGTTTTTCTTAATGAAGAAAGACGATAAAGCTGTAATAGTTAAATCAAATAGTGTAGATGTTAAGGTTGAGGGTGGTTATTCTCCAAATATTATTTCTATTCCAAAAGACAAAACAACAACATTAAACTTTACTCGTCGCGACCCGAGCCCTTGTCTTGAAGAAGTTATTCTTCCTGATTTCAAACTCAGAAAATACTTACCGTTAAATAAAACGACGCCTATTAAAGTAACGCCTAAGAAAAGTGGAACATTTGAAATTTCATGCGGTATGAATATGTTTCATGGCAAGATTATCGTTACATAATATGCAAGATACAAAGAAAACATTTTCAATAAAAGGAATGCATTGTGCCTCATGTGTACGAATACTTGAACGAGCACTGAAAAAAGTTGATGGAGTAACTGAAGCAAATGTTAATCTTGCTACTGCAAAAGCTACGGTTACCTATGATGCTGGTAAAGTAAAGGATAATTACTTAGAATCAGCAGTTGCTAAGGTTGGATATAAAGCACTTATTAATGAAGAGATAAAATCTGAGGAAGAAGAGAAGAAAGAAAAGCAAAAAGAGCTCAAAGATTTACGAAATAAAGTCATAGTGAGTCTTATTTCAGGGGGACTTATTCTCTGGGGCAGTTTTCCAGGTCTTATGAATACTGCTCCCGCGATTTTACAAAACTTCTTGGTACAATTACTGCTCGCAACTCCCGTACAATTTTGGGCAGGGTTAGGATTTTACCAAGCTACGATTCCAGCACTGAAACATAGAACTGCCAATATGGATACTCTTGTTGTTTTAGGTACAACTGTTGCTTATGCATACTCTGCTTTTGTGACCATATTTCCTCAAATCCCAAAAACAATTGGTATTGAGCCAACTCCCTATTTTGATGTCGCAGCAATTATTATTGGACTCATTCTTTTAGGTCGGTATTTCGAAGCAAAAGCAAAAGCCGAAACATCACAAGCAATTAAAAAGCTTATTGGCCTTCAGGCAAAAACGGCTCGTGTATTACGTCGCGCGAGCCGTCCTGAACGAAGTGAAGGACCCCCATACCTTCAGGAAGACATGATCGAAGTTGATATTCCAATTGACCAAGTTGTTATTGGTGACATTATTCGCGTTAGACCAGGGGAAAAAATTCCAGTAGATGGTGTTATTGAAGAAGGAGAATCAAGTATAGATGAATCTATGATCACCGGTGAGAGTATTCCCGTTGATAAAGCAAAAGGAGATACTGTTGTTGGCGCAACAATAAATAAATCTGGGACGTTTACTTACAAGGCAACAAAAGTAGGTCAAGAGACTATGCTTGCGCAGATTATAAAACTGGTTGAGGAAGCGCAGGGTAGTAAAGCCCCAATTCAACGCATTGCAGATATTATTTCCTCTTATTTTGTTCCGATTGTCATTATGCTTGCGTTTTTAACTTTTGGCATATGGTATATATTCGGACCTTCTCCTGCTCTGCTTTTTGCACTCTTAAATACAGTTGCAGTGTTGATTATCGCCTGTCCGTGTGCAATGGGTTTGGCAACGCCTACTGCCATTATGGTTGGTACTGGAAAAGGTGCAGGGCATGGAATTTTAATCAAAGATGCGGAAAGTCTAGAAACGGCTCACAAGATAAATACTATTATTTTTGACAAGACAGGAACGCTTACAAAAGGCAAACCAACCGTTACCGACATAATATTAGTAACGGAATTTCCAATTTCAAATTTCCAATTTCAAATGAAATCTCAAAATTCAAAATTAAAATTTTCAAAAGAGGACATTGTTCTTAAGTTGGCGGCTTCAATAGAAAAGGGTAGTGAGCATTCGCTGGCAGAGGCTATTGTTAGGAAAGCTGAAGAAAAAAAATTACAGTTAGATTCTGTTTTAAAATTTAAAGCAATCGCTGGGCATGGAGTGCAAGGTTTGATTGGCAATAAAAAAGTATTCTTTGGCAATAGGCGTTTAATGGAGAGAGAAGGAATAGAGATCCGCAAACTTGTTCAGGATGACATTGAAAAGTTAGAAGGTGAAGGAAAAACGGTCATGATGTTGGCTCTCTGTTCTCATTCTGAGCGAAGCGAAGAATCTCAACTCATAGGACTTATTGCAGTTGCAGATACTGTCAAAGATTCTGCAAAAGAAGGAGTTGCAGCCTTAAAGAAAAAAGGTATTGAAGTCGTAATGATTACCGGAGATAATCAAAGAACTGCTGAGGCAATTGCTAAGCAAGTAGGAATAGAAAAAGTATTTGCTGAAGTGTTGCCCGATGAGAAAGAAAAGATTCTAAAATCCATTCGGCAAGCTCAGGATACTGAGTTAACCGAAGGACAAGTTCAGAACGACAATGGGGGACGAATCGTTGCAATGGTTGGGGATGGAATAAACGATGCACCTGCACTGGCAGCAGCTGATATTGGTATTGCAATGGGAACAGGAACAGATGTTGCAATTGAGGCAGCAGATATAACACTTATAAATAAAGACTTACATAGCGTTGCATCAGCTATTGAGCTTTCCAAAAAGACAATGCGAACAATAAAACTTAATCTGTTTTGGGCATTTGCTTATAATATCATTTTAATCCCTGTTGCTATGGGGATTTTGTATCCTTTCTTTGGAATTCTCTTGAATCCTATCTTTGCATCTATTGCTATGGCTACATCATCAATTTCTGTTGTCTCTAATTCGCTACTCCTTAAAAGACATAAAATTTAAAAAAGTTGTATAATTAAAAGGGCATAAAATATGAATTTGTGGGCAATATTTACAACAGGATTATTTGTCGGAGGACTCACGTGTCTTGCAGTGCAGGGTGGACTTTTGGCTGCAACCATCGCACAGCGTGAAGAGGAAAAGTTAAAGGCAAAAGCAAAAGGTGGAAATGCAGTCCCCATATTATCATTCTTAGGGGCAAAACTTATTGCCTATACAATATTAGGATTCTTGCTCGGTTGGTTTGGATCTCTTTTTCAATTGTCTATAACTTCCCAAATTGTTCTTCAGTTTGCAGTAGTAATTTTTATGGTCGGAGCTGCATTAAATATATTAGATGTTCATCCAATTTTTCGTTATTTTATTATTCAACCGCCACGATTTCTTACACGCTTGGTTCGCAAACAATCCAAAAGTAGTGATATATTTGCACCAGGACTTTTAGGAGCATTTACTGTTTTTATCCCCTGTGGCACAACACAAGCCATGATGGCGCTTGCAATTGCCTCAACAAGCCCTATAAATGGTGCATTAATTATGTTTGCTTTTGTATTAGGAACATCGCCTATCTTTTTTCTGCTCGGATACTTTGCAACAAAGCTTGGAGATACACTGCACCAGCAGTTTATGAGGTTTGCAGCATTTGCAATTATTATTTTAGCGATTTTTAATCTTAACAATACCATTGCGCTTACTGGTAGCAGTTTTACCCTTGAAAATATGTGGAAAGGCTTTTGGTGTACGGTAAATTTCTGTGATAATGTACCAGGTGTTGCGAGTGGTCAGACGACAGTGCCCGCAACAAATAACGCCACAATTAGTATTGAATCAACTGGGTACAATCCCAACAACATTACAGTAAAAGCAGGTTCCCAATTTACGCTTAATCTTACCAATAATGGGGGCGGTGGATGTACACAAGCCTTTACAATACCAAGTCTTGGTATTCGTAAAATTGTACCTCTTGGCATTTCGGATACTATTTCCTTTACTGCACCAAGTCAACCTGGACAACTGCCCTTTATGTGTAGTATGGGCATGTTTCGGGGGGTAATAAACGTAATTTGAAATTTTCAATTTGAAATTTGAAATGAAATCTAAATTTTAAAATGTTTCAAAATTAATTCAATGAAAATTCAATGAAAATTAACCCATTCGACAAGCTCAGGGTTAATGCTGAGCGAAGTCGAAGTATAAAAAATTTAAAATTGAAAATTATTGGTATGCACTGCACAAGTTGTGCAATGAGCATAGATGGCGATTTAGAGGATTATGTTAAAGGCGTAAAGAGTGCCAAAACAAATTATGCTAAACAAGAATGCGAGGTTGAATTTGAGGAAAAACAAGTAGAAATAACTCAAATTATAAATCAAATTAAAGAAACGGGGTATAAAGCTGAAGTAAAAAGTGAATAAACAAATTAATTCTGCTATAGCATTAGCAACACGATAACAAATAATTTACAGATCAACAGCAACAAATGCTATACTAACTTCATGCGGAAAAAAACAGGTAAGGATCAAGTCGCAACAAAAACGATACTACACCTTTTCCGAGGCGACACCCTTCAGGTGTTTTAGCTAGACACCTTATCTTGTTAGTGGATTGTGACCCTGGAGGGAGTCGAACCCCCAACCTTGTCGTTAGAACCGACCTGCTCTATCCATTAAGCTACAGGGCCAAGCATTTCTATTTTACCAGATTTTTTATACGAATTACAGTCCTAGCGAATTTGCCCAAAGTTAAAAAGGCGGTAAAAAATTTGACAAATAGCATTATAGTACGGTATTGTACAAGCATAATGAGTGAATTTGATAGAGGAACAGCACAGTTTCGTAAAGATACAGAGCGGCTTGTTATAAGAGACAGGTTTACTGACGAAGAAAAAAAGATTTTACTAGAAGACAGCGCTGAAATTTATCTTCCTACAGGATTAACTATTCTAGCGCAAATAGATGCCCAAAGAGTTAAGGGAAAACCTTCATTTTGGCGTCTAATTGATGGCGGCAATAAACTGGTGAACGCACATTCCAGAAAAATTGAAGTAGCTATTTATCCTGATCCGAATAAATTTTTCGTGCCAGATAGCTTTAGTAAAAATTTAAAAACGCAAGAAGAAAAGATCGCAAAAGACGCACAAACCTTAAGAGATAGATTGAAGTTACAAGGAGTAACAGAAATTATTCCTGACAGAGCATCAACCCTTACAGAAGTAGTTTTCCAACACCTAGATAAAACAGGGGTATGGTTGCTTGGTGGGGATTACGCTGCTGTTCATGGTTTGGATTTTGTCAATGCGAGAACGAAAAATTCAACTAGATTTATAACCGACGTTGCCCATGTTGGCATAGCTCATCCCGATGGTGGTCTTTACGTCAGTGACATGAGAGTTAACCGTGGCTTTTACACTGTTGGGGTCGCCCGCATGGTAGTGCCAATTAAAACTAAGTAATTGGTCTTTTGGTAATTTTGCTTTTTGCTTCTTGGATTCCTTAGTCAGATATGGACTTGGTCGTTCCTAATAAAATAGATATTTTGTGGTATATTTAATCCGTGTTAAATTTCAAAATTATTGCAAAAGATAATCCTTCGAAGAGCTCAGGATCAAGGGCGCGGGTGGGGAGGATTACGACACCTCATGGTTTTGTCGAAACTCCTGCTTTTGTTCCTGTTGGGACACAAGCAACAGTTAAAAGTCTAACGCCACAAGATTTAAAAGAAATAGGAGTACAGATTTTGTTTGGTAACACCTATCATTTGAACTTGCGGCCAGGAGAAGACGTCATAAAAGATTTTGAAGGGTTGGGGAAGTTTATGGGATGGAGTGGCCCGACGATGACAGATAGTGGAGGGTTTCAAGTGAATACGCAAAGCAAGCAATGGGGAGAACACATAAGTGGGCAATTCGCAGCTTGGCTGCTCACAAATCCGAAATCCGCCGCAGTCAAACGCGGCTGGAACGTTTGACGTTCCGAAATTCTAAATCCGAAACAATATCAAATGTTCAAAATCCAAATGACAAAAACGTTTCGAAGCGACTCCTCTCTACACCTCGAAGGTGGCCGAATGGACTCCTTCGAGGTGGACGTAAGCAAGCGCTTTATGGAATAGTACAGGGTGGAGTTTATAAGGACTTGCGAGAAGAATCAGCTCGATTTATTTCGTCACTTCCTTTCGATGGCATTGCCATTGGTGGAGTTGCGGTTGGGGAGAGCAAACAAGAAATGATGGATGTTTTGGACTGGACAGTGCCACTTTTACCAGAAGAAAAGCTGCGGCATCTTTTGGGAGTTGGCGAGGTTGATGATATTTTGAGATTATAGAAAGAGGAATCGATATGTTTGATTGCGTTATCCCAACAAGACTTGGAAGGACTGGATTTATTCTTGTTGTATAATATTTCACCTGGTATTTCACCTGGGAGGTGGTTTATATAGGCCACCTAGGAATATCTGTATCTGGGGGGGGGCGAAACTACTCGAAAATAAGATGCTTAATTTCTCTTAATCTCCTCTGGTAATCAGCCTGATCAAAAACAAATCTTTTGTACTGGTCAGTATTACGAAAGTATCCTAATATCATATCTCTTTCGACGAATGTAGTAGCATCCCTACTAATATAATCAGGAAGAGATGACCAAGGATATTTTTCAAGCTCTGCAAGTGATTTTACCACAAAGCCCGTATACGGATTCAAATGTATATATCGGCAGACGTGGAGAAGTTGTTCGTCTGTCTCGATCCTTACTGCCTTAAACTGATTAAGAAACAATGAGCCATCCCTATCATGTCTTGTATTAAAATAACGAGTATAGCTGTTTTGAACATTACTCAAAAATTTTGCAATCCCTTTGTCTCTATCTTGTTTTAACAATAAATGGAAATGGTTTGGCATAAGACAATAACATAGAATTCGAATCAATTTGTCCTTTTTTTGTAACAATTGCAAAACTTCGCTTTTTCCTTCCTCTTCCAAACGCAGAAACTTAGATAGTCTTAAGGGAGGACGTGTAAATCTATAAAATTTAATCGCTTCGATTGCCCTTTGATATTCTCTTATTGTGGTAAATGTTGGACGTCTATCTATGCCTCTATTATAGATATGGTAAATCTCGTTGGTAACCAAAGGGAGAATTCTTCCGGGCATATTTTTATATTAAACGAATTTTACCTAGGTGTCAACGCAATCCACCTCCCAGGTGGACGTCTACAGGTGGACGTCTAGCGAAGCGGGCGGCGACCCTAGACCAAACCTGGTCAAATTCGCCCATTCTGGCCATCCTTCCCCCCGCAACGTGCTATACTGAATTCATGACCGATACTAAAATTGCCATATTCAGAAATAAAAAAATCCGTAAAACTATTCATAACAACGAGTGGTGGTTCGTGGTGGAAGACGTAGTTTTAGCATTGACGGATAGCGTTAACGTCAAGGACTATATCAATAAAATGCGGGCTAGAGATGCAGAATTATCTAAAGGGTATGGACAAATTGTCCACACCCTTGAAGTGCCAACAGCAGGGGGAAAACAAAAGATGAATTGCGCCAATACTAAAGGTATTTTTCGTATAATTCAGTCAATTTCCTCGTCTAAAGCCGAACCATTTAAGCGTTGGTTAGCCAGAGTGGGTTATGAAAGAATACAAGAAATAGAAAATCCAGAACTGGCAACCCTCTTGTTGTCATTCCCGCGAAGGCGGGAATCCAGAATAGTAATGTATGCTTAGAGCTTATTACGTATACATTCTTGCAAGTAAAAGAAATGGTACTTTGTATATTGGAGTTACTAATGATTTAGAAAGGCGAATTTATGAACACAAAAATCATTTAGTTAAAGGTTTTACTGAAAAACGGCTTGGCCGCTCAATTGTTTCAAAAACAAATTACTTGCCTAAGAAAAAAGGAGCCAAACAACTTTCATAATGTCTGGAATTATTGCAAACAATGATTGGAGAATATCACTACTTGCAGGAACAGATTTTCTGGAAAATCTTTACAGATTGAGATCTTCACAATTTTTCAAGGTGTAATATTTTCCCTATCCATTATAAATTTCTTCTACGCGAAGAGGAATCCCCTTCTATCTATAATCTCCGTTTTACCTGTGGTGAGCGAAGTCGAATCATGGTAAAATTAGAACTATATAAATCAAAATGCAAAAAGAAGCAAAAATACGGATAAAAATTAAAAAGATAGAGGTTAAAGGTTTGGCGATTATTACTTTTGAAAAAAATACCTTTGATTTTATATCGCTTACGGATATTGCCAAATATAGAGATAATGAAAGAACAAATTATATTGTTCAAAACTGGATGCGAACAAGAAGTATGATCGAGTACATGGGGTTATGGGAAAAATTACATAATATAAATTTTAACAGCATCGAATTCGATGCGTTTAGAAACGAATCCGGATCCAATAGTTTTTCATTAACGCCTCAGAGATGGATAGAGAAAACAAATGCTGTAGGTCTTGTTTCCAGGGCAGGTCGCTATGGTGAGGGAACTTATGCCCACAAAGATATCGCGTTTGAATTTGCGTCATGGATTAACGCCGAATTTTGGCTATATCTCATAAAAGAGTTTCAAAGACTCAAAGCTGAAGAAAGTGAAAGATTGCGTATTGGTTGGGATGTTAAGCGCACGCTGGCAAAAGTCAATTACAAAATTCACACTGACGCAATCAAGGCACACCTGATTCATCCTCACCTTTCCAAACAATCAGCAAATATAATGTATGCCAATGAAGCAGATGTGCTCAATGAAATTGCAATTTCCCAAATGAGATCGCTTCTAGACAATCCATCTCTTAAGAGATTAACTGATAAGAATAGAAAATAATATGGAAGCAATGATAGATAAAGAAATTCTTGAAAATGTGGTTTAATATGGGAAGAAAAATATGTATACGCCGAATAAATCAATAACAGAAAAATTATTTCCTACGAACTATAAGTTGATAGACGGTACAGATGAAATTTTTGAGCTAAACTTTGCTCTTTGGGAATATGAGAATCTAGAGAAACATGATTTGATTAGGCGTAGCGCTTACTTTAAATCGGTAGAAGGAATTCCAACAATTCATTATCAAACTTGCAATCTTCAAAATTTAGAAGAAATACACCAGAACAGCTCACTACGTACAAGAGCGTTTTTTCTGAACGGTAAGTATTCTACGGGATATGCTACCCACAGTCTATTCCCCTACAGAGGTAAATTCCATCCGCAGATGATTAGGGGATTATTAAATATAATAGGACTTCGACCTGGCAATGTGGTACTTGATCCTATGTCTGGTAGTGCAACACTATCAGTAGAGGCTAATTTATTAGGTATTGATTCAATTGCAGTTGATATAAGTCCATTTTGTTGTTTGATGGGACGGGTGAAAACTTTTGCATTGAATCTTGATTGGACAAAACTTGACAAGATAATCAAGGAGCAAGACAAGATTTTTGAAAAATTAAATAAGCAAAGAGTACCCGAATACTTTATAAAAAATGGTGAAGACAAGAACAGACCTTATTATGAGGTCGCTTTATTGGCCTATCTTGATTCCATGGGCTTTGCTCGCAGAAGTACAAAGCCGTTAAGCTCTCTTTTTCCGATTGTACTGAAAAGATACTTTGAAACTATTAATAATTTTCAGGATGCAAAAGAAAAACTTGGTTTAAGGTTAGGAAAAAGTAAACTTATTGAAGGAAGTGCATTAGAATTGCCTTTGGAGAGTAACAGTGTTGATGGGGTGATAACCTCGCCACCTTACTCTTTTGCAATCGATTATGTTAACAACGACAGACCACAGCTCGAATACCTCGGATATGAACCAACCAAACTAAAAGAAAATATGATAGGATTAAATGGTAGAGACATTAGTGAAAAATTAGAGCTTTATTTTAAAATGCTCGATAAAGTATTTAATGAGCTAGCAAGAGTTACCAAAAAGGGAACTAAAACCATTTTTGTTATTGGTACTAACGATATACAAACAAAAGGGATAAGACTAGAAACAAAGATTAAGAAGTTAGCTGAGGGACAGCAGTTTAAATTCCTTTGGGAGATTTTAAAACCAATTAGAGGGTTACAAAATACAATGAAAGAAGAATATGTATTGATTTTTGAGAATGTAAAATAATGAAGAAGGCTTCAAAACCTACAACTGAATTAAAGTTTAAGCGAGTGATCGATAAAAACACCTTTTATTTATATGACAGAGATTTTGAAGAAAAATACGAAGGTTATATTACCTCGATTAAGGAAACTTTATTGGTTTTACGCAATAAAGTTTCCACTAATGGCCTTAAAAGAGACTTTCTCGTAGAGCTTATTAGAGATAAAGAAAACGGACTCAGAGCATTATTGGCCCTAACTGGTATCTCTAATGAGTACTTAAAGCGTTTGATAACCTTGGTGAGGATTATTGACGATCGAGAGTTAAATAAGTTAGCTTTGAAAGATAAATGGCCAACAGAGGTGGAGAAGATTAGCGAACGAGGGGTTAGCGAGTGGAACGATGCTAAAATATCAGGACTGATAAAAGCCAACGAAAATTTCGCAAAGGGCGTTGTAAATATATTCTTCGAGGGCTCTACAGTGCCTTCCTTAACAGAAGCATTACCTCTATTTGAACTGAGAAAATTGAGCGTTGAAAAACTGGAGTTTAAAATAGAGTCTCTGGTTGACACTTTAATTCGTTATAAAGAGAAAGGTTCATACTCTGGGAAAAGTGAAAGAAATCCAGCTGAGCTTGTAGGGAAAAGCTTAGAAGAGCTAGAAATACCATTTGTTTCTGGTGACTTAAAAAGACTTGTTGGTGTACTTGATGAGGAAAAACGCACAATGGATTTTATTATTCCTGATCAAGAAGAACCTATCATTATTATCGAATCTTCCTACGTTGTAACTACTTCTTCGGGACAGGGCGATAAGGCAAAAACTGAAATTAACGTTGCTCGATTGATTAAGAAATATTATCCCAAAGCATTATTTGTTGGTTTTGTAGATGGTATTGGCTGGTATGTAAGAAAAAATGATCTCAAAAGAATGGTTGGTGCGTATGATGAAGTCTTCACTTTCCATAAAGAAGAACTCAACCGTTTCAAAGAACTAATTTCAATAGTATTTAAAAATAGCTATGGTCAAAGATATTAAGAAGTTTCAAAATAAAATAATTTTAGGTGATTGTTTAAAGATTATGGAGAATATTCCTGATGATTCTATGGATACGACTTTTGCTGATCCTCCCTTCAATCTAAAGAAAAGATATAATCACTATGAGGATACAAAAGAAAAAGCAGAATATCTTAAATGGTGCAATAAATGGATGAGTGAAATGGTAAGGATAACTAGGCCGAGCGGTTCAGTCTTCGTACATAATATACCTCGCTGGTTAACTCATTTTACTGAACACTTAAATAAGATTGCTTATTTCAGACATTGGATTTCTTGGGATTCTGGTGGTGCGCCAATGGGAAAAACACTGCTCCCAAACCACTATGGAATTTTGTATTATACGAAATCAAAATCGTACAAAGATTTTAAATTTTACGATATTAGATACCCTCATCCCCGTTGCCGAATCTGCAAAGAATTTTTGAAAGATTATGGGGGCAAAAAGGATCAAGCGCATGGTTTTGGTCCGCTTCTTTCTGACGTCTGGTCTGATATCCATCGAATACGTCACAAAAAGCGAAGGGACGAGCATCCTTGCCAATTACCGGTACCACTATTAGAAAGACTAATTTTGATGAGTACAGATGAGGATGATGTTGTTTTTGATCCCTTCGTTGGAACCGGCACAACTGCTGTTGCAGCTAAACGTTTAGGTAGAAAATATATTGGAATAGATATTGATCCACAATACGTTAAAATTTCTGAGAAAAATCTAAAACAAACTGAAGAGACAAAGATAAATGGCTATTATCTTTCTGTTTACCTTGGCGGAATTAGAACAATGAGAGATAAGGATTTCAAAGAGATTTGGAAGAATAAAAACAAGGAT
>Ga0213870_1000062_pt1 | contig 54177 bp, 51 predicted proteins | sample WICALVC2017_Meta_FD_160119 | JGI IMG/M metagenome (GOLD analysis project Ga0213870, IMG submission 160119) | Freshwater microbial communities from subterranean cave lake in Wind Cave National Park, South Dakota, United States - WICALVC2017 | ecosystem: Environmental > Aquatic > Deep subsurface >...
GAAAAATGCTTAAAAAATTTTAAAATTATCTAATGATTTCAATACTAATTATGTAGATTTTGTAAAAAATTACTAGGATTTCAACAAACTGCTTTCAATTAAATTTTAGACCTTTTTCGACAGTCCCATAAGTTAAAGCACGCCGCCACGATTAATGACCGTTTGATCTTGGAATTGATTAAAACCCTAAATGGACGCTACTTTGAGTACGAGTCAATCAATTCTGCAGGCTGGGAGATTTATGTAAATGATCCGCTTTACTGGGATGGAAAACCGTATCGCTTAATTTGGTGTTTACATCCCAATGAAAGATATCTTGGCGTTATAAACACTTTTCGGAGGTAACGATGGCAATTTTTCCCAACGAATATGAGTTAAAGAAAATTCGTAAAAAAATGGCAAAAGTAAGGGGTACACAAGGGTTGTTGCCTCACGCTAGTCCAATTGATCGTGCCAAGTATGAGGTTTGTGAACAGCTTTTGATATATATGAAAAAGAAAAGAATGAATCAGCGGGAGCTTGCAGAGGCGTTGCAAACAAGTGAAACTAGAATCAGTGAAATTGTCCACTTCCGTATTCAGAAATTCACGTTAGATCGACTAGTTACTTTTCTTCAAATGGTACAGCCTATGATGACATTACGAGTAGCCTGACACTACTACGTTAAACGCGCTCTAACTGTTTCACGAGTAACAGGTTTTATTTCACCAACATTTGTAAAAATAGCTGCAATCAACGAAGCAGGAGTTACATCAAAAGCAGGATTATAAATCACTGTGGAAGGTGGACAGGTTTTTTCTTTATATCTTATCCCTTCACCATCCTGGTTACACTCCAGTCCACACATCGAGACTTCTTCGCTGGCACGTTCTTCAATCGGGATACGCGCACCATCTTGCAACGACAAATCAAAAGTAGAATGGGGAGCTGCTACATAAAAAGGAATTTTATGGAAGTGTGCATTCACAGCTACGGAATAAGTTCCAATTTTATTAGCTGTATCGCCATTTGCTGCAATTCGATCCGCTCCAGTAATGCAAGCTTGGATTTTGCCTTTTACCATTAGTGAAGCTGCCATGTTGTCACAAATCAATGTGTGAGGCACTCCCATTTTAGAAAGTTCCCAAGCTGTAAGGCGCGCTCCTTGCAAGCGCGGACGGGTTTCATCTACATAGACATGAATTTTTTTACCTTGCTCATGCGCAACAAAAATCACCCCTAAAGCTGTGCCCATCCCTCCTGTTGCTAAAGCTCCCGCATTACAATGCGTGAGTATGCTCATACCATTTTCTAAATACCGTGCACCAAAGTGTCCCATTTTTTCATTTCCATCAATATCTTCAGCGTGAAGCCTTAAAGCCAACTCCAGCATTGCTTTTGGATTGGGATCAATTGCAGCTTGGTCCATGCACTGTTTTAATCCCCAAAAAAGATTTACTGCTGTTGGACGAGAAGCAGCAAGAAGATCACTATATTTTTGTAAAACTTCAATTTTTCCTTTTGCTTTTTGTGCTGCTAGCACCATACCGTAAGCTGCTGCAATTCCTATGGCAGGCGCCCCACGAACGGTCATGTTTTGAATTGCACTTGCTACATTCTCCACAACTTTACATTCAAACCAGGTTTCTTGATTTGGTAAGATCCTTTGATCCAACAATAAGAGAGCGCCTTCTTCAGAAGAACCCTTCCAAGTTAAAGGTTTAAGATCGCGAGCTTTCATACATGTCCAATAAGGCTTTGTACTCTGGGCCAGGAAGTTTTTTAGGTTTTCCCAGTGAGTATGCTAACCACAATACGAAAGCTGCATGCTCAATTCTTTCTGTTCTGTAGTATGCTTCAGCAACGGTTTTCCCAACCGTAAGTGTGCCATGTCTTTCTAAAATTAAAGCATCATTTTTTTCTATAAACCCGTAAAGGCTATCTCCTAGAGCTTGCGAAATGGGTCTTCCATATGGAGCAATGCAAAATTTTCCAATGCTTAATGTGACCTCTGGCAGAATTCCATTGAGATCAATATTTTGTAACAGTGAAAGAGCAATACAATATGGGGGGTGTGCGTGCACAACGGCTTGAACATCTGGTCTTGTTTTATAAACCGTTAAATGCATGGGAAGCTCTCCACTAGGATTTCTTGTGCCTGATAAAAGTGTGCCTTGTTCATTTACAACAACCATATCTTCTGGATTTAAAAATCCTTTATGTATTCCTGTTGGAGTAATAAGGATGCGTCCGTCACCTAGTTTAACTGAGATGTTTCCATCATTTGCAGAAAGATATCCCTTATGATGAAGAAACTGACAAAACCGTACTATCTCATATCGAAGCTCTGTTTCATTCATAGTATTATGTCGGATTGACACCTCTGTTCTTAAAGCAATAATATGAACATACCCGGAGGACATGCAGGACGCAAGTCTGACATAATATTATGAAAGCTGCCATTATTGAAAGACACGGACCACCAGAATCTATTCTCATTACCGAAAAACCAATGCCATTACTCAAAGACACTCAAGTGCTTGTGCGGGTGAAAGCTTGTGGAATCAACCATCTTGACATCTGGGTTAGGCGAGGGGTGGCGGGTCACAAATTTCCTCTTCCCATGGTTCCGGGTAGCGACATTACAGGAATTATTGAAAAAACAGGAGTTTCCACAACACGTTTTAATCCAGGGGATCGTGTGATTATTAATCCAGGTATAAGTTGTGGGAGTTGTATGGCGTGTTTGAATTGCGAAGAGCATCTGTGCTCTAAGGGTGGGCTTTTAGGAGAAACGACCGATGGTGGATGCCAAGAATTTATTGCTGTAGAAGAAAAACAAGTCTATCTTTTGCCACCTAATCTTACTTTTGAGCAAGGAGCTTGTATCCCAATCAATTATGTAACAGCTTGGCAGATGCTCATGAAAAAAGCTAAAATAAAATCTCAAGAGAGTATTTTAATTCATGCAGCTGGTAGCGGAGTCAGTATTGCATGTATTCAAATTGCAAAGATGGTCGGGCTACAAGTTTATGTTACTTCAAGTTCTGAAGAAAAACTCCAGCGAGCAAAGGTACTGGGAGCACAACGCTTTATTTGTACAGCAAAAGAATCTTTTGTGGAGGCAATTCGAAATTTAACTTCTAAGCAGGGCGTTGATGTTGTTATAGATCATGTTGGGGGATCCACACTCATGGATAGTATCCGCTGTTTAAAGCGAGGAGGGCGTCTTGTAAGCTGTGGCGCTACTGCCGGAGGAGACATCACGTTAAACTGGCGCATGGTTTTTTTTAAGAACATTGCATTGTTGGGCAGTACCTATGGTACATCTCAAGATTTTATAGAAGTCTTAAAAAAAATTGAGGAAAAAATCTTTTTTCCAACCTTAGATCAAACCATGAAACTAGAGGACCTTTCTAAGGCGCACACCTTAATTGAAAATAGAAAACTTTTTGGAAAAGTAGCTATAGCATTTTAAGTCTAGCATTAGTAATACTTCTAAAGTTAAATTAAAACAAATAATTATTAATTATCTGTATTCTCTCTTATAAAACAGCCATATTAATTATTAACCCAAAGGAGAATGAAAATGAAAATATTATTTAGTACATTTAGTTTAGGGATACTTATTTACGGTAATGCATATTCTTTTATGCAGGCACCAGAACAAGAGCTTGCTCGCGCTGAGATGAAAGCTGTAGCTTCAACTGGTGAAGAGTTTGCCGAAGTTCGTTATGCAACAGTAGCACTTATGAAAAACTGGGCAAGAGGACAAGAAAACACCTATATTAGAGTATACCTGCCTAACCAGTCTTTACGTTTTGATATTGAAGAAACACTTGATGCTGGCTGTGGATCTGTAGAATACAGTGCCATCGCTCGCAGACAGATTGCTCCACACCATAGAGAAGCCTCTAAGTATGAACTAACCTTAGTTGACCATCGTTTTAGAAAATGTCATGACCGTTTAGCTAATTATTGGGAAGTTAAAATTAACAATATTACAGCATCAGGAAGATTAATTAGTGCACTAAAATTAACTGGCACTGTAGCCCTTGACCCAACGCCTGATCAAGAATACATCGTATATTCTTGCCGTGGCATTGATGTCACACACAGTGACTTAGTTGTTGATGTTGTTATGGGTGGTATTACAGGGCTTACCTTTGCAAAAATAAAGCAAGAAAGAACCTGGGAAGAAAAACCTGTTTTATTGGCCTCTATTCCTGTAAAACTAAAAACACGGCTAACGTTTGACACCTATCTTGGAAAAAGTTTTTCTTTAAAAATTTCAAAGGAAGGCAGACTTCCTACCTTGCCTTATCCTGCATGGTTAAGGACAAGACTTGATGGAGTTTATTATGAGCGTGAACTTGTATGTGAAGGATATGTTCGCGCATTATAATTTTTTTTGAAATATGGCGATAAACTAGAGCTCTTTCATATGAAAGAGCTCTTTTTTTATATACAAGACCGGATTTTTTCTAGGGTTTCTAAAAGTTCTGGAAGTTCTTTTAATGGGAATGCATTTGCGGCATCGCTTTTAGATTCATCGGGTTTTGGATGGGTTTCAAGAAAAAGACCATCGACACCTACTGCTACTGCTGCTCTTGTTAAAGGAGCAATAAATTCACGTCTTCCACCCGTTACTTTTCCTCCCAATGCTGCTCCAGGAAGCTGCACAGAGTGAGTTGCATCAAAGACGGCTTGCACTCCCAGACCTTTTAAAATTGGAAAGCTAGCCATATCTACAACTAGATTATTGTAACCAAATGAGCTGCCCCGCTCTGTAAACCAAAGCCATTGTGGTTTTTTAGCATCACACGCAGCTTCAACTTTTTCTAATACATTAGCCATATCCCATGGAGCTAAAAACTGTCCTTTTTTAATATTTAAGCAACGCCCATGTTTTTGAGCAGCCCTTGCTGCTTCTTGAATAAGATCGGTCTGCCTACAAAGAAAAGCAGGGACTTGTAAAGCATCTGCAACTTGAGCTACAGGTTCGCAATGGTGCACTTCATGGACATCGGTTAAAATTTTAATTTGAAATTTTTGTTTTACATCAGATAAAATTTTTAATCCTTTTTCAAGACCAGGACCTCGAAAGGAGTCATGAGCAGAACGGTTGGCCTTGTCGAAAGAAGATTTAAAATAAAAATCCCAGTTTGGAAATTTTTTTAAAATCTCTTTAAGGGTTCCGCCTACTTCTTCAACAAGCGTTTGAGATTCGATCACACAGGGTCCTGCAATAAAAATAAATTTTTTAGCCATTTAAGTCCGAATTATTAAGAGATGCTTTAATAAAAGCAGCAAATAGTGGATGTGGAGATAAGGGCTTACTTTTAAACTCAGGATGAAACTGACACGCCACAAACCAAGGATGGTCCGGCAGCTCTATCATTTCAACCAATGCCGGAGAATTTGCAGGATGCAAATCCGAAGTAATGTTACAATGATGGGTACCACTAATGACTAAGCCATGTTTTTCTAACTGTGGCCTAAAATCGTTATTAACTTCATAGCGGTGCCGATGTCTTTCAAAAACCATCTCTTTTTTATAAGCTTCAAAAGCTTTTGAAGATTTTAAAATTTTACATTCGTACGCTCCAAGCCGCATGGTCCCACCTTTTTTACTGATCGACTTTTGATCTTCCATTACAGTAATAACAGCACAAGACTCATTTGCATTAAACTCATGGCTTGTAGCATTTTTTAATCCAGCCACATTTTTTGCAAATTCAATAATAGCAAGCTGCAAGCCTAGACAGATTCCAAGGAAAGGTTTTTTATGTGTTCTTGCATACTCAATTGCTAAAATTTTTCCTTCAATACCGCGCTCACCAAATCCACCTGGAACTAAAATTCCATCTACTTCTACTAATAGGTTTTTCCCAACCCCTTTTTGTAGGTCTTCTGAATCAATGTAAACGAGCTCTGCTTTTACGTCGTTATCTACTCCTCCATGAGTAAGGGCTTCACTAAGACTTTTATAGGACTCTTTGAGATCTACATATTTTCCCACAATTCCAATTTTCACTGATCGAGAAGGATGTTTTAGTTTATAAACTAGTTTTTCCCAATTGCTAAAATCTGGTTTCGGAGTCCATACACCCAATCGATCCATGATCACTTCATCTAAACCTTCATTGTGGAAGTTGAGTGGTATTTCATAGATGCTCTCAACATCTTGTGCAGAAAAAACACACTCCTGAGTGACATTACAAAAAAGTGCTATTTTTGATTTTACGTCTTTTGTTAAAGGACGGTCACTCCTACAAAGCAAAATATCAGGCTGAATTCCAATCTCTCGAAGCTCTTTTACAGAATGTTGCGTGGGTTTGGTTTTTAATTCACTAGCTGCTTTTATGAAAGGCACCAAAGTAACATGGACATAAAGCACATTTTCTTTTCCAACATCTGCACTAAATTGCCGAATAGCCTCTAAAAAAGGAAGGCTTTCGATATCTCCAACAGTTCCACCAACTTCAATAATGGTAAGATCAGCATCTTGAGCAGCCTCTAAAATATTCGACTTGATTTGGTCTGTAATATGGGGGATGACTTGAACCGTTTGCCCAAGATATTCCCCTTTTCTTTCTTTTTGGATGACCGCATCGTATACCTTGCCTGTTGTAAAATTATTTTTTCTGTTCAGTGTTGCGTTTGTAAAGCGCTCATAGTGGCCAAGATCGAGATCACATTCTGCTCCGTCCTCCAACACGTATACTTCTCCATGTTGAAAAGGGTTCATCGTACCTGGATCCACATTAATATAAGGATCCATCTTGATCAGCGTTACATTGACCCCACTATTTTCTAGCAAAAAGCCGATACTAGATGACGCAATTCCCTTCCCAATAGAAGACAAGACACCACCTGTTACAAAGATATATTTTTTTTGTTTTTGTCCTTTAGCCATCATAATATTCTGTCGCATTTACATCGGATAAAGTCGCGCCCACATCACGTTCTCGCTCCAGACGTACATGCTCAGGCTGTAAATGCTCCTGTTAAGTTCTAACGCGAATTCTAAAATCTTAAAAGTAGAAAAATAAGTGAGGGGATATAAGTGTCTTGCACAAGTCTCAGTTACGCCGAACTGGAGTTACTAGCTATATGGAACTATTGCGAGATTTATGCACAAGTTTACAAGCAATGGGCAACATCACTAATAGAAAAGTAAGGTACAAAACAAAGTAATGCCTTGGGACATAGAAAATATGGACCCAAGCGTGGTGTCTCATCAGCAATGTCCACGAAGCTGCTGAAAGAAATGCTAAGACCACTCCGATGGCGCCCTTTATAAAAGTAGTCTTTGAAAAAAGCTTTCCTAAAAAACCTAAAATTAAAAAACCAAGGCTCATGCCTACAAGATTATAAGCTGTAAAACCTGTCGCACCATAAGTCTGGCGATTGTATTCTTTCAACAAAACAGCTACGCGTAAAACTTTTGCGTCCTGCACATCTTCAACCCCATAGCCCGTTACACGCCATTTTCCCCACTGCCAATAATCTAAGATCGCTCCATTTAAAGACCCAAAGTGAAACGAACAGAGCAAAAGTTGAAATAAAAAAGCACTACTGCTTCCTATAAAAAATCCAAGAAACACTCTTTTGGCTTGATAAATGGTGATTGCTGGAAAAAGAAAATAGAATGAAGCAATAGAAATAAAAGTAAGAGGCACCCAATCAAAACCAAAAAGCATCTGTAACACTCCAAACCCAACACCCAAACCCCAAGCATGTTTTGGATTGAAGTTTTTTTGGTTCACCATTCTAAGAAGTAACGCCATGAGCAAAAGATAAAATGCAAGAATGTAGCTATGGCTATGAATTCCAATAGACCAAATTGTAAGTGACCTTGGCAATAAAAGTGCCGTAGCCATAATACATGCTAAAATAGGTGTGTTAGCATATGCAGCTATTTCTAGCGCAATCAAAGCTATGCTCGAAACTGTTAACGTGTGAGGAATAAGTCGTGCAATCCAAACGGCATCTTTTCCAAAAATTTTTAAAACTAACCCTAAGACCCATGCTTGTCCTGGCAGAAAATGCGTATAAACAAACGGTTCCTTGCGTGGATTTTTTTGTGCATCAAATCCAAATGGAGGATAAACTGGCAAAAGATAGTTCTTAAAAAAACCTTCATCTACATAATTTCTGGCAGCAAATACAGTCATAATCTCAGAGGTGCCATCTAATTCTTCGTAAATTTGTTTTCCACGTCCAATGGATCGCGCTGCTCCAAAAATCCAAAATCCTAAAAGCAGACTGACAAACCATGTTTTTTGCCACGAGGTAAATTTGTTCCAACCCATTTTAAAAATCCTTTTTACTTTCTTAAAGGAACTGATAAAAACAAATGTAACTTAAATTAACAGAAAGGAAACTATGAAAGCTTTAATCACGGGTGCAAGCGAAGGAATTGGAAGAGCTTTTGCAAAAAAGCTAGCTAAAGAAGGTTATGAAATTACAGCAGTAGCTAGAAATGAGAAAAGATTAAAAGAGCTCATTGAGTCTTTAGGAAATGCACACCACACTTATCTTGTTGCAAATCTTTCTAGAAAAGATGGAATACAAAATATTGCTCAAAATATTTTTCAAACACATTATGATCTCCTCATTAACAATGCAGGATTTGGGCTTTATTCTAGTTTTCAAGACACCCCGCTAGACAAACTTCACGAAATGGTATCACTAAACTGCTTAGCCTTGATGGAGCTGTCTTATGCCTTCATTCAAAATGCACAACCTGGGGACATACTTTTAAATGTTTCTTCTGTACTTTCGTTTATTCCATTTCCATTTAATGGCGTTTATGCTGCTTCAAAAGCTTTTGTAACTTCGTTTTCGGAGTCACTGGCATATGAACAAAAAGAAAAAGGCATAGCTGTTATTGCATTATGTCCAGGGGTTACGGAAACTCAATTTCATGTTAGAGCAACAAATGGTGGAGAAAAAACAATGCGTTCAAAAATTCGAATGCAAACTCCTGCGCAGGTTGTAGAAAGAGCTTTTAAGGCTATTCAAAGTAAATCTAGTGGTGTGGTCATTCCTGGCGTACAGAACAAAGTAATGACAGAATTAGTTCGCTTTATGCCGCGGTCTTCTTTACTAAGTATGGTAGGAAAAGTTGCAAAAAAAGTACTCCCAACAGCGCCACACAAACCCAATTTTAGCTAGGGTGTTTAGCGCAACCGCATCCCTACTATTTTTTTAGCTAGCCTTTTGGACTTGGTTTCTGCCTCCAGTTTTTGCTGCATAGACAGCCTTATCAGCTAATTTAAATAAGGCTAGAGCAGAATCTACATCTAGTGCGCTTTCCGCTACACCAATACTAGCCGTTATGGGAATCCGTTTTCCTTCATAAGTAAAATTATGTTTTTCTAAATTGGAGCGAATACTCTCTGCTATAGCTGTGGCATTTTCTAAAGATGTATTTGGCAATAACAACAAAAACTCCTCTCCACCAAAACGACCAAAAATAGAACTTTTTGGAAACACTTTAGAACGAAGGAGTGAGCAAGTTTCTTTTAATACATAATCACCTGCATCATGCCCATAGGTATCATTCACTTTTTTAAAATGATCCAGATCTAAAATAATAGTTGAAAAATCTTGGTGGAGGGCTTTTGCACGCTTAAACTCAGCCTCCAGAGCTTCCATAATGTATCCCTTGTTGTATGCTTTAGTTAAGGCATCTACATGGGCAGCACTTTCTAAAGATCCTAAATAAAAAATTTCGAGCTCTCCCTTAGGTAAAAATTTTAATATCGTGTTACCAACACGAATCATATCTTCTTTTCTCAGAAGGACGGTACCTTGAATTTGCTTATCATTAACAAAAGTTCCATTGGTTGAACCGTTGTCACGAAGCTTTATACCATTTTCATCTTTAATAATTTCAGCATGCTTTCGGGATACGTTTGTATCATTAACAGAAATTTCAGCAGAAGCATCTCTGCCTATAAACATGCTGGCACTTGAAATAATATAATGCTTCCCCTGTGGAGCTCCTCGAATAATAATGAGTCTTGCTTCTTGATCTTTTGCTTGTTCAATTTCTGCTTTTAAGGTGTCGGAATCTCCTTTTAATACAACTGTTCTATCAGACTCTTGTGCAGACTCTTGTGCAGACTCTTTTGCCATATTATCCTCTCAACTTTAGGCTACGACCTTGCTGTTTTTTTGCAAGCTTGGATGTTATCTAATGTAATTTTCTTGCCCTCTTCAACTGCTGGCTGATCAAATGGATTGACGTTTAACAAGTAACCAACAAGTGCGGTTAATAGTTCAAAAAAGAAAATAAATTGCCCCAACGAGTAGGCATTTAATTTAGACAAAGAAAGCGTAAAGTGAGGTTGGTTTAATTTCGCAAGTACGGAGCGTGTTGCATTGAGCTCTATATCCATAAGCTGGTTGATTGTCACCCCATCTAAAAGATCCATAAAATTTAAAGTCGGATTTTTCCAGTGGATTCCTAAAATTTTTTGAAATCCAAGAACTTCTATAAAGCCAATAACCTTATCTTTTGGACCATCACAAAAAAGCTGCAGAAGCGAGTGTTGATCTGTAGCACCGATGGCAGCAAGCGGTGTGAACCCTTTTCCATTTTTCCCTAAACTTTCAGCCCAAAGCTGTGAAAACCATAATGTAAACATTTTTAATTTTTGGGAATAAGGCATTAGCACAGTAATGTTGCGTTTATTTTGTAAATATTGTTGAAAAAGCTTCCAAGCCAAATCAAGGACTTCTGGAATTTCGTTACCAGAGATTTTATTTAAAAAATACTCACGATATGCTTGCGCTCCTTTTAAGAGCATCGCGCAATCTACACCAGCAATGAGAGCTGGGAATAAACCTACTGGACTTAAAATAGAGTATCTACCGCCTAAGTTGTAAGGAATACTGAATGCAGGAATTTCCCATACCTGAGAAAGTTTTTTTAAATTTCCTTTTTCAGAATCCGTACAAAAAACAAGGTGCTTCCTTGCCTCTTCTTTTCCAAGTTTTTTTTCTAACCATTCATACACTATCGCGAGCTGAGCTAAAGTTTCAAAAGTATTTCCAGATTTAGTAACAACATAAACTAGCACCCTATGTGGAGAAATACCTTCTAATTTTTCTGAAATCCAATCTGGATCTATATTATCAAAAAAAATAAATGGAGGAGCTTTAGGACTTCCTAAAGCATCTATAAGCGCTTGTGGACCTAAGCTAGAGCCTCCAATACCTAGATGCAAAAAAGTATCTACATGTGGAATTCGTCTTGATAATAAGTCCTGGGTTTTTTGAAAATCACTTTCCCAGTTTTGATGTTCTAGTAAATGGAAAAAACTAGACTTGTTTTCTTCCATGTCTTTTAAAAAAGCTTGCGCTGCCTCCCAACATTGTCTGTTCTGAGTACTAGGAAATTTTAAGGAATCTGCCTCGAGTTTTATTAAAGCCATGGGGAATCATCATTCTTTTCAAAACTTCGTCCAATGACCATGCGTTGAATTTGATTTGTGCCTTCAACAATTTGTAATACTTTAGCTTCTCGAAAATACCGTTCTACTGGATAATCTTTCATATACCCGTATCCACCAAGAATCTGTACGGCATCGGTTGTAATTTTCATGGCAGCATCTGTTGAAAAAAGCTTTGCTATAGAGGCCTCCTGAGTAAACGGCTTGTCTTGATCTTTCATAAAAGCAGCTTTATGCACTAAAAGCCGTGAGGACTCAAGTAACGTGTACATGTCTGCAAGCATGAACTGAATTGCTTGAAAATCTAAAATAGGCTTATTAAATTGCTTGCGGTTTTTTGCATAATTTAAGCTGTATTCAAATGCTGCTCTGGAAAGTCCAACTGCAGTAGCTCCAATAGTAATACGTCCTGAGTCTAGAGCAGACATAGCAATTTTAAATCCATCGCCTTCCTTTCCAATGAGATTAGATTTTGGAATTTTAACATTTTCAAAAACTACCTCACAGGTAGGTGAAATATTAATCCCCATCTTGTGTTCGATTTTTCCGATACTAAGACCTGGAGTTGCCTTTTCAACAAGCAGAGCTGAAATTCCTCCTGCTGTTCTCGCAAAGACAATCAACGTGCTTGCAAGATTAGCTTGCGTGATAAAAAGCTTTGTTCCGTTGATGATGTAATGGTCATTATATTGTGTCGCTCCAACATCCTGTTTACGCTCCGGTTGAAGCGTAGCTGTAGTTTTAAGAGCAGCAGCATCCGATCCACTTTGGCTTTCTGTTAAGCAAAAAGATCCGATGTGCTTGCCTTGTGCTAGAGGGGGGATGTATTTTTTTTTCTGCTCTTCTGATCCAAATTTATTTAAAATAATTTGTGGTAACCCACTGACAGCTATACTGACTGCATAAGCAGGACTGATGGCTGCAATTTCTTCAATTGCTATGGCATATTCTAAATAACCAAGCCCCACTCCACCATATTCACTGGGTGTAGGAATTCCTGTTAGACCTAATTTTCCTAATTCTTCAATAATTTCAGTTCTAAATCGGCCTTCTTTCTCATCGTCTTCAACAATTGGAGCAAGGATTTGTTGTGCTGCTTTTGCGGTTAGGGATTTTAGTTCTATTTGTTCAGGACTCAGATCAAAATTCATTCTAATACAAAAGTGTAGGACAATCCTTTGTAATTACAATGGAAAAATAACTTGATAACTATTATCGGATAATATATACTCCATTGAATTTGCTATGAAAAATCTATATCTATTTGTTTTTATTTTAAGTTTTTTTTGGGCTCCTTTGGGAGTTCCTTGGAGCTTTAGCAATGAGCGTTTTCGCCCAGAAATTCCAGAGCAAATTGGCACAGAAGTTTTAGAAGATGAGTCTTATTTTGTTCCAAACTGTAAACTGGCCTTTGTTAACTATGATGCTTTACGAAGGGATTTTCCAGAATTACAAAAAATGAGCAATGAACAAGTTGATATTTGGGTTCTAGAAAATTTTGCATATGTTTCTAGCGATCAACTTAAGTTAAATGGTATCCGTCAAACAGAAATTATTGTAGATAGGACTAAAATAAAAAAATCCTACAGACGTAACGCAGATGGTAGGGCAGCAGTCCTCAGTGCAAACTTAGCAGAACGATCTTTAGGACTAATCGACCTCAAGGGTTTTGGGCACTTAGAAAGGACAAGCAAAGGCTCTCATGTTAGTCATCAAATTGCGCTTTATGAAAAAGTAATCAGCTCACAAGAAGGGCTGGATAATCTTCGAACTCAAGGCCATAACGATGGCTTGATGTCTTTTGGAGAAGCAATTGCAGAGTTAACAAGACAAACAGCAGCCCAAATGCTTTTTGATCTTTATAATCTCGAACATCACACCCATTACGAAACCGTAGAAACCTATTTCATTATTTCATACCCTTTTGAAATCCTAAAAAAAGGAGATGAAAAAATTCCTGCAGCAATTTATGGAAGGCAAGCACATTGGAGGGGAAATGATTTAGATATTCCAGCAAGTATTTATAGCGATGACTTTGGCCAGTTTCAGGGAACACGATTCAAGGCTTCTGTCGATTTTGGTGGAGTCATTGTAGAAGATAAAAGACTGCAAGCAAGCTTCTCTGTAAGGGATGGTGGGGTAAAGCAAAACCCACAAGACTCAAAGCCCTGGGCATGGGGCCACGAAGTAGCTCAAGCATTTAAAAATGGAGATCTGCAGGCTGTGTATCGCCATCTTAAAGAAATGGTTTCCCCAGTTTTAGAGGAATGGAATAGTAAGAAAGATGCTGTTCATTTACATGAAATTCAGAGTCTAAAGTTAAAAAGTGCATATGCGTTTTATCTTCTTTTAAAAAATAAAGACTGGGAAAACATCTTACTGTCTTTAAATGGTTTAAATCTAGACAAAACAGAGAGAGGCTATTTAATCAGGAGTTTTTTATTAGATTCTACTTTTGCTCTAGAGTTTCTAGAGGTTATAAGAAACAAAATGCAACTAGACGATCCCACAAAAAAACTTAGCCATTACTTAGATCTTATCCTAGAGGTTTTCAAAGCTAATCAAAATCCAGAAGTTGGAGCAAAAGCACGAAGTATGCTCTGGATTTTTTTTAAATCCTTTAGGTCCGAAGACAATCTCGATAACGCTGAAGCATTAATTACACGCATAATGCGCTTAAATTCTGCTGAAGCATTAATTACGCGCATAATACGCTTAAATTCTTTTGAACCATATGTTTTTTTAGAAAAGTTAATACAAGATACCCAAGATCCAAAAATTTTAAATATAATTAAACAAGTCTTAACAAGAGAGGGTTCTTCAGCTTACAAACCACTTTTAGAAAAAGTTAGAGGAAAAATAAATAAGGATTCATTATCAAGAAGAGTGCTTAGTACTTGCGAAAAGCTATTACACTAATAAAAATTTAATTGACAAAAAAAAATGTCCATATAAAATGGACATTAAATATGCGTGCAGCTAAAAAAATAAATATTACAGAATTTAAACAAAGATGCCTTGAGCTTTTACAACCAGAAAGGTTAAAAATCGCACCACTAGAAGTTACGCGACACGGCAGGGTGGTGGCCTTGGTGCACGCTACTCAATCAAAAAATAAAATCAAATTAAAAAATAGTGTTAAGTATTTAAGTGGCGATATCGCTGAAATCACATTTGAAAAAGAGTGGTCTTAAGACGTGAATTTGTTGTTAGATACCCATGCCTTGCTCAGTATTACCAATCAAGAATTAATTCCTCGCTCTTGGAATCAGATGCTTAAGAATAAAACGCGGGTTTTAGTAAGTGCAATCTCTGCATGGGAAATTTTTATGCTTGAGAAAAGTCGATATATTTCATTAACGTTACAAGCTAACCTTTGGTTTGAAGAAGCTATTGAGCAAATACACGCAGAAGTGATTGAGCTTGATCCTATTATTTCATGGGAAGCTGTTCATCTTTCTTGGGAGCATAAAGATCCAGCCGATCGCTGGATTGTGGCAACGGCCCGATTATTTAACGCAACGTTACTAACTCGGGATAAAAAAATTATTTCATCCGGTTTAGTTCAAACCTTTAACTAAAATATTTTAATTTTTCAAATCTACGCATAAGTAGTGTGGTTGCTTTTCATAAGCAATACTAAAAGTGCCTGGACTGACTTCAAGTGCTGCGGAAACTTTATTTTTAGAACTGTATTGCGTCTTTGGGTTTGCAGGGGATTGCTCCACACTCATTTCGTAAAGCTCAACTAATTTTCCTTGAGGATTAAAATAAGCAATTTGTAATGGGATCAACGTGTCTTTCATCCAAAAGCGCGTGCTTTCTGGCGGATTAAAAACAAAAAGCATGGCTTCATTGGGATCCAGCTGCTTTTTTCTATTGCTTAAACCTTTTCCTCGAGTTGCCTCTGAACGTGCCACTGTTGCAAAAAAATGAAACCTCACACTCTTACAAGTTTTAGAAACCCCAATTTTGAGAACAGCTTCATCCTTTAAAACAGGACCTTGCTGCTGTAAGAAATTAAACCACGGAACAAATCCAAATAAAACGAATTGGGCAGTTTTTAGATGTGCTCTTAGCTGCAACCCATGGAGTTTCCACAATTTAAACATTTATAGCATGCCCCATTCCGAACTGTAGTATGTCCACACTGATTGCAAAATGGAGCATCTCCTTGAACTTGAGCAAGATGTTGACTTAAAATATTAGCTCCTGTTGCTAATCCTGAGGACTGGCTTTCTCTTTTATCATTTTTAGCAGAAAAAAGAGATTCTTGATTTTCGTTTTCTATTCCGTTTTCTGTTTCGTTTTCTGATAGATGTGTGTGCTCGCCAGCTTCTTTGTGAGCTTTTGTGACCTGCTCCTCTAGAGTTTTCCTGTCCGCAGTAGCTATAAGCTCTTCTGGCTTTACATGCACAAAATCAGTGCGCTTTAAATACTCCATTCCTAAAACCCTAAAGATAAAATCAATTACCGAAGTAGCTGATTTTATATTCGGATGATCCACCATCCCTTGTGGCTCAAACCGGGTAAAAGTAAAAACATTCACAAGCTCTGAAAGAGGCACACCATGCTGTAGCCCAACGCTTACTGCAATTGCAAAACAATTAAGCAAACTCCTGAATGTGGCGCCTTCTTTATGCATGTCTATAAATATTTCGCCAAGGCTACCGTCCGCATATTCTCCCGTTCTTAAATATACCTTATGGCCTGCAACTTTTGCTTCCAGAGTAAATCCACCACGTTTTTTTGGAAGCCTTTTGCGAGCTGTAGATGCAGTTGGAGTTTGAGAGGCTTCCGGCGTAAGAGCTGGAGCCGACTGGGCAGCAGCCTTACTTGATTTTGCTTTTTCAGAACCCGAACCAGATAAAACTTGGCTGAGCTTGCTGCCATCGCGATAAATCGCAATTGCTTTTAAACCAAGCTCCCATGCTTTAGTATAAATACGCGCCACCTCTTCTTCCGTTGCCTCATGTGGAATATTTACAGTTTTAGAAATAGCTCCACTTAAAAACGGTTGGGCAGCAGCCATCATTTGAACATGTCCCATTGAATCAATGTATCTTGTGCCTTTGGCACCACACTTACTTGCACAATCAAAGACAGCTAAGTGCTCTGGTTTCAAATTTGGGGATCCCTCTACAGTCATCCGTCCACACACCACTTCACTTGCAATGGCAATTTGCTCACTTGTAAAACCAAGCCCTTGTAAAACATTAAAGCTTTTTGCGTCGTATTGTTCCGCTTTAAAACCTAATTTTTGGAGTAAAGCTTCACCTAATGTATTTTTTGAAAATGCTTGATTAAGATCAAATACGGACGGCAAAACGGCCTCGATCTTTTTAAGATCCTCATTTGTAAAACCTTTCTCAACTAAGTTTTTTTCATTAATATATGGAGAAGTTTTTAGTTGGAGCGTGCCCATAGCATATTCAATAATTTGAGCAGATTCATGCTCTCCATATCCCAAAGTTTTTAAAGCTGCAGGCAGACTTTGATTTACAATTTTAAAATAGCCACCACCTGCAAGTTTTTTAAATTTTACTAAGGCAAAATCGGGTTCAATACCAGTGGTATCACAGTCCATCAGAAGACCAATTGTACCAGTAGGAGCAAGCACTGTAGCTTGAGCATTGCGGTAGCCATAGCGCTCACCCAGCTTGAGTGCGTAATCCCAATTTTCTTTTGCTGATTCTAATAACTCTTTTGGAACGTTTGGCATATGATGTGCTTTAGCTGAAAGCTCATCGGCTGCTTGTCTATGTTTTCTCATGACCTTTAGCATGGACTCCTTGTTTTTCTTAAACCAAGGAAAAGGGGATTTCTCTTTAGCTATGAGCGCAGAAGTAGCATAGCTACTTCCTGTCATTATAGCAGTGAGCGCTCCACACCAAACACGAGCCTCATCACTGTCATAGGGCAACCCTTTAACCATGAGCAGTGTCCCTAGATTTGCATATCCCAATCCAAGAGGGCGATAGTCATGGCTGTTTTGAGCAATTCTCAGAGTCGGATAACTTGCGTAATCTACTAAAATTTCTTGTGCTACAGTAGAAACACGACAGGTGTGCTCGTAGCCCACAAGATCAAAGTTTCCATTTCCGTCTAAATATTTTAATAAGTTGATGCTTGCTAAATTACATGCTGTATCATCCAAAAACATGTACTCGCTGCAGGGATTAGATCCATTTATTTTATCTGTTCCAGCGCAAGTGTGCCACTCATTAATCGTAGTATCAAATTGCAGACCTGGGTCTGCACAAGCCCATGCAGCTTTTGTAATTTGGTTAAACAAGTCTTTAGCTTTATAAGTTTTATAAAGCTCTCCTGAGGTCCTAAAGCTCGTATGCCAATCCTTATTTTGCAAAACAGCTTGCATAAAGCTATCGGTCACACGAACAGAATTATTTGAATTTTGGCCACTTACTGTCTTATATGCCTCACCATTAAAATCCCTAGAGTATCCTGATGCAATCAGTGCAGCTACTTTCTTTTCTTCTCTTACTTTCCAATTAATGAACTCTTCAACTTCAGGATGGTCGATATCTAAAATCACCATTTTTGCTGCTCGACGTGTAGTCCCTCCTGATTTTGTAGCACCAGCACCACGATCGAACACTTCAAGAAAGCTCATGAGCCCGCTGGATAGGCCTCCACCAGAAAGCAACTCCATACTACCTCGAATTTTTGAAAAATTAGTGCCTGTACCAGATCCATATTTAAAAATACGCGCTTCATTTTTTACAAGATCAAAAATGGACATGAGATCATCATCCACAGATTGAATAAAACACGCTGAGCACTGTGGATGTTCATACGCATTTTTTACTTCTTCAATAGCATCTGTGCTTGGATTCCAGTAAAAATTTCCTCCACCACCTTGAATGCCGTACTCCTCATGGAGGCCGCAGTTAAACCAAACGGGAGAATTAAATGCAAGTTTTTGTTGGAGCAAAAGATAAGTCAGCTCTAACTCAAAAATTTCAGCGTCTTGTGAGGTTTTAAAATAACCACCAAATCTTTCTCCTGCAATGCGAATAGAATGTGCCACTCTATAAATTAACTGGCGAACACTGGTTTCGTGACCTGTTTTTAGACCTGCTCGCGCTACAGCGTTCGACAGAGTTTCTCGCGCTACAGCGCTCAATGGCACTCCAGCTTTTCTAAAATACTTACTAACAGCAATGTCTGTTGCAAGTTGACTCCAAAAATCAGGCGCTTCAACTGCATCCATCTGAAAAACAATAGACCCATCGGGATTGGAAATCACCGACTTACGCTTATCCCACAGGACCTCATCAAAAGGGGACCTGCCTGCTTGAGAAAAGTATCTCTCAATTGTAAGCCCCGCACTCAACGGCATGTGCGACGAAACCTTGACAGACCCACGTTTTTTAGTTTTATGTGTACTTTCTTTAGAATTGTTCGCACTATTACGCTCGATTTTAGCTGGTTTTTCGACTTCCTTATCGAATTGTGTTTGCATTTTCATGGCCTCCTATAAGAATACACTAGCGGATGAATATTGCCCAATCAAGAAAAAACACTATATGTAGCGTGTCAAAATATAAAAATACACAATATATAGTAGTTTCAGGTATTTAGTTTTTTGCCGATTAATCCTTATAGTGGAAACTCTGTTCTTAAGAGACGTTGGCATTTGCATCACTGTAGCGGCAGGTTTGGCTGTAGTGTCTTCATTTTTAGGACAACCCATCTTGATTGCTTACCTTGCTGCCGGAGTGATTTTAGGCCCTAGCGGGCTCCACCTCATTAATAATGACCACAACATTAAACTCATTTCACAAATTGGTTTAATCCTTTTGATGTTTATACTAGGGCAAGAAATTCATCTTTCTCGTTTAATCCGCTCTGGCAGGTCTGTGCTTGTGGCAGGCATTACACAGTTTTTACTTTGTTTTGGTGTGGGATGGCTTTTATTTTGGAGTTTAGGATTTAAGCAAGGACACGGACACTTTGATCGATTTTATCTGAGTTATGCTTTTGCTCTTTCAAGCACCATGGTTGTGATCAAAATCTTGTCAGATCGTTTTGACATAGACACTTTAGTTTCAAGAATCACTATTGGAATTTTAGTTATTCAAGATCTTTGGGCAATTGCATTTTTATCTTTTCAGCCAAATCTTTTACATCCCAATGCCTTAAACATACTTTGGTCTTTTACAAAGGGGTTGGTTTTAGTTGGTACGGCTTTTGGCACTGCTAGATTTGCAATGCCACCTCTTTTTAGACGAATCCACCACCAGCCAGAAATGGTGCTGATGGTAGCAATGGGGTGGTGTTTTGCAATCGTAGGCTTATCTCATAATTTAGGACTATCTAAAGAAATGGGAGCTCTTGTTGCAGGAGTCGCAGTAGCGACCTTTCCATTTCACATTGATGTTGCTGCTAAAATTTCAAGCTTAAAAGACTTCTTTGTAACTCTTTTTTTTGTTGGATTAGGCCTGCAAATTCCAATTCCTACAGCAGAAAATTTAAAAATTGCAGTCATTATTAGTGTGTTTATTATTTTGAGCCGCCTTTTTTCAGTTTTCCCAGTTTTATACAAGATTGGTTTTGGAGTGAGAGGCTCTTTTATCCCTGCAATTAATTTAAGCCAAATTTCGGAATTTGCTCCAGTCATGCTTGCATTGGGTGTGCAATACGGACATGTTAGCCAAGAATCGCTTTCTTTAATTTTGTTTGTCCTTGTCATCACCATTGCACTTTCCTCATATACAATTGTAAAAGCCCATGACCTGAGCCAAATCTTAGGGAACGTAGCTCGTTGGTTAAACTTTAAAGACTCTGGAGCGCTTGCTGGAGACGGTTCACGGACAGATGTCAGGCCAACCCCTAAAGTTATTTTTTTAGGATTTTTCAGAGATGCAAGCTCTTTGTTGTACGAATGGCTTGCATCCGAACCTGTTGAGTTTAGGGAAAAAATTTTAGTGCTAGATTACAATCCCATCACTCAGCAGAAATTAAAAAAACTGGGAATCCACAGCGCTTACGGGGATATTGGACATCCAGATGTTTTATTTAGAAATAAAGCATACGATTTTTCTGAAGTAGAGGTCATTCTTTGTACTATTCAAGACCACACTTTAAAAGGGACTAGTAACGTCCGCATGCTTCGATGGTTTAGAAATAAAATGCCACAAGTTAAAATTGTAATGACGGCTGAAACCTTTGATCAAGCAAAAGAACTGTATGAACATGGCGCAGACTATGTTTATCTTCCACGCATTATTGGAGCTCGCGGAATTTTATCCGCAATCTTAGCTTTGCGAACCGGTGATGGAGAACGCATCAAAGAAGCCCACTTAGAAGAACTGCGCGAGCGCACTGAAGTTTTAAACTGATTCGGAGTTTGGGTTATTTTTCCAATCCAAGCGCATGGAAAGATTCTTGCCATGGCAAAATCTGGATTTTGCCAATTCTTTGCGGTTGAGTTACGCAGCTAACACAAAAAAACTCTGCTTTAGGAAAATCTTTTTTAAAACTTTCAAGCCACTTTAGATGTCGCGCATCCACCCGGTCTGTGGATTTTATTTCTACTAAAGCAATGGACTTATCAGGTCTCTCAATAATTAAATCAATTTCAGCTCCATCTTTTGTGCAGAGATAACTAAATTGATAATCTAGTTCAAAGTAAGCATTCAATCGAATACACTCATTGATAAAAAAACTTTCAAAGTCTTTACCATACTCAGAGGTTCCTGGTTGGATTGGGATTTTAAGGCGGTTTTCTAAACTACGTTTGACTCCAAGATCAAAAAGATAAAATTTTGGGCTTTGTATCTGAACTTTTCTTACAGAACGTGCATAAGGATAAAGAAAAAACCCTAAATGAGTGTCTTGTAAAATTTCATAATAGCTCTCGACTGTTTTGTGATCGACTCCTGTGTCTTTTGCGATATTTGAGTAGTTGATAATTTCTCCATTTGTTTGGGCTGCAATTCTTAAAAATAAACGAAAAGGAGTTAAGTTTCTTACCAGCTGTTCTACTTGTATCTCTTCTTTTAAATATGTATGGGCATAGGACCTTAAGTATCTTTCTTTATATTCTTCATTTTCTGCTAACCGTATATAAGGCAAAGTTCCCCACTGTAGGGCAGAAGAGAGCTTAAAATCTTTTTTGCATTCTAAATATGTTAATGGAAATAAGGAAAATACAAACGCCCTACCTGCTAATAGATTAGCCCCCCCTCGTTTTAATTTTCTTGCGCTGGACCCTGATAAAGCAAAATAGATTTTTTTTTCTTCAATAATTTTATGAACCAAATCCAGTAGCTTAGGAATTTTTTGTACTTCGTCTATAACGATCCATTGCCCTTTTTTTAGAGTTTGCGCTTGTTCGAGAAGGAGGTTTTTATGTAGAGTATATTTTTCTTCTTCCTCAAGATTTAACAAATCAATATAAAGCGCTGAATTTAGAAAAGATGTACTCTTTAATAGTGTAGATTTGCCGGTACCTCTAGCGCCAAATAAAAAAAAACTATGTTCTTTTGGAAAATCAAGAACTCTCCGGACCATACTCCCAATTTTAACGCTAAATTGGGAGTATGGTCAATATTATTTTTAGCTGGATTCTAAAATCTTACCTGGGTTTAAAATTCCTGCAGGATCAAAGGCTTGTTTTAATCTTTTCATTAAAGAAAGTTCGGCTGGACTATATACAAGTGGCATGTACGCACGCTGGACATAGCCAATGCCATGCTCACCGCTTACCGTTCCTCCAAGTTTTGAAACAGATTTAAAAATTTCAATAATACACCGTGGGAGTTTGTTTTCCCAAACTTCATTACTTAAGTTTTCTTTTAATAGATTCACATGTAAATTCCCGTCGCCTGCATGTCCGTAGCAAACACTAGTCACGCCATATTTAAGGCAAATGGCTTTCACTTCCTTTAAAAGCACTGGCAGGGCATAACGAGGCACAACGGTATCTTCTTCTTTGTATACAGATCGAGTCTTTACAGCTTCACCAATAGAGCGGCGGATGCGCCAAAGTTTAGATTGCTTTTCAGGTGACTCAGCTAATGCAATATCTAAAGCACCATATTTTTCCAAGACACGAGATAGTGTTTCCAATTGCCTTTCAATCTCAGACTCACTAAATCCATCTACTTCAATGAGTAAGAAAGCTTCAGCAGAAGGAAACATATTAGTCTCACCGGAGGATTTGCTGGATGCAAATCCGACAGAACTTGAAGTTTGTTTACAGCCAGCGACCCAAGCTGATTTTTCCATAAACTCACAAGCGCTGGGAGTTAATCCTTCCTGGAAAAGGCTGCTTACAGCTGTAGCAGGGCTTTCTAGACTGTCAAATGGTGCAAGCACTAAAGCTTTGTGAGTAGGATAAGGGATGAGCTTTAAATAAAGTTTGGTCACTACAGCCAATGTGCCTTCACTCCCAACAAGGAGTTGTGTCAAATTATATCCCGTAGAATTTTTTAGAAGTTTTCCTCCATGGTGGATGACTTCACCTGTGGGTAGCACGGCCTCAACTCCGTAAACATAATCTTTTGTAACACCGTATTTTACTGCATGCGGACCACCTGCACAGTGTGCAAGATTTCCTCCTAACATACAGCTGCCTCTGCTTGCTGGATCAGGTGGATAAAAAAGTCCCTTTTCTTGAACTGCATTTTGAAAAACCTCTGTAATGACTCCAGGCTCACAAACAGCCATGAGGTTTTTTTCATCAATTTCAAGAATTTTATCCATTTTTTCTAAAGAAAGAACTAGCCCACCATAAATAGGCAACGCGGCTCCGCTAAGCCCTGTACCAGCTCCTCTTGGAGTAACTGGTATTTTTTCTTGTGTTGCAAATCTAAGGACTTGAGAAACTTCTTCTGCCGTACGAGCAAACACAACTGCTTCAGGACTAAATTTTAAGTCCTCAGTAAAATCATGAGAATATTTTTCTTTAGATTCCAAGTCATAAACTAATGATTCATTTGGTAAGAGCTTTTCTAGCGCGCTAATATGCTCTTTCGTTAAAGCATTAAATTTCATAATTTGGCAAAAGTCACACCTGTCTGAGACTGGTATTTTCCACGCTTGTCTTTGTAAGAAACTTCACACTCCTCGTTACTCTCAAAAAAGAGGACTTGAGCAATCCCCTCATTTGCATAAATTTTTGCAGGCAGCGGTGTCGTATTACTGATTTCTAATGTCACAATCCCCTCCCATTCTGGCTCAAAGGGCGTGACATTCACAATGATTCCACACCGAGCGTAAGTGCTTTTCCCAACACAAACTGTAAGCACATTGCGAGGAATACGAAAATATTCAATTGTCTTTGCCAATGCAAAAGAATTAGGAGGAATAATACAGATATCGCCTTTAAAACTCACAAATGAATTGGGATCAAAATTTTTCGGATCGACTACTGTAGAATTAATATTCGTGAAAATCTTAAATTCGTCTGCAACACGAATATCATAGCCATAAGATGAGACACCATAACTAATCACATTGCTTTTCTCGTTTTTACGCACCTGTCTTGGCTCAAAAGGCTCTATCATCTTATATTCTAGTGCCATTCTTGTAATCCATTTGTCAGATTTTATAGACATTTTTTCCCCCTCTTATGCTTTTAAATTTTTTAAAAATTTGACTCTTTTCTAAGACGTTTTAAACTTTAATACATACAAGTGCAAATAAAATGAGAGTTGCCTTCCTAAGGATGGGAAAGCAGCAGCTCAATAAATATGTAAATAATCCGAGATATTGCATTTAAGTTGGTAGCGAGACAAGCAAGATGCAAGCTAGTGAAGCGAGCACAGAAGTTTTTAAGCGAGGCATATCCAGGGCGATATGTTGAGCTTAAAAATATTCGAGTACGCTGCAATAGCGCCGCAGATTGGTTGTCGCAGTAGAACTTAAATGCAATATCTCGGATAAAGTATCAAGGAGGATACGATATGAGGAAAGGATTCCTGCGCACTGGGTATAGTGTGTTTATCGGTCTTGTTTTTATTTTTCTTGCTGTCACCCCACCATATTCTGTAGCTCTTTATCAAAACCACGCTAATATCTACAAGAAGTTGCAACAGTATAAAGAAGGTGAAGCAGTAGTAAAACTAAAAGAAGACAAACAGAACGTTGCAAACCAAGCTTTTGCCTTGCAGACGCAGCTAGGCAAACAATATGCGCTAAGCGTAGTACCCTTTCACACCGATAAAAGCTTAGTGAAAGTTGTAATGAAAACTCGTACTCCTATGGCAGAACTCATTCGAAAATTAGAATCTCAACCACAAGTTCAATACGCCGAACCAAACTGGATATACCGAATTCAAGATCAAGAAAATGTGATTCCAAATGACCCTGGGTTTAATATGAATTGGGGCTTGCTCAACACTGGTCAAGATGGTGGAAAACCAGGAGCAGATATTGGAGCAACAAAGGCTTGGGTTCAAACAAAAGGCTCGAAAGATTTTATCGTAGCAGTCATCGACACGGGAGTGGATTACACACATGAAGATCTTAAAAATAATATCTTTTTAAATGATAAAGAAGTTCCAGACAATACCATTGATGACGACGCAAACGGATTTGTAGACGACGTACGAGGTTGGAATTTTGAGAAGAAAACTAATGATCCCATGGATGACAATCGCCACGGGACCCATGTGTCAGGCACAATTGGAGCAGAGGGTAACAATAGTATTGGGACTGCAGGCGTAAACTGGAACACCAGAATTTTACCCATCAAATTTTTGTCAGAAGGTGGATCGGGTTCTCTTGCGGATGCTGTTGAATCCATTAAATATGCAACGCTTATGAAAGCTCATATTATGAGTAATTCTTGGGGCGGTGGTGGCTACACACAAAGCATGTTTGAGGCTATTAAAGAAGCAAAAGAAAAAGGAATTCTTTTTGTTGCAGCAGCTGGCAATGACTCAAATGATAATGATGCCTCACCTACTTATCCTGCAACTTATAATTTAGAAAATGTCATTTCTGTTGCCGCGACTGATAAGCGTGACCGACTTGCTTCATTTTCAAGTTATGGAAAAAACACCGTACATCTTTCCGCACCTGGAGTGGCGGTATACAGCACAGTGCCAGCCGCACATGGGACTTATGCAAGTTTTAGTGGAACGAGTATGGCTACACCGCATGTCTCTGGTGCAGCAGCCTTATTATGGTCTGCAAACCCGCAGTGGACTTTTACAGAGATCAAAGAAAGACTTCTTGCAACAGCTGATCCAATACGAATCCTAAAAAATAAAACAGCAGCAGGAGGAAGGCTTAACGTAAACAATGCAATCCTCAATATCATCCCAGAAAAAAATGAACCTCCAGCTGAAGGGTGGTTAGCCGCAGAAAAAACTTTAGAAACAGAACATCCGTACAAAGAAAATTCCGACCTTACTTTTGAAATTTCCCATCCTGGAGCAAAATACTTAAGAGTGCACTTTTCAAAATTCGAGGTGGAAAAAGGCTTTGATTCTGTTTTAATTGAAGATGCTTTAGGAGAGCAAGTTGAAGAAGTTTCTGGGGAATATGCTGATTATACAAGTGAATATGTAGTAGGAGAAAAACTTGTCATTCGCTTAAAATCAGATTACATAGTTAATAAAAATGGGTTTACGGTGGATCGATATGACTTTATTGAATAGGTATTTCTTCTCTGTTCTTGTAGTGGTTTTTATCAGCAGCAGTGTCTTCTTGGTATATGGAGACAGTACAAAAGCACAAAAACGTGCGGAGTACGTAGAGTTTTTAAAACAACAAGCTGAGCAAAGAAAACAATTCTATAGTGAACAATCAAAAGCAAAAACCGAGTTTAAACGTGCGCGCGCAGAAGAAAGAAAGACTTTAGCGGCAAGCCATCGAGAAGCACGGGCTCAATTTTTAAAAGACAAGCACACCGCTGAAGAAAGAAGGGCTTTTTTTACTTCGCAGAGAGAAGAGATGCGAGCCCTACGTGAAAAACAAAAAAAAGAACGCATGGATCACATGGCTGCTCTTAATCAAAAATTGCTCGAATTCCGTGAAAGCCAAAAAGAACAAAAGCTGGATACAAGAACAAAGATAAAGAACGATCAGTAATTAATTTTGTTTCTATAACATAGGTTTTGTCATCTCTCTTGCTCGAGCAATAACCGCTGACTGAATATCTTGAGGCAACCGCCATTGGTTATAAATATAAATTAAAAGTATCAATACACTACTGCCTGCGCGTAAAGCACTACCCCTTAGAATATGTTGGGATAAGAGCTTGTTTAAAAATTGATTTGGATTAAGTAAATTTTTTTTTGTGCTAGGAGACGGCCTCTTATCTTGAATTAATTTAACCACCCTTAATTTTTCTAGCCTTCCTAAAACCTCCCAAACCCACCATAAGTCATTAAAAAAAAATAAAAAAAACTGAACAGTAAAATAGGCCCACCCTTCAATATCCGATTTACTTTGTTTGATGGTAGCATCCAATGAGCTTGCAGCACTAAGCGACAAGAGAATCTCTTGGCACTCAGTATTAAATCCAAAAAAAAGCTCCCTTTGATCAATAAACGAATCAAATGTTCCAAGCCCTAACCATCTTAATTTTATTTTTTGAAGTTCTTTCAACAAATAGAGCGTGCAAGCAGCAGTTGTTTGAGGATTAGCCTTAAAACGAATTTTTAATCCTGGTGGTTTGTGTAAAAAATACCAGGAACAAATGATTTTTTTTCTTTGAAGAGTTTTGTATAGATTTCTAATTTTTTTTGAAAAATCCTGTGATTCGGCAGGATTGGGTTCTCTGAGTACTGGCAAAGTTAGCTGAATCCAATAATCAACTACAGGTATTTGATAAGTATTCATTTTTGATTTTTGATATTCGGCAATCTTCAGCACTTCCACTCGAGAGGACTGCTCAACAATATTAGATATCAATTTGTATTTAGTAGACATTCTTCCCTTTTTCGAATCCAAGGCATAAAAGCACAAACTAAAAAAAGTGAGTAAAAATTTCCATAAGGAATTTGTAAAAATCTAAACACAGCATCGCCAAAGGCAATAATAACAGCATATATGATTCGCCATTTTCTTGTTTTTGGATTGGTGGCAGGATCCGTAATCATATTACAAGTAAACAGAATAAATGAAGGCGCTAACACAATAGGGAAAATGTGAAAAAGGCTCGTATCTAGTAAAAAGGCTCTAAAAAAACCAAATAAAAGAAAAGAGCCTAGCCAAGCCAACACAACATCCACCTGCTTTGCCCATAGGATTAAAAGTAGTCCTAAAAAAGCGTGAGCTACTGAAGGCCAAATATGACCAGAAAAGAGATGTGGCATTCCTGTCGCATAATTAGGCAATAATTGAAGTGTTAACACTACACCAAAATTGCCGGGATTGAATATATGCTTACCATTGTAAGTAATTAAACATTTAGAAAATAACGCACATGTAGCAGCAAAAATAAATGGATACACAGATCGTGCATCTAGTAAAAGACTAGCAATCATAGCATTAATCATTGCAGCAAGAGGAAATATCCAGCGTTTATAAAAAATAATTCCTAAAAAAAAGTCCAAAATTATTGACCAAGATAACAATGTCGCAGTAATCCAGTGGCTTCTTTCAAAATTAAAAAATTGTCGCGCAGTAAATGCATAAGACAACATGATAGCAAATTGCAAATACCTTGGATCTTTATTGAGGGGCGGAATTTTTGGAAACTTAATGTGATCAAACATGGTTTAATTTTTATCTTCCACTATAGTATGGTAACGACCGGGGCTTATGTCATGATAAGTTTTTACACTTCCCGATGGCCACCGCACTTCAACAGAAACAGGTTGCTGAGTCAAAAGCCCCACATGCAGCCTGGGATCGGAACTCGTTAAAAAACCAGTTTTTCCTCCAGTTGCCCATCGGTACCAAACTCTCTCTCCTTGCATAACCTTAATCTTTGCTCCAACTGCATCGCGGTTAGATCGGGTCCCAATAAGCTGAAAACCAATCCATTGATTACCAACATTTACAGTATTTTTTAAAAAATGGGGTTTTCCTGTTTGGGTAGAAACAATGAGATCCATAGCGCCATTATTGTCAAAGTCTATCATTCCTACACCTCGCCCATCCCACTTCTGGATATCCTTTAACCTGGGGGTTATATTTTCAAATGTACGCCCCCTGTTCATGAACACACAATCAATTTGATTTCCTGAGAATGATCGATCACCTAAAGGTGGCCAAGCTCTAAAATCACGAAAAAGGGCCCCTGGAATTGAAGAGGTAACTGCAACTTGAAAATGATACTCTTGCGGCACTCTACCAGTAATAAAGCCGTTTGTAACATACAGGTCTTGTTCTCCATCTAAATCAAAATCAGCAAAAGCAGCACCCCAAGCCCATCCACAATCAGCTGAATTTCTTTCGATGGATTCATCTTTAACACCTTTCTCGGGATGAAATTTCCACAAAAAGTTACCAAGCTGAGAATAATGAGGCGTATATACATTAGAAACATGGATGTGAGGAATACCATCATGATCTAAATCACCAATAGTTACTCCCATCCCATTTCTACGGTCAGGTCTAGAAAAAACGAAGTCCGATATATCAACAAGTTTTTCTTGTGATTTTGCATATACTACATCTGGTCCCCAGTCGTTTGAAATGTAGAGCATGGGATTGCCATCGCCATAAAAATCTGCCCATCCTGCATCTAAACTCCAATGATCGTCTGCTCCTCCAAATTCAGGAGTATGATCAGCAAATGTTGTATTCCCTTGATTAATATATAATGTGTTTTTTCCACCATTTTTTGGGTTATAGTTATTTTCAATAAAAATAAATGGAGTACTTAAATGAAAGTAATCAAGATCAGGCCAGTAGCGAAGCACATACAAGTCCAATTTACCATCGTTGTTAAAATCTAAAGGAACAGCGCTAGAGCTATTTTTACAATCCCCTACTCCTACTTTTATTGAAACATTTTCAAAACGCTTTCCAGTGTTTTGAAATAGCTTAGAACAGCCGAGCGTAGCAAGATACACATCTGGAAAGCCATCATTGTTGTAATCAAATATAATAGGAGTGATAGTTGCCCCATCTTGATTTGTGTCATCAATGCCCCACGCTTGCGCTACTTCTTTAAAGTTTTTACCTTGATTATTTAAATAAAGATGGTTTTTTGAATTCTGCTTTGAGGTAACAAGAAAAATGTCCATCCAGCCATCTTTATTAAAATCAGCTACAGCCACTCCACCTGCAACAAAAAACAAACGGTACTTTCGATCTTGCATGGTTTTAAAATCTAAGACCGGATCTTCATGCTCAAAAGTTAACCCTATTTCCTCAGTAATCTCTTCTAAAGAAAAGTGCATCTGCGGAGGAAGTTTTTTATTCAAATGGTTTGAAACTTCCAGAGGATTTGCAGCCAGAGCATTCTCAGGATGGGAATGCGACAAATTGGAATGCAAATCTGACACAACATTAAGATAGATATGCTTAGAATAAAATGTTTTTTCTCTAACAAACCATCCCACCAGAAATGTAATGATAACAAGAAAAGGCCCAACATAAATTCTTAGTTTTCTCATATTGAGGATCTGCCGACAGACCCATTGATTAATTTAAACATCCCTACTACAAATTTTCCACTTGCTTGCTAAATAAGGTTTTTTGGTTGTTATTAAAATTAATAAGCCTCTGGGTAAATTGCTTTTTAATTTCTTCTAATAGCTTCATCTCGTTTGTAGAGTCAAATTTCTCAAATATTTTTTCAAACCAAGACATCCCAGCAAAAGATAGATTTTGAATTTCAAGAACTTGTGGTTTTCTCGTCCGTTCAAACTCTTGTAATGCGGCTTTAACTAGTTTTTTTTGTAAAGCAAGCGCTAGTTGTATTGCATCTACAACAGCTAAATGTGTGCCTTGCCCAACAGAAAAATGAGCTGTATGTAATGCATCTCCAATTAAGACCATGTTTTTATAAAACCAATGCTGATTAGTAACAACAGGAAAGCTTTGCCACTGCGTTTTAGGTAGGTAGCGCAATAAGTGACCATTGAGTTCGTTTTTAAAAATCCTAGACAAAATCTTGCAGTTTTCGGGCAATGAGTGTTTATTAAGTTTTAAATTTTTCCACACCTTTTCTGAACATTCAATAATGACTGTACTCATTTTTGCAGAATAAGGGTAAGACCAAATAATAAACAATTGAGCGTTATACTCTCGAAAACTAAGTTTTAGGCCTTTCAAGTTTTTATTTACTGCTAACCAAATAAATTTATTTTTTCCAAAACCTGTTTTAGCTCCAAAAAGAGCGCTGTTTTCAGATCTTAATGTACTATGCACGCCATCTGCGCCGACAATAAGATCATATTTGTCTTGGATTGAATTTATATCTCGAGCTTCTTTATTAAAATGAAAAACTACACCTGAACTTAAGCACAGTTTCTTTAAGTGTCGCAAAAATTTATTACGTGAAATACCGTACATCTTTAAATTGCTCACTGTGCAAATATTTCTATCGTTTAAATTAACATGGTAACTGGAAATAGCGACTTTAGGTAAAAATGGTCTAAATTTCGGGCACCATTCCAGCAGCAAATCAAAGGCATGTTGAGGCAATGTGATCCCCCAACCCTTTTTTGCCTTTTCATCTCCACGTTCCAGAATGGTAACTTTATGATGATGATCCAAAAGCTTGACCATATATGAAAACATTAATCCTGCTGGTCCTGCGCCTATCACTAAGATTTTCATGGAATCGGATCCAATGTCACCATAATTTCTAAATGATTACAATAACTTTAATAGCCCTTGCCCTTAGTCTATTAATTTATTTTTTTTTAAAACTAAATCCTGTATAATCTATTTTACGGGGGTAAAACCCTATTAATGATTAAATTAAATCTAAAACGGGAGGGAATGAATATGAAAAAACTATCTAGAAAAGAAATCAAAAAAGTGCGTGGAGCAAATGCAGGTCATAGTAATGTAGGACAACGTAATACAGGACAACAGCGACCACGATTGGGTCAAAAGAGAGCCAGAGGTATATCGCTTTCTGCTTCACAGCAAGCAAGGTTTAATAACCTGTCACCACAGCTTCAAGGTCAACTAAGAGCAAATGGGATGGCTAACCCAGACGGAGCAGATGCTTCATTGCGCAATGGTGGTGTAATGGCTGCTGATTCGGTAATGTGCGTTTGGTAAGTAAATGATTTTTTATTCATAAGTAGTTCTTTATTTCATTGTTTAAGAGCTCTAAGGAAAATGTAATTTTACAAACACAGGCAGTAGACTGCGGTCCTGCCTGTGGTACAATAATAGCTAATTTCTGCAATATAGAGATTACTCTTAATCAGTTTAAGGAGCATTGTAACTATTCTTCAGAAGGTTGCAGTCTTTCTGATATCGCCGATACGCTAGAGCAACTTGGATTGCAAGTATTTGCATATGAGCTCACCTCACAGGAATGTTTAAAACTATCAACTCCTTTTATCGCAGCAATGCGAAACCATTTCGTAGTTGTAGAAAAGATTGATAAAAACCAAATCTATCTCATTGATCCTGCATATGGGAAAATACGTAGTACTTTTAATCATTTCTTTCAGGATTGGCAAGGTGTCTGCCTCTTTGCAAAGCCTCATCAAAGTATTTTAAAATTTGACAGCAAAAAAAAAAGAACACTTGCCCTATTCCCACTACTGAAAAATTTTAAAAAAACATTGATTATATGTGTGCTAATAAGCCTTTTTTGTATTGCTCTAGGATTAGCATCCTCTTACATGACTAAGATTCTTTTTGACGAAATACTTCCGACAAAGATGCTAAATATTTTAGTAAATTTTGGGATCGCTTTTGGGTTCATTATTATTGCCACTCAAGTTTTAGAAACAATGAGGCATCTGATTTTTACTTTTGTTGCTTCATGGCTTCAAGTTGATTTTTCAATGGAGTTCTACAAGCACTTGCTTTCTATCCCTTATTTAAAACTCCTTAGCAAAGGAACCGGAGACATGTTAAGTCGCATGCGCGACGTAGCTCAAGTGAGAACCTTTGTTACTGATTTTTTCATTGAAGCCCTCATGAATTCATTATTTTTTTTAGGTTCTTTAATTTTTGTGTCTTTTTTAAGTCCACCCATGGCTTTAATAGCCTTCTTACTTGGCGGATTTTCAGTTTTTGTTTCCGTATATGTTTCAAAAATTCTTTATCAAAAACGATTGGAAATTATTCGGATTAACTCGCAATCCGAACAAACTATGATTGAACATTTGTATGGATTTTTAGCTTTAAAATGTTTCACTGCTGAGCGGGGGTCGGTATCTACTGTTCGTCAGCAAATGGAAAAAGCAACTCGTTTATTATTAAGCTCTGTAGTCAAAACAGAAACCTTAGATTTTATTGTTACTTTAGTATCCCACATCAGCGTTGCAGCGTTTACATTGTATGGCGCTTGGCTCGTCATGCGAGGTGAAATGACCCTAGGTACTTTAGTTAGTCTTGGGGCACTTTATGCAATGGTGATTGATCCCATGGAAAAATTAGCCGAGCTTGTATCTCAGTTCCAAACATTAAAAGCAAGCAAAGCACGATTACAAGAAGTGCTAGCCATTGATCCAGAACCCCAATCTAGTACAGGCCAGACACCTCAAGACAATAAAATTGAATTTAAAAATCTATATTTTAAATATCGAAATGATAATTCAAAAAACAAATGGATTCTTCATGACATCTCATTTGCAATCCATAAAAATGAAGTGGTGGGACTCGTCGGTCCAACAGGTTCAGGAAAAACCACTCTATCGCTTTTAATAAATCATATCTTAGATGATTACACAGGACAAATTCTCATTGGTGGTATTAATACTAGAACGATCAATACTAGAGATTTACGTAAATTTTCTAGTATTGTTACTCAAGACCCAAATTTGATGGCAGGTACTGTCTTAGAAAATATCGCTCTGGGAGAGCTGGAGCCTAACCTAGAAAAAGCTACGCAAGCAGCACTTGTTGCTCAAGCAGATTCATTTATTTCAGAATTACCAGGTCAATATAGTTTCAAGCTTGGACAAGGAGGGCTGGGCCTTTCTGGAGGACAACGTCAACGCCTTGCAATTGCAAGAGCGCTGTATCGGGACTCAAAAATTCTTATTTTTGATGAGATGACTAGTGCACTGGATCGGGAAACAGAGCGATCTGTTTTAAGGGGCATGGAAAAGGTTTTGAATGGAAAAACTGTGCTCATTATCAGCCATAGACTATCTTCGCTTAAGCACTGTAATCGAATATTATTTCTTAGTGAAGGCCGACTAGAAGGATTTGCGCCTCTGGCAGAGCTAAAGAAAAACCAAAAATTTTGTAGCTTAATGACTGATGAAATCTATTAGGGTCTGTCGACAGTCCTATTCGGCTGGCCCAGGTATACGTTCTTAGATTTTTAAATGGGATACAAAATGCCAGTCCAGAATAAAACTTAAAACAATTAAGTACTTCCCTTTTATTGTAATTTTTGAGGAAAATGCCTTCAATAAGATTAAATACACAAATGGATAAAAATCCAACGCATACCGATAGCCAAATTGTACAGGTCCAATCCCATAATATAGTAAGTGTAATATCAGAATAAATAAAATAGCTGCAGCAGAAGCCTTAACCATCTTATCTTCCCAAGGCGCTATAAATAGATAAACAAAAATAGGTGATGTAATAAAAATGCTCATTCCCCAGATATCTGGAACTATATATGGAAATTGAAGAACATAAGTATTAGGAATTGCGACTACGGGATTAGGACCACGAAATAATAAAAAAAACAAATTTCCAGGAATGTGCTGCCAATTTAAAAGACCAAAGGATCTCGCAATAAGATGGGATTGTGGAAGATTTTGAATACTGTAACCAAATTCAAAATAATTATCAAATCGCAACTTATTGTAAGTAAAAATGAATAATAACGAACACAAGATCGGGATACATAAGCACAAAAGATTATAGGTTTTTTTTCTACCGTTATAAAGAATCATTAAGATAAAAAATAAACTTGCAAATACAAGGCTCGCTCTAGTTGCAATAGCTAAAGCTAACCAAACACCAACCCGTAGCAGCCGTACTTTATGAAAATATTCGTAAATTGCTAGTAAAAGTAACGATACAGCAACAACATGTGCAAAATACCAAGACACAGGTATGGCGGCGACACCTAAGTAAGCAGAGCCAAAAATAAAAGATGCAGCAAACCAAGTAGAGTCCTTTACAGTAAAACTAAACCGTTGCGCAATTTTAATGAGCAAAAAAAAATTCAAAACTGTTAACGGAAATGACAAGTATCCTTGTAAAAAACCTGTTCCAAATAAAATAACAAATGGCCACAATAAGATAGCTGGAAATACTCCTAATGGCCAATAATGCTTCCCTTGGTGCTCAGACGTGTCAATCCAAAACAAGCTCCCATCCTTTAATGGTCTTGTCAGCAATGGTTGAAATTGATTTTGAAAATACAACACTCCATTTGAAAAGGAATCTGCTAGATAAACAAACTGTTGGTGTGCAATCTTTTGTAGATTATGCTTTAAAATAACTCCAAACATGCCCAGCAATATCAAGGCAAAAAAAACACTGCTTAGTTTTCTAAAACTCACCTTAATGGGTCGCTTTATGCGCATGGTTTTTAAATCTTGCAGGAGTATAGGGTTTCATAATCCACATAGCCAGGAAATGGTTTTCCTTGGGCACAGTAATTACACTCAGGATTATTTCTTATATGTAGTGTTTGAGTAATATTTGTAAGTGCATTGTAACAAAAAAGATCTCCTAAGAGCGGCGATCCTAATCCTGTGATTATTTTAATGGCTTCTGTAGCTTGCAACAACCCAATAATTCCTGGTAATACCCCCAACACACCCGCATCAACGCAAGAGGGCGCAGACTCTGGAGGGGGTGGCTCTGGAAATAAACAGCGATAGCATGCACCACCTAAGTGTGGAGCAAAAACTGCAACTTGTCCTTCAAATCGAAAAACACTGCCATGAATAAATATTTTTTTAAGTTTTACACAGGCATCATTAATAAGATACCGAGTTGCAAAATTGTCGCTACCATCAATAATTAAATCATAGCCTTGAAATATCTCCTCAATATTTTCATGATTCAAACGTAAAGAATATCCATTAATTTTAATTTCAGGATTTAATCCTAAGATACGGTCGCAAGCACAAACTGTTTTTAATGTGCCCACTTGATTTGAATTATATAAAACCTGTCTTTGTAAATTTGAAAGCTCTACCTTGTCGGAGTCTATAATTCCAATAGTCCCAATCCCTGCTGCTGCAAGGTAAAGTGAACAAGGACATCCAAGCCCACCCGCCCCTACTATAAGTACTTTTGAATTAAGAAGCTTGAGCTGGCCAGATTCAGAAACTTCAGGAATAGCAAGGTGTCTGCTGTATCGAAGACGTTGCTCTGTGGATAAAATGATTGGTTTTTCAATATCTAACCCTGCGCCAATCCAACCCTTTATTCCACCCAAAATTGAACAAGCATTCGTGTATCCTAACACTTTTAGAGTATCCACAACCAGCAAGGATCGCATGCCACTTGCGCAATATACAATAATTGGAGAAGACTTATCTTGGATTACTTCTTCAATTTCAAACTCAAGAAAACCACGTGAGATATGTAGTGCACCAGGAATCATACCAGTTACAATTTCATTCTGTTCACGAATGTCTAAAAAAACTATATTTGTGTTGGAGCTTTTGAGTTGGCTTGCTTCTATAGGAGAAACTTCTTTGTGAACCTTTTTTAGAGCGCCAAGATGATTTTTTATAAAATTAGACATAATATTTTGTTATGTTTGCGCAACAGAAAAGTTCCACGTAAGTCACAATTTAACCACCAGACATCGCCTGCAAAATAGAAACAACATCACCCTTATTCAAAGCAGTTTTAAGTCCATCTAATTCTAGGATATCGCGACTATTAACATAGATTTTAATAAATTTATTTACAACACCAGCACGATTTAAAACGTGCTGCTTAAATCCTTTAGCTTGATGCTCAATTGTATCAAGAACTTCTGCTATTGTATTTACCTCTAAGGTTGTTGGAGCTTTTTTATTTTTAAAAAACGCCAAAAGTGGGGATGAAATATTAACTTTAACTGACATAGAGAAAAGCGTAGCAGCTATACTCTTGTTGTCAAAGTGGTTTTCAGTTACGCTTAAATTCGTATCGACAAAATATAATATGAGTAACATTTATCACTCACGACATCCAGATCATCCTTGGGACTTTGTTCAGTTTGAAATTCAGTGGGAAGATCATACACCTTATGGCTCTTTAATTTCCGGTCGTTTACAAAAAACTATTATAACTAATCTATATCCAAAAACTTACGCAGTTTTGCTGCAAAATCGCCAAAATATTCTGCAAGGAAAACTTCCAAAAAAATTAGATTCACTATATAAAATAATTTCAACAGAGCGATCCACCGCGGCATATAAAAAAATAACCAAAGAAGATAGGTTTTTATATCCAGAGACAAGACTAGTCAAACCAGCAAGAATTATAGCTACTTCTACTTTCAATCAAGCTACTTTACACATGCCTTGGAGTATAGATCTGCAAAATAAAATTAAAGACTCGTTTAAAATTGGACCAGCTACTTTGCCTAAGGATTTAAAAGAATTTTTCCTGCTTGTACAATCTGCTGTTAAACAATATGACTACCGCAGACCGCTTGCATATAACAATAAAAATAAAGGACTCCCGCTGTTCGTTGGGCATGGTTGCGTCACTTGGTCAGACGGGAATTGTCGTTTGTGGATAGACCCGTTTTTTCGCCCTAAAAACCAAAAATATTCAAAATGTTTTCAACCCCTTTTGCCTTTTGATTTTCCAGAGTCAAAACACTTTGTACTGATCACTCATTCACATCGGGACCACTTCGATCCTGCTAGCCTTCTATACTTTCCAAACGATACAATTTTCATAGTACCTCAAATTTTAAAAGAATCTGTTCTCTCTATAAATATTGCATTTCGATTGAATCAATTAGGATTTCAGAACGTAGAGAAAATAGCGTGGTGGAAAAAAAAGTACATTGGGAGCTTTACCATAACAGCACTTCCATTTTTTGGTGAACAGCCCGTTTCTTTTATGGATCAAAATCCCTTAGAAATCACAAACCATGGCAATACTTATTTTGTTCAACACAAGAGTCTAGGAAAAACATTACTGCTTGCTGATAGTGGATCCGATCCAAGACAACATGTCCTTCACTTTGCACGCAAATTAAGAAAAAAATTAAGCAATATTACTTTTCTTTTTTCGAATCACCGCAAATGGGATTTGTACCCACCTATATATTTGCTTTCTTCAGTTCCGCAATATTTACTTTTTGTTAAACAAGAAGAGCTTAAAGTTTCACAGCGAATTATGTTTAACCCAGAAGAACTAGCACGTTTTGCTGAAATCATTGGAGCTCAATATATCATTCCATATGCAATGGGAGGAGCAAAATGGTTTTCCGATATTAAACTAGGCGTAGACTACCTTGCCCCCCAAAAGCTTCAACAGTCCTCTGAGTCTCATCCAAAAGATTTAGAATGTTTCTATAATCAAGGGGCTGAGTTTTCTTTAACACCCACATGGCAACCCATTACCTTGATCCCAGGACAGTGGATTAACAAAAAGGGGAAAACTACTTTTGTAGAAGGATTTTCTATCCCTCAAAAAAGTCCAACAAAACATCATGCACAATCGTAATAAGAAAGTTGTTTCTAAGATTATGTTAAATGCCATCCGCAATCAACATCAAGCTGCAAACATGTGGCCTGAGCTTGCTGGTTCTGAAGTTCAAAAAATGCTTTCATCTACACATGGAGCTAGAAAATATCTTAAATGGCTTTATGTAGACACCTACCATCGTACCACTGAATTGAGTCCCATTGTGTTTAGCGTAGCACAATCCTTACAAAAAAAATGTCAACATCAAGCTGCAAATTTTTGGATACAAGACTTAGCAGAACAAAACAAAATTAATTATATCTTATTTTCTGACCTGCTTCGTTTGTTTAAAAATGAGCATAATTTTAATTACGCACTCCATGAATTTTCTTTATCTCCACAAAGCGCTACATTACTTGGTTTTTTATTTTGGCACGCGAAATACGGAAACCCTCATATACTAGCAGTATATCGTCTCTACAGCTCTTATATTGCAAGAATATCCCGTTTAAAAACAGCGCAAACCTCTCAACTGCTTAATACAAAGGGTATTGCTAAGGTTCGCAATCATTCAGATGATGAGTTAAAACTAATTCAAAAATATGTGGATCAAAACTTTAAATCAAAAGATATAGATGAGCTTGTTTGGTGCATAGATTTTATCACTGCTATATCAATTCAAAGACAAATTTGGGTGGCACAATGGGTTCTAAAACTTCAGTCATGAAAAACACAAGCTCATTTTCTGATTTTTTTTCTCTTGCATTATCTTGGGAGGATAAATCAAAATACGGCTCCCATGTTTCAGGTCAATTAGCTCGATTTATTATTTCACGACTATACCCACGTAGTTATAAATATTTATCGAGTAGAAAAATAGATTGTTCTCCACAAAAAATATCTACGCTTAACAACGTTGTCCTGTCAGAGCGGAGTTCTAAAATTTATAAAAGAACTATTGCAGATTCTAAATTCTGGCACATCGATGCTCAGAAAGTAAAACCAACTGGACTTGGCATTAAAATTGAAAACTCTAACGCCACCTCATTTTTTGATTTTTCCTCTACATCACTTGCTACTATCAACAGATGGCTCTCTGATCGAAATCCAGATTTTAATTTTCCAGAGATTGAGTTTTTGTTTTCAAAAATAAGTGGCGCTGTTAAAAAATGGGGCTTTAGAAGAGACGCTATAAAATTAAAATCCCAAACACATATGCCTACATTTATTGGCCATGCATGCATGACATGGTTTGATGGAACTTATCGACTGTGGACAGACCCTTATTTTTTTCCAAAAAGCATGAAATATCCTAAATTCCATCAACCACTTTCTCCATTAGACTTCCCGGATGCAAAACATATTGTTCTTATCTCACACTCCCACTCGGACCACTTTCATCTCTCAAGCCTTTTAAGATTACCACAGGATACGTGTTTTATAATTCCAGATTGTAAAAGGGAAACTCCCATCTCAATTGATATGGCTTTTCGATTGCGGCAATTGGGGTTTATAAAAATTACTAAACTGAAATGGTGGCAACAAATCAGTTGTGGAGAGTTTTCTATTACAGCCGCCCCCTTTATTGGTGAACAACCACTTTCATCTGGGAAAAAAAGTGATTTAAAAGATTTTAATATTGGAAACGTATATTGCATTACTCATAAAAAGAAACGTTTTTTGTTAATGGCGGATAGTGCCTCAGACACAAGGCGCCACTGTTTAAGCTTGGCACATGAAATTCGATCTCGAATGGGTCCAATTGATTATTTATTAGGGAATCGAATTAATTGGCGCTTGTTTCCAGTACAATACTTGACATCTCCCATTCCACAATTTTTATGTTATGTGCCCAATCATTGTTTAAATGTTCTTCAAGAACCAGTGATGACACCAGATGATCTCTCAACAATTGCCTCTATTGTTGAAGCAAAATTTATCGTGCCTTATGCAATGGGTGGCGCTAAGTGGCACGCAGATGCTGCAATTGGATTAGATTATTTTGAATCAAATCGCAGTTTTCCAAAAGGGCATCCTTTAAGTTTTGATTTGCAAAGAAGCTCCATTCAACAACAGCTTTTAGAAAATTGGAACCCACTTGTTTTGCGACCTGGTCAATTTATAGATTCGTCTGGGCGAGTTAAATGGATTAAAGGACATTCGAGCTTTTAATGTCAACCAACAACAAACAATTAGTTATCATTATTTTTGTTTTTACCTACTTTTTTTTTGGTGTTTTATCATTGTTTCAGCCACAGCTTAAAAATATTACCCTTTTAAATAAACCCATCCAGTTTTTTGAGTTTATGCACTTTAGTCAACGTTGGGGAATGTTCACTAAATTGCCCCATTTTCATCATGTTATTCAATATTCAGTAAAAATCGACTCTAGCTGGAGTGTCCCACAAGAACCATTTTCAGAAATGTGGAGTGCTATGCGTACCGATTTTATTTCTCCTAAAGGAAATAGCAGAATCTTACCTTTATTAAGACAACCAGAATTTTTTATCACTAATGATAAATTATTTGATAGTCCCTATCACTTTTCAAGAAATCGTATGCTTTTTGGAACTTTAAGTGATTATCTGTGCGCTATACCAAGAGATGAAAAAATACCTGAAAAAATTCGATTTTATCTCCTTATTATTCCTGCTCTAGAATTAAGGACTCCTAAAAATAATAATACATTCAAAGAATTAGTTTATGAGTCGGAGTGTATGGACACAGAAAACCATGAAAGCTAGTTCCCTAATCCGCAACTATCGGAATTGGTTTTTTATTAAAGGCCATAGCATTATTCCAGCATTGATGAGAATTATTTTTGGAATTCTGTATCTTTGGATCTTATGGGACTTTGACCCAATTCGAAAGCTGCTCTTCGAAAACGGAACTTTATCGGGTTTACTCTCATCCAATGTAAGTGTTACTGAATTTTTCTCTCAAGGTCGTTATGATTCTATCTGGTACTATATCTCTATTGTAGTCGCCTCACTTACTGTGATGGGTTGTGGGTCTCGCCTCATGATATGTTTAACCTGGCTGTCCATGTTCTATATGCACTGTAAACTAGACCCAATAATGTTTGGAGCAGATCGATTACTTCTCATGGTGGGATTTTGGTTAATATTTTTAGACTGTGGCTCAAAATGGTCGATTGACAGTATTTTTCGAAAAAGAAAAAATCAAATTGAACTGTGGCCCATCCGCTGTATTCAAATTCAAATTGCATTGATGTACTTAATTGCTGGAGTCTGGAAACTCTTTGTCCCTGAATGGAGAGACGGTAGTGCCCTATTTTATGCTCTACAACTTCGTCAAGTTAACCGATTGCCAATAGTGGAGCTAAGAAATTTTCCAAATCTCATTTCATTTTTTACTTATGGATCTCTCGGCATAGAACTTCTTTTTGCACCATTCCTCTGTTTCAAATATCTTCGAATCTTTGCAATTTATTCTAGTATAGCACTTCAAATTGGGATTTTTTTTTCAATGTCCATTTCTTTTTTTCAATGGATCGTTGGATGGAGTATGTTAGCGTTTTTATCAAGAAAGCCCTTTAAAAAAAGGATTGAATTTGGAACTCTTAAGTCAATGCTCAACAAATGAATTATTAAAAGAACTCTTATCACAAGAAAATGTGGTTTACCGTAGTAATGGCAACCGAGCAGTTCCTATTGAGGAGGCTTTAAAACTCGCCAAAAAAACAGCTCTCGATGTGGGTGTTTCGCGTGTTGGAGAAATTAATCAACTTTGTTCATATGTATTACCTGTTTTTCAAGCCACAAGGTTGTCGTTATATTATCATCCAATGACAGGACAAAACTCGAGTACAAATGGAAAGGGATTAACAAAAAAACAAGCAGAAATCTCATGCCTCATGGAAGCAATAGAAGGATTTTGTGCTGAACCTAGAAATCCTATATTAATTCGCGGCTCTTATCACTACTTAAAAAAACAACACGTATTAATTAATCCACAAATAATTAATCATCGTGAAAAAACGCCTCCTGCACAGTTAGAGGAGCCGCTCATGTGGACTCCTTGTGCTTCCTTAAATCATAAAACACCTGTCTTAGTACCTGCTGAGGCGGTTTATTTTCCATTTTTACCAGAAGAGTATTCTACGCGACCCATATTTGTATGCAGTACAAATGGACTTGCTTCTGGCGGTACTTACCTTGAGGCACTAATGCACGCTCTATATGAAGTAATAGAACGCCATTATATTAGCTGTTGGGAACAAGGATCAGCTTCTATTCAGCAAATTTTTGAGGAGGATTTAAAAAAAATTAAATCTGTTCAAAAAATATTATCTGCAGGCCGAAAGGAAGATTTTATAATTAAAATTTATTCTGTCTTATTAAAAAAAGAGATCAATATGAGTTTTTTTGTATCTGCAGTTTTTACACCATATAATCGGTTGGCTTTTTTAGGTTACGGCTGTCACTCTAACATAGAAACGGCAATAAACCGTGCATTGTCGGAATCTATTCAATCTTGGACAACCAGTGCTAGCGGATCTAGGGAAGACCTATTAAAAAATAAGTTCATGCAAAAAAATTCGACTGTTCTATTGCCACTGCAAGCATCCCTAAAACTAGATCAACTCAAAAACCACATCGTTAATACAAAATTTCTAACACTGAACGATGAATTAAATTTTTTACTATATTGGCTAAAAACCCTTGGCATAAAAGATGTTTTTATTGCTAATCTCACTAGACATGGCGTTCAAATTCCAGTGATAAAAGTTATTGCCCCAGGAATGCTCATCAACAAAAAAGCAAAACACCCACACACTCTGCTTAAAACAAATGCAATTCAAGACATACGGTATGGCATCAATAGGGGCTAAGACATGAAGAACTTAAAAATTAAAATTTATGGTGGATTGAGTGTAAGCGAAAATCAAGCAAAGAAAATTATCACTAGTACAGAATTTTCAAATCCAATACAACGAGGCGATTTGCTAAAGGACATTAGAAATAAAACAAATGTAGTAGTGATTTTTGACGGAAAATTTGAGCAATCATTAGCTGTAAGCCCTATTGAAATTTTAGATGCGATCCGATCAGGAATTTTGATCTTTGGCGCATCTAGCATGGGTGCTTTACGTGCAGCAGAATTACGAAACTACGGCATGATTGGTCATGGAAAAATTTTTGAATTAATATATAATAGCAATGTTTTCCGTGATGACCTTTTAGGACAGGTCTTTGATGAAAATGGAAAATCCTTGTCTTTGCCATACATCGATTTTTATTTTAACGGAACTCATTATATTAAATTAGGAAAAATTCAAAAACCTGTTTTTGCGTGGCTTTGCAACCATTACCTTAGAACACATTATGCAAATAGAACATTTTCAAATTTTATGTCGTTGCTTAATTCACTAAAAACCCCAAAATTTAAATTTAATAGCACAATTCATGCTGTTAAACTCATTTTTTCAAAAAAAAATACTCAAAAAAATGTGGATGCAATCAGTACGTTGCATTTTGTAACTAGACACCTCAAGCAAATAAGTGATTACAATCACAAACTCCATGGGAGTTTGCAGTATATAAATTCGCGCAATATAATGAAGCTTAGTAAACATGCATTCTAAAAATAAAATAAGCTCCGCTATAATAAAATGGATTATTCACGAATGTGATCGGCTAGCCAATTGGCAAACAAACTTAAGCGTACAGGAACAAATGCAGTTAACGTCATCCAAAAAACGCTTTAATCAAATCAAGTTTAGCTATCTTGATGCATATTATCGCATTTGTCATACAACACCGCTTATTTTAGAGACAATAACAGCACTACATTGGAAAGAAGAACATGATGCAATCCAGTTTTGGACTGAACACTTACAGGAAGAAGTAAGCCATGACAAGATCATGAAAAAAGATCTCATATTTATTTTTGGTAGTGAAAAAAAAATCATGTTGCAGCCTACTATTACACCACCCAGTAGTGCTCTATTAGGTTATTTCTATTGGCAAGCCTACAAGGGAAATCCACATTTACTTATCTTATTTAGATTATTTCTTGAATACTCTATGAGCCATTTTAAACATTCTATTGCCAACATTGCTAAAACTCTAAGTCATAGAGCTACAAAATCCCTGAAGCTACATACTGAACTAGACTCTGAACATAGTCATGAGTGTTTAATTTATATTGACTCCTATTTTCATTCGGATGATATCCCCAATCTTAAGTCTTTGATTACTTTTATTTCACAGCAGCTTATTGAAAGCCAAATTTGGATTACACGTGTCTGGCAAAAAAAATCATGAAGAGTTTTTATTTTCGATATCCCTGGATTTCTAAAAATACTTTTTTAAAAATTTTAAATGTATCAAAAGTTGAGGATTTTGAAATTTGGCAGAAAAAACCACACCCTACAGATAAAGCCTATCAGATCTTGCAGATGAAAACATTTCTAACTGTCCTATCGCAAACGGAGTTCCCTGTACTTTTATTGTGGAGCCATCCTAAACTTGCTTTACGTTTTTTTGAATCTACCGATATGAAAAATATACGTGTACGTTCTTCCCTGGAAAAAGACCCACATGCCTTATCTCAAGCATATAATGTCTGTATGTCTTTCATCTGTGGTAGTATCGGTCGCCTTTCTCCAAGAGACGCTTGGGTTGGATCAGGATTTGGAAAATTTACTAAAAATGGGTCTTCATCATTTGCAATTACAAGAAACATTGAAAAAATTACTGCTGAACCCAATTTAAAATGGCTTAGCCAAAATTGGTCTGACTTAAATTTTACTGAAATACAACCAGGAGTTACGGTATGGCAATACCTTCATGAAGAAATAGAAGCACAAACTAATAAAAAAATAAAAACTCATTATCTGTCATCTCTAAAAAATCTTAAAAGTTTAGTAAAATTAGTTGAAGAAGATCCTTGGAATTTTTTTAGTGTTAAAAAATTTATTCAGGAGTCAGAAAAAGTTTTGAGTGAATCTATTCTGGAGAATTTGCGTCCTACAAATCCAGTACAATACAATGAAAAGAGTTCTAAGCGCTCACCTCATTGTTGGTGGATATCTAGATTTATAGCAACAGAATTAGAGCTAAATGAATCCCTGTATGATCTTTTTTTTAAAAACTTTGATGAGTTTGTACATCAAATGGAGGTGAGTGGTGTAATTGGAATTGAGAGCAATATAAGAAAAGCCGAACGAGCGCCTTTTTTGAACAGGTTAAAAGCCCTAGAACCCGAGCGCATTGTATATGAAGCAGAAGAATTTTATGACTCTTTAGTAAAACTTCCTATAGAGAACCAAGGCTGTCGCCCTTATTTTCCAAAAGCTGTTCCCAAGGGCAGTGCTTTAGTCTTTATGACCACCGATCAACACTGTAAACACCTCTATCTAGAACCAAACCCGAAACGTCTTTCGGATCGGATCGCATGCAATCTATTTAAAACACCACTATTTTCCTCACATCCCGCAGATGCTGATTACATTGGAATTAAACCTCAGTGCAACCCTGACAATCGACTGCTTCGAACAAATCATCCAGAAAAAGATATGGCTGAAATCAATCTAGGTGATGCAGCCCTGTACTTTTCAACCTTATTTAACTCAAAGATGCAAAAAATTCTCATCACAGAGTTTTCATCACCTCGATATGAACATGCGCCAGATATATTACCCATTCATGTTTCGATTACTAAGGAGCTAAATGATCCGTATGGAAGAGCATTTCAAAAAGAAAGAATCTGGTTGCTTAATCAAGAGCAAGCTATTGCCCTCTCAAAAATTTCTGGTGGACATCGCGCTCTAGCCTCCCAATACTTTTTAGTAATCCACTCAATATTAGGAAGTCCGACTTGGTTAACTTTTTTTAAAGAAGGAAAAAGACTAGAACTCCCAGCTTATTACGAGCTAAGCTGGAAATATTTTTTACATGTACTGCGGACTGCAAAAACAGATATTTTAGTTAAAAACTCAGAAGGTGGCACCCCACAAGACCCCTATTGTTTTGACCAAAATGGATCTCCGTTATCAACACAGATATTTATTCGTAATGATTAATTTTAAATCACTTCCCAACAGGATAACCACTTTGTTCCCAGTCTGGCATCCCGCCATCCACAACACCAAAAAGATTTTGAAGACCCATTTGTTGCAAGACTTGGCAAGCCATCTGAACTCTGCCTCCTGAACGGCAGTATACATAAATACGTTCATATTTTTTTAGCTCAGAAACATGGCCTGCGACAGTATCATGAGAAATGTTTTTACTATTGGGTACGTGACCCATGTTGTATTCATCGGGAGTTCGGACATCTAAAATCAGTTCAGTGGGACTGAGCTTGCTGTGCTTCTGGTACAACTCTTGAATGGTGAGTGTTTGCATGTTTACCTCCAGTTAGCGACCACCACCAATTGTGTGGAAGTTCACTTGTTATAATATAGTTGTTTTTCACATTGCGTGATTTAATTTTAGTCCAAGGACTTAAAAAACGCAGTAATGGCGAACTCATTTTTCCTAAGCTTGTTAAAAAGAAAATCCAGTGCAAAACACGATAGGATGGAGGACTGCCAGAAATCAATACAACAACGTGATATTTTTCGTCTTTAAATTGAGCATATAAAAGCTCACAACCCCAGATGGAAAAAAGTTTTTTTGAAGTACTCATTAGGGATCTTACAGCAGCGCTAGCCTCGTCTCCAATTCCATAAACAAGATAGTGCTGTGGTAACTTTATTGCTTTTCCTATATAAATAGAAACTTTTTGCCACTTGAGTAGAGCTGCTCGTCTTTGTGTAAAGTCATAGCTAGAATAAATCCAATCTAAAAATAATTTTTCGGTATCACACGGTTTTGTTATCCATTCAAATGGTGGAAAATCCTCCTTTAGCTGCAAATTTTCTTGGAAATGCGCTCCCAACGGAGCAACAGACTGCCAGCTTTTTGTTTTTTCAGCAAGCTCAGCAATTCCATCGGCTCCAGCTCCTCCAAGCTCTATTTGTTGCAAATGAGTAGGACCCCAGCCACGCTCTTGCACTATTTTAAGATGAGCAATTTGAGAAAAATCTTGATTTAAAATTTGAGCAAAAATCCAATCATGTGCAACAGCATTATTTGAAACCAAGATCACACCCAATTCGCTTCCTCGAGATGTGTATTCACTCCCACTTACAGGAGTGATAATTCCATCACCAACAATCAACTGTGGATTAAAAACCTCTAGCGCAGAACTTGCTTTTTGTGGATCAAAAAAATTGCTCCCCTCCCAACTGAGGCGAACAGCACCGCTTAATCCATTACTAAATAATGAGGACCTAAGTTTTGGAATAGATATATGAATAGTGGATTCTGGACATTCAGAAAAACTCTTTGAAGCTAAAACAACTTCTCCACTAGAAAGCAGGTAGTAGATTTTATCGGACTCCTCATTTGGAATAATTTTTACAGGAAATTTTTTTTCTAGTGCAAAATAACCATGTGATTTAAAAAAATCTACCTTCCCATTCGCTTTTGAAAAAATTTTCTTTGTTTTTAATTCTAACATATTAAGATTTGTATGAATGGTCCCATGTGCTGCTGGCAAAAAAGACAAAATCTGAGAAACCACAGCTCGTGTAATTTCTGGGTGGGTATAGCCATAAGGCGATATTTTAGGATGGGCTAGCTGCATGTCTACTTTTGCTAAAAAACGTGGCTGTGCCTTACTAGAAGTTAGCTTGTCAAAAATAGTGGTTAACCCACAGTAAATCATCCCACTGCGGATCGTTTGTTCAATTGCTTGAGGAACAAAATAACTCGTTTGAATTAAACCCACATAGACACGAAAAGGTCTCTCTAATTTTTTTTCAAGCATTTTTTTTCATTCCAACTCTTTTAAAATTGCTTCAACTACTGCATTGGTTTTACTTAAATCTTTAAAATAAAAATCGGGATTTTGAAGTAACAGCTCTTGTTCGTCTGAGCCACGTCCTGTCCCAACTGCTATGGTGCGCGCTCCAAGTTCTTTTCCACAATTAATGTCATGGATCGTATCACCAATAATAACGATTTCTTTTTTTAGAAACCAAACTCCAAAAAGTTCTTTGGCTTTTTTTACAGCTAGCGCTGGCAATAGATATCGATCCCAATTGTCATCTCCAAACACTCCAAATCGAAACAAATGGGATAGTCCTACGCAACCTAATTTTAACCATGCACCTTCTCGTACATTTCCTGTTAAAAGTCCTAAAACGACTGTAGAGTTATTCGAAAGACTTTCTAAAGTCTCTCTCACTCCAGGCAAAAGAACGACTTCATGCCTGCGAGTTTGACTTAATTCTTTAGCAAGCGTTACATAACCTTTAACTATTTCACTTATTTTTTCATCGGTTTGCTGTTCTGTGCATCCTTTAGAAAGGAGAAGCGCGCGGCAAATTTGAATATCTGTTTTACCACCAAATGGGTGAGCAGGAAAAATCAAATCCAGCCCTGGAAAACATAAAGAAATAGATTTCAAAAAACTTTCTTTCCAAAGGGGGCCGCCCCAAATTAAAGTCCCATCGATATCAAACAGAACAAGCCGTTTTAGTGTACGTGACATTTTGTATAATTTACGGCAAACTCACAAACTATGCAAACAACGAAAGTAATGGTTTTTGGTTTAGGATATATCGGCAGGATGCTTGTAGAAGCCATCTTAAGTGAAAATCCATTTTGGAATAGACAGCTTTCTTTAGTTGGGGCCGTAGACATAGTGCCAGAATCAAGAGCTTGGCTTGAAAAAAAGGAAGTTCCTGCATACCACTCTTTGACAGAGCTTTTAAAAAAAATACAGCCAGAGGTTTGTATTCACACAACAGCCTCTAGCCTATCCGTTGTTGTTGCTCAGCTAAAAGATTTGATTGCAGCTAAAATACCTGTGGTCTCTTCCACAGAGGAATTATTTTTCCCATGGGTACAAAATCCAGGCATAGCAAGTGAACTCAACGAACTTTGCTTATCCAACCAGGTTGCCGTTATGGGGACTGGTGCCAATCCTGGATTTATTATGGATGTACTTCCTGCGGTTACCACTCAAGTCGTGCAAACTGTAGAGCTAATTAAAGTCACACGTATTGTAAATGCCTCTACTCGTCGCCCTCCTTTACAAAAAAAAATTGGAGCAGGATTAGATGAGGCTACCTTTCGCTCATATGTAGCTTCAAAAAAAATTGGCCACGTCGGTCTCATGGAGTCCATAGACTTTTTAGCTTCTTATATGGGATGGCAGCTCTCAAACAAAGGTCAAACGATTGAACCTATTTTAGCGCCGAAAGCACTTCGAACACAAGTCGTGCAAATTTCAAAAGGTAAGGTGTGCGGGCTCCATCACACGGCTTGGGGTGAAATGGAGCGCAAGCGTGTTATTGAATTGGATTTAAAAATTGCTCTAAACGAAGCAAATCCCGAGGACCACATCTTAATCAAAGGGAATCCACCGTTTTCTTTAAAAGTGGAGGGGGGAACAGCGGGCGATCCAGCAACAGTAGCAACCCTTTTACGAGGGATTCCCATTGTTTTAAACTCAAAACCTGGAATCGTAAAAAGACTCTCTAGAGTATTTACATAATTATGAGAATTTTAACTTGGAATGTGAACGGCTTTAGATCGGTTGTAAGAAATGGTTTTTTTGATTGGTTAAGTAAAGAATCTCCAGATGTTTTATGCTTACAAGAAACAAAATGTAATCCCTCACAATTAGATGAAAGTCATTTAGCCCCTTTTGGATATCAAACCTACTGGCACTCAGCAAAAAAACTAGGCTACAGTGGTGTAGCAGTATTTTGTAAAACAAATAAAACCTGCACTCCAAAAACAGTTTATGAAGGAATTGGAATTTCAGAAATTGATGATGAGGGACGTGTATTAGTTGCAGAATTTGAGGATTTTACCCTCATTAATGCTTATTTTCCAAACTCACAGCGTGAGCATGCAAGACTTGGTTTTAAATTAAAATTCTGCAAAGACATGTTGAAGTATTGTGAAAAATTTAAAAAAGCTGGTAGAAACATTATCTTGTGTGGTGATTACAATATCGCTCATAAAGAAATCGATCTACGCAATCCAAAATCCAATGAAAACAACCCCGGATTTTTACCTCAAGAGCGAGCTTGGATGGACGAGTTTTTATCCAATGGCTATTGCGATACTTTTAGAAACTTTATTCAAGAAGGCGGTCACTACACGTGGTGGAGTTATAGACCAGGAGTGCGCGAACGCAATATTGGATGGAGAATTGACTACCACTGCGTCAACGAACGTTTTTTGCCTGCTATAGAAAAATCTCGAATCTTAAATAGTATTTATGGGAGCGACCACTGTCCTGTGGAACTTGTTTTAAAATAAAACTTTGCTAGTCTATAAGTATGTTCTCTAAATCTACTCGAATTCTCATCGTAGACGATATGGCAGCAATGCGTAGAAGCATTCGAAGAGCGCTACATGATCTTGGATTTACTACTGTCATTGATGCGGACGATGGAATGACTGCGTGGGTAGAAATCGAAGCATCGCTTGCCAAACAAGAACCCTTTCAACTTATTATTTCTGATTGGAATATGCCAAAAATGCAAGGCATTGAGCTATTAAAACGGGTACGTGGCAATGAATCCATGAAAGATATTCCATTTATAATGTTAACTGCGGAACAAGAAAAGGCACAGGTCGTACAAGCAGTCCAGTTTGGAGTTAGTAATTATATTATCAAACCGTTCACGCCTGCTACCTTAGCAGAAAAACTAATGGCTGTTTTTGAGTCTATGGATCGCAGGTCGCGAGAACACACATTTAACTGAAGATTTTTTTGATAAGCATTCCAATCTAATATTGTTTTTCGTGCAACTCCAGACTCAATTGCTGCTTTAGCAACCGCAGAAGACACCCAAGTCAACACACGTGGATCGAGAGGTTTTGGAATAAGATAATTTTTTCCAAATTCAATGGTTTTACAGCCATATGCCTGGCAAACACTGTCGGGGACAGGTTGCTTTGCTAGCTGAGCCAAACTTGTCATTGCTGCTAGTTTCATTTCTTCATTAATTTGTGAAGCCTGCACATCTAATGCCCCGCGAAAAATAAATGGAAACCCCAAAACATTATTCACTTGGTTGGGGTAATCACTTCTGCCTGTGGCAATAATCGCATCAGGGCGCACAGCTAGGGCTGCTTCAGGTAAAATTTCAGGATCGGGATTAGCCATCGCAAAAATCATCGGCTGGGGAGCCATTTTCATAAGCATAGGAGGAGTTACAGCACCTGCAACAGAAACTCCAACAAATGCATCTGCACCATCTAATGCTTCTTCTAATGTTCTTTTTGAAGTCTCAACTGCAAAGCGTTCTTTATAAGGATTCATCCCTTCTTTTCGGCCTTTGTAAATAACACCTTTCGTGTCACAAAGAATTAAATTTTCAGGATTTACTCCAATTTTTAAAAATAAATTTGCACAAGCTAAGGCAGCAGCGCCTCCTCCACTAAAGACGACTTTTACTCTAGAAATATTTCTTTCGGTAAATTCAAGAGCGTTTAAAAATGCAGCCCCACAAATAATAGCAGTCCCATGTTGATCATCATGAAAAACTGGGATTTTTAGAGTTTTTTTCAAAGCTTCCTCGATATAAAAGCAATCTGGCGCTTTAATATCCTCTAAGTTAATTCCACCAAAAGTAGGCTCTAATGCTTGGCAAGTGCGAATCACATCTTCTGGAGTTGGTGCATTAAGTTCGATATCAAAAACATCAATGTCAGCAAGCTGCTTAAAAAGAACAGCTTTTCCCTCCATAACTGGTTTTGCTGCAAGTGGACCAAGATTACCCAACCCCAGCACAGCCGTACCATTGCTTACAACTGCAACGAGGTTACCTTTTGCTGTGTACTCATAAACCGAGCTACTTTTTTCTGCAATCATGCGACATGGCTCTGCTACACCTGGTGTATAAGCAAGCGATAAATCTGCCTGGGTTTTTACTGGCTTCGTAGGCACCACCTCAATTTTCCCTTTCCTTTTTTGTGAGTGGTAATCTAAGGCCTGCTTTTGTATCGATTTGTAATCAGTCATTTGTCCCCCAATAAAACTGGAACAAGCACATCACGTGCTTGCGATAAAATTTAATGAACAAAGGTTAGAGCTTACATTTATTTTAGATATATTTGCAAGCTTTTTTCTATAAATGCTCTGGCTTGACAACGCTGAAATCGCCCCTATCATAAGCTATACCGGAGGATCAAAACATGGCGATCGCTAAAAGAATTTTTCTTTTTATTGCTGTAAACCTACTCGTTGTTGTCACGATTTCTATTTTACTTTCTGTTTTAGGAGTAAAACCCTACATCACTGCTTACGGAATAGATTATTGGTCCCTCATGATTTTTTGTTTAGTTTGGGGATTCGGTGGAGCCTTCATCTCACTTGGGTTGTCACGTATCATGGCAAAATGGATGATGGGTGTACAAATTATTGACCCTCGTGATTCGGACTCGCGATCTCAGCAGCTTGTACAAATTGTCCATCAACTTGCAAAAAGTGCAGGCATGAGAGTAATGCCACAAGTGGGAATCTATGACAGTCCAGATGTCAATGCATTTGCAACTGGACCAACTAAAAACAGAGCGTTAGTTGCAGTATCCAGTGGCTTACTTGCTAGAATGAATCGTGGACAATTAGAAGGTGTTTTAGGACATGAAGTGGCTCATATTACAAACGGGGATATGGTCACAATGACTTTAGTACAAGGAGTTGTGAACGCTTTTGTCATGTTTATAGCAAGAGTCATTGCATTTGCTTTAAGTCAAAATGTAAAAGAAGAAAATAGACACATGGTGCATTTCTTGGCTGTAATTGTCCTTGAAATAGTACTGAGCATTCTTGGAGCAATTGTTGTGGCTTTCTTCTCAAGAATGCGTGAGTTTCGTGCAGACAAAGAAGGTGCACGTCTTGCAGGAAGAGATAAAATGATAGATGCCTTAAGAGGACTACAAAGAGTATTTGACCCTCATACTTCAGATGACCATGCAAGTGTTGCTACATTAAAAATTTCTGGAAAAAGTGGCAGTTTTTTAGCTCTTTTTTCTACCCATCCACCGCTTGAATTAAGAATTCAAAAATTAGAAGCAGGATATTAATCAGCTTAAAAAAATTGTAATTTAATAGAAATAGGGCCTCTTTTTTAAAAGGCCCTATTTCTTACTGCACCCATGACAAGCAGGAACTTTACAACGTCTGCATTTTCATACCAGCATCTGCTTTGCACCGCACTCACCACCATATTTAGCTTGCTTCTTCCTACTTTTATCACTCAACCAAGCAAGTTTATCTGGCACGTTAAGGGATTGTCCCTTAACGTGCCGGAGGTGGGTGGGTACAGCTCTGCTGCCATTAGGCAACTTTTCGAGCACTCACCCAAACTTGATAATGTTCAAGTTTGCGCTCATAATCTAGTACCGCTTTCCCCTCTTTTGTGATCAAACCAAATTTATATTGTTGAAAATGTTCATTACAAAAACCGTAACGCTCATCTTTTTCTTTGCATATCCAGGCCTGGCATCCCAATTTTGTTCCAATTGGTTTAGATGTTGTGAAAGTTTGTGCTGAAGATGGTTTTGTGCTTGTTTTTTCAGGAGATTTTTCACTGGTTGCGGCTTGTTTTGATTGCTGTTCCGTAGTTTGCTTTCCCATGCCGAACCCCCATTTTCTTTACATTATGTCGGATTTGCGTCACAATTTGTCGCCTGCACATCGGGCATTGTCACTTGCGTCTCCTGCGCGCATCCCGGCCGTGCATGCTCCGGCAAATCCCCCTGGTTACTGCTTTGCTCTTTTGCTTTCAAACAATCTATCGGAAGCATCAAGTTAAAACTTTAGTAAAATAATCGGATATTAACTGCTGGTAAAATTTATGGTTGGTATGAAAGTAGCTATGTAGCTATACTATAAGGGACTGTCGAAAAAGGTCTAAAATTTAATTGAAAGCAGTTTGTTGAAATCCTAGTAATTTTTTACAAAATCTACATAATCAGTATTGAAATCATTAGAT
>Ga0213870_1000063_pt1 | contig 53832 bp, 66 predicted proteins | sample WICALVC2017_Meta_FD_160119 | JGI IMG/M metagenome (GOLD analysis project Ga0213870, IMG submission 160119) | Freshwater microbial communities from subterranean cave lake in Wind Cave National Park, South Dakota, United States - WICALVC2017 | ecosystem: Environmental > Aquatic > Deep subsurface >...
TATAAGCAGGTTCTATAGAGTACAGTTCATAAACTCATTATTAATTTAATTCAACATTAAATACTCCATAAACTACTACAAGAGTTTCATCGGTGCGCTTCGAAAATTTACTTGTGCTTCGCAAGTTTATCCAATTATATTGACCGCAATATATTATTCTAAATTTTGAAATGAGATAACAGATTTACAATAAGGGTACTTTTTCCCAGGGGAATTCACGCCGTCCAAACCAACCTCCAACTGCCGCATGGGAATAAATTGGACGTGCAAGTTCAAGCCCATCAATAATGCCATCCACTGATAGATCCAGAAAATCAGCTGCTTTTGTTTTAATTTCTGATAGACTATATTTTTCAGTTCCAAAAGTGTTGATATTGATAATATCCGGATCAGGTCGGCCAATTGTATAACCCACCTCAATCTGTACTTTTTGGGCAAAACCATTTGCAACAAGGGCTTTTGCCACATAACGCGCCCCAACTGGACCGGCCACATCAACTTTTGTCCAGTCCTTGCCATTTAGCGCGCCACCACCATGAGGAAAAAATCCTCCGTAAGTATCAACTATGATTTTCCTTCCAGTTGTACCAGCATCAGCCAGAGGCCCGAAGGTTGTCCATGCGCCCGCCCCATTACAAGTAAATTGGCTCTTTATGTCCTTGAGATAGTAATGAAATTTGTCGAGCACTGGCTTGACAATTTCTTTATAAAGATCCTCATTAACTTGACTTTTTTTGGTATGTGAATTATGTGATGCAGCTAGAGTTACATTTTCTACACTAACTGGATGTTCGTTGTTATACTCTATAACTACTTGTGCTTTACCATCCGGGCGAAGGTATTTCAATACCTTTTGCTTAAAAACTTGGGTATAGCGGTCGGTCAATGCGTGAGCAATCATAATTGGCAGTGGCATTAACTCAGGCCCCTCGCCAGAAATTGCTCCTCCAAACATAATCCCCTGGTCTCCAGCTCCTGTTCTTTTTTTTCCTACTCCTTTTGCTATTTCACTAGATTGCTGCGTAATTCTCAGTATTACATCTTTCATTCCATACCAGAATCCATAATTTGGATCAGTATAGCCTATACTTGCTATAGTATCTCTGGCTATTTTTTCATAATTAAGTTTAACCCCTTTGGGAAGAGTCACTTCACCAAATAGCATTAGCGTTCCCCTGGATTTTCCCATATCACCTTTGGCTGAAACCTCTATTGCTACCCTTGGTTTTGATCCTACTATGAGTGAGGCTGTTGTTGCAGCATCTAGAATTGCAGCTGCAATAATATCACAGACTTTATCTGGATGACCTGCAGTAACTGATTCAGAGACGTGTCTTACAATTTGTTTCATTTTCCAAGCTTATCAAAGACTTTATAAAGGAGTTTTTGGTATAATACAGGTTACCAGTGGATAAAGCAAGTCCAATTGTTATTTCCCTCGGCGGATCGCTTGTTGTTCCTAATGGGGGTATTGATATCAAGTTTGTTTCCGAGTTTAATATTTTTATAAGAAACAAAGTCGCCAATAATTGGCGATTTTTTATAGTTGTTGGAGGAGGAGCAACAGCTCGAGCTTACATAGATGCTGCAAAAAAAGTGGCAGGGAATATTTCTGACTGGGATTTAGATTGGTTAGGGATTCATTCCACTAGACTCAATGCCCATATGTTAAGGACCATCTTTCAAGATATTGCCCATCCGAGAATAATTCAAAACTATGAGAAAAAAATTGTCAATCTTAGACAACCTCTGGTTGTAGCAGCAGGTTGGAAACCAGGATCCTCTACTGATTACGACGCGGTACTTTTAGCCCGTGACTACAAAAGTCATGTAGTAATCAATATGAGTAATATTTCGAGTGTTTACGATAAAGACCCCAATAAATTCCCTGATGCTAAACCGTATCACAAGCTAAAATGGAACGAGTTTGTAAAATTAGTTGGAGTTACCTGGTCACCCGGAAGCAATCTACCATTTGATCCAATTGCTACCAAACTTGCCAAAGAACTGGGATTGAAAGTATTTGTGGTTGGTAAGGAACTTGATAATATTGAGAATATATTAAACGGGCAAGATTTTGTCGGTACGGTTATTTCTTAATGCTTCTTAAACACCTTAAGCTTACTAATTTCCGGAATTTTACTAATAAAACGTTTATTTTTTCACCCCATCTTAATATCATTATTGGTTCAAATGCCTCAGGAAAAACCACAATTGCCGAATGCATATTTCTACTTGCTACAGGGAAAAGCTTTCGGGCAGATCGTGATATTGAAGTGATCTCTTTTGGAGAGCAGTTATGTAGGATAAATGGAGAAATTGCCAAGTTGTTAACTAAGGAAGAAATAAAACTAGAAGCAGTTGTAACATCAGGAGAAGTGATGAAAGTAAAGACCCCACTTAAAAAGTTTTTGGTAAATGGAGTTGCAAAAAGAATGCAGGATTTTGCGGGACTACTTAAAGTTGTATTATTCTGGCCAGAAGATTTACAACTTGTAACAGATTCACCCTCGCTTCGACGCAGATATTTGGATTTTGTGCTAGTGCAAGTAGATAGAGAATATCGCAGAACATTAATTTCTTATGAGAGAGGATTAACACAAAGGAATAAACTCTTGGAAGCAATTAGGGAAAAAGGAGCCCATCGGCACCAGCTGCTATTTTGGGATCAACTCCTTATTAAAAGTGGTGAGTATATTACCAAAAAAAGGGAAGAATATATAGATTATATAAATAGAACTCAAAACTTAGAACTTAAAACTGCGAATTACCAACTTGCATATGACAAAAGTATTATTTCAAGAGTTAGACTTGATCAGTATAGTGAGGCAGAAATTGCGGCCTCGGTAACTTTAGTAGGGCCGCATAGAGATGATATGATATTCAAAATCCGAAATCCGAAATCCGAAATCCGAACTGAGGAGATGAGGGATTTGTCACATTTTGGAAGTCGTGGAGAGCAGAGACTGGCAATATTATGGTTAAAGTTGGGAGAGTTATCTTTTATTGAAAAAACATCGGAGCAGCGACCAATACTTCTGCTTGATGATATATTATCAGAGCTTGATCATGATCATAGGAGAATAATTTTTGAAATATTGGGTAGTCAACAAACTATTATGACAACAACAGATAAACATTTTTTACCTGCTGATTTTGTTAAAAAAGCTGAGGTGATAGAATTGAGTTAACTCCTAGGGGAGAAGAGAACTAGACGTGGTAAAATTATAACAAGGCTCGTAGTGTTAAGAAAGTCTTTTATGAAACAAAAAGAAAGTTTACATCCATTTGCTAAAGTGATGATTGGTATTGGTGTGATAGGTGCCGGTTTAGGTGCGTTGAACATATTCTTTTTCTCGTTAACATTGATGAAACTAACGTTTTTTGCAATTGAAATGATTATCATTTTATATGGTTTATTTGGGTTATGGACTGGGTATCTTCAGTTTCCTTATCGAGGATTTCCCATAAGACCTGGATTGACTTTACAAGGCTCTCAAGCTAGGTTCGTTGGATTTCTGATGATTATGGTGAGTGTGCTTAATCTTCTTTTTGTATACCCATATATAAATTCGCTGCGCTGATCGTGACTACTGTTACAAAAAACGACCTCAAATCCTTGTACATTCCGCCTTCGGATTCCCACAAAGGCCAAAATGGGAGGCTTCTTGTTATCGGTGGATCGCATCTTTTTCATGCAGCCTCACTTTGGTCCTTGAAAGTTGCATCCAGAATAGTAGATATGGTTTACTATTCATCAGTTGATGAAAACAACCAAATAGTTCTGGCGATGAAAAAAGAATTTCGGGATGGAATTATAGTGCCGAGAGGAAAGGTTGATGAGTATACTGCCGAGGCAGATTGTATTCTGATTGGGCCAGGACTTCCACGACCCGAAGGTCAAGAAGCAGGGGATAATGATACCAAGGAGCTAACCACTCGTTTGTTAACTAGCTACAAAACTAAACGATGGGTTATAGATGGCGGAAGCCTTCAGGTAATCTCTCCAGATATCATTCCGCAAAATGCAATTGTTACTCCCCATCATAAAGAATTTGAGAGACTCTTTCAGAAGAAGGGAAATGAGAAAACAGTGGCAGAAATGGCGAAGCGTAATAATTGTATTATTCTTCTTAAGGGTTCTACGGACTACGTTTGTTCAAAAGAACGCTGTTTTAAAGTTACTGGAGGTAATCCGGGGATGACCAAAGGGGGAACGGGGGATGTGCTTGCAGGACTTGTTGCCGCTTTAGCTTGTAAAAATGAACCATTTTTAGCAGCCTATGCGGGAAGCTACATCAATAAAAAAGCTGGAGATGCATTATATAAGCGGGTCGGACCCTATTTCAACGCTTCAGATCTGGCCGATCAGATCCCCAAGACGATGTATAAACTATTCCTCTAGCTAATTATTTAGATCTCTTTCTGTCTGCAGTTTCTCTAAATAATGGATCAAAAATGCCAGCTAAAATTCTCCTAACAATTCCAGGGCCTCTTCGAACAGACTCAACATCACGCACAAAATTGAATTCTCTGTCTCCTATTGGTTCAGTTGGAGTGAGAGGTATCTGATCATGAGTCGAACTTAATGGTGGATATCGAGGCACTCTAGGAAGCTGTCTCGTTCTTGAGTGGCGTTGTTCAGGTCCAGTCATAATCTTATTTATTTTAGACAAATATTTTATTTGCTCAGGTTTTCCAGTTTTTCAGTTAGTTTAGTTAAGTTATAGGTCACAACAACAGCCAATACTGTAATAAGTAAGGCGTAGATAAATAATGAGAGTAGTGATCCGCCTCCGGGGAAGTAGGGCTTGATGTAGTTATTTACTAAATCCTGTATAACATTGTTCCAAGCTAGAGCTGCGACTAATCCAAATCCGCTGGTTGCAAGAGTTACCATCTGTTTTACAATCGCAAGGTGGAGTTTTCTGTCATTTGTAATCTTAGCTGTCATGATGAGATAATAATAGCAACAAAATTTTTAATTTACAATTTTTTATTCAGAAATTAGAAATTATTTAGAAATTAATAATTAGAAATTAGAAATTTCTTTTCATGTATTCTCCCAAATATACAATTAGCAATAAAATCCTGACAAATATTGGAATTGTTGAAGCTGCTCGAGAGGTGATTATAAATGCACCTTTAGTTCCCGCTTATGAGAAAAAGTTTCGTGAAGAAGCAATAGTAAGAACAGTTCATCATGGTACTCATATTGAGGGTAATGAGCTAAATATTACCGAGGCTTCAGCAGTTCTGCGGGGTCAACAAGTTGTCGGCAAGGATCGAGATATACAAGAGGTGATCAATTATCGAAACGTAGTAAATTACTTAGACTATTTAGCAACAGATAGTGAGTCAAAAGGGAAGATTACTGAAGCTGCGGTCAAGAAAATTCATTCTTTTACTGTGGAAAAAATTTTACCTAGTGAGCAATGCGGAGTTTATAGAAAAACTCAAGTTGTTGTGAAGAATTCTGTTACCGGTGAGATTACTTTTCGTCCACCGCCGGCTATAGAGGTACCTTTCCAAATGGAGGATTTCCTTGCCTGGTTAAATAGTCTAGGTCAAGATGAGGTTCATCCTGTAATTGCCGCCGGTATCACTCATTATGAACTGGTCAGAATTCACCCTTTTGTAGATGGAAATGGCAGGATGGCCAGGTCTGCCGCCACCTTAGTTCTTTTTTTAGAAAATTATGACATCAAGAAGTTTTTTTCTCTTGAGGAATATTACGATCGTGATGCGGCGGCCTACTACGAAGCATTAAAATCAGCCAAATCTGGTGATCTAACTTTCTGGTTAGAATATTTTACCCTAGGGCTCTCAATTGAGCTAACAAGAATAAAAGATAAGGTACAACGTCTTTCAACGGATTTGCACCTGAAAGAAAAATTAGGGGGAAAGCAGGTTTTTCTATCAGAGCGTCAGATTGCTGCAATTGAATACATACAAAGAGTAGGATATCTCCAGAATCAGAGCTTTCCAGATTTATTTCCCAAAATATCAGAGGATACTGTACTGCGAGATTTAAAAGATTTGATGAAGAAGGGTTTGGTTCAAAGGAAGGGGAAGACAAAAGCAGCCCGTTATATACTGCGCTAGCTTGATTCAGAGATTGATCAATACATATTTCAAAATATTGGCATAAAGGCTGAATTCTCGAATAAATCGAATGGAAACTCGAATTTTCTCGAATAATCTTACTATATATTCGTGTTTATTCGTGAATGATTCGAGCAATTCGAGAATTATAACAATATTGTTAATATGACATTTAAAAGATTGTCAGAGTATTTCACTAAGTTAGAATCTACTACCTTACGTAATAAGATGGTAGAGATACTAGCTTCCCTTTTTAAGGAAGCGAAACAAGAAGAGGTAGAAAAACTCTGTTATTTATTGCAAGGCCGAGTTGCCCCACTTTTTGAATCAATTGAGTTTGGTATGGCAGATAAGATGGTGATGAAAGCTGTGGCATTAGGATTGAATATTAAGGCGGATAAGGTATTAAAATTTTTTAAGCAAGAAGGAGATTTAGGTAATGCCACCTCAAAGCTCAAAGATTCCCGCCTCAGCGGGATCCACGATGCTGTAATTACTCATTCTTCGAAAACATCATCGGGACAAAGCTCAAATATCAAAACCAAATCTCAAAACTTAAGAATTACTGATGTATTTGATGTTCTTTATAAAATAGCTTCATCTGGAGGTGCAGGTTCGCAGGAGAAGAAAATAAAACTACTTTCTGATTTGTTAGGTAGTACAGATCCTTTATCTGCTCGCTACATCGTTAGATTGCTTTTAGGAAAGTTACGATTAGGATTTTCTGATATGACAATTCTAGATGGATTATCCTGGATGCTGACGGGGGATAAGAGTCAGAAAAAGATACTGGAGGCAGCTTACAATGTCAGACCCGACCTTGGTTTTATTGCTGCTTCAGTAAAAGAGAAGGGTATTGCCAGTTTATCTCATGTTGTACCTACAATAGGGACACCAATTCTTATGGCCAGAGCCAATCGTCTTACATCAGCTGAGGAAATTTTTGAAAAGATAGGAAAATGTGCCGTTGAATTTAAATATGACGGTTTGCGACTCCAGGTGCACCTAAAGAAAGTTAAAAGTGAAATGTTAAAAGTCAAAAGTGGGAATGAGATTTCAGTAAAAATGTTTTCGAGGAATTTAGAAGATGTGACTGTTATGTTTCCTGACATTGAGGCAGCAGTTTTAAAACAGATAAAGGCAAGTGAAGTTATCTTTGAGGGTGAGGTAGTGGCTTTTAATCCTCAGACTGGTGTTTTTGTTCCTTTTCAAGAGACTATGCAGCGAAAAAGAAAATACGATATAGCTACCACCGCCGCCGAAATCCCAGTTAAACTTTTTGTCTTTGAACTTTTATTTTTAAACGGTAAAAGTTATATAACTAAAAGTTATAAAGAAAGGAAAGCAGCGCTTGCCTCGATAGTTAGACCAGGAAACACAATTATCTATGCCCAAGAAAAAGTGGTTTCTGATATTGCCGCAGTAGAGTTTATGTTTGAGGATTCAGTAAGACTGAATTTTGAAGGGATTATCGCAAAAAAACTGGATGGTGTTTACCAGGCAGGTATAAGAGGTTGGAATTGGATTAAGTATAAAAAAGCCATGAATAGAAAATTGTCCGACACTATTGATGTTTTAGTAATGGGCTTCACCAAAGGAGAAGGTAAACGTACTGCTTTTGGCGTAGGTCAATTCTTAACAGGTGTTTATGATTCTAAAGTAGATAAATTTCTTACGGTATCTAAAATTGGCACGGGCCTTACTGATGAACAATTTAGGGAGTTTATAAGCCGGGTTAAAAAACTCCATGCAAGAGAAAAACCACCTCTTTATGAGATTGATAAACTTCTTACTCCGGATATTTGGCTTGAACCAGAATTGGTAGTTGAAGTAAGTTGTGATGAAATTACTCGCTCTGCAGTTCATACGGCAGGACGAGTAATGCAACCTTCTAAATCCGGTAAAGCATTCTCAGTCAAAACAGCGGGGTTTGCCCTCCGATTCCCTAGGCTTGAGCGTTTTCGAGATGACAGACGACCCCAAGACGCAACAACAGTTGCTGAGGTTGAGAAAATGTACAGACAACAAGGAGTTAAAACGTAAATCCGAATACCAAAATTCGAAGCACGAAACAATAACCAAATTTGAATGACAAAAATTCAAAATAATTTGAACATTTGAATTTGTTTCGGATTTCGATATTCGAATTTCGAATTTAAATGAAGATATCCATCGTAATTCCTGCATATAACGAAGAGAAATATATTGGTCGAACTCTTGAATCAGTAAAACAACTTGAAATTAATGGAGTTGAGCTAGAAATTTTGGTTATTGATGGAGGTTCAACTGATAAAACCGCAGGAGTTGCAAGAAATCTTGGAGCAAGAGTAATCACGATCTCTCATGGATCAATTGGGTTTGCCAGACAGCAGGGTATTTTGCAAGCTAGAGGAGATATTATAGCTTTTACTGATGCAGACACAGTGAGTCCTTCTGATTGGTTAAAGAAACATATCGCAGCATTATCTGAGAATAGTGCTGTATGCTCTTATGGGACATATCGTGTAGATAGCGGTACTTTCCCTTATTATCAAATTACAAATTATCTCCAACCTCTTATTGTTTCATTGGCTTTCCGATTTGGTATTTTTTTAGCAGGGGGTCAAAATATTGCCTGCAGAAGAAAAGAGGCGTTATCTATAGGCGGCTTCGATAAAACGCTTGAGCTTCTCGAGGACGCTGATTTTGTTAAACGGATGAGTAAGGTTGGAAAAGTAAGATGTCTAACTGATTGTATTGTACTTTCCTCAGGTAGGAGATCAAAAGAAGGATGGCGGTATTTTATTCGTGCAGGAATTGCTGATTTTCGATTTTTTATCTTAGGAAAAAGAGATTTCCTTAAATTTCCAGATTACAGATAATATATTTCATCTGATCGGTTTTGCTTGGATTAGCGATTTTCTGAAATATTTAGCGAGTATGTAGTTAAGCATATAATAAAAGAGTGCATGTTTGAAAAAGAAAGTAAAAAAACCAACCTTGTAGCGTCGCCCATCAGTCTGAGGGCAAATTTTATTTGTAAAAACAATTTTTCCAACCTTTTTGAGTCTAGCTAAGACATCCAGTTCGTCCCCACCAAAATCCAAGAAAGTATCATATCCCCCAAGACTTAAAAATATTTCTCTTTTGTAGGATAGATTATATGCCGGAGCATAGAGAACAAAACCAGTCAGTCGGTATACCCACTCAATAATAAAATATATAATATTCCAATAAGATATGCCCCAACTGGGACCATTGACCATGACAGCTTTTCCTGTAACTGCGACTACTTTTTCATTTTTCTGAAACTCCCTAACAATAGTTTCCAGATGAGTTGGGGGATAATGTGTATCAGCATCACAACCGGTGTAAATATCGCCACGAGCTTTTTTTAAGCCAGCCTCCCTGGCGCGTACTACATTGGAGTTAGTTACACTTATAAATTTCGCACCATATTTTAATGCTATCTCTTTAGTCTCATCTGTTGATCCCCCATCGGCAACAATAAGTTCGAAATCTTTAAAAGTCTGGTTTTTGAGAGAATCCAGGCAAATATGCAAGTATTTAGCCTCATTGTAAGTTGGAATAACTACCGAAATTTTGGGGGAAGTCATGTTCTTTTATTTTTAGCCTACTCTATGTTATGATTTTTCGCAACACTTATGAAGAAAGTTCTCTTTTTGCCCGGCGGAATAGGTCTTGCTCATGTGGGCAGGTTAATCATGATAGCTAAAGAGATGCAAAACCGCGGTATCATGGTGGAATTTGGCGCTGGTACTCAAGCTGTCTCTATATTACAAAAGGAAAATCTCCCATGTTATCCATTACCTGAATTTGAAAGAAGTGTTTATGAGAGAAAGATAAAAAATAACAATTTCTTTATTTATACCAGAAGCGTAATTAAAAAATTTGTACTTGCCGAGCTTGAACTTTTCAATCGAGTCAAACCAGATGTAGTTGTATATGATGTTCGTATAACTGCAAAAATTTCGACTCAAATCGCCAATATTCCATGTGTCTCTGTTCTCAATGCTGATATGACACCATACTATGATTTTTCCAAAGTGAGATTTCCCGTGCATACGACTTTGGGCAAGTTTTTGCCAAATAGATTCGTTTCTCTATTAAACAAGAAATTCGGACAAAATTTTTCAAAGAGAGTGGGAACTCAACTAATACCAGCTTTACTTACTTTGGAGATGATCAAATTTAGTCCAACGCTTTTGAGACTTGGATATAGATTGTCAAAGGATCCGTATCAAATTGTATTGGCAGATAAGACTCTTATTGCCGATATACCAGAGTTCAGACCGGTTAAGAAGTTGCCAGACCAAGTAAAGTTGATTGGACCTATTTTTTGGGATGGAGGAAGTAAGTTGCCTGGTTGGAGCAATAAATTACTAGAAACTGATAATATTATTTATGTTACAGCTTCGGGTACAGGGGATAATAAGACATTTCTTAAAATATTAGATTTTTTGAAAGACAGTCCATATACAGTTGTAGCAACAACAGGAAATACTTTACACCCATCTGATGTTAAAATCTCTTATCCAAACTTATTTCTAACTGATTTTTTACCAGGAAGTTTTATTTTACCAAAATCTAAATTAATTATATTTCCCGGAGGAAATGCCACTGCATATCAGGCATTAAGTTTTGGTATTCCGCAAGTTTGTACTCCATTTCACATGGATCAGGAAGATAACGCAAATCAGTTAGAAAGATTAAAGACTGGTATTATAGTTAGTCCGTACAAAAATTTTACTAAAAAAATACTTCAATCTGCAATTTCAAAAATATTAAAAGACAAACATTACAGTCTAAATGCCATTAAACTGAAAAAGATTATAGAGAGGTATAATGGAAAAAAGCAGGCAGCGGATGAAATCTTTAGGATGCTGAATTAATTATGAAAGTCATTGCTGATTTACCCCAAAGGACATTTACTTGCTCCCGTGCTCTACGTGCACGCGTCGCAAGGGCGTGCCTTCGGGGCAGGCAATTTTGATTATTTATGAAAATTATTGCAGATCTTCAACTTCATTCCAAATATTCTAGAGCGGTTTCTCAACAAATGGTAATACCACAAATTTGGGAGTGGGCGAAGCGAAAAGGAATAGGTCTAGTAGCAACAGGGGATTGGACACATCCACTTTGGATGAGAGAGATAAAAGCAAACTTGGAAGAGATGGGAAATGGGTTACTTAAACTAAGAACAGAGAACACTTCGACGGAGTTTATCCCGAGCGAAGTCGAGGGGCTCAGTGCAAGTCAGGAACTAAGAACATTAGATGGTGAGGGACCGTATTTTTTGCTGGCTACTGAAGTGTCTAGTATTTATTCCCAAGGTGGGAAACTGCGAAGAATTCATAATCTGATTTGGTCTCCATCAATTGCTACTGCTGATAAGATTAATAAAGCACTGATTGCCCGAGGATGCAATTTAATTGCTGATGGAAGGCCAATAATAGGGTTATCTAGTATTGCTGTGGCTGAGTTGGTTTTTTCAATTGACTCTAAATGTTTATTGATACCAGCTCATGCTTGGACACCTTGGTTTTCACTTTTTGGAAGTGAATCTGGATTTGATTCAATTGATGAATGTTTTGGTACATACAGTCGCTATATTTATGCTATTGAGACTGGACTATCTTCTGACCCGGCTATGAATTGGAGAATTCTAGAGCTTGATAATAGATCTATTGTTTCCTTTTCTGACGCTCATTCAGGGCCGAAATTAGGTAGGGAAGCAACGGTATTTGATTTAGAAGACTTAAGTTATGAGAATATTAGGAAAGCCATTTTAAATGTACCACAGGTATCAAAAACACCAAAAGTATCAGATGCTTTAACTAATTCTACTGCCTTTGATACTTCTGGTACCTCATCTTCTTTTGGTACCTCAAGGATTGCTTACACAATCGAGTTCTATCCTGAGGAAGGAAAATATCATTATAGCGGTCATAGAAATTGTGGGATTAAGCAAAATCCCGCTCAAACTAAACAAAAAGGTACTACTTGTCCGGTATGTGGTAGAAAATTAACAGTCGGAGTAATGCATAGGGTGGAACAATTAGCAGGAAGAAGTGAAGAAGAGCTACAATTAATGAGGAAGGAATTAGAAGTATTCGAAGGAAAAGGAGGATTAGAATTAAAGGGAATATATTCTGAAGCTTTTCCGCAGAGACCTCCATATGTAATGCTTGTACCACTTCAGGAGATTTTAGCGGAGGCAATTGGAGGCCTACCAGCTAGTCAAAACGTACAAAATGAGTATAAAAAGTTGACTGACCATTTTGATGGAGAATTTAAAGTTTTACTGGAAATATCATCTGGTGAAATAGCCAAAATATCAGGTTTACGAGTAGCTGAGGGAATTGAAAAAGTCAGAAGGGGAGATATAGTGATTGACCCAGGGTACGATGGTGTGTTTGGGAAAGTAAAAATTTGGGGGACTGAAAATAAAGAAGAGAAGAAATCAAAAGAACAAATGAGTTTGTTTTGATATTACCTGTTCGCATATAAAATTTTCTTACTCGCAAAATATCAAGGTCATAAAGAGTACCCTCCATAAATCTATTATTCAATACAGATTTCATTGCCGGAATTGGGGATTGACGGGGGATTTTTAAAGGTGGTATTCTTTTATCAAGTTGAATTGTATTTTGCCCCGTACAATGCTTACTTGTTCCCGAGGTCTACGTCCTCGGCTCGCAAGAGCGCATCTACGGGGCTCAAGAAACTCTAATCCCGATAAAATCGAGAAGAGTTTCTAGAGGGGGTGAGTGTGAGATGGCAGAAAAAGATAGTTCTAACGAAAAAATGATGGGAGCTGTGGCCTATCTGTTAGGTCCAGTAACTGGAATTATATTACTACTAGTTGAGAAAAATAACACATACGTTCGTTTTCATGCGATGCAATCTACAGTAGTATTTGGTGCGATACTTCTACTTAATATTATTTTGGGGATTATACCTGTTTTGGGCTGGTTGGTAGCCTTAATTCTTTCACCCCTAGTTATGCTAGTTAGTTTCGTATTATGGGTTTTCCTAATGTGGAAAGCATTTAATGGTGAAAAATATAAGCTTCCTTATTTTGGAGATTTGGCCGAAAGACAACTCGCAAAATTGAAATAAAACCGTGTTTCAAAATCGGCAACAAGCAGGTTTGCTCCTAGCTAAGAGATTGAAAACCTACGAATCTAGGTTAGACACTTTAGTATTAGCTATTCCACGTGGCGGAGTAGTTGTAGGAGCCGCTATCGCAAAGCAATTTAATCTTCCTCTTGCTGTTGTAGTAGTTAAAAAACTCGGAGCACCAGGCAACAGTGAACTTGCAATTGGTGCGATTGCCCCAGATGGAATCAAAGTAATTGATGCCCCTATGGCACTGCGCTTAGGCGTAGATCAGCAGTATTTGGATGAGGAAATAGAAAGAAAGAAAAAAGAGGTCCAGGAGAGAGAAAAGAAGTACAAAGTACAAAGTTTCCCGCCTCAGCGGGATCCCGCAAGCGGCGGGACAAAGTTCACAGTTATGAATTATAAGATAATCGTTCTCGTCGATGATGGGATAGCAACAGGAGCAACAGTTCAAGCAGCCTTAAAATATATTAATCATCAAAAACTCACAACTCACCCTTCGATTCCACTCAGGGCAGGCAACTCACAACTCAAAACCATATTGGCAGTTCCCGTAATTGCCAAAGATTCTTACGACAGATTGAAATCTGAAGTTGATGAGCTTATCGCTTTAAAAGTACCTGAATCATTTGGATCTGTAGGACAGTTTTATCGGGAATTTCCACAAGTGAGTGATGAAGAAGTTAAGAAAATTCTCGAATAATACTAATGAACTTTCGAATGAATGCGAATTAATTATGAAACTTATAGTTGGCTTGGGTAACCCGGGAGAAAAATTTCAATACACTCGACATAATGTGGGATTTATGGTTGCGGATAAACTAGTGAAAGACAAACTACCTCTTAAAACATCTATCAAAGCTTGGAAAAAAGAGGAAAAATATATTGCTGAGATATGTAAGATAGATGATCTATTGGTTATAAAACCTCAGACATTCATGAATATTGCCGGACTCTCAGTTAGAAGGGTTGCTAATTTCTATAAAATCGAGTCTGAAAATATTTGGGTGATCCATGACGATATAGATCTCCCGTTGGGAAAAATACGGATCCGTAAGGGAGGCGCTTCGGCAGGACATCGAGGCATTGATTCCATTATCAGAGAAATAGGGAAAAGTGATTTCCTCCGTTTTCGCCTGGGTATCGGCCGTGGAAAATTAGATATACCTCATACTGCGGATCATAATCTTCATAGAAGAGAGGTGGATAAATTTGTAGTATCCCCATTTAGAGACAATGAGGGAGGGGCAGTTAAGCATTTGATTAAGAATGCAGTTGAAGCCCTCGAGATAGCTCTTGACAAAGGAATTGAGCAGGCGATGAATAGATTTAACTAAGAAGATAACGTTTTATTCTTGGTGGATAATTTATAGGTGGTCAATTTCCGTATAGATGCAAAATTAAGAATATAAGTAAAAACAAGATAAAAGGCGGAAATTCCGGCTGCCATGACAAGTCGCTCCATAATCACCTGAGGAATTAGAGCTAGCCAGATTTGTTTACTTAGCCCAAATGCCCAGACCCAGGCAGCTCCACCAACTGCGTGAGCCGTAAATGTAGCTCCTAAACTTCTTGTAAATAAATTCTTCCGAAAGAAACTAGCTCCAATGGGAATTAGCCAAAGCAGGGAGTATTGCCAAGCACTTCTTCCGATGGTATGGAGATTAAAAGCTACTATCGTAAGTATTGGGACAACAAAGCTTAAAATATCTCTTCCCGAGCTTGAAGACAATTTAGACCTTGAGCTTGCACTATTGTAAGCAAAGTAAGCGACAGCAAAAAGAGTAGGGAAAAGTCGAATAATTGAACCAATGTCGGGGATATATCCTCCACGTAAGAGAATATTAACGAGCTGAATGAAAAGAACTGTTAATATTCCGATTGGCATACCAATAAACACCCCAACCGTCGGGGCTACAAAATCAAAAAATGTGAATCTGACATTTGCTCCCAGAAGCCTGGTAAAGGGAATTTGAAGTGCAATTAGACCGAGAACGCCGAAAATCATAGTGAAGATAAGAGATTGTCGTTTCATTATCTGATGATTATACCAAGAATGGAAATTGTGTCAACGGTCTGAAAATAATTAGGAGTCTGACAAATAGTTATTTTCTTGCAGTATCGTTCACATGAAAAACTTGAGTAGCTTTTTGCGCGCCAAGAAATCTTATCGGATCGACTTCGCCAACAGTACTAAAAGTATTAAAAACGTGAGCCCTAATTGCACTCAAATATTTTTCTTGTTCTGTCGGAGTTTTTCCACTTAATTTAGGGGCTGAAACTTCTTGTGCGAAACCTACTACAGCAGAAACAATTGCAGCTCTTCTTTCAAGAACATTTAATTTAGAATTAGGTTTCTCGTCTTTTTTGATTAAGAGTATCTGCAATATACCGAATTAACTGGTAAGCTGGCTTTAGATCAGAATTATCTCTAAGCAATAAATCTACTCCTGCTTGAGGGATGATACCAGACAGAAATGAGCCAGTACCGTCTACTGGAATTTTAGCTTCAGCAATCATTCTCTCCACATCACCTAACGCAATTCCTACTTGATATTGTGTAACTGCTTTAACTCCGTCTGGATTTTCTGCTGCTTGCCTAAGTGATTTTAACGCCGTAAGAACGCCTTGAAAATAAGCATTTTTACCTTCAGTTTGAACAGAATCAAGATTTGGCTCAGTTCGAAGGTCTAGCCATAGGGATCGAGTTCGTGCTCTATATTCAACTTCCGAAAATGTGGGATCAGCAATAATAGGACTAGCAAGGACTGTAGCCCGTCCAAGCAGTGCGCCGCGTATTTCGTGCCAACTATTTAATATTGGAGTATTTTCAGGTCTAACTACCTCGATTATGCCAGATGCATCACCCATAGTGTCTTAAGTATAAGTTGACAACTTAAAACTAGTCAAGAGAAGTACTAAGACCCATTATTCTAAAGTAAAACCGGCTTTTTCAAAGTGGCGGTCAAATGTGGCAACACGAGTAAGTCCTAGACGTTCCATGAGTACAAAGCAGGTACAATCTGTAAAAGATAAGCCCTTCCAGGGCTTGATAAACCAATTCCATGCCTTCACATCATCCGCTGCTGTCACGCGAAAGATTTGCGCTGCAAATTTATGAGTAATAAAAGCCTCTCGTAAGGCAAGAGCTATATTAAGCCCTGCTTTGACTTTAAGCAGGGTAAACGTTTCATCGAGAATATAATTTGAGGTCACCAATGTAGCATTTTCTAAAGCTAATTTCTGGTTGATAGTGAGGGCTTCTTGATGGAAATCATCTTTATTATCAAAAAAAGCCTTAAAAAAGCTACTATCAACAAATATACCGCTATTTTTGTTTAAGACCATAAATGATTTGATCTTCTTCAGAAAGTTCTCCCATAGGTTTACAAGGTAATTTACTAAGTTCTGCTAAGGCTTCAAATATGTTTTTTTTGACTCTTTTGCGTCTATCTTTTTTTGTCTTACCTAATGTTTGCTCGACAAGAGAAGCAGTCAATGTTTGATTGATGAACTCATTAACACTTACTCCATTTTCTGAAGCTCTGACTTTTACTTCCTGCCAGTAATGCACTGGAATACGCAAATTGGTGACGACAATTTTTTGTTTCATATAGTATGAATTATACTATAGTATGTATAGTATGTCAAGAGCTTAAATAAACTTATTTAAATCCTGGCCTCCATCCTCCTGAGACTTCTATATTGGCTCCATTAATATAACTTGACTCTTCTTTTAAGAGAAAATTAATTGCGTTGGTAATATCTTCAAATTGAGCATATTTTCCACTTGGTGTTGGGGGTTTGGCAATGCTTGTTTCCAAGATTCCGGGAGAAATAGTGTTCACAGTAATTCCAAATTTAGCGTATTCGGCAGCTAAAACTTTTGTAAGCATAATAACGCCTGTTTTAGCTATATAATAAGGAGTAGTTTTTTCTCTAATAGTTATCGATTCTGCGCCCGCACAGCCAAAATTGATAATACGACCCCATTTTTTCTTGACCATATTTGGCAAAACTTGTTTACAACAGAGAAAAGCGGAATAGAGGTTGGACTCGATTACATCTTGGAATTTCTCAAAAGAAGTAGTGTTAATTGGTTCAAAGATGAAATTGCCAACTAGATTTATGAGGATATCTATTGTCCCAAGTTTTAGTTCAATGGTTTGAACCATTGAACTAATATCTTTTGGGTTAGTAACATCTGCTCTTACAATTATTCCGTTTGAGTATTTTTTCACTTCTTGTAATGTATTTCGTGCCTCTTTTTCACTTTTGTGATAGGCAATTGCAACCTTTGCACCTTGTTTTGCAAGATCCAAAACTATTGCTCTACCAAGATTCTTAGCTGACCCTGTTACCAGAGCTGTTTTTCCCGTCAAAGACATATATTCTCTAATAGCTCGAATTTTGATGACCCGAATTTACTCAAATGGTTGATCTTTATATTCAGCGTTTATAATTCTGCGATACTCGAGCTTTTCTCTTCGAAAATTAGCTAAAATAGCAAGAGGTAAGTGTGTTTGTTTAAGGTAGCTTAATACTTGTTTGAAGAAGATCGGATTATTATATTTTTCTGCTTTTAATTCTAAAATAATCTTTTCATCAATGGTGAAATCCAAGAAATATTTACCAATATTCTCTCCCTCATATTGCAGATAAATTGATATTTCTCTTTTATAAGGTATCTTCTGGGAACCCAATTCTTTTGCTACCGCTCTTTGATAGTGCTTCTCAAGTAGAGATGGTCCTAATTTATTATGCACCTTAAATAATATTCCCATAATCTTGTAGCTTAGTTCTGGTAGAATAACCTTATTCGAGAGCATTCGTGTTTATTATTCGAGTAATTCGAGAATTATCGTCATGATAATGACATTTATAGATGCAGTCAAGTTTTTGGAAAGTTATATTCCGTCTTCAGAAAAAAAACATCCGGGCGAGTTAGGACTTGCGAGAATGCAATACTTGATGGATTTACTTGGGAATCCACAGATTACATATCCGACAATTCATGTAGGAGGTACATCTGGAAAAGGATCTACTGCTACGATTATAGCTTCTATTTTAGCAACTAAATATAAAGTTGGATTACATACGTCGCCTCATTTGGAGAAAATTACTGAGAGGATAAAAATTTTAGAACCAAAATTATTTTCGTCATTCTGGCAAGCGAGGAACGAGCGCGCCCAGAATCGATTCTGGACAAGCCAGAATGACATTAAAATCGATATTACCGATGATGATTTTATTTCATTAACTAATCAAATTTTTCCAACCATTAAGATAGTAGAAAAAAGTAAGTTTGGTAGGCCAAGTTATTTTGAGATTGTTTCGGCTATGGCTTTTCTATATTTCCAGAAGCAAAAAGTAGATTTTGCTGTGGTTGAAGTGGGCATGGGGGGAAGATATGATGCGACGAATGTTATAAAACCGTTAGTAGCAGTATTAACAAAAGTTGGTCTAGATCATACAGAAGTGTTGGGTGACACTGTTGAGAAAATAGCAAAAGATAAAGTCGGGATTATTAAACCTCATATAAACGTAGTGTCTGGAGTGAGACAGCACTCTATAATAAAAATTGTTGAAGATAAATGTCGACTAGAGCAAGCTGCATTATCTCTACTTATGATTCCTTCACCTCGGGGGAGTCCTAATATGCGGGCCACCCCCGAGGTGTCTTTGAGTCATTTTGGCTATCAAGTGAAAATGTTGACTCAGGAAGGGAGTGTATTTGACTATATAAATATGGGAAGAATTAATAACTTAAAGCTTTCACTTTTGGGGGAATATCAGGTGGAGAATGCGGCTCTGGCTATAAGAGCTATAGAGAAATTATCCAATCAACTAATTATCAAATCAACTAATCAACTAATAAAACTTGGTGAAGAAGACATAAGAAAAGGTTTATTGTCAGTTTTTATACCAGGGAGATTAGAAATAGTTAAGAAAAATCCACTAGTAATATTGGATGGAGCTCATAATCCGGAAAAAATGAAGGCATTAGTAAAAGCTATTTCCGATATTTTCCCCAACAAAAAAATTACAGCTATTTTAGCTATTAAAAGTGAGAAAAATGCTAGAGCAATGCTTTTACTTCTTTTACCGATTTGTAAGTGTGTGGTCCTCACAAAGTTTAGATTAACTACTGATTTAGGTGATACTTATTCTTATGATCCAGAAGAATTATTAGAGATTGTTAAATCCCGTCATCCTGAATTTATCCCGCCTCAGCGGGATCCCGTCCAACCGGCGGTGATTTCAGGATCTAGTAAGGATTGGATCCCGGATCCCTTCGGCTTCGCTCAGGGCAGGCAAGTCCGGGATGACAATAATGTGTTGATTCAGCCGAAGTCATGTATGATTGTTGAGAAGCCAATTGAGGCATTACGGATAGCCCAATTAATATCAAATTCAGACGATTTAATATTAGTCACCGGATCGCTATACTTAGTAGGAGAGATTAGAAAAAGATTCTCGAATTACTCGAATTATCACTCAAATGTACACGAATAAGGATTCGAGAATTTCTCTTTATGAATAAATCATTAACAATGGATAAATTGGGGGATATTTTAACCAAGTTCAATCCTCTTGAAGACAAGTATATCTCGCGTGAGTTTCAGGCGTATGGATATTATTTATCCGAAGAGCTAAATGACATGAAACACAAGGGGCTTTATATGAAACTGGCTAAAACAATACCAAGAGCACTACTTGAGAAAGCACTATCATATGCGAAAGATGCGAAGATAAAAAGAAAAGGAGCTCTGTTTATGTGGAAGCTCAAAGAATTGGGAGCATGGGATAAAAAAATCAAAAATCATCCGCCAGCTGGCGGATCAAAAGTTAAAAATAAGAAAAGAATTGAAGATATACCTTTCTAAATCTATGAAGAAAAAAAGTAATCTGCTGAATCCTGATAATAAACTTTTACGTATACTTGCTCTTCTTGTTTGTCTAATGCTTCTATATATTATCTGGTTGAATCGAGAGTATTATTCACAGCTTCCCAAATATGGATATCTTGGTCTATTTATCTTTAACTTTATTTCAAATGCAACCATAATTTTCCCCGTACCAAGTATAGCAAGTGTATTTATAGGTGGAGCCTTATGGAATCCTTTAATGGTTGCAGTAACCACGGGCGCAGGTGCAGCTCTAGGCGAGTTAATTGGCTACTATGTCGGATACGGTGGGAGAGGATTTATTTCTTCGCCCAAAAATCGAAAACACTGGTTAATACAAATTAAAAATCTATTCCAGAAACATGGATTTATAACAATATTTATCTTTGCATTACTTCCATTGCCATTTGATATCGTAGGTATAATGGCAGGAAGTCTCAATTATTCACTATGGAAATTTTTTTCAGCTACACTTAGTGGTAGAATCTTGCGAAATTCAATAATAGCCTTGACAAGCGCTAGATTTTTATCACTATGAAAAGAATCGGTCTTTACATCCATGGAGATGTAACCGGGGTAGGTTTCCGGTCTTGGACTGTGGGTAATGCAAAAGAATTAGATCTTACAGGATGGGTAAGAAATGCTGATAAAAATACAGTGGAGGCTGTATTTGAAGGACCAAGAGATAAATTGGAGGAAATGATAAAACTCTGTCAGCATGGACCTGAAGTAGCTTGGGTAGAAAAGGTAGATGTGAAATGGGAAGATCCAACAGGTGAGTTCGTAGGGTTTGAAATTAGATACTAATTTACGCGATGCCAATATACAAATGCATGCCAATTATACAAATGTAAATAATTCTAATATACGAATGTATACCAATGCTACTAATAGAATACTAATTACTTTTTAAATTAATTCGTATCATTAGTTCAATTCGTATATTCGCATCATGTTTATTCGTTTCATTGGTATCAATTAGTATATTAGCATCGTTTAACTACTTGATACTAGAACCATAATCTGTATACAATGAAATTATGAAGCGGCAAGTATTTGCTGTTTGGTTTTTCATCTTCTTAGTTTGGGCCATATATCGGGCATATTTTCGATTTCCTGAATGGGTTGATGAGTTGTTGGTTAAACCTCTTATATTTGTTGGCCCAGTTTTTTATTTAGTTCTAGTTCACGAGAATAAAAAATTGGATGAGCTAGGTCTTGCTCCAACAGGAAAAAGCTTATTTCTGGATCTTTATATAGGAGTAGTGATAGGCATACTTTTTGCTATGGAAGGCCTGTTTGCCAACTACTTGAAATACGGCCAATTTTCATTTAGCCCAATTTTTGCTCTCAAATTAAGTGCCGGAATTCTCCCTTTTCTTTTTATAAACCTAATTACATCTGTTTGGGAAGAAATATTAGGCAGAGGTTTTTTGTATCAGAGGCTTGCCAAGATCACTAATAATCAATTTGGGGCAGCACTTGTCTCCAGTTTTCTATTCTTGCTCCTTCATATTCCAATCATGTTTACCCAACTCCACCTGATGGGAATTTCTCTTTTAGTCTACCCGCTTTCAATTTTGCTTCTGGGAATTACCAATAGCTATATTCTCAGCTTGCGTGGTTCACTTGTCCTCCCGATTCTAATCCACACCTTCTGGAACATGACCGTGGCCCTGTATCTTTAGATTATATATTTCTATTCAGTAACCTGAACAATTATTAAGCTCTTCTGTTTGTGTCCACATTCACTATTTAACTTTATATAACATTCTTTTATTGAATTAGGTATCTTGACAACACAAGGAAGTGGTAATAAAATAATACTAGTATGAATTTAGGAGTAATAACTAAACCAAATTCCAAGGGCCAGGTTGTAATTCCCAAGAAGTATAGAGAGGAGTTAGGCATTAACGAGAAAGTTCCTCTCAACATTACCTTGCAGGGAAAAGGTCTTTATATTACGCCAATTGAAAAGTCTATTTCTTCTAAAGATTCCAGAAAACTTTTTATTGAAGTTTTGGAAAAAACTGCTGGCGCTTGGATAGGAGATAGTTGGCCAGAGACTGAAAAAAGAAGAAGAAAAATAGAGCTCGCCGCCTCCAGGAGAAGAAAAAAAGTATGGTAGTTTTAGATACAAGCATAATTATTGACCACCTGAGGCAACCTCCTGAGAAATCGAAGTTGATAAAGATGTTCAAGATCTCTAGCGAGGATTGCGGCTTGTCTTTGGTAAGCGTTCAAGAGTTATATGAAGGTGAAAGTACAAAAAAAGACGAAGAGGAGAGATACTTACTATCAACACTAACGCAGATAGAAATATTGCCTTATACCTATGACGTTGCAAAATTGGCTGGGCAAATAGCCAGAGATTTAGGGCGGCCAATTGACCTTGCAGATGCTGCAATTGCTGCCACTGCCATTTTAAACGGGGCACAACTGTTTACTCTAAATAAAAAGGATTTTCAAGGGATCAAAAATTTGGAATTCTTAGTTAAGGAAGTCTTTTGATTTTGTAGCGTATCCAACAACTTCGGCGAATCAGGCGCCCCCGATGAACTTTTGGAAAAATATGAAATGAAAGCCAAAGATATCGTCGGAGCCGTTAAAAGCGTTTTGGAAAGAAAGATTCAGGAGAGCGGATAAATAAGACGTTTGGAGCTTTAGCACGGGCCAAAGTGGACAACATATTCGTGTGTGTCTACTTCCTGTGTTACTTCAAAGAAGAGCTTTTGGTCAGGAAAATTCGGACAAAGCTTATAAGTGATGTAGTAACTACCTGGGGTAATTTCTGCGGTGAATTTTCCATTCTTATCGGTTCTTGTTGTGTATATTAATTTTTCTGTACTTTTCTCGAATATCATTACTTCAAAGTTGGGGACTGGCGATTTATTGTTTTGCCCTACGACATACGCCTCCGCCTCACTTGTGACTATGCCTTGAAAGACAACTTTTTGGTCTATGAACTTAAAGGTGGAGAGGATTTGGTCAATTGCACTCTCATTCGCAACCCAGTTGTAAATAATAAAAAGTTTATCGTCTTTAGCAAGGCTATAGACTATCCAGCCTGAAGGTGGGAAGGAAACTTGATTTTCACCAAGTTTTTCCCACTTTAAATTATTTACAATTACATTTTCATATTTAATATCATCGCTACAAAGAAGCCCTTGGGGTTCAGGGTTTGTTTCAGTTCTAGTTCTGCAGATTTGTGAAGCAGTGAGATTTTCAGGATTATCGATAACAATTATTGAGATACCTGAAGTAGCTGGTGGTTTATCAGAAAGTTTTCGAAAATTTATAGTATCGGCTGTTTCTAAATTTCCAGTGAGAGAAGAAATTCTTCCGACTTCCCAGTCTGATAGATATCTGACTTGGTAGCTATGTTTTGTATTTGTATATGTTTTCCAATTGTCAGTTGGATCTGGGGTTTGGGTCGGAGTAGGGGAAGGATAAAGACTGGGAGTTTGGGGTTTCAGAATTAAGTAAGCAACAACTACGACAATTCCAAGAACTAATAGGACTAATATCGGCGTAAAGCCTTGATTTTTAGTTTTAAATAGCACATTTATCATTTTATCATAGCAAGGATCTTAATTTTTCTAAACTTAATCCGCTATCCTTGAGTATTCCAGAAAGAGTTCCCTTTTTAAGAACTTTGTGTTGGGGAATAATAATCGTTGCACTACCAACTGGCTTGAGATTTTTCTTAAGTTTTATATGGCTTCCCTTTTGGCTAACCTTGTACCATCTATCTTTGAGAAGAACTTTAACCAATTCTCTACCTGATATTTGAGGCAGCTTAGGCATTAATCCTTACCGAAACTGGAGCCATAAATTCTTTTCGAGCTTGCTCGGGTGTGACATGGTAAAGTTCTTGATCTGCATCTTCTAGATAAAGCTCGATCGCTTCAGCAGTATTTTTTTTGGCCTCTTCAAAGGTATCTCCTTGGGAAAAGCATCCCGGTAAATCAGGAACAGAGACAGAGTATCCTCCCTCTTCTTCTGGAGTAAATAAGGCATTATATTCGAGAACTTTAATCTTCTTTTTTCTGGCCATACAACTGTATTATACCAGATTTATTTTTCTAAGAATTTGTTCTTACTTCGTCCTTCGGCAAGCCCAGAAATTTGCGGGATCAATCTAAAAATTGAAAGGTGGAGAGGATTTGGTCAAATTCATTTAGGCCTTTCTTATCTGAGAATCCAGAGGCAGAAAATTCATAGATCATATCTTTCAAAGGGACAAGTATGACAAAATCATCCCACAGACCTGATACTTTTAGTGCGTTTATGTTTGCAACTAGAGTATTTTCAAATAGGAGATCTTTACCTATAATTGGCTCCTTTTGTCCGAAGGTGTTAGCAATATATAGATCTTTAGCGAATTCTTCCGGAGATTCCCGATCCTTATTTAGATGTTTTGAAATGCGAATACTTCTTGTCTTAACAGAAGAAAATATTAACCTAAGATTTTTTTCTTTAGTCCCGAAAATTTCTAGTTCCTCAACTTTGTAATATTCAGGATATTTTATTGTGTAGTTGGCCTCGAAGTTTGTGTATGTTTTCCAATTTGCCAGGTCACCATTCGGAGCCTGGCTAGCAGTCGGAGTAGGGGAAGGATAAAGACTGGGAGTTTGGGGTTTCAGAATTAAGTAAGCAACAACTCCTATCATTCCAAGAATTATCAAAACCAAAATCGGCGCAAAACTTCGCGGCCTCAATTTCATAATTTAAGTTTACTTTCTGTGATAAAATAAATCCAGTATGGCAAAGAAAAAACTACCAGCAATTGTTTGGCAAGAGGGCAGATGGTATGTTGCAAAGACATTAGGAGTTGAACTCGCAAGCCAAGGCCGAACTAAAAAAGAAGCTTTAGAAAATCTTCAAGAGGCCCTTGATTTATTGTTAGAAGATGAAGGAGTCAAGATTCCCCTCTCCTCTATTCCCAAAAACATCGAGTTAATACAGGCTTAATGATTTTAAAAAATTTATTAAATAATTTCCCTCGGCGAATCCGGTGCTCCAGATGAACTTTTGGAGATGTACAAGATGAAAGCCAAGGACATCGCTAATGCAGTTAAAAAAGTGATAAAAAGGAATCGAGACTAACTATTCTGTAGCGTATAGTATTTCTCCACACTTTTCTCTTAACTTTATTATCTCCTCTCCAATTAAGTCGATTCTTGGTTCTTTTGTATGGATACTTGAGCCGTCTTTTAGACTAAGATAGACGTCGAGACTGTGAGTCTGGGATACTATTTTAACTTCACAGTTTTTTAAGATTTCAACTGCCGCCTCCCAAGAGACTTCTTTCTCCTGAGGTTCTAAAAATTTAAAGGTGGAGAGGATTTGGTTATATGTCTTTTGGTGCTCATTGAAGTTTGGATCGTTGGGATAATAATCATCAAAGCTTACTAAAATCAGCACACCGTCCTTCATTGTAAATATTTCTACTCGCTGAGAATCGAATTGAAACACAGTAAATTTTTTTGCAGGGTTGCCATGTACGGTGAGGTCACCGACTAATTTAGCCAGATTGGTTTTTGGCGTGTTTGGGAGAGGAAGGTTATATTCATTTGACCATTGATCAAGAGTTAAGTTTTGGGGATTATCTACAATAGATATTCCAAATCTTCCGAAACTAGATTGCGCCGGTGGTTCTAAGAATTGCACGGTTTCTCCTTCTTCTTGCAATATCCAGTTAGGTGGATATTTAACTTCATATCCATATTTTTCGTTAGTAAATGTTTTCCAGTTTGCTTGAGGTATTTTTGATGGATCTTTTGTTATCCACCAATTTCCCACAGTTAAATATTTAGTAAGTAAATAAATTCCACAAACAACGGAAACAATAAGAAAAATAATAAGGACGATTGGCTTTCCGCGGTATGAAGGTCTCACGGTTTTAGTATATACTACTTTTATGCTCTATACACCTCACTTTCTCACCGGAGCTGCGATACTTAAAATTGTTCCCAGTCCTGTTGTTGGTTTACCTCTTGCGCTTCTATCGCATATTGTTCTTGATCTTACTCCTCATCATGATTTTGATATAACGCCGGGAGTTACACTGTCTGATATTTTCAAAATAGAGAAAAAAAGAAAATATTTTCTGCTAGCGATATTAAGTCTTGATTTTATTGTTTTACTCTGGGCAGCAGGTTGGGTACTTTTCACCAGTAATAATTTATTGCTAATGAGTGGGGGAATTATGGGGATTCTGCCGGATGCTATTGAGCAAGGGCTTGTGTTGCTTTTGGGAAAAACATTACCCGGCTGGCAAGATAGACTTCAATGGCGGGTCCCGGCAAAGTATGGATTTATATCCTACCCGATAGTATCACTGATTGCTATCTATATTCTGATTAAATAACAGGAGTTACGCAAAGGGTCATTCTGGGGAGCGCCAGCGACTCCAGAATCAGATTCTGGACGCACTCTCCGTCAGCTGACGGATCGTTTGCCAGAATGACATTGGGACAATCCATGAGTTATATAATTTGGCTTTCCATATTCATCTGGACACCCACTTTTATCCTTTGGCTAAAGTTTTGGAATATACTGAGAAAATATACGAAAGTTTGCATCTTGGTTATGGCTGGCGCACTTATATTTAGCCTGCCGTGGGATGTTTATTCTGTTACTAATGGAATTTGGTATTTTCCAAAAGGAGGTCATTTAGGGGTCTATTTGGGTTTGCTTCCGATTGAAGAGTATCTATTTATTACTACTGTTGCGTTTCTGGCTACGACTATTACTCTCATTTTGAAATATAAATCTAGGGGAAGGGGATAAGGAAAGAATATATGTTTGGTCACTATTCATATTTAATATCAACTCTAGTCTTTGCGGGAGTTCCCACCGCTTTATTTATTATTTTGTTTTACAAGCTATTAATTCCGGAAATAAAACTTATCTTGAAAGTGACCGGCTTATTTCTCGTTCTTATACCAATCCAAGAGATCACTGCTTTAAGTTGGAACGCATGGAAGTTTAGCGGGGAAAAAAGCTTAGGAATATACATTGCGGGAGCTTATATTGAGTCATTACTTGTGACTCTACTTATTTCAATTGCCTTATCCTCTTTTACAATCATTTGCTGCTATTATCAGGATAAAGGTAAATCGATTATGAAGGAAGGGTGGAAAGATATAGTAAAAGGTAAATTTACAGTCTGGTGATCCTGCCTAATTATCGATAAATGATTTACTACAAAGATAGAATATGACAAGAGAAAGAACCTAAAGAATTAAGAGTATCTAAAGTAGTGATAACTCCTATCCAAGCAATTGTTGCATTCTAGATCTATAGTAGGAATCTTGCATATCGGTGTTTATTTGAATTAAATCTTCTTGTAAAGTATTTATTGCATCTCCTACAAAAGCAACACTAACGAATATTCCCTCATTTGCAAGAGTGTATAAGGCCGTTAAAGTTTTTTGGGAATATTTTGATGAAGTAGGGAAAACTACAATTGGCAGAGGTAATTTTTGTCTTGCTTGTTCTTGTCGTGCGAATTCAATTGTTTGTTGAACTTCAGGGTCACCTTCTAATAAAACGGGTACACCTAATAATATTGCGCCTACATTTTTGACATTACTTGCCCTTAGGTCACCAGCTGTATTGAAGAAAGTGAAAGAATCAGGAGTAATACCCATGCTTTTTGCATTATTTAATAATAAAGTCCGCCAATGGTCTTGCGTCTCAACTACTGCTATTTTTCTCTTCGCCTGTACTAGTGATTCAAGATCTCTCGGAAATGGTTCCATAATTTATATTAATTATAATGCTTAGGTTTCAGTATACTATCATACTAATCCAGATTGTCAAGTGAAGCAAAACCGTGAGTATGTGCAAATTATACGTGAGTGTTTAGTAGATTGGATTGTTGCTTTTCAGATGAAGTGTTTTAACAAAAAGTAATTTTGTGTAAGATTGAATTATGAAGAAAAAGAAGTTAAGCGCTAGATATTTGGAAAAACGTAAAGTACCAAAAGTATTAATTGCAGGACTTATTATTGCCTCTGTTTTGGGTTGGACAGGATGGAGCAAACTAAAGGAAGTTAAAAACTACTATCAGATTAAAGAGATTTTTCCCGATAAAACCAGAGCTACAGATGTATTAGATGGGGATACATTTGTAATCAGCAATGGTTTAACTCTCAGGCTTCTGGGAATTGATGCTCCGGGCAGAGGAGAGGATAATTTTGACAAATCTAAGGATTATCTGACATTTCTTGTGGACGATAAAGAGTTAAAGCTGGAATATGACAATTACCAAGATGATAAATTTGGAAGGATACTTGCTTATGTCTGGATACCGTGTATGAAGGCGGTAATAGAATATTGCCGCGATGACAAAGCTTTGGTGAATGAAATAATGATTAAAGAAGGACTAGCTACCAAGATTTTCTATGAAAAGAGAAAGAAACTCAAGTATGATGAGTATCTGCAAAGATAAGGATAGAATTTGATTAATTGATCTTAGGCTTTAACACTTTCCGGGTAAAGACCTTTTTGAAGTCACTATCAAAAGTCGCGAATTCAGAAATTCCGTTTTCTTTCATGATGAGCAGATGATAGGCATCGCGGGGACTGAGGTTATAATCTTTCATATACAATAAAACTCTTTTGTTTTTGTTTTTATCTGTCGATGGATTGATAATTTTAAAATGGGGTAATGCAAGTATTGAGGACAATGCCTTATTGAGCAATACATAGCTCGTTTCTTGTGAGATATGAGATTGTTTGAGGATGAATTTAGAGGCGTGAAGGAACTCATCTAATGTAAGCGAAGAGATGTAGATCTCAAATGAGTCTGGTCTTAGAGTTTTGATGAGTTTAATAGCTTTATATTGGTGAGGAGAATTGTTATCTTTCCAATATACTAAAACGTTACTATCAAGATAGCACTTGTTCATATCTTTTCATAACGCTCATCTATAAATCTATTAAGTTGTTTGGGCGATAGCTGTTTTTTCGAATTTATACCCCCAGCAATTTTTTCTATGTATTTTTCATACTCTTCCAGTTGCTGTTTTTTGGATAAAGCTTTTTTCCTCTGGGGAAGCGGTTGAATAATGCCTACCGGCTTGGATCTATCAATCCAAAAGAATGATTGTCCAGCAAGAAGCTGGGCTTTAATATTTGGAAGGTCTTGTCTCAAATCTTTTGTAGATATAGGTTGTATATCCATATTATCTTAATATTATATTAAGATAACCTTAATGTCAAGTTGATATATATATAATTACAGGAAAAAGAAAAAAGAAAAATTGTTACTTTTATTGAATGGTCATATGTTGTAAAATGAAATAGTAATGGCAGAAGTAACTGTAACCGATGCAAATTTTGATGCAGAAGTAATGAAATCCACAATACCGGTAGTGGTTGACTTTTGGGCCGAGTGGTGCGGGCCCTGCAAGATGCAGGATCCGATACTTGAAGAATTGGCAAAAGATTATGAAGGGAAAATTAAAATAGCCAAGCTCAATGTAGATGAAAATCCGGCGACAACTGCTAAATACGCAATTATGAGTATTCCTACGCTTCTGCTTTTTAATAAAGGTCAAATAGTCAAGCAGTGGATAGGAGTGCAAGGGAAAGATAGGCTGGAAGAGGAGTTTAGGAAGGTAATAACCCAATAACCCAATCAACTAACCTGCCTGCCGGCAGGCAGGTAACCCAATAAATGAAGAAATGAAAAATGAGAAAATATATGATATCCATGATCGAATATATAAATGGGTTATTGATGTAATTAATTTCACCAAGAAACTACCAAAAAATCCTCAGAATTTAGTTATTATTCCTCAAGTAGTAGGCTCAGTAACCTCAGTAGGAGCAAATGATTCCGAAGCAGATGCATCAGATAGTAGAAAAGATTTTATAGCTAAGTACGAAATAGTTAGAAAAGAAAGTAAAGAAACTATATACTGGTTAAGAGTTATTAAAGATACAAACACTTCAGAATTTACAGATGAAGCTGAAAAACTTATTAACGAAGGAAAAGAAATTAGTTATATTGTGAGTACAATCATTAAAAACTCTAAGAGATAATTTTGAATTTAATTAATTACTAATTTATTGGTCCGTCAGCTGACGGATTGGGTTATTCTATAAATATGTACGATGTAATTATTTTAGGTAGTGGTCCAGCTGGTTTCACAGCTGCTATTTATGCCCAGAGATTTGGGCTTAAAACCGTTGTGGTTGCAGGTCGAAAGTGGGGTGGGCAACTTATGTTCACCACTGACGTAGAGAATTATCCTGGATTTGCAAAAATATCCGGGCCAGATCTTATGCAAAAGATGCGTGACCATGTGAAAGGTCTTGGAGTTGAGATAGTAGATAAGGATTTTACCAAGCTTGACACGACTAAAAAACCATTTGAAGTTAAAGCTGAAGATATAACCTTAGTAGGTAGAACTGTAATTGCAACCACAGGCGCTGATACTAAATGGTTGAATGTTAATGGTGAGGAAAAATTGCTAGGTAAGGGTGTTTCTTCATGTGCTCCATGTGACGCATTCTTTTTCAAGGGCAAAAATGTGGCTGTAGTTGGTGGAGGAGACAGTGCTATGGAGGAGGCTCAAGTTATAGCCAAAGTGAGTCCGGATGTAATCCTAATTCACAGGCGCGACGAATATCGTGCCCAACAGGCAATGATTGATAAAGTAAAGTCTTACCCTCATATGCGTTTTCTTTACAATACAAATATAGTTGAAGTTTTAGGAGAAAACGTTATTTCTGGATTACTTCTAGAAACAACAAACATTTCTCCCAAGCAAGGTGTTACAAGTTTTGATGAATTAGTATCTAAATTTGGTGGAACCAAAAAGGGTGAAAAGACTTGGAAAATTCCACGTCAAGGTCTATTTGTAGCAATAGGCCTTATACCCAATACTCAAAAATTTAGTGGAATTGAACTTGATAGCAAAGGATATGTCAAAAGATATGAAGAAAGAGATGAAAATGGGGTACTAAAATATTTTACCAAAACAAGTGTTCCCGGAGTGTTTACTGGTGGTGATATACACGATGCGAGGTACAAACAAGCAATAACTGCCGCAGCCTTCGGCTGTATGGCCGCGATGGACGTTCAGAGATGGCTTGAGGAAACGGAATAAGCGTGTCCCGTACACGCGCTCTTGCGACGCGAGGACGTAGACCTCGGGAGCAAGTAAGCGTTGTACTGGGACGGCAATGGACGTACAAAGATGGCTAGAAAACGGGGATTAGTATCCAGTAAATAGTTCTTGTTTTATCAACTCGGGCAGAATCTTCATATTTTCGAGCAATTTTACTAAATCATTCACCATTGTAGGTGGTCCGCAAACATAATACTCGCAACTTCTGAATTCAGGAACAAGCTTTTTAATCATCACATCAGTTATTCTGCCCTTAAGACCCACATATAAAGGATCATCTGTAAATGTATAGTACAAACTTAAGTGAGGGTTATTTTTGGCATAGTAATCCAGATCTTTTTTAAAAGGTATATCCTCTTTTTGGGAATTTGAATAAATAAAGGTAATTTGCTTAAGTAATTTTTTGACAGTAGCGTATTTAAGCATTGAGTGAAGAGGTGTAATTCCTATGCCTCCAGAAAGCATTACTGCAGGTACTTTAGGATCCATGTTGAGAGTAAATTTACCAAGGGGAGGAGATATTTTTACAACAGTACCAGGACTAATAACCTCATAGGTTTGCTTAAATCTGCTGACTCCCCGCCGGGTTGCTATCTGAAGATAGTCATCAGTAGGAGAGGAAACCAAAGAAAAGTTTCGCTTATTACAGCGAGCATCACACTCATCAACAGGTATTGTAATGTTTATAAACTGTCCTGGAAAATAATTAAATCCTTCGGGCTTATCTAATATAAGAGACATGACTGTTTCAGTAATTTTTTCAAGTCTTATCACTTTAGTTTCCATAGGAAAATTTAGTATAGCACAGTAAGGATTTGTGAGAAGGCTCCTAAGGTGTAAGTATAAAATCACCCCTGGGGTGTAGATTTGAGGAAATCTTGGGGAGTTTGAAAAGTTATTTCTTTGATCTTTCGCATTTCCTCATCAAAGCTGACTAGAATTATATCTTTTCGCAGTTGGCAAGTTAAAAGACAATCGATCAATATCAATACGAATCCAATAACTAGTGTCCTGGAGGACTTTGGTCAAGCTTCGGAGTAGTCAATATAATCCCTGATTTTATTAATATTGATTTTTTTATTCTTTAAGTAATATTTGTGGAATTTTCCTGCAAGGGAAAGGATTTCACTTTTTTTGGGAGCGTTTAGATATAAAATGAGTTGTTTAGGGGTAACAATTTTAAACTTCCTAACTTTCTCTTGAAGTATAAGTAAATGTTTTCTGTCTAGGGTAACTAGAAAGTTACACTTTATGCTATACGCTGACGCTAAAACATGAGCATCACCTATATCGATTACTAGTTTTTTCCATATATTGACCAATGCAAGACTGGGTGTTGGAAAAATAGGCGAGAATATAGTTCTTACTTTCTTTTCTATTGCATATTGACTGCGACCAATTTTATCTGTATGACGAAGGACTTCATCTAAAATAAGTTCACTGATAGCGCCTTCAATTTGCTTGTTTGTGACTAACTCGAGTAGTTTGCCCGAACCACCAGAGGGAGAGATTATTCCTGCAATAACCACTGACGCGTTGAAGAAGACCTTCAGAGGCTTTTTCGGTACTTTCATGACAGAAGTTTCTTTTGCTTGAGCTTTTTTGTCTCTTGTTTATCTTGCGCAATAAAATCTTTAATCTCTTCATTGGTATACGTACGTACAGGGTAGGGTAGTATCCGGACTGGCTCTACAATAAGTCTTCCTTTTTCAGTTTTGATTCTAGCTAATCCATTTTCCACTAGACCCAGAGTTTCTCGAAACTTCTTGGGAATTGTCATTATCCCTTTGGGTAGAATTCTTACTATTTCTCCTTGTGCTTGTGTTTGCATAGAATAATCAATATTTCTAACTTTCTATATTATAGAAAGTCTATAATCTGTTGTCAAGTGTATTTAGTATTCGGAAACCGGATGCTTGACAGGGGAAAATAATTTGTTAAACTTGGGGATAGTTAAAAAGTAAATTCAAAAACGCCAGCCCCGCTGAGCGGGGTAAACATGCCGGACTTTCCACCGGCAAAGTTCCCATATAATTATCGGGACGCGTTGACTCTGAAATAAAGAGCTTCGGGGGCTTCCCGTTATAGAAGCAATAAAGGGTCATTAGTCACTGGTCATTAGTCATAAGAGGAAATATAAACTAAAGCTGAAGACTATAGACTATTAGCTAACGACTAAAATTAGGTGGCACCACGGAAGAAATATTAAATATTAAATATAAAATATAAAATAGATATTTAATAATATTTCCGTCCTTAAGATTCTCGATATTATCGAGATAAAGGGACGGTTTTTTTGATGGCTGGTTAACGAACATAGTGAGTTTACCAGCCGATCAATCCCGTAGACACGCTTCCCGACGTGACGTCGGGAGAAGTGTTCTACTGGGATTATGACAAAAATGAAGTTACTAATTACCGATAAGATCGACGAGAAAGGTATAGAACCGCTGGCGAAATATTTTGAAATTGAAAAGCGAATTGGAATTGCTCCGGATATATTAACAAGCATTATTTCCAATTACGAGTGTATTATTACCAGATCATCGACTGCACTCCCCAGGGATTTAATTGAGAAAGCAAACAAGCTTAAAATTATTGCTCGAGCCGGAATAGGCGTGGATAATATAGATATTTTTGCGGCCACAGAGAGAAAAATTGCAGTTATCAATGCTCCAAAAGGAAATGCAAGCGTTACAGCCGAACACACGATTGGGTTATTATTCGCTCTCCTTCGCCATATTTCACAGGCAGCGGCTGATTTAAAATTAGGGGTTTGGAATAAGAAAAGATATATTGGCAATCAAATAGCCGGAAAAACATTAGGAATTGTAGGCTTTGGCAATGTAGGTAAACATGTGTACAAAATCGCAGCGGGTGTTGGACTAAATGTGTTAGTCTGTGAACCATATGTACGAATGCCCAAAAAGGTGAAAAAAGTTACCTACGAGGAACTATTAAAAAACAGTGATATTATCTCCTTTCACGTACCTGCAACTTATCTAACCAAGCGGATGCTAAACAAGCACACCTTAACCCTATGTAAAGATAACGTTTATATCATAAATTGTAGCAGGGGAGATGTGGTAGATGAGAAAGCAATAAAAGAAGGATTATTAAGTGGCAAAATTGCCGGTTTTGCTGTTGATGTATTCAAGAGTGAGCCAGAAGTCGATCCCGAGCTTCTCTCTTTCCCAAATGTAATTGCTACACCTCATATTGCTGGTTCAACTTATGAGTCTCAGAAGCAAAGCATACAGGAGGTAGTAAAGGGAATTGCCGAGTATATCAAGGGTATACCACCAAACAACTTATTAAACCCACAAGTTTTTAAGAAGAGACAGAGAAGGAAAAGCATTGATGGTTTCGCTTTTGATTCTGTAATCTTTGATTGTGACTCCACACTTTCATCTGTTGAGGGAATTGACGAGTTGGCATCTTTGGTAGGTATGGGTAGACAAGTAGCTGCTCTTACTAAAGCTGCTATGGAAGGCACAATACCATTTGAAAGTGTATATGAAAAAAGACTTGAGCTACTCAAACCCAAAAGAGAGCTCATATTGCAGCTTGGTTCTATCTATAGGGAGAATTTGGTTGAAGATGCAAAGGAAGTAATTGAAGGTTTACAGTTGTTGGGTATTACAATCTATATTGTCAGTGGAGGATTTTCAGCCGCACTAGTGGAATTGGGGAGGATGTTAGCTCTGCCTGATAGACAAATTTTTGGAACCGACTTAATTCATGATGAGAAAGGTAACTTTCAAGGATTTGTGGAAGGACCGCTACGAAGAAATAATGGAAAATTACAAATTATTAGGCAAATTCCAGGCAGAAAATTAGTGGTAGGAGATAGCATTACTGATCTGGAAACAAAAGAAATTGTAGATCTATTTGTTGGATATGGAGGGGTTGTACGAAGAAAGAGAGTAGAGAAGGAAGCGGAAGTTTATCTTTATCACCGGAGTTTATCGCCAATACTTATTATTGCCTCCGGATATGAGAAAAGCCTTAAGCTTCTTTCTACTAAATATCGTCGATACGTAGGTAAGGGATTGGACCTACTTTTTCATCCTAAGCACGTTCTAATAGATAAAAAAATAAATCAAAGATTTGCAGAGTTTAGACAATTGGCTCATTATTAACTTCATTTCTTTGTTTGTCGGAAGTAAGATATAATTTAATTTGGAGGCAAATTATGTTAGACATAAAATTTATTCGAGAAAATCAAGAAATCGTTAGAGAGGCTGCTAAGAATAAAAACAGGAAAGTGGATCTTGACAGGTTGCTTGAGTTGGACGAGTTGCGGAGGAAATTGATTGGAGAGATAGAGAAGAAGAGAGAAGAGAGGAATAAGAACGCAAAGACACAAAGTTTCAAAGACACAAAGACACAAGCAGAAGGGAAGAAATTAAAAGAAGAAATTAAGAAACTCGAGGAAGAATTAAAGAAGGTAGAAACAGAATTTAATGAGTTGATGTTGTCTGTGCCGAATGTGCCTGATAAGAGTGTGCCGGTTGGTAAAGATGCATCAGGCAACAAAGAGATAAAAAAATGGGGAGAGAAGCCAAAGTTTGGTTATAAACCAATAGATCATATAGAGCTTGCCAAAAATCTAGATCTGGTCGATTTTGAAAGAGGGGTTAAGATAGGAGGTTTCCGAACATATTTTCTCAAAAACGAAGCAGCAATGCTCGAGATGGCGATTCTTCTCTATACCTATCAGAAACTTATTAAAAAGGGCTATATACCACTAATTGCTCCCAGTTTAGTCAAAGAATTTACACTCGTGGGCAACGGCCAATTCCCCTGGGGTCGGGAAGAGGTCTACAAGATAGAAAAAGACGACATCTATTTAGCCGGAACTGCTGAAGTACCTGTTACTGCTTATTATGCCAATGAAATCTTAAACGAAAAAGAGTTACCTAAAAAGTTTGTAGCGTTCTCTCCTTGTTTTCGCAGAGAAGCAGGCAGTTATGGAAAAGATACAAAAGGTCTGTACCGGCTTCATCAATTTAATAAAATAGAACAAGTAATTATTAATTCCGCCGATTACGAAGGGTCACTAAGTTTACATGAGGAGCTGTTGCAAAACTGCGAAGAAGTGCTGCAAGATCTTAAGCTTCCCTATAGGGTTCTTCTTATGTGTACAGGGGATATGGGAGAACCACAGGTGAAAAAGTATGATGTAGAGACCTGGATGCCTTCTCGCGGAGCCTACGGAGAGACCATGTCCAATTCATTTATGGGAGATTTCCAAGCAAGGCGTCTTAACATCCGTTATAGGTCAATTGAAAATGTGATAAAATATGTACATACATTAAACAACACTGCTGTTGCTTCTCCAAGAATACTTATTGCAATTCTCGAGAACTACCAGCAACCAGACGGGTCGGTCCTGGTGCCTGAGGTCTTGCGAGACCTGGTTGGGCGCGACAGGATTAACCCAAGATGAAACAAAACGGACAGCTACATATCTATCGAAATATTCTTCATAATGGGATTGAAATACAAGTAGGAAGAAAAGATTACTACCTGACTTATCCTACAAACATCTGGCAAGAATTTCCAGACGTCTACAGACAGACATTTGCTGACACCATCACTTACTTTATGACCAATCACTTGGCGATGGTCAATAGCCACAAGTTAGTTTATCATTTCCCCCCTCCACCCACAGAGCCTTTCTTTTTTAAGGGAATGGTTTACTCATTGCCTGAGACGGCTCTTACTGACGAGAACAATATAAAGATGAGTACACTACTAAAACAACTATATAATAGTCAGTTTCGGCAGGAATTTATCGGGCGACCCAGATATGCCAGATTTAAGAATGTTAATCGCAATAGTTGGACCAGAACAATTATCCCTTTTTCTTTTGGTAAGGATAGTTTGCTTACCTTTGCGCTTTCACAAGAGTTGGGGATAAAACCATATCCTGTGTTTTTCCGAGAGCCCAAAAGTGCCTATGAAAACCGGCATAAAGCAAGACTTCTAGACAGGTTTCTTAACGAGTTTGAAGTAGACTTTAATGTGTTTCCGGTTACTCCGGGATGGTTGCGGCAGACCACTGATTTTTGGTGGGGATGGGATCTACTACTGACGCAGTATACGATGTTTTTATTGCCCTTTCTTTTTGGAAAACGGGCGCGTTATCTTTTTTGGGCACATGAACAAAGTTGTAATGAAACTTTTATTGATCGGGAAGGGTACATCGTCAATCCTGTATATGAGCAGAGTAATCAATGGTTACTTGCTTCGAATGCTATGGGTAAAATGTTAGGTTGTAACGCCATTTTTGCCTCTTTGATTGAACCGATCCATGAAATAGCTGTTATGAAAATTCTCCACTCTAGATATACTGAGATAGGTAAATACCAAATGTCGTGTTTTGCGGACGAGGAAAGTGCCAAAACTCATCGCTGGTGCGGTCGCTGCTCAAAATGCGCTAGAATGTATATCTTCATGCTTGCCCTTGGAATTTCTCCCATAAGAGTAGGCTTTACCACGAACATGCTAAGTCCAAGCAAGTATGGCTTATTTGCAGTATTCAGCGATAGAAAGTCAGTTCTTGATAGCGCTTATGATCAAAGTAATGCGGCTCGTGATGAACAGCTACTTGCTTTTACCATGGCTGCAAAGAGAGGAAATAAGATAGGACTGATGAAAGAATTTATCAAACATTATGGACGAGAAGGAAGAGCAAGGGAAAAAAGTTTACGAGAAAAATATTTTGGAATTCATAGTACAAATACACTTACTTATGAACTCAAAAAACCATTACTTCGGATTTTTGAAGAAGAGTTGAGGGGAATGAGGTAGGGGTTTTGATCTGTAAAATTACCTGTTTGTGTTTTATTAGCTCATTTTCCAGAGGGTCCTGCCGCTCGCCACCCTTTTGATGCGCCGGGTTAAACGGTCGCAGTCAAAAGGGCACCTGGCTCGCGTCACCCAGTCTTAATATACCTTAACTTATGTATTCTGTATTGTGTAACATATGCTCAATTGCTAAAGTTATAACTGGAGGTAAAGTATAATATTATCATGATGTATGGAGAATAATTCGATTTATGATCTAATTATCGTCGGTTCTGGGCCTGCGGGACTAACTGCTTCCATATATGCTTCCTGTTTTCACCTTAAGCATCTAATAATCACTCGAGAGGTTGGGGGACAACTTCTCCTGGCTCCAGATATTTTAAATTATCCCGGATTTGGCAATATTTCCGGTAAAGAGCTTGCCCAAAGAATGTTGGAACAAGTCAAAAAGCGGGGAGGGGAGGTTTTGGAAGGATCGGTGGTTAAGATTAATAAATCAAATAACCCAATAATCCAATCATCCAACCTGCCTGCCGGCAGGCAAGGTAACCCAATAAATAAACAAATCCAAAATTCTTCAATTCAACAATTTAACAAATTAACAATGAAACAATGGAATGGTGAGGACTTTTTCGAAGTTGAGATACTAGATGGAAAAAAGTATCAAGCCAAATCAATTATCTTGGCTACCGGTACGGAGAGAAGAAAATTAAATTTACCCGGAGAAATAGAATACACAGCACGAGGAGTCCATTATTGCGCAACTTGTGAAAAATTTGATTATGAAGGAAAAGTCTGTGCCGTGGTTGGTGGGGCAAATAGCGCAGTGCAAGCAGCAGTTGAATTGGCCCAAGCTGCATCCCGCGTATACATTATATATAGAGGCAGTCAGTTGCGAGGAGATCCGATTTGGCTAGCACAAGTAGACAAAAATCCCAATATAGAGCCAATTTACAATGCTACTGTTACTGAAATATTAGGTGATGGGCAAAAGCTCACAGGGGTGAGGTTACAATCAACTAATAACCCAATAACCTCCCGCAGTAGCGGGATCCACGATGCTGTAATTGCTCATCCGCCAGCTGGTGGATCGCAAACAGCATCGGGACAATCATCCAACCTGCCTGCCGGCAGGCAAGGTAACCCAATAAATGCAAAAATGGAAAATACAGGAATGCAAGAATTAAATTTGGATAAAATCTTTGTTGAAATCGGAGGGGTCCCAGGCACTGCATTAGTTATTCCTTTGGGTGTTGAGATGGATCCGGGTGGATACATTAAAGTTAATGACAGACTAGCCACAAATGTACCAGGGGTGTTTGCAGCAGGAGATTTAGTCAGTTATGGACTTTCTATTGAACAAATTGCCTCATCAGTCGGGCTTGGAGCCCGCGCCGCAGCCTCAGCTTTCGCCTACATCAAACAAGAAAAAGCCCCAACGCTGTGGGGCGGAAGCCAGATAAGAAGATAATAAATCAACTTAAATCAGTTTCTCCTGCTGGACGCCTTTTTTCTTGGATTTGACTTTTAAATGCTCATAGGCTTTTTCGGTGACTTCGCGGCCTCGGGGGGTGCGTTTGAGAAAACCAATTTGCATTAGATACGGCTCAATTACTTCCTCAAGTGTTCCTATGTCCTCAGATAATGTGGCTGCCATAGTTTCAATGCCGACTGGTCCGCCCCCATGTTTTTCAATAAGCATCTTAAGCAGTCTTCTATCTGAATCATCGAGGCCCATTTCGTCTATCTCGAGAAGTGCGAATGCATCGGCAAGAACCTCCTCATCAATATGCTCTTTGCCTTTCACTTGGGCAAAATCACGGCTCCTTTTAAGTAGCTTAAGAGCAATTCGCGGAGTACCACGAGCCCGTTTGGCTAACTCTTTGGTTGATTTAACATCTAGTCCAAGTTTTAATTTTTTTGAAGCATTAACTATAATTTTCTCTAACTCATCCGGTGGATAGAAGTTTAATTTTTGGACAATTCCAAACCTATCTCTAAGCGGAGCTGACATAAGACCAATTCTTGTAGTTGCGCCAATGATAGTAAATTTAGGCAGATCAAGCCTAAGGGTTCTAGCTGAAGGTCCTTTGCCAATAACAATATCCAGAGCATAATCTTCCATGGCAGGGTAGAGAGTTTCCTCGACTACTTTATTAAATCTGTGAATTTCATCAACAAAAAGTACATCTCCCGGTTCGAGATTAGTCAGAATTGAGGCAAGATCTCCTGACCTTTCAATGGCTGGGCCTGATGTTATTCTGATATTTACTCCTAACTCACTGGCAATTAAGTGGGCGAGTGTGGTTTTACCAAGCCCCGGTGGGCCATATAATAATGTATGCTCTAAAGGCTCTTTTCGCTTTTTGGCAGCGGTTAAAGCCACATGAAGAGATTTCTTTACCCGTTCCTGACCGTGGAACTCAGTCCAGTGACTTGCTCGTAATGAAACGAATAGTTTTTCTTCGTCTGGGTTAGTTGTATTGACTTTCTGTTTTTGCATTATAAGATTCTCGCAGATTGTTAACGGATTTTCACGGATGGTAATCCCAAATCTTTCTTCTTATAGTTAACCTACTTGTCCCAAAATTTACAAGTAATCCAAGTTTATAATGTGTTCCTTTTAAGTAATAGATTAGTTGTTTTTCAAGATCTTTTGCTAAAAAATTAAGAGATTTTAGTTCAAGTATTACCTTATCTTCAATTACAAAATCAGGAATATAATGCCCAACAATAATGTTGTCATAATATACATTTAATCGCTTTTCTTTGGTAAATTGTAGCTTTTGTTTTGAAAATTCATGAGCAAGTGCTTTTTGATAAACAATCTCTTTATGGCCAAAACCTAGAGTATTATAAACCTGAAAGAGGGCAGCCCGTATTTTATAAGTAATATCTCGATATAATAGTTTATCTTCCATGGGTAGGATCCGTTTGAATCCGTATATAAATCCGAGAGAATCTACTTTTTCCCCATATATTTTAAAGCCAGCCGTATTTTATCAGATGTATTGCCCTCGAAATCTTTAAGAGATTTGATAGCTTCTTTTGCTTCCATTGCAGAGAAGCCAAATGATTTAAGCGCATCAATTATTTCTTTGGTTTCACCGGATTCTGCTGCCAGATCTAGTTCACCTAGACTGCCAAGTTTGCTTCTTAGTTCAATTATAATTTTCTGAGCATTTTTAGTTCCGAGTCTGGGGACACTGGTAAAGAAGGCAACATCTCCTTTTACGATGGCTTCTTTGATTTTCGGTAATGATCCGACAGAGAAAATCGCAAGAGCTGTTTTTGGACCGACACCGGAAACTCCCAGTAAAAGTTCAAAGAGAGCTAATTCTTCTTGTGAGGAAAAACCATATAGATCAAAAGCATCTTCCTTAATGTAATTAAAAGTAAAAATTGACAGTTTTTCTCCTATATTGGAACGTGTAATTAGATCAACAGGTACAAATGTTTTATACCCAACCCCATTGGCTAGCAGAATAAGATAATTTAATCCTTTGAATTTTATGGTACCCTCAAGGTAAGAAATCATAAGTTACGTAGTTTATACGAAAAACAATGTGTTAATGCAATAGCGGCGGCATCTGCTACGTCATCCGGAGTTAATATTTTTGGAAGTTTAAGAATCTGCTTCACCATTTGCTGAATCTGGTTTTTATCCGCCCGACCGTATCCTGTTAAGGCCATTTTGACCTGTAGGGGAGTGTATTCTACAATCTCGAGCTTGTTTTGAGCAAGAGCAAGTTGGACTACACCTCTGGCTTGACCAACAATCAAAGCAGTTTTGGCATTAGTGTTAAAAAAAAGATTTTCCAGAACTGCTACATCTGGTTTATGAGTTTTTATAAGAAAAGTAAGTTGCTCATATAGTTTAAGAAGCCTCTGGGCAAGCGATAACTTTTGAGTTGTAGTAATCCCTTCGGAGTGTAAAAGTGTTTGTTTGCCCTTTTCCTCATTTAAAATGACAACTCCTGTAATTGCAATTCCCGGATCAATCCCAAGGACAATCATAGTATTAATATTTTTCCAAAGGTAAACTGAATTTTTTTATAGTACTTAATACTCGATCAGAAGTAATAATTTTACATAATTTTTCTTGTGCAAGGGATAGATAAACAGCATCATATATAGTTAGGTGATATGATTCTGCTAATTTTATTGCTTGGAAAAGTAGAGCTGATGTAAGGGGAGTAAAAATAATAGGTGATTGGAGTAGTAACTGGCAGGAATCTTTAACAGTTTTAGAATCAAGTTTCTTACTAAAAAGTAGTGCGTTAGCGACCTCCATGAGAAGAAATTCTGGGGCAAAAATAGCAATTTTATTATTTTGAATGTCTTGTAAAAGTTTACCAGCTTGTAAAAGATGATTTTCTTTATCAGATGAAAACCACTTGACTGCTACAGATGTGTCAAGGATGTAACTTGTGTCCACTATCCCTATCCTTTCGAATAAACTCTACGAGATCTACATCCTGCCTGCCTTTTTTGGCGATGGCTCTTATTTCCTTCCAAAGTTTATCGGCTCTTTTTTGATTGGTAACAGTATCTTGTTCCTTGGTTATTCTGACCATCCTTTTCCCAGACTTAGTCACTATTATATCTTCTCCCTGGTAATAGACGAGATTCATGATTTCTCCGAAATTGGTTCTGGCTTCGTAGGCGGATACAACTTTGGTCATAGTAAATTAGTCAAATTGAACAATTTGATCAATTATATCAGTCCTATCATATTTGTCAAGTTCTACCCTATAACAATTTGACAGATCAAGTTGACGTTGGTGGTATAATGTTTTCCATCATAATTAGTTTATATGACTGAAACATATAATTATTCTGAAAGAGGAGGCTGTGCTGATTGGTTTGTGAAAATTGCTTCTTTGGGAGTTCTAGGTGTGGCATATGAGGTAAAAAGTTCTGCTCCGTTGGATCGACCATTAGAGGTTACAGTATTTGAAACAGGCAAAGCGCATACCTCTACAATGGGTAATAGATTAGTTCTTCACTTATGGGGACTGGCTGGACCGAAAAATGGAGGGGGAAACGAGGTAGTGAGATAACCAATAAATATATATTGTAATAAATTGTAGCAACTTTTTCACATTCCCCTCAATTCCCAATACGCGGGACAAGGAGGGGATTTTTAGTGGGATTGTAAACGCTTACGCTGGACTGTTATTTGTTCAAAAATTTCTGACGGGATATTTTGTTGAGTTTTATAGATTTGTTCAATTCTATCAAGCTTTGCAAGTAGTTGTGATGTACGGATGGCAAATTGTTCTTCATAGTCTTTTTTATTGTATTCTTTGTTTAGAACAGATTTAAATAATTTTCGCAGATCTTCATATCTGGGAGTAAGACCTATTGGTGTATCTAAGGCTGCGAAGTCTCCATGAATACGGCCCTCCATCCACTGGAACCAAACTTTTTTATCCAGTTTATCGTTGAGAAAATTCCCATTTTTATCTTTCAAAAAATAATTAACCGAAAAAACTTGTGGTGGTTTGACAAGTGATTTTCCAAAAGCGAAATGTTTACTTAAATAATCTCCCAGGGGAGGGATGAGAAAATCGGTTATAGCAATAGGATCATGGACTCTTTCTCCCTGTTTTCCTATGGTTGTGGCAGTAGTCTCTGACTCTAGAGAAGCTCCCATGAATACTCCTTCATACCAATTTCTTGATTGCACTACTGGCGGAGTGGTATCGGGATCCCGAACTGCATAGACAATACCAGAAATTGGTACGCCTTCTTTATCATGCAGGTGCGGGTCGACGTTGGAGAGATTGGTAAGTTTCATGGTGCAGCGGGCATTTCCATGAGCTGGAGAGATTATTTTACCTTCTTTATTCAGTTGTCCCTTTGTCCAAGACCCGAAGTAAGTTTCACCCTCGGCAGGAAATTCCGCTCCCATATTGAGCCAATAGGGCTTTCCGTTTGAAACCAATATATTTGAAAAGATTACTTCGTCCGGATTTGAGAGAGCCTTCCAGATAAGGGGATCACTTTTCGCAGTTACTCCATCGAGAATACCAAAAAAGCCATCTTCGACATTGAAGCCTCTGACTTGACCAACTCTATCTATATATAATGTAGTAATATCGTCTCCAACGAGCGAATGAAGCATTGCGCTTGAAGTTTTACCGCAACCACTTCGGGCTGCGAGACAAAAATAAGTCATTCTGCTTTTCTCTTGCGGTTTAACTCCAAATAGCGCCATATGTTCACTAAGTCTGTTCGGATCATGTAGAGAATCAAATATAGACAATCTAAATGCCAATTTTTTAAAGCTTGAATTTCCGGCATACTGGTTGTTTATACTTATTGCCCGTTTTTCTGCAGGATCGATAAAAATTCTTCTCTTATCAATATTTGCACTCGCTCCTGTATTTGTTAATTCTCCTGATGAGTGTATAAAGTGAAAAAAATCTTTTATATTATTGCTTTTATTAAATAATTTATATCCGGGCCGATAGAGTCTATTGGCAGTATCAATAAGATAAGCTGAGTCTGAAATCTGCATAATTGGTATTGAAAGAGGTGAGTCAGGCGGACCCCAGGAGTAGAAGGCCACAAACATCTCTTTATCTTTCATAATACTAGAGAGAAGAGTTTGCGCCTCAGCTAAATACTGAGCCCTATTTGATTCATTAAGTATGATCGTATCCTTAACAGCCCGGCCCTGGTCGTTGGGTCCATCAAAGTGATAGGTATGTCCCGGTATTAAGAGTGGTTTTTCCTCACCTAACTCCAATGCTTTATTCTTAATATATTCTTTATCGGCAGAAGAATCGGTGAGAATTGTGATTTTTGCGGGATGACAAAGTTTGGAGTAATGATCAATTATTGAAGATATAGCTGGAGGTAAAATATCCATTTGCTTGGCTTTTCAATCTTCAAAATTGTAATATATGCCTGGTATATATACAATATTGGATTATGACGTGGCAAATACTCCTTGTTATCAATTTGATCTCTGGGGCAATTCGAGAATTCCTTAATAAAAAAGTCGCTAACTCAATGAGTCCCTTTGTCGGATTATTTTATATTGTACTTTTCGTTCAAATATGGCTTTGCAGCGCATTTCTAATCACGCATAAGGCTCTGCCAAGATTTGATTTATTTGCATCAGCAATTGGGGTTATTTTTGTGATTGGTCTTTTAGCTTATTTTTCCGCAATAAAAATTACTCTTTCCCAATCGCTTCTTTTCCAGTCTTATTCAATACTTATTACTATAATCTTAACAGCTTTGTATTTAGGAGAATCAAAGTATTTTGATATTACTACTTCTTCTGGAATAAAAGTTTTAATGGGTACATTGCTTGCTTTTGTTGCACTTTGGTATTTACTTCATACTGGTAGTAAAAAAGAGGAAAAAGTTGAACGAATCTGGTTTTTGTATATCCTGGTTACAATTATTGCATTGGGGGTAGGGTCTTTTTTAAGTATATCAACACTTAAATACCTCATGCCGATGGAGACTCTTATAAATCAAGGCAATTTGATGATACCGACTCTATTCATTATAGCTACCGCAAAAAAAGAAAAGCTAATCGTAAGTAGAAGTAAATTATTTCTTACTGCTGCAAACTCGGTCTTTTCAACTGTTGCAGTTATTGCGTTTTATTATGCCTTGCAAATTGTACCTGTGGCCAAGTTTTATCCAATCCAACAAGTATCTTTGGTAATCATAACTATAATCACTGGATATATCTTTTTTAATGAGCGAAATATTTTCAGTGGTAAAAGATTATTAGGAATGGGATTGGGACTTATAGGAATAATCTTATTAGTAACTAGTTAATTAGCGTTCAGTAATTAGCGTTTAGCTTCTAGATAATAAACTATACGCTAGACGCTATACGCTAGACGCTTTTTCTATGACAACTGATAATCAAGAAGAACTATTTGACATAGTTGATGAGAATGATAATGTAATTGGTCAAGCCACACGTGGCGAAGTCCATAGGAATAAAAAATTAATTCATCGAAGTGTCGGGGTAATAGTATTCAATAAACAAGGTGCAGTTTTTCTACATCAACGAAGTAGCACGAAAGATACAGATCCTCTCTTATGGACTATTTCTGCTTCTGGACATGTAGAGTTGGGGCATACTTATGAAGAAACAGCGAAGAGGGAATTAGTTGAAGAATTGGGAGTGGAGTTAGAAATTGTTCCGGTAATAAAATTTATATGTCATGACCATACTGAAACTGAAATGCAGATGTTATATAAAGCCTATTCAAATGGACCTTTCAAGCTAAATAAAGAGGAAATAAAACAGGGAAAATATTTTACTCGTAAGGAATTGATCAAGCAAGCAAAATCAGATAAAGTTAAATTAAGTTTTTCTGGAAAAATGGCTCTGGAGAAAATAGGGAAGGCTTATGACATCTGAAAAAGAATCACCTTTCATAAGTGTTCATATTAAAAAAACTGGGGGTACATCTCTGCGAAAATTTTATGTGGACGTATTTGGAAAGGATAGGGTTTATTTTTATTATCCAAATGAAGGGGGGTTGCTTAAGGCATCAGACGAAAGAGCTGAACTATTAATTTCAAGACCTTTACTATATTGGGCTAGAGATATCCTTATTCAATCTGAACTCGGAAGACAATTATATCAGCTTTTACATAATATTAGACAAGCAAAGAGAGTAAAAAGTATTCACATATTACAACCATCTGATCTGCCTGAGGATTTTGCGGTTGTGCATGGTCATTTTCAACCTGACTATTTGGGACAAACTATCCCAAAGGGAAGGATGGTAACAGTGTTGCGAGAACCAATAGCTAGAGCGGAATCTAATTATAGATACTGGAAAGGACTAGCCGCTATTGGACATCAAATACCAGAAACATGGTTTGATCCTACTATGTCTTTTGAAGATTATGCAGAATATCCTGATATGGTAAACTTTCAATCTAAAGCTCTTGTTGGTTTTTCTCTTTCTTCATTTACCCAAGTTGGTGTAACAGAAAGATTAGATTGTTTCTGTAGATTCTTTGATCCCAAAGGTAGAGTACCCCTCTTAAGGTTAAATGTGACGCGCGCAGTAGGCAGGGTAGATATATCAGATAGTTTTAGAGCTAAATTTCAAAATATGAATTACCTAGATTACGCACTTTATCGTGAAGCCCAAGCAAGAGCAATATAAGCTTTTTTTGCTTTTTGGATCTTATTGGCGTACACTAAATTTTATTCCATATGAATGAACATAACCCCTTCCAAAACGCCCTTTCCCAATTAGCCCAAGCCAAAAAACACCTCAATTACTCCTCAGCAATTTGGGATATTTTAGAAAATCCTCAGAGAGAAGTGATAGTACATTTTCCTGTGGTGATGGATGACGGACATGTTGAACTTTACCATGGATTTAGGATCCAATACAATAATTTTTTTGGTCCATACAAGGGCGGTATTAGGTTTCATCCATCTGTCAACATAGACGAAGTACGTGCTTTAGCTTTCTGGATGATGATAAAAAACGCAATAGTTGATATTCCAGTAGGCGGAGGAAAAGGGGGTGTTATTATGGATCCAAAAGTATTATCTGCCTCAGAGCTTCAAAGGGTAACGCGGGGTTACATAAAAGCAATTCACTCTTCAATCGGACCTTACGTTGATGTGCCAGGTCCTGATATGGGAACTCCACCAAAAGTAATGGGATGGATGACGGAAGAATATAAAAATCAAATATTAAAAAGCAAAACTCGAAAACTAACAGAAAATGAAATTCTAGCTACCTTTACAGGAAAACCGGTTGATAAAGGAGGAAGCGAAGGAAGGGACGAAGCAACTGGCAGGGGTGGAATTTATGTTTTGCAAGCTTTAATGGGGAAGCTTAGAACAAAGAATCCGGGGAAAACACGACCAACAATTGCTGTACAGGGGTTTGGTAATTTGGGCTATCATTTTGCCAGGATTGCAAACGAAGAGGGCTTTAGAGTGGTAGCGGTCTCAGATAGTAAAAACGCTATCTATGTGCCTGATGGAATTGATCCTGAAACTACACTTGATTGTAGAAAAAAAACAGGCAGTTTAGCTACCTGCATGTGTACTAATTCCAGTTGTGACATAAGAAACGGAAAACTAATAACAAATGAGGAGCTTCTAGAATTACCAGTAGAAATCCTGGTTCCAGCGGCAATTGAGAATGTCATTACAGGAGAAAATGCTCATCGAATTAAAGCTTTGATAGTTTTTGAGATGGCAAATGGTCCAACTACAACTGAAGCAGATGAAGTATTAGAAAAAAAAGGGATATTAGTAATTCCTGATATTCTAGCCAATAGTGGTGGAGTCACCGTCTCATCTTTTGAGTGGCAGCAAAATTTGAAAGACGAGCATTGGACACTCTTTGAGATTAGAGCTAAACTAAAAAAGAAAATGGAGATTGCTTTTGAAACTGTATGGGAACAAGCACAAAAAAATAAAATGAGCTTGCGAACTGCAGCGTTTGTGGTAGCTATAAAGAGGCTAGCTGAGAAAATCCACCAAGTCTGACTTGGTTTACCACGTTTGACTTGATCCATTGACAGAGACTAATTAATCTGTTACTTTTATTTTTATTAAAAGATTTAATCTCATAAGATACAAAGGATTCTTATGGTGGAAAGAACAAAAAAACAGTCAGAGTCGACAGGAGAGAAAAAATTTGGCGTCAATCAAATCTTGGTAGTACTTCTTATTATTGCCGCATTTTTCCTTGGGAATCTATATACAAGAGTAAAAACACTTGAGAAAGGTGTTGGGACAACCGGTCAGCCGTCTGCTCAACAAGGAGCTGTTCCAACAGTACCTGCTAAAGTAGATTTAACTGTAGCTGATGACGACCCATATCTCGGACCTAAAGACGCGAAAGTAACTGTAGTTGAGTTTGCAGACTTCCAATGCCCATTTTGCGGGGCTTTCTCAGGACTGAATAAAGAGATGGTAACCAATATGCAATCGCGAGACGCATCTTGGCAACCGGCTGAATCGAATATAATAAAAGATTATGTTAAGACCAACAAAGTTCGATTTGTCTGGAAAGATTACCCTTTCTTAGGTCAAGAATCTATTTGGGCCGCTGCAGCAGCTAGATGCGCAGAAGATCAAGGGAAGTTTTGGGAATACCATGATTATCTATTTACCAACCAAAAAGGGGAAAATCAGGGAGCTTTTTCCAAAGAAAACCTTAAAAAATTTGCAGCTACTTTGGGATTTAACACAGGTGATTTTAATAGCTGTTTAGATAGTGGTAAGCATGAAAAGAAAGTCCAAGATGCAATTAGCTACGGTCAGAGTGTAGGAGTAAACGGTACGCCGGCTACCTATGTGAATGGAAAACTTATCTCCGGAGCTGCTTCTTACTCTCAGTTTAAAACCCTCATTGATGAAGATCTGAAGTAAATGCAGAAGCTCCAGAGGTATTGAGGGTTGACAATAGTTAATTTCTTGCTAAAATATAATTTTGCCAGTATGAATGGCAGAAATTTAGGAAGATAAACTGAAGGACTTGTCCTGAGGAATTTGAAGGATAATGAAAAATAGAATACATATCTTATATTTTTACACCGATACTTCATAACGCCTTTCAGTTTATCTCTCCGCTAAAAATTCAGTTTAATAAGGGGATTGAGCCGCGAGTAGGGCATATTTGGGCCCGAAGTTTAAATGGTTGAACGCATCATTTGTCCCGCAAATCTTGGCAGTGACAATGAGCAAGTAGAGTTGCATGATCCCGTGTTGTCTGCACGGACTGCTAGCACATTAAAGTATCAACTCATTTGTTTAGCCCGTTCAGGGTAAACCCGAAAGGGCCTGAAGTTTAACTGGTTGAACACTTCATTTGCAATGAAGAGGTAGGGGGTTCGATTCCCCCCAGGTCCACCAGATGAACTGACGGCAAAAAGAATAAGTAGGAAAAGTAGCACAAGTAGAAGAGGTAGAAGGAGCGTCTAGAGATTAGCGTTTAGCGTCTAGAAAAGAAACTAAACGCTAGACGCTAGTTACTAAACGCTAGAAAGTGGCTCTTTAAAAAGTGAACAGAACGATCCCGACTTTATGTCGGGGTCAAGCAAGTAAGGTAGACCGATCTTTATTTTTTTCCCGATTTAATCGGGAAAAGCCTTAAAGTCTACTCATAAAGTCAACAATGGATGCCTAGGCGGTTTTGGCCGAGGAAGGACGCTTGCATATCAGCGATATCGTCGGTGAGGCGGTTAGCAGCCTGCGACCCGGCGGTTTCCGAATGGAGAAATCCGACTCCGATTATATCGGGGTCAAGTGACAGTGAAAATGGTACGCGAAAGTGTATCGTATAGCTGTTACTGGGGTACCATCTGAACTGAAACATCTAAGTAAGGTGAGGAAAAGAAATCAATTGAGATTCCGTCAGTAGCGGCGAGCGAAAGCGGAAGAGCCTAAACTTGTGCGTAGCACAAGAACCTTGAACATTGAACTAAGAACAAAGAACAAAGAGGATAAAAATATTCCTTAATGTTCTGAGTTCAAAGTCCTAAGTTCGAAGTTCTCGCGCTACGCGCGAGGGTTGTAGGGCTTTCGATATAGGATGAGAGGCGGATAGCGGAATTGCTTGGAATAGCAAACCATAGGACGTGAAAGTCGTGTACGCAAAATCTTAATCTCCCTTAGAGAGTTCCTAAGTACCATGGGGCACGGCAAAACCCCGTGGGAATCTGGGACGGCCACGTTCCAAGGCTAAACACCAAAATCGACCGATAGTGAACTAGTACCGTGAGGGAAAGGTGAAAAGAACCCAGGTGATGGGAGTGAAATAGTACCTGAAATTGTTGACTAACAAACAGACGAAGCTTGTGCGTAGCACAAGAACCTTGAACATTGAACTAAGAACAAAGAGGATAAAAATATTCCTTAATGTTCTGAGTTTCCCGCTTCAGCGGGATCCACGATGCTGTAGTTGCTCATTCTTCGCAAACAGCATCGGGACAAAGTCCTAAGTTCGAAGTTCTCGCGCTACGTGTGAGTGACGTCGTGCCTATTGAAGAATGAACCGATGAGTTTCCGATATGGTTGCATTATGTCTAAGCCAGTCTAACTGGTGGAGGCGCAGCGAAAGCGAGTCCTAAATGGGCGAACCTTAGCAGCCATCGGAAGACCCGAAACCGGGTGATCTAAGCATGGACAGGGTGAACCCCACCGAAAGGCGGGGGGAGGCCCGAACCCGTCGTTGTTGCAAAAACGTGGGATGATCTGTGCTTAGTGGTAATATGCCAATCGAACCCGGAGATAGCTGGTTCTCCCCGAAATATATTTAGGTATAGCGACCTGCTGATTTTCCCTGGGGTAGAGCACTGGATGGTCCCGAGAGCGTAAGCAATCGGAATCAACCAAACTCCGAATACAGGTGAAATTAAGGCAGGTTAGTCAGTCCGGCTCGGCTAAGCGAGTCAGGTCGAGTGGGGAAACAACCCAAACTCCCAATTAAGGCCCCTAAATCTTGGCTAAGTTGTAAAGGAAGTAAGATTTCTCAGACACCCAGGAGGTTGGCTTAGAAGCAGCCATCCTTCAAAGAGTGCGTAACAGCTCACTGGATGAGAAGTTTTGCGCCGAAAATGAACGGGGATAAGCCAAGTGCCGAAATTGGAGATCTTGTGCGTAGCACAAGAACCTTGAACAGTGAACTAAGAACCAAGAACTAAAAAAAGAGATTAAAAATCTTCTATAAAGTTCTAAGTTCAAAGTCCTAAGTTCGAAGTTCTCGCGCTACGCGCGAGGTGGTAGGGGAGCGTTCCTATTGCAGTGAAGGTCACGGTGTAAACCGGGCTGGAGCGGTAGGAAGTGAGAATGTCGGTATGAGTAGCGAAATTCCGGTGAAAAACCGGAACGCCGTATGCCCAAGGTTTCCCCCGCAACGTTAATCGGCGGGGGGTTAATCGGATCTAAGGCAAGTCCTCCGATTGTTCGGAGGGGTAGCTCGATGTACAAGCCGTTGAAATCCGGCTATAGCGTTGAGAAGTTTCCAAGGGGGTAACGAGAGTGGAGCAGCAAATCCCGATGCAAGTCGGGACTAAATCACAAGATAGTGATAATTGGTAAATCCATTATTGCGATTAATCGAGTGATGATGGAGAGTCCAAAATCGAAAGGTTGCGGGCAATTTTGTAATCTTCAGTTTCCAAGAAAAGCCTCACTGGGTCCCGATTTATCGGGACAAATCTCAATGTTTCCGTACCGCAAACCGACACAGGTGGGCTGGTTGAGTATACTAAGGCGAACGGGAGAAAACGGTTCAAGGAACTCGGCAAAACAGCTGGGCGTAACCTATGGGAGATGCCCTACCTCGACTTAATTGTCGGGGTCGCAGCAAAAGACGCTTACCGACTGTTTAACTAAAACACAGGTCTCTGCAAAGCCGAAAGGCAACGTATAGGGGCTGACGCCTGCCCAGTGCTCGTAAGTCAAGAGTGGGGGTTGAGATTATATCAAGGCTCTTACTCAAGCTCGAGTGAACGGCAGCAGTAACTATGAATACAGTTTGTAGTTAAAAAAGTCGACTAAATGCTGGAACATCCGTACCGTCGTAACAACGAACGGTTGAAGTATCTGTTGCTACCATTTACAATGGTTATAATGCATACAGTGCGGACAATCAGCAGGAAAGACTTGTCGAGGAAAGATTTAGGATATTTTCTTGCAGGATTTGTCGAAGGAGAAGGTAGTTTTAATATTTCATTGCGACGGAAATTAGACTATAAAGTTGGTTGGCAAGTCGTGATGAGCTTTAATGTTTCGCAAAAAGATTCAACAATATTACATATATTACAGGATCAACTTGAATGCGGAATAATTAAAGTACGTAAACGTGATGGATTACATTCCTTCGATGTCACAAATCCACAAGATATTATCCATAAAATAATTCCATTTTTTCTTAAGTATCCAGTGTTTTCATCATCCAAGAAGAAGAATTTTACAATTTTTTGTAAAGTTGCATCTTTGATGGATAGAGGAGAGCATAGAACAAAGGTTGGATTGCGAAAGATTCTAGAACTTCGAGAATTCATAAACGAAGGGAAAGGAAGAACACGGAAATATGGAATGATTGATATTTTTCCTCAACAGGAATCCCCAGAGACTATACGTCGACGTCCCGACGTCACGTCGGGACATGATATAGTCCGACCTCATGGGCAACCATGAGAGACGTAAAATCGTCCAAGTAACAATGTGAACTGTTCTATGGTAGCGAAATTCCTTGTCGGGTAAGTTCCGACCCGCACGAAAGGCAGAACGAGTAAGCGACTGTCTTGAGCCGTTACCCGGCGAAATTGAAATGGCTGTGAAGATGCGGCCTACTTGCACCTGGACAAAAAGACCCCGTGGAGCTTTACTGTAACTTGGCATTGGGAAGACGTTTGAAACTGTCGAGCATAGGAGGGAGTCCCGACGCGAGTCGGGACAACACTGGAATACCTCTCTTTTTAAACGTTAACCCTCATCTCTTGGCCGCATAAAAATCCGGCAGGGAGACAGTGTCTGGTGGGCAGTTTCGCTGGGGAGGTGGCCTCCAAAAGTGTAACGGAGGCGTACAAAGGTCGGCTTAGTACCAATGGAAACGGTACCATAAGTGCAAACGCAAAAGCCGGCTTGACTGCGAGACATACATGTCGAGCAGGCGCGAAAGCGGGTGTTAGTGATCCTCGGATCCGCAGTGGTTGCGGACCGGGCTTAACGGATAAAAGCTACCCCGGGG
>Ga0213870_1000064_pt1 | contig 52931 bp, 49 predicted proteins | sample WICALVC2017_Meta_FD_160119 | JGI IMG/M metagenome (GOLD analysis project Ga0213870, IMG submission 160119) | Freshwater microbial communities from subterranean cave lake in Wind Cave National Park, South Dakota, United States - WICALVC2017 | ecosystem: Environmental > Aquatic > Deep subsurface >...
CTCGAAGATTTTTAAGCTCAACATATCGCCCTGGATATGCCTCGCTTAAAAACTTCTGCGCTCGCTTCACTAGCTTGCATCTTGCTTGTCTCGCTACCAACTTAAATGCAATATCTCGGTTTAAGAAGGATTAAAAAAACGCAATGTGGATTTCCAGTCTATTAGATATTTTTCTCTTTGCTCGAGCAACATCTGTGGTTTAAACAAGCGATCCCTTTTCCAGGATTTAGAAATATCAGAAAGATGAGACCAAACGCCCACTCCTAATCCTGCTGCAAAAACAGCACCTAAAGCAGTGGTTTCAACCATACGGGGCCGACTTAATGCAACTTCTAAAAGATCAGCTTGAAATTGCATGAGCAAATTATTGAGTGATGCCCCTCCATCTACATTGAGCGAACGCAACTTTGTACCTAAATCTCTTTCCATTGCTTTTAAAATATCGTAATTCATTAAGGCAATGCCCTCTAAAACTGCACGCGCTAAATGAGCTCTGGTTGTGCCACGGGATATTCCAAAAAAAGCTGCTCTGGCATTGGGCAACCAGTAAGGCGCCCCAATACCTGTAAAACCAGGGACAAATACAACGCCGTCACTCGTTTTAACTTTTTTGGCAAGAGCTTCAACCTCAGAAGATTTTTTAATCAAACCCAAACCATCTCGCAGCCATTGTACAGAAGACCCTGCACTAAAAGCACTCCCCTCCAAAGCATACGTCGTATTGCCTCCTATTTTCCATGCAACCGTAGAAAGAAGTTTGTGTTGAGATTTGCGAATAACACTTCCAGTATTTAGTAATATAAAAGCCCCTGTACCATAAGTACATTTTGCCATTCCTTCTTGAATACAAGCCTGTCCGAGCAACGCTGCTTGCTGATCTCCAAGCACACCATGAATAGGAATTCCATCGGGAAGACCTGGAACTTTTCTTGTTTTTCCAAAAAGTGCTGTGGACTCTAACACTTGAGGTAAAATCGATGTGGGGATTTCAAAAAGCTCTAAAAGCTCAGGATCCCAATCCAATGTACTGAGATTAAAAAGTAAGGTTCTCGAAGCATTGGAGCTCTCTGTAACATGCGCCCCACCACTAGTCAGTTTGTGGATAAGGAAAGAATCAATAGTACCAAAAGCACAATCAGACTGGTCAGCAGATTTTCGAACAGCTGAAAGATGCTCTAATGCCCAATGCACTTTTGTTCCACTAAAATACGGATCTAAAAGAAGTCCTGTTTTTTGTTGGACCCAACTTTCTTTTCCAGCATCTTTTAATTTCAGACAGTACTCAGAAGTTCTGCGATCTTGCCAAACAATGGCATTGCAAAGTGGTTTTCCAGTAGACTTACTCCAAAAACAAGAAGTCTCACGCTGATTCGTAATACCAATAGCAATAATTTGATTTGAGGAAATTTTAACTTTTTTGAGGGCACTTTGAATACATTTGAGTGTAGACCTCCAAATATCATTTAAATGATGCTCTACCCAACCTGGTTGTGGAAAAATCTGTCTAAATTCCTCGTTGTGAGAAGCAAGAATTTTAAGTTTTGTATCTACTAAAAGAGCAGTTGTGCCTGTCGTACCTTGGTCTATTGCTAAAATGACATTTTTTGATGCTGTCATAAGAAAAAAGAGATAAGAGTATTGTTACCATGAAAGAGTTTTTTAGCAAGCGCAGAGAAAAAATTTTCAACTTAATGAACCTCGATTTTGACAAAATAGCACTCTATGTTTTTCCACGCTTTTTATTAGAAATAATCCGTAAATATTTTAGATTAGAAGTAGATGGTCTAGAGCATATCCCTTCACGAGGTAAAGCAGCTATTATTGTCCCTAACCACTCTGGCTGGACAGGCCTAGATGCGGTAATGATTGGTAACGAAATTTACAAATCTAAACACCGCATTCCTCGTATTTTAGCTCACCACGCTTGGTTTATTGGTGATGTCAAAATCGTTTCAGAAAAAATGGGAATGCAACAAGCTACTACTGAAAACGCCTTAAGACTGCTTAAAAAAAATAATGTCATTATTTTATTTCCAGAAGGAGAATATGGCAACTTCAAGCCTACGAGTGAGCGTTACCATTTAAGAGAATTTAAGCGAGGATTCATTCGTATGGCATTGACAACAGGGGCTCCCATCATCCCAACACTTGTCATTGGCGCAGAAGAAACGAATATTAACTTAGCCGCGTTAAAGCTTACTAAATATCTAAAAGGACAAATCATACCTATCCCTCTAATTGCTATGCCCTTACCAGCAAAATGGAAAATTAAATTTTTAGAGCCCGTTTATTTTTCAAATTACTCAGAAAAAGATGCCTCTAATGCCGAGCTAGTACATAAGCTTGCAATGGATGTGCAGAAAAAAATGCAAGATGCACTTAATCAAGAGCTTCAAAACCGAAAGTGGGTCTACTTTTCCCCGCTAAAAATTGAGCATAAATAGACTTGTCTTTAGAGCGTATCTAAGAAGTTTTATCTCTGAAATTGTGGAGGTCGCTCACAATCTGGACAAGCCGAAGCAATTTCTTGCGCTAAAGTTTTCCAGAGCTTTCCAATACCTTTAAGCACTTGTTGATTAATGATAAAAAAAATTCCCATAATTAAAACAATAGCCAAAGCATATTCCACCAATGCCTGCCCAGTCTGAGAGGATTTTTTTAACATTCCACTTTTCATTGTAAAGGAGTTTAATGTAATATGTAAATATGTCGAGCAAACTATATCCATTCGACCAGGATGGGAGAGTTCTTTGCGAAGCTACTTTTTTGCAAGGATGTAAAAAATGAGAAGACTAGTACTTAGCACACTGACTGCTTTTGTTGTGGTTGCTGGATTATTGCTTGTAGAGCGGTCTTGGAGGCTAAACCGTCCTGTTTCAAAATCAACATCACAAACACAAACCCTTCCCCAGCAAGCCCAATTAAAGAATGTCGCTACTCAAGAAATAATAGCACTTGGAAAATTTTCTGGAAAAGTAGTTTTTATAAATTTTTGGGCATCTTGGTGTGATGCATGCATCATAGAAATGGAAAGTATTGTAAAGCTTAATTCTATATTAAAAGCAGAAGGGCTCGAAGTAATTTCAATAAATATTGATGAAAATCCCGCTAAAATAGTCCCTTCTATGGTAGCAAAATTAAAATTAAATTTTCCTGTATATACCGATGAGGATGAAACCATTGCAAAAACATTTAACGTGGTTGCTATCCCATATAGCATCGTAGCAGATCGAAAAATGAAAGTAGTTTGGTCTGAAAGCGGTGAACGAGACTGGGCTTCCACTACTGTACTTGCAGAAATCAAAAAACTTTTAAAAGAAACATGAGACCAATTTTAAAAATTCCACACTTTGTAAATGAAAAAAATTCATTCGTTATGGGATTGGTCTTTGGAATACTATTTTATTTAAGCTATCTCATTCCCAATCGATTTCAAATTTTACAGCCAAGACTTTTACCAATGTCTGCTTTAGATGAAGCCATACCCCTCGTTCCCTGGACTATTTTTATTTACATCAGTGAATATTTACTTTTCATTATTGCTTATCTTATTTACTCAAATACGGTGAGCAAGAACCGATTTGTTTGGACTTTTATTGGTCTTTCTTTAAGCAGCTCACTTGTATTTTTTTTATTTCCAACGACATATCCACGGGATCTTTTTCCGATCCCCGCTGACACACATTGGTTTGTTGCTGCTGCATTTGAAGGGATTAGAAAACTAGACAATCCCAATAACTGCCTTCCTTCAATGCACATCGGTGCTTGTTATGCTACAACACTTACTTATTTCTCAAATGAAGAATCCAGAAAAAAATTTTGGATATTTTTTATTTGGGCAGGGATCATTGCCATTTCAACTCTTACAACAAAACAACATTATTTCGTAGATATTATTGCAGGTTGGATTTTTGCTTATGCAATGTATTGGATTTTTTGCAAAAAAACAGAGTATTACAAAACTACTTCACACATTCCAGGATGAGCCACATTAGAGAAGAGCGCTTTATAGCTAGGACAATTAAATATTGCTATTTTTGGTTTAAGTCCTACTTTAAGAAAACCATGCTCTTTTTGTATTCCTAGTGCACAAGCTCCACCATAAGTTGCAGCAGCAAAGGCTTCTGAAAATGTCATGCCCATTTGAAAAATAGCGAGACTTAAAATAAATGGGAAGTTTAAAATAGGTGAACTTCCTGGATTAAAATCAGAAGCTAAAGCCGTACACACCTTTGCTTTTCTCATTTTATTCATATCTGCATAAGGAAGTTTTAAATAAAATGCTGTTCCTGGCAAAAGCACTGCTACCGTACCAGCAGATGCCATTTTTTTTAATCCAGACAAGTCAGCTTTTAAAAGATGATCCGCTGACAAAGCTTTCATCTTTCCTGCCAGCATTGCTCCACCAGTATTAGCTAGCTCATCTGCATGTAGTTTGATTTTTAATCCAAGTTTTAAAGCTTTCTCCAAAATACTGACTGTCTGCTGCTTGTTAAAATATCCCTCATCAAAAAAAACATCACAAGCAGTTGCTAGTCCTTCTTTTTTAACCATAGGCAACATATTGTGGATGAGTTCATGAACGTAGTTTTCTTTTTTAAATTCAGGAGGAAAAGCGTGCGCGCCCAAGAAAGTAGAATGGATCAACATCGTGGTTTGTGCTGAAAGTTTTTGAATAACTTTTAGAAGTTTTTTTTCTGTTTCCCAGTTTAAACCATAGCCAGATTTGATTTCAATAATTCCTACACCTTGCTTCAATAAAATCTCTAAGCATTTTTTAGAAAGCTCATAGAGCTCACTAAACGAGGCTCGCCTAGTTGCTTTCACAGTAGATAAAATACCGCCACCAGTTTTTGCAATATCTTGATAGGAAGCTCCCTGTAATCTTAAAGCTAACTCCTCATGCCTCGAGCCAGCAAAAACTAAGTGCGTGTGGCAATCCACAAAAGCTGGAGCAAGAGTTTTGTTTTTTAAAGAAACTATTTTTATTTTTTTATTAGGCATATTGGGAATTGCATCTGCTTTTCCAATCCACTGAATCCCCTTTTTAAAATCCCAAAGCAAAGCACCATGAGAGATAATACTTAAATCTTTTTCTTGAACCCCTATCCCTTTTTTTTGTGCAACTCCTTGATTCGTAATGATTTCAGCTATGTTTGTAAAAAGTGTAAGAGACATGTTTTAAGACTCAAATGGAATACGGAATTTGCAAGAATTGTTTTTATAAAAACTCTCGGCCTCTTCGTATGTTGCATCTACATGCCTCACAATTCCCATTGCTGGATCGGAATTGAGAACTCGTTTGATTCGTCCTTCTGCTTCTAAAGAACCGTCAGCAACCACAACCATGCCTGCGTGAATCGAATACCCCATACCGACTCCACCACCATGGTGTACACTTACCCAAGATGCTCCATTTACAGCATTGATCAATGCATTAAGAATAGGCCAATCCGCTACAACATCACTGCCATCTTTCATATTCTCCGTTTCTCGAAACGGAGATGCCACGGATCCACAATCCAGATGATCTCTCCCAATTACAATCGGGGCTTTAAGATGACCTTTTCTTACAAGGTCATTAAACAAAAGTCCTGCCTTCTCTCGTTCACCATAACCAAGCCAACAAATACGAGCTGGCAAACCTTGAAATGTAACTTTCTGTTTTGCTAGACCAAGCCACTGACAAAGGTTTTTATTTTCATGAAACAGTTCTAGAAGCGCCTGATCTGTGGTGTAAATATCTTGTGGATCGCCAGATAAAGCAACCCATCGGAATGGGCCCTTGCCTTCACAAAACAAAGGCCGAATATAAGCTGGAACAAAACCAGGAAAACTAAACGGATTGGGATGACCACCTTTTTCAGCTTGTCCTCGTATATTGTTACCGTAGTCAAAAACAAAACTGCCTTGTTTTTGAAATTCCTGCATGAGAGTGACATGTTTTGCTATACTTTCAAAACTTTTTTTAATGTAGGATTGAGGGTTGGTTTTTTGAAGGTCAAGCGCTTCTTGTACACTTAAGCCTTCTGGAAAGTAACCATTGAGTTCATCATGTGCTGAAGTTTGATCAGTCAATAAATCCACTTGTATCTTTTGTTTTAATAATTCTTCTAATACCGTTATTGCATTGCCCTCTAATCCTATGGAAAGAGCTTGCTTAGTCTTTTTTGCTTTCTCAATCAGACCCAATGCTTCGTTTAAGTTTTTTGCAAAACAATCGAGGTATTTAGTTTTTAGTCTTTTTTCAATCCTATCTTTTTGGATTTCTATACCTAAAAAAATTCCACCATTCATCGTGACAGCTAAAGGTTGTGCCCCACCCATTCCTCCAAGTCCAGAGGACACAACAAGTTTACCACTCAAATCAGATTGGAAATGTTTTTTTGCAGCTGCTGAAAAGGTTTCATAAGTACCTTGTAAAATTCCTTGGGTTCCGATGTAGATCCAGCTTCCTGCTGTCATCTGACCAAACATCATGAGACCTTTAGCATCAAGTTCACGAAATTTTTCCCAAGTTGCCCAGTGAGGCACAAGCATAGAATTACTTAAGATCACTCGAGGGGCATCGGGATGTGAGGGCATGACTGCAACGGGTTTTCCGCTTTGGATAAGAAGTGTTTGATCATTCTCGAGACTTTTTAATTCTTCTACTATTTTTTTATAACAATCCCAGTTTCTCGCTGCTTTTCCAATACCACCGTATACAACGAGGTCATTGGGATTTTCTGCAACATCGGGATCAAGATTATTCATGAGCATTCTTAATGCTGCCTCTTGTACCCATCCTTTACATTGTAATGTGTTTCCTTTTGTAGCTTTAATTTCCAAACTCTTCTCCTACTTAAATTATAGTTTGCATTCTTAAGACAACAAAGTATAAATCTTTTTATATCACATAAATGCCCAGGTAGCTCAGTCGGTAGAGCAGCGCCCTGAAAAGGCGCGTGTGGGCGGTTCGATTCCGTCCCTGGGCATTTTTTTTTAAATAGGTGCTTTCACAATGAAAAAAATGTATGCCATTAGTGGAGCAGGGTCTGGCATTGGGCGTGCTATAGCACTAAAGCTTGCTCATAATTCGCCTGAGAATCAACTCCTTCTTTTTGGAAGAAGGCCTGAAGCTCTCGAAGAAACACAAAAGCTTCTCCCCAATCCCAAGGAACACCATGTTTTTTCAACAAGTATTCGGGATACAAAAAAAATTAGAACTTTATTGAGCTCTATAGAAATCGAAAATCTTTGTGCAATTCTTGCTAATGCTGGAGTTGGTGGATTTAATAGCTATGGACCAGATGACAGGTGGGATGAAATTATCGCAACTAATCTTACAGGAACTTACATTTTTATTAACGAACTACTGCCTTTTCTTAAAAAATCATCCAATAGTTTAAATTTTAGACACATCGTGATTGTTTCTTCGATTTTAGCTAAACTAGGGATTCCTGGATATTCTGCGTACTGTGCTTCTAAAGCTGGATTACTGGGGCTTACTCGCTCTCTCGCGATGGAGCTTGCAGCAGAAAAAATTCTTGTGAATGCAATTTGCCCAGGCTGGGTTGAAACTGAAATGGCTAGAGCAGGCATTCTCAGCCATGCTAAATTTCAACAAAAGTTTTATGAGGATACATTAAGAGAACAGATGCAGCTTGTCCCCTTACACAAAATGAGTACACCTGAAGAAATTGCAAATTTTATTAGCTTTTTAATTTCTGATCAACACACTTCAATTACCGGGCAATCCATTGATATCAACAATGGCGCGTTAATGAACTGAGGTTTGTAATGAATCCTCATAATTATTTTCAAATCCATATCCGCAAACAGCACCTAAAATTTAGTGCTGCCCATGCAACAGTATTTCCAGGAGGTAAAAAAGAAGCCCTTCATGGACACAATTATCAAGTTGATCTTACAGTAGATCTCAAAAGCACCTCCTTTGAAAATATGATTTCTTTTTCTATTTTTAAAACCGCTATGCAAGAAATCTGTAATGAATGGGATGAAAAAATCCTGATTGCAAAAGATTGCCCATCCCTTAAGATCATATCTCATAGCAATGAAATTGAATTTTTACTTTGTAATAAGCGCTATGTTCTCCCAGCTGACGAAGTGGTTTTATTATCACTTGAAAATATCACGACAGAAACACTAGCAAAGGAGTATTGTACACGGTTGTTAACAAAATTGGATCCCACACTTGTTGAGCTGCTTATTTTAGGAATTGCTTTGCGAATTGATGAGACAGTAGGGCAAGGAGCTACTTATGTTTGGAAAAATCCTCACGCTTCCAAAACATTTCTAGAACAGGTATCTGGCAAAATCTTATGAAGACAGAATTAATCCAAAAATTTAATTTTACCGCTTCTCACTCGCTTGCTGATCATGAAGCCCCACATCCGCACCTCTGGACACTTGAAGTTACTTTAACGGGTAAGCCAATAAAAGGAAAAATTGTGGATATGGTCCTTTTGCAACAAACTTTTGGAGAAAAAGTGGATCCACTCCACTCCTCCTACCTTAATGAAAATCAAAGTCTTGGACATGAAGCCATGCAATTGCCAACTTGTGAAATGCTGGCGGCACATTTTTTTACTGAATTTAAAAAAGTCATATTAAATAAATTTATTCCTGAAAACCTTTCCATTCAGCTTGTTTCAGTGTCGGTTGCTCTTTCAGATACAAAAGGAACTGAACTTGGAGCAGCTCGTGTACATGCGTTGTAAAATTGATTGTTTGTAATTTTTTAAAAATTTATTATGAAAAAATCTGAAACAGATAACAAACAGCACCATAATCATTCCTTAAGAAACATCGCCATCATTGCTCACGTAGATCATGGCAAAACTACTCTTGTGGATGGACTCCTTCGTCAAGCTGGAGCATTTGCAAGCCATGAAGCTGTTATCGAAAGAGTGATGGACTCTATGGACCTGGAACGTGAACGCGGTATTACAATACTTGCAAAAAATACATCTGTACGTATTGGTGACATAAAAATAAATATTGTCGACACCCCAGGACACGCTGACTTTGGTGGAGAAGTAGAACGCATTATGAGCATGGTAGATGGCGCTCTATTGCTTGTAGATGCCGCAGAAGGACCACTCCCTCAAACAAGATTTGTACTTTCAAAAGCCCTAAAGCAAGGATTGCGTGTCATTCTTGTCATTAATAAGGTCGACCGCCCAGACTCAAGAATTGATCATATTGTAAATGCAACTTTCGATCTTTTTATGGATTTAGGTGCAGATGAAACCCAAGCCGACTTTCCAATTCTTTATACTTGTGCTCGTCAAGGTTGGTGCACGGAAAATCAAAGTGAACTCGAAGCCTTGTTACAAAAAAAAGGCGAGGGCCAATCCTTAAAACCTTTATTTGATACGGTGCTTAGAGAAATTCCCGCTCCAATGCTACAAGAGGGACCCTTTCAAGTGCTTATCAGCAATCTTGCTTACAGCGAGTATGTTGGCAGATTAGCAATTGGTCGAGTCGTTCGTGGAAAAGTTCGCAAAGGCGCAAGGCTCATGAGACTAGGAGATGCTGGCAAGTCCGATACTTTCACGCTTTCCGCACTTTATACATTTGAAGGATTAAAACAAACAGAAATTTTAGAAATGACTTCAGGAGACATTGGTGTTTTTGCCGGCAGTGAAGTAGTTGAAATTGGCGACACGTTGACTGCCTTACCTGAACCAGGAGAAACTCCTCAAGCTCTACCTCGTATTAAAGTAGATCCACCTACCATCAGCATGGTGTTTTCAGTAAATACATCCCCACTTTCAGGACAGGATGGTGAACCCATTCAATCTCGTAAGCTTAAGGAGCGTTTAGAGAGAGAAACTCGAGGCAATGTTGCATTACGTTTTGAAACCACTACAAGCTCAGAACAGTTTAATGTTCTTGGAAGAGGTGAACTGCAGCTTGCAATTTTAATTGAACAAATGCGCCGTGAAGGATTTGAATTCATGGTTGGAAAACCCATGGTTGTTTATAGAGAGGAAAACGGACAAAAACTAGAACCCTATGAGCGAGCAATTCTTGACTTGCCACAATCTTATGTAGGTACAACTACAGATCTCTTTCAGAGTCGTAAGGGACAGCTCATGGAGTACAAAAATGAACATGAAGGACGAGTGCAACTTGAATTTGTTATTCCAACACATGGAATCATTGGAATTCGCTCTCACTATCTTACTGAAACGAGGGGTGAAGGAATTCTCAACACACAATTTGAAGGCTACCAACCTGTTCGTGGGCAAAGACTTCGCCGCCAAAATGGCTCACTTGTATCGGATCGACTTGGTCATACCGTTGAATACGGCTTGTTGGGACTTGAAGACCGTGGAATTTTATTTTTAAAACCAGGCGTTGCAGTTTATGAAGGCATGGTTATTGGAGAAAACAATAAAGAAAATGACCTCAATGTTAATCCATGCCGTGAAAAAAAACTCACAAACATTCGGGCAGCGCATGCAGAACTGCTAGTCAATCTAAGAGGTGTCCGTACACTATCTCTCGAAGATTCACTTGAGTGGATTGATGAGGACGAATGGGTGGAAGTGACACCTAAAAATGTCAGAATTAGAAAAAAAATCCTAGAAGCTAACCGCCGACCAGTAACAAGGTCTTAGGTGCACAAATTAAAACAGCTTTTAATTGGGACAGTCCCATTAGCGGAACTCCTGGTCCCATTATCCGAGATATTGCATTTAAGTTCTACTGCGACAACCAATCTGCGGCGCTATTGCAGCGAGCTACCAACTTAAATGCAATATCTCGGATTATTACCTCACTTGTAAAAGTAGCCCTCTTAAGATATTAGTAAAAAAATCCTATGAAAAATTTTTTACTCTGCATTTCATTAACATTTGTTTTTAGCTGCGGGAATACTCAAGGTCCAGCACATCAAACAGCACCTAAACATAAAGTCGCTATAAAAAAAGCTTTAGAAGGCAAAAAAGTACTTTTAGTAGATCGAGACTTGGATGAGCTTAAACTTTATCCTAATAAAGACTCTGCTGCCCCATATTTGCCTTTACCAAACCCAGAGCTAGAGTTTGATGCACTAAACTACAAACTAGCTTTTTCTTTTCCTAAAGAAAGTCTATTACAACCCTCTTTCGATGCTGTCCTCAATTTAACGTTCAAACCCTTAAAAGAAAGCCTACAAGTATTAAAATTAGAAAGCGTTAATCTTGAAATCAAGCAAGTGCGCCTGCTCAATACATTTGAGCAGCTCCCATTTGTACAAAAAGGTGAAACTCTCGAAATTGATTTAGGAAAATCTTATACCCCAATAGACACACTAACTGTTCAAATTGAATACGAATGGGGAAAGGGAAAAGAAAAAGATGGTATGTATTTTACTTCTCGTTTATTTCAAAACGAGATTGAAGCCATTTATTCTCAAAGTGAGCCTGAGGATTCAAAATATTGGTTCCCAAGCAATCCACGCCCCAATGACCGAGCTACTTTTGAAAGTTCAATCCGTGTGCCAGAACCTTTTGTAGGAGTATCAAACGGAGCTTTATTAGGTGTAGAAAACCTGGAAGGCTACAACACTTATCACTGGTCTCTCCAAATGCCGATGGCCACTTACTTGTTTGTTGTGACAGCTGGGAAGTTTTCAACCCACCGTGAATACTGGGAAAGTGTGCCTGTAGAATATTATGGTCAGCCAGATGAAATGGAAAAACTAAAATACTCTCTACGCAATACTCCAAACATGCTTCGTTTTTTTTCAAAAAAACTGGGTTTTAAATATCCTTACGAAAAATATGCTCAAACTGTTGTTCCACAATATCCTATGGGTGGAATGGAGCATACGACAGCTACAACACTTACAGATCGCACCTTACACGGGCCGCAAGAAGATGCTCAGTATTCAAGTGATGGTTTGGTGGCTCATGAGTTAGCACATCAATGGTTTGGAGATCTTGTGACTTGCAAAAATTGGGATCATCTCTGGTTAAATGAAGGGTTTGCAACATACTTAGATGCCCTTTACCATGAATACGCATACGATAAAGAAACTTATTACAAAAAACTACAGCATGGCAGTGATTGGTATTTTTGGGAAGAGTCAACAAACCCTAGACCCATTGTTTTCTCGTATTATCAAGACTCTATTATAGATACTTACTTTGACTCAAGATCCTATGCTAAAGGAGCGTGGGTTTTGCACATGCTCCGCAACGAATTAGGAGATGACCTGTTCTTTAAAGGATTAAGACATTATCTGTACCGTCATCAAGGAAGACTTGTAGAAACCGCTGACTTTAAAAAAGCTATGGAAGAAGCTTCCAGTCAAGACCTTACTTTCTTTTTCGACCAGTGGCTCTATAGACCAGGCCATCCTCTTTTTGAAGTATCTTGGAATTATGACGACAAAAATCATGAAGTGATCTTAGATGTGGCACAAAATCAAGACACCAATAAACCAGGTGATGTTGTTGGCACGACTCCATTTTACAAAGGAAAAATTGGAGTAGAAATTCAAGGGCAACAAGAGATCGTCACACTTTCTGGACAAGCAAAGCAAACATTTAAATTTAAATTTCTAGAAAAACCATCCTATGTAAATTGGAATTCAGAACTTCAATGGTTAGCTGAAGTTAAAATAAAACAAACACTTTCTAGTTGGCTGGCACAACTTTTACTGAGTAACGACCTTACCGCCAGAGTTCAAGCTGCAAAAACTTTAAGTGAAATTACACTTGAGAATACAGCAGAAGATTTTAAAAACAGGACTGAAAGTCTACACACTTGTATTGTAAATGATACATCCATACTGGTACGCACACACTGTATTGAAGCATTAGGATTGCTTATTGAGAGCGCTAATAAAACTTTAAATCAGGAATATTTTTTATCCCAAGCTTCTAATCTTTTAGAAAAAATAAAAGGATGGGCATTAAAACATCCAGACTGGGAAGTAAGGCAAATTGCTACAGCGACCTTAATACTTTTGCCAACAGAAGATGGTTTATCAGTACTTAAAGAAGTGCTCAACAACGAAACAACCATTAAAGTACTAGTTGCAGCAGTAGAAGCTTTAGGAAGATTAGATACGCAAAAGCAGCCGGAGCATTTGCAGGATGTAAATGCGACAAGAGCCAACGAGATTTTTGACCTTATTGTATCTCAACTCGGTAGACCAAGTTTTCAAGACCGTTTAAAAGTAGCTGCACTAAATACTCTAGCTTATTTAAAAAATCCTCGGGCCTTTTCAGTAGCTAAAGAAATGGCAAGTAAACGTTATTCTGTTCCTGTTAGAAAAGCTGCCTTTCATCTTTTAGTTGTACTTGCAAAAACACATCCTGAGCTAAAGCAAAATATTCATGATTTTTTAAAGACTATAGCAGAAAAAGATTCTTCTTCTTACATACAAAAACTTGTAAAAGATGCTCTTAAAGAGCTGGAATTAAAACCAAATGAAAATGAAAAAAATCAAGACAGCCTTCTTCTTTCCTTTATTGATTACCTGCTTTCAGGTGGAAACCACTAAGGCTATAGAGTCTTTCCCTGAATTTCAAAGTCTTACAGAAACCGAACAAACGGCATTTGAAGTTCCATCGGATTTAGGCTCTGAAGATCAATCGGATATCTTGTCATATCAAAAACCAGAATCATGGGAATACGATTGGCTAACAAGGTCTGCTGCATTAGATGCTGCCGCAGGGAGTGTAAGCCCCTCACATTTTTTGATAGATAACCGATTCAAAATCCACAAGCCATTAAATGATCTATTTGAATTTCGATTTACTTATACGGATGAAAGAAATCGAGAAAGAGATTCCACGCACCATATATTTGAAATGCTCGCTTGGCCAAAATCTTTTTTAGGAATTGGATTTTACGGAGAACCTTCTCTTAATAAAAGAGAAACCGATACAGGTCTTGCCTTGTTTTTCAAGCCCTCTAATCTCCATGAGATTCGCATTTTCAATACATTTGTAGATGTGGTGAGACAAAATCGAAACAATCGCCCCGATACATTTGAAAGTGATGGCCTGCCTTATTCCAGAGGAATTGTCGGAAGAACGTGGGTCAAGCGTGGAGATACAAAGGATTTTCTTGAATATGCTTTCCGACATGAAACTAAAACCCGATGGACTTTTCCTATCGAAAACTATGAGTATCAATATTGGAAACTTTTTGGTTCTATTTTTTTTAGTAATAAAATTCCCTGGGGATTTTATTTACATTTTCGCTCTCAATATGACCGTAAATACGAAGCACGTTTTCCTATTCGTGGCAGCAGCATTACACCTGAAGGATGGAAAACAGATCGATGGTTTACTATTTTAAGAATTGTAGTCCCTGAAATAGGTCCTCAGAATGAATGGGAGTGGACCATGGGCATTGAGCATGCTTACCGTTTTTGGATTATGGATGATGGTAGAAATGTATATTACCGTGACTACCTACCTCATATAAATTTACAAATCCCTGGATTCCGAACTGTAAGTAAAAAACCAGATTTTTTTAATATTGGATATGTTTTGACATTACATAGAGTGGTTGGAAACCGCACTTTAAATCCTAATGATGCGGGAGACGGAAGGATAGAACATCGACTTAATTTAAGCTACGACTTTAATTTTAAACAACAAGATCCGGAGAATTTGCGTGATGCAAATTCGACACAATACAAAGACACGGCAGTTTTAAGATTAATGGCAACAGGAGATCTTGATGCATTAGGCAGTAGAGATAGCTTTGAAGGCGGTTTGACTCAATTGCAAGTTTTTTTCTAAAACATAGGAAAATCTGGAACTGATCCCACCTGCAGTCGGCTTACAGCTGCTATGAGTAGAGCCCATCTTGCTTGTGCTAACTGAAATTGAAAATGGCAGTCCCGCAATTGCAACTTCCACTCTTTTTTAGATTGCTTAGATTTTGCTAAAACAGACTTTTTTAATTCATGATACTTGGTTTTTGTACTCTTTAATTGAGAATAAGCATGAAGTAGCTGTTCGTATGCGACTTGAATTTTTTTCTGAAATCCTTCCACAAGATCTTTTGGCGCTGATTGCATTTTTATTTGGGCATTTTTCAAATCAGTTTCAATTCGTGCTTGTAGAATGCTCTCATCTTTAGCAGTTTTCATTCGAGTGACTATTTTGAAATAACTCAAAAATTTTATCCACCACTTCGTAGGATCAAAATGAAACCAACGGTGGCCATTCCGATAGTCAGAAGCAAAACGATGGTGAAAATTGTGATATCCTTCTCCATTTGAAATCAGAGCTAACCACCAAGAGTCACGCGCTGTATTGTCTAAACTATAAGGACGTGATCCAAAAGTATGGGCTACAGAGTTAATACAAGACGTCATATGCTGAACAATCACGACACGCAATAATCCACCCCAAAGAAATCCACCCAATGGACGACCAATTGTCCAACCAATAAGAGTTGGAACACCAAAACAAAATACTGTCAGAAGTAGAAAATAATAGCGGTGCTGCCACATCACTAGTTGGTTTTTTTTCAAATCTGGAACGAGACTGAAATCATTATCTAATGGTGATTTGAAAAATATCCAACCAATATGTGCCCAAAAAAATCCTTTCTTTATATTATGAGGATCTTCTGGTTGATCTACTTTCTGATGATGAACACGGTGATTACGTGCCCAGTGAAGCGCTGAGTTCTGAATCGCACCAGCTCCAAAACATAAATAAAAAAACTGAATTAAGGGATGGCAATCATAAGTTTTATGCGCATAGTAGCGATGATACCCTGCTGTAATACTAATACCAGTCAGAATATACATAACAACAAAAAGAACTACTTCTAACCAATGAATCCCGTTGTGCAATCCATATGTAAAAGTTCCACCAATTGCAAGGATTGGAGCAAGAACCAAATATACAGCACTTATCCAAGAGAGTTCTTTCATCAGTTAAATCTTACGCTAAAATCACTCCATATCCAATAACTATTTATCATTTTTGCATTAAACCCTTGTATTGTGTCAGATTTGCGGGAAGCAAATCCTCCGACAATCTTATTGCTTGAAATATGCTATTTGATCTAAACTAAGTGTATGCAACGCGCCTTTTGGTGGAACATTTTTTTTATAGCACCACAGATTCTTTTTGCACAAACTCAAATTATTTCTCCTGCAAATCTGGCAGACACGAAAGCACAAGACCAGCCTAGTGCTTCATTGATTTTAAGATGGGTAGACACAGATGGAGCCCTTTACCAAGGCGCTAGTGTAACAAAAATGGAATGGGTTTGGTCTAAAACTCAGGACAACGAAAAACTAGAAAGCCCTGCTTTACGGCTCCATATTTCTAGCCGCCTACCACAAGACTGGACAGCACAACTAGTCAGTGCAGATAGCATTACAGTTGTCCAACCTTTATCAAGTGGTGAGACACAAACTTTAGTATTAGATCTACGATCCTCACGAGGAACGCTGCAATACAAATTTACAGATAAAGACAAAAAAACAATTGAGATGAGTTTTGTTGCACAAACCACTGTTGAGCATCCATTTTTAGTTATTCGACCTGAATGCACAAAATACCATTTAAATTTTGTTGTTCATAAATCCAAAGCACGGCATTTTTTTAATGGATTGTATTGTGAAGACCACTTAGATCGATTTAAAATTTATTTTTTTCGATCTTTAGATTCATTTTGGAATTCAAAGGAAGGATTCGTATCTGCTCATTTAGATAACAAACAAACAGTATATGAATATGAAGTTTTAAAACCTAAAGAGGAGCTACAGCACTCGCAAAGGCTTTTTCGAGTTGGTACTAAAGATGAACTGAGTCGCGAAACACAATACTCCATTTTTTATCAACCCCTTGTCTCTCAAAAACTTTTCTTTGCAACTGTTGGCGTGGGTACATCTTATTATAACTATAAAGAAAATCGCTTAAATTTAAGCCTAAATCAAATAAGCATCACATTAAAAGCTAGTGCAGGAATAAAACTAACCCCAAAAACTTTTGATGCTGGAATTAATTTTTTTATCAATCCATTTTCATTACTGAGCAGCAGCAACAGTCCACTTCCTAGCGCACGATTTTATGGTCTATATGGCAGATTAAGCTACAAATTGCCTCTTCACACTATTCAAAAATTTGAACCCTTTTTAAAAGAATCTGAATTTTTCTTACTCAGTGGTTGGTATTTAAGAGGCATGGCTAGCAATGTATATGGTGTAGCTAATCTACATGGTCCTCAGTTCATTCTACTTTATTTAAATGCACCTCCAGACAATAAAGCTTTTTGGATAAACACAAAACTAGCTTTTCTTACTCAACGGATTGGTCTTTTAAATATTTCGAATTTAGAAATTGGGATTGGTGGTGGAGTTGAACTTTCCACAAAAGCAAAATATCCTTATGCATTGGTATTTGATTTAAGTAATACCCAATTTGAAAACTTGCAAAATGCTGTGAGTCTTGTTGGATTAACTGTCTCAATTCAAAAACCATTCTAACGCAGCTGGACTTGTTCAACATAAACGATCCTTTACACTTTTAAGTGGAGGTTACTCACGGTGGAGTATCCCAGCCCCACGGAAGGGGGCCTTCCTCAGCTTCGAAGGTTATTCCTCTTCATTCTAGTCATAAGCAGTTCAATACTGTTTTCTAATTTTGGATATGCTATAAGTGTACCCATGGTGCGCATTTTGATAGAGCGTGAAAAAGGCCTAAAAATAGAGGGTTTTGATTTAGTCCTAAGTAAAGTAAACTCTTCTGAAAAACCCATCCACGTCGATAAAAAGTCATTCTTGCGCTTAAATTGCTCAATTGGCACAAAAATCCAACTGGAAATAAACGGGAAAAAAACTCTCAATACACAAGGACCATTACGAATAGAAAGCCTTGGAGGATTTATTCGAGTTTCTGAACGCCAATACCGAGATGAACTTTATGTTTACTCCTCAAACAAAGACTGTATTGTAGTTAATCGTGTTGATTTAGAAAAGTACATTGCTGGGCTTTTAAATTCAGAAATGTCTGCTCATTGGGATAGCCAAGCACTGATGGCACAAGCAATCACAGCAAGAACATACGCTCTCTATCAAATGCAAGGTAGTCCTCAAGTAAACCCTGCATTTGACCTTGATTCTTCCGTGAAAGATCAAGTGTATGAGGGTGCGCATAAAGAGCGCTATAAAGCCCTCAGTGCAGTCCAAAAAACACGTGGAATGATTCTAGCATTTCAAGGCAAACCTATTAAAGCTTTTTATCATTCCACTTGTGGAGGAAATACAGAAAAGCCTGAACGGGTTTGGGGTGGAAAATTTCCTTACCTAACTTCCGTACGGTGCCCATATTGTTATAACTCACCACGATTTAATTGGATTTATGAGTTAAGTTTTTCTGAGTTAGAAAAGCTTTTAAGAAAAGCAACGCTTATTAAAAAAGATTTTTTATCGTTAAAAATTTTAAAGCGAAATGGACTGAATCGTGCAGAAATAATTGAAATAAGCACACGCGGAGAAATCCTTCGAATTCCAGCAACAAAGCTACGAAGCTTGCTTGGCACAAGCAACATCATGAGTACGAATTTCTATTTGTCACAAAACAAAAACCAAATTACATTTATTGGTCATGGCTCGGGCCATGGAGTTGGAATGTGTCAATGGGGCGCAAAAACAATGTCAGAAAAAGGTTATACTTACACACAAATTCTAAAACATTATTACCCCCAAGCAAGCGTAACAAAACTTTATTAGGGCGTGTTTTCAAAGTTGCTTTCGTAGTGAAAAACAACCCTAGTTCTTTTACTTTTCTGAAATCAAATTGTCTACGAGATTTGGGCTGCTGGCGGCAGAAGTGGGGCTCTAACAGCAGCCATATACTAATAACGCCAGTTTCAATTCTAACTGGCTAGAAACTTTAACAGAACGCTTGTGTTATTCAAAAACTTTCCGATAAATATATTAAGATGTGGAGGACATTAGTTCTCATTGAACTATTATTGAATGCACTGAGTCATACTGCTGCTTTAGGGGAAGATTTTTCCGCACTAGCAGAAATCCACCCCTCTTGTTTTGAACAAGCATTAAGTCGAACTCCACAAAAAACTTCTGAAACAAAAATAAAACAAACTTCTAGAATCTTCTTTCTAAGAGCAATACAAAAAATTGAAGTGTGTCAAAATGCATATCCAGAACTCAAACCATACCTAACAGCTTGGAAAGAAAAAATGGGCACCTCACAAATATACTGCGGGGATGATTTCAAAGAGAAAAATCAAACCAATTCTAAAATTTATTTTCCGCCAGATTTTTTTGAGCTACTTGCACTCCAAGGTAATGTTTTAGAGCGAGAATCACCCTCTTTCCAAAAAACAGGATTTCGCACCTCAGATGAGGCTCTACATACTTTTATTAAAAAAGGATTTTCCTTAGTTGAAAAGGATGAAGACTTTAAAACTTCCTCAAATGCACAAGATTTAAATTTAGAAAATATAAAAAAATGTCCTCAAAAAATTAACTTAAGTCTTTCAAATAGTTTAACTAGTCTTTGCACTCAGGAAGACTACGATAAGATTACAAAACCTCTTACAACTGCGCTCTACGAAAGAACACTTTCTTGTGATCTCAATCTCGGGTGCATAGAAACACTAGCTCAGTGGAAAAAAATTGAAAAATTTCAGCAAAGACAACTCTGTAATAAAATAAATATGAATGGTGCCTGTCAATATTTAATCCATACTCAAAAATCCCAACTTCTACGGTTTGAACCTCATTTGTGGGAGACGCGGAAAAAGCTTAAAAGTCGTATTAGTCTTTTTTTACCAAAAACAACTGCTCATATTCCACTCAATTTAGCATTTGTATTTCCTGATGTTAGGCAAGATTACATAAAAGTAAGGGATTTGCCTTGCTTTAAGACTCTTTTTAAAAAAGATAGAAATGGGGAACTTTTTACTAGAGCCATCAAGGAGCCTATGAATTATCCCAACCCAACACGATTTATTCATGGGAACATTACTTTAAACCACCACATACTTAGGATTATTGAGGCTACTCGAGGTCCAATTAAAACTCTTCCCATGTGTAAAGATCCACATACGCAAGATGCAATACTTACTTGGTTAGGTGGAATTCATGAAAGAACATTGACTGTTCAAAAAAACCCAATCTATATGACAGCAACAAAACGCGCATTAAGCCCTGTCAGTCATTTTACGCCAGAAGAGCTCCCAACACGGCTTGATCAACATAAAAACTCAGAAGAACTAGAATATTTTTTAGGTAAAACCTTAATTGAGGAATATGTTCATGCACTTCAGAAACATCATCCCGACTCACCTCAATATGAATGTCCTTTGATTGTAAAACCAGATTATCAAATAACTCCAAATCGAAAAACTACTCCAACAAATTCTTCACAAACCGTTGATTAAGATGCAAAAGCATTACACTTTAATAACTCTGTACCTGTTAAAACCTCACCTCTTTTATACTTAAAAAAACCACAGACTCCAATCATTGCTGCATTATCAGTACAATATTCAGAGTCAGGAAAAAAAAGAGGCAAAGACACTTCCTGAGCAAGAAGCTGTTTAAACCTAGAGTTAGCAGACACTCCACCAACTATAGCAAGACTTTTTGCATTTGTTTTTTCAATGGCTAAACATATTTTTTTAACAAGAGTGTCTACAATAGCTTCTTGTATTGAAGCACTGAAATCAAAAAGGACTTTCTTTTGTGGTACTTCGTTTGAATTTACTTTTCCAAAAATATGAGGATTAAATCCTTGAGATTTTAATTCTAAAGCTACTGCAGTTTTAATTCCACTGAAACTAAGCTCTAAATTTTCCTTAAGCATGGGGCGAGGGAAGCAAAAAGCTTTTGGATTACCTAACCGTGATAATTCATCTAAATGTTTACCCCCAGGATATGGCAAACCTAATAGCTTAGCACACTTATCAAAAACCTCACCAGCAGCGTCATCACGGGATTCTGTGATTTTTTCTAAATTTAAATCCTCGGGGGGAAGTTTATGAACCAAATAAAATATTGTATGCCCACCACTTGCTAAACAAATTAACAATGGAAGCTGTTTCTTTGTTATTTTTTTACCTGGAGCTTCTATAAATAAGGAATGCAAATGACCCTGAAGGTGGTTAACAACCACCAAGGGAATCTGTAATGCATACGCTAAAGTTTTAGCATAAGAAACTCCTACCAATAAAGCACCAATCAATCCTGGTTGATTTGTAACAGCAACCGCAGCAAGATCAGAAAATTTTATATTGGCTTTTTCTAATGCCTCATCAATAACTGCTGAAAGCTGATCTAAATGATTTCTAGATGCAATTTCAGGAACAACACCACCATATTTTTCATGAAGTTTTGCTTGAGAAAATATAATATTAGACAAAACTTTTACTGAGGCTGAACATTGAGTAGCATTTAAACTCTCAGTAACATTTGAGCTTTCAGTAACAACGGAAGCAGAACACTCATCACATGAAGTTTCTATAGCAAGTAAGTAAATCTCTTTTTTCATAAATACAACTTACTCTTTTGTAAATGCTGGGCAAGCAATGGTTTTCATTTTTTCTTTGATTAAACTCTCGTTTGGCTTCCCATTGCTATACCACTTTGGGGCACGATCAAAGGTATGACATTTTAAGCAAATTTCTTTATTGGGAGTTTTAACAAGCTTTGACTCAAAAGGATGGTTGCCAGCTTTTCCGTGGCAATGCTCACATTGGACATTGATGAACACCTTAGAATATTTTGCCACATCTTGGCTTGTTAGCCTGGGTAAAGACTGTGCAAAAGGCTCTGCAGAAACAATTTTTTCCTGTGCATTATAGACTAATTTTTTAACATGTTTATATCCACTCACTTCATTTAATCCAAGCGTATGGCACTTTAAGCAATCCAAATTTTTATTTTGTTTTACTTTTACTAAGGTGTCATAAGCATGTGCATGAGCAGTATTTTTATAAAAATCATATTGTGGAATATGGCACTGAATGCATTTTGGAAAAGTTTGATAAGATTGCACAAGACGATCTTGATAGATAAAATTTTTATGATCAGTTACAGTGCTTAACATTTTGTCGTCAGATTTTATTCCCAATTCAGCCTCAAGTTCTTCATTTGATTTTGCTATAGATAATTTTGCTTGCTGCACCAGCACATCCATTTTATTTTTTTTGTTTGATTCAGATTCAAATCGATCATCAATTTGATAGAGATGATTTTTGCCTTCTGAAAACAGTCCCAAATGCTGCCCACGCAAACTTGTTTGAAAAATAAGAGTGTCATTAACCTTCTGTGGAACAATTAAAAAACTTTGTGAATGTGCTCCAAAAATCGCATCAATTCCTGAAACTTGCTTTACAAGTTCTATATCTTTTTCTAAACCCAAGTGAGTGACTGCAATAATCACTTGTGCTTTACCTTTGAGTGAATGAACTAATGTTTTAGCAATGTCTAAGTGATTTTTAGCTTGTAGCTCATCTGGTAAGGGCAAACTTTCATCATACAAACCAAATACTGCAACTTTTTTTCCTCCCTTTTTAAGAAGAATATAAGGATTCAAATATGTTTTGGAACTATCTATTGTGTCGGATTTGCTGGACGCAAATCCTTTGGCTTTTAAATAAAGATTTGCGCAAACAAATTCAAACTTTGCTTTGCTTTTTAATTTTTCAAATTGCATAAATCCTGCTGCAAAATCTAACTCACCAGGTACGAATGCATCAATTTGTAATTGGTTATATGCTTCAACTAAAGTTTCAGCTTGTAAGTTCCATTGCTTCTCTAAAAAAGGGGGCACTGGAGACGATGGATAAAAAAGATCGCCACTATCAAAGCTTAATTTTTCATCATTGGAGTTTTTTTGGGAGCCTACTTGTGGTACCTTTTGTTCCTGCCAATTCCATCTACGAGAAAGTCCACCAATTGGAGTGGAGCGACACCCACAAGGCTCTATTTCACCATTTAAATTTGCAGAATAAATTATTTTCACGCCAGGTAAAAAATCTTTTTCTTGAGAAATAATTTTTTTGTCTTTATCTGACGTAGAACAGGATAATATCAAACTAAGAATAATCAGGAAACTACTTCTTAGATGAGTTCTAAGCAAAGCTTACTCCTTTTTTAAACGGGACTTTGCTCTTTTTGATTCAGAACTTTTTGGATACCTTTCGATTAATTCATTATAAAAACCTTGCGCTTCTTTTTTCATATTTAAATATTCAAAACAAACTCCAATCCTATAAAGACTGGTCGGCACACGCAATGATTTGGAGTATGCTTCTTGAACCTTTGAGTACTCAACAATAGCTTTTTTATAATGTTTTTGACCATACTCTGCTTCGCCTAACCCAAAATGAGCTTCTGCAGCATCTTTATTTTTTACACCTTTGTTTATAATCTCTTCATATTTACTAGAAGCAGCTGTATAATTTTTATCTTGAAGATCTTGATTAGCTTCGACAAAAATTTCTTTAACTGAAGTAGAAGGAGATTTTGTAGTAGTGGTTCTTTGATCTTTGAGTTCTTTAAGTTCAGAAAAAATTAAAAGCTGATTCTTTTCTAGCTCCGTCATCCTTGTATCTAGCTTAATAACCTTTTCTTTAGTATCACTAAAATTTTGATTGTGTTGGCTATGCTCTACAGAATCAACTTTACCTGAAAGACGGGTAATTTCATTTTTCATTTCTTCCATTTCATAGCGCTGAGATTTATTTTGTTTTTCTACAGCTACTTCTTGTGTCTCATCAGATTTAATTTGTGAGCGCGTTTTAAGACACCCGCAAAACATTAACCCATAAATTATCAATACCAAAATAATGCGTATCATTTAGTTACACTCCTCAATTGCATATTTTGACTGTTTGTATCACCATCGAATGGTTTTAATTCCTCTGCCATTGCCTTATCCATTTTATTCCAAGCACTACTCACATCATACCCTAAATGAGGAACCTCTTGAGCATTGCTTGGTGGTATGTGAGGTATGGTATACTCTGTAACAGATGGAAAATTTTGTAATTCATTACGTTTTATCGTACTCGCATCTTTGGAGTTCTCAACTTTCTCCACGACAGCATGCCCCAAAGGCCCAAGAGGACCACTTGGTTTTGGTTTTGAAGCTTCATAATTTTCTTTATCCCCCTCCTGCTTAGCTTTCTGTTCTTCTTGCTGCTTTAAATATTCATTGTAATCTTGCCCATCCTCTTTTTCGGAAGGTAGGGATTTTTCTAAGGTCTTAACATCATTTTTTGTCGCATGGTCATCACGACCATGTTCTAGCTGAGATTTGCGTTCTACTTTTTCTTCTTGGACAGGTTCTGACAACTCTTTTAAGGCTTCGTCCGTATCTAAAGATGCTCCTTCTAAGGGAATTTGGCTTCCTGCAACTTCTGGAGAGGCACCTCCTAAGCGATAAGCTTCAAATTCTGCTTTTTCAGCAATTTGAGTGGATCGGAGGGCATATTTTTTAGCATCTGAAAAATTTTTTAAACGATATTCTCGCTTGGCTCTGTGGTAATTCTCTGCTGCATTTCGATAAAACTCTGGCACTAATGAATCTGCATGTAAATCTTTCGCAGCTCTTAATGCAGCATCTGCATTAGACATTTCCTGTAATGGTCTTGTTGCAAAAAGAGAACAACCACTCAATGCATAAACAAGACTAAAACTAAAAACTAGACTTACAAAATTCCATTTCACTTTTCTGTAATTCTAAAGTTTGCTCGTCTGTTTTTTGACCACGCAGATTCATCATGCCCAAGATCAAGAGGTTTTTCTTTTCCATAGGAAATAGTGCTCAATCGATCTGCATTAACTCCACGATCAGCTAAATATGCCTTAGCACTGTTTGCACGACGTTCCCCTAAAGCAATATTATATTGAATACCACCCTTTTCATCGCAATGTCCTTCAATTTGAACTTTTAAACTTGGATTACTAGTTAAAACCTTAACGTTTTCATCTAAAGCGGCCTTAGACTTAGAATTCAACACCGACGAATCATAAGCGTAATGGACTGTTTGTAAGCCTAGAGCTCTTCCAGAATCACTATCTGTAAGTTCAGCATTAATAGCCGAATCACTGACAGGCGCAGCTCCTTCAGTAGGAGCTTCCTCAGGCTTAGTTTTTTTTGAGCATCCATCCAATATTAAAAATAACCCTATTAAAAGTACAAAAAGCATTGTTCGAGTTGTTTTAACCATTGTATTATTTCCTCCGTTTCTTAAATGCGCTCTAATTATTTATTTCCAAAATACCACTATGTAAACCACAGTGCAATCCCAAGAATTGGAAAAGCAAAAACAAAAACTACAAGACAATAACCCATAATATCACCTGCTTTTAATCCCATGATACTTAAAAGAGGAATAGCCCAGAAAGGTTGGAACATGTTTCCTACCATATTTCCATAAGCAATACCCATTACAGTTAAACCAATTGGAGTGCCTAATTCCTTTGCTGCTTGAATCATCACAGGACCTTCAATAGCCCACTCACCTCCTCCTGAAGGAATAAAAAATTTTGTTAAGACACTTGCGAGGTATGTATAAAATGGCAAACTGTGCTGATCTGAAAACTGTATAAAAAGCTGGGCAATTTCTCTGCCCAGCCCAGATTCCCTCATCAAACCCATAATTCCTCCATAAAAAGGAAATTGGAGAATAATTCCTGCAGTGCCTTTAGCAGAATTTGTAAAAGCACGAACATAACTGAGTGGGTTTTTATGTAATAAAAGACCAACGATTAAAAACAGAAAATTTACTACATTATGGTTTAAATTAAATCCTTCTCTTTTAAAATAAGGGATTAAAAAAGCTAGTCCCATCATACCAAGCAGAAAACTTGTAACATAACTTTTCTCTAATTTTTCAGCAAAAGTTTTTGCTTTCTCCTCAGAAAGCATTTGGATATTAACGTTTTTACTAACTTCAAACTGATCAAAAGTACGCAAATTGCGACGTGGTAAAAGCTGAGAAAGCACAAAAGGAATCATGAAAGCTAAACTTAAGCATACAATAATATTGGAAGGTAAAAAAATAGTCTCAGACAAAGCAATCAATCCAATCTCTTTATAGAGAAAATGCCCTGGGGTATTGATTAATAGCGGTGCTGAAGCAGTAGTACCTGCATGCCAAAGCAACATACTCATATACGCTGCTGCACCTAAAAGAGGATAATGAATAGCGATTTTACGTTTTTGTAAATTTCTAGCAAGTTCTCTTGCAGCAATGCTAGAAATTACAAGACCAAATCCCCAGTGTAACCAACCTAAAGTAATTGAGAAAAAAGTCAGCAACACTACTGCTGTAACAGCAGATTTTGGAATTAAATAAATTCGACTGAGTAGCTTTTGCACAAATGCAGTTTCTGCTAGAGCTTCTCCTGTTACTACAATGAGTACCATCTGCATTGCAAAACTTAATAGCTCCCAAAATCCAGTATTCCAATACTGGAGAAGCTCAGAAGGTCTCGTTGGAGTTACCCATAAAGCCAAGCCAAAAGTAAAAAAAGTTAAGAACAACACAAGGACAAAAGGATCAGGCATGTAGCTACGCACCAAACGTTCACAGCGTATTCCAAATTTTTCAAGCATGCTTTTCTAAGAATGGCCTGAGCTTTGCTTAAATGCAAGGAGGAGGTAAATAATTATGTCAGATTACAATCGTGTTATTTTATTAGGCCGGATTGGAAACAATCTAGAACTTAAAACTTCAGCGCAAGGTAAATATTATTTAAGACTTTCTATTGCAACCCATTCGTTCAGTGGAGAAAATAAAAAAACAACACACTGGCATCGTGTGATGGTTTTTGGTGCGCAAGCACAAGTTTGCTCTACTTTTCTAAGAAAAGGTTCGCCTGTTTTAGTAGAAGGAAGTCTAGAGGTGCGCACTTATACAAACCAAGAAGGAAAAAAGCAAACCACTGTAAGCGTAATTGCAAACCGGATTCAGTTTTTGGGAGGACGCGGAGGTGCTGAATTAGAACAAGAAGAAAATCAGCATACAGTAGAAGAAGTTATCCCCTCATCAGAAACTCAATACTCAGCAGAAATAAGCGCTACGCTTTAGTTACACGTCAATATAAGAGGCGCCAACCCGGCGCCTCTTAATATCTTATATTAATTTAAACGTTTTTCTTTATTTGCTTCTGATTTTGAAGAAAGGATTTTTGAATCAGTAGGTTTAGCTGCTTCAGCTGCTTTTATAGGATTTTTTAAAAGACCTACTTTTTCCAATACGGCTTTGCGTAACTTTAAGCTCACTTCAGGACGTTCCTTTAACCAAAGTCTTGCATTCTCTCGGCCCTGTCCAATACGCTCGTTTTGGTAAGTATACCAAGTGCCTGCTTTATCAATAAGGCCCTTTTCTGTTGCTAAATCCAACATATCTCCTTCTTTAGAAATACCCTCACCATAAAGTACATCAAACTCAACTTCCTTAAAGGGTGGCGCAACTTTGTTTTTTACAATTTTCACACGAGTTCTATTTCCAATAACCTCTTCACCATTTTTAAGAGAAGCTATTTTTCGTATATCCAATCTTACTGAAGCATAAAATTTAAGAGCATGACCTCCTGTAGTGGTTTCTGGATTACCAAACATAATTCCAATTTTCATTCGAATTTGATTGATGAAAATCACTGTTGCTTTGCTTTTAGAAATGTTTCCAGTGAGCTTCCTTAAAGCCTGACTCATCAACCTTGCTTGAAGTCCCATATGAGAATCACCCATTTCACCTTCAATTTCTGCACGAGGCACTAAAGCAGCAACAGAATCAATGACTAAAAGGTCAACGGCACCACTCCTCACAAGCATATCTGCGATTTCTAAAGCTTGCTCACCTGTATCTGGCTGTGAAATCAACAGATCCTCAACACGCACTCCTAGCTTTCTAGCATATTCAACATCTAAGGCGTGCTCAGCATCAATAAAAGCTGCTACCCCTCCTTGTTTTTGTACTTCAGCAATTGCATGAAGTGTAAGAGTTGTCTTGCCTGAAGACTCAGGCCCATAAATTTCAATGACACGACCTCGAGGCAGACCGCCAACTCCAAGTGCAATATCCAAACTTAATGCACCAGTAGGAATTGCAGGAATATCCTCAACTAGTTTTTGCCCCTCACCAAGGCGCATAATAGAGCCTTTGCCGAATTGCTTTTCAATGGAACTTAAAGCTAACTCCAATGCTTTTACTTTATCTGTACCAAAAGTATTAGAACCGTTTGCTGTATTCATTGCTGGATTCATAAAAAAATTCCTCCTTTATTTACCGAAGCATTTACGTGATGTAAATGCGACAAAATATTATGTTACGCAAGCAAAAATCTAAACCCACATTTTTGTTATTAAGCAAAAACCTAGCCAATTGTCTATGCACACTACATTAACACTACTTACGTTAAGTAGTGTTAATATAAAACATGATACAAAACTGCAACTTGTACAATTAGCGCAACATAAAGACCTGCAACAACATCATCAAAAACGATACACAACCCTCGATAAAAACTACTTGGTGAAAGTTTTGATTGGCGATCAAAAAATCGAGCTGGAAATGGTTTAGAAATATCAAACAAGCGAAACAATCCAAACGCTACACACAAGGACAGTAGTGAAGCACCCAGTAGGACTGTAGACCACAACATTCCAACCACCTCATCAATAACAATGTGTTGAGGATCTTTTACCTCACTATTTTTTTGATCTTGAGCAGAAGCTAAAATAGCAAGACAAGTCATTCCTATAGCAAACACAAATCGAAAAAGTGGTGTGGAATATGAGATGAGAAACCAACATAGAGGAATTGCTCCAATACTCCCCACAGTGCCTGGCATAAATGGAACATATCCCAATCCAAACCAACTTAAAAAAAGCTTCTGGATTGTAGAAGAAACTCGTACGTCAGGAGAATTTGCAGCCGGAGTCGGCGACAAGTTAGCCGGAGTATTCCCAGGATGGGAATGCGACGAATTGGAATGAAAATTTGACATAGTACAATGAACATAACGATTCAAACTATTCACGTCAAATAGCATTTGCATTTCTGAAAAGCTCCCATTAACGTAATTTTGCATATGGACCAAATGAGTAACCCGGAACATTTACGTGATGTAAATGCGTATGAATTTGATTGGACTGTTCTTCATATTATTATTGGAGGCCAATCTGCTATTGACTCGAACTTAGGGTTTAACATTCGTACGGCTGAACAAGCACTGAAATTTTTAGAATGTTATGGCTACGATTCTGAAAACCCAATTGAAAAAGCTGAATTGTTTGGAAATTTTCAGGAAGCATTAAATTTTATTCGCAGGCATTTTTTGCAGCCTGACAATCCAAATGGGTTAAAACTAGAAATCCCACGCAAAATTGTGGAAATGACAGATGTTGTACAGCTGCTAATGCTCACACAGACTCCAGCTGATTTGTCACCGTCACAGCAAACTTTATCTTTTTGGGCATGCGCTGTAATTAAAGTTATGCATACCATTGCACATATGGATAAAGACTTGCGCTCACATTACTTTACTGACATTCAAACTCAAATCTTGGACCGATTTTATAAATTCATACATAGTGATGAAAAAAATCAAGTTTTCCTAGGTAAAGATATTAAGGACCCAGACCGAATTGACTTAGTCCTTTTTGACAGTAAACCTAAAAAAGGGCGTGATAGTGTTCTCTTGAAGCTTCTCCATAAACCCGAAAATGTTGCAGAAGACATTTTTGATCGAGTGGGACTTCGGTTTGTAACAAAAAACCGTTTTGATTGTTTAAGAATTGTTAAGTTTTTAAAAGAACGATACATACTGATGCCAGCCAACATCAAGCCTAGTCGATCAAAAAATACACTCATTAATCTTCATGCATTTACACAAGAACTGCATAACCTTAAAGAGGTGTCAAAAATAGGACAAGTCACCCCTGCTGATTTTTACCAAAAACTTGTTCAGTTTTGTAAGAATTCTGATATCAAATATACCGACTTAGACAATCCACACAGTTCTAGTTTCTATAAAACTATTCAATTTACAGTCCGGCAACTTATAAAAATTCAAAATCCACTTTATGAAGATCTCAAAGTTTTAAAGGCTTCAATTAAAGGCAAACCCCTTCCAGAGGACATATTAAAGATTACAGATAAAATTGACTTAAAAAATCTGCAAAAAGAGATTCGCTTTTTTTATCCTTTCGAAGTGCAAATTTGCGATGAAGAAAGCCATCAGGAAAATGTTGCAGGACTAGGTTCACATTCAAGCTATAAAAAAAGCCAGCTGCAGACAGCACTTCTTAGAGTAATGGGAGATCTCACAAAACTTAATCCAGAGCATTTGTGTGATGCAAATGCAACAAAAATGTAAGATTAAAACTGAAGTCATCCTGATTGGTTCAGGAAGCACTGCTTTATTAGCATCCAACCGCCTCTTACATCTAGGCGTACCATTTGTACTGATCAATCCTGCTATAAATTTTAGTGCTGGAGATTTACGTTTATCCCATGGCTTAAGTCTCTGGAACAAGGCATACCGCGCTCAGCATACGACCTCCTTATCTGAGGTATATGAAAGTACTTACATGAAGCTTCATGAAGTTTTTCCTGTAGCAATAAATGAAACTGCGTTGAGTCGCTGCGAGGGATGGTGGATTTTAAGCAATGAGTCTCACCATAGAAACAAAACTTTGGAATATGAAAAAGAATTTTTTAAATTAGAAAAAAAAACTTGGTCACTTGGAAAAATACAACTTGCTAGTCCTGAGCAAGTAATTAATCTTTCTAAAAGAAATGGCCTCAATCTCTCTCATATTTCAAAATTAGATGGTGCAATTGTAAGAAAAGATTGTATTTCATGGGATGCTTTAAAAATATCTCTTCATTTGATTCAATTTGCTTATCATCGCTTGTCCAATCAATCCTTTATTGGATGTAATATATTGGGACGCTATGGCAAACAAATCATAATTAAAACAAAGGAAGAAAAAGAAGTTCAAATTGAATCTGAGCGCGGGATTTTTATATTTCTAACCGGTGAAATTCTTCCTTATCTTAAACCTTTAATTTTAAATTGCGATGATCCATGGCTGCAAGGAGTAAAAAAAAGAAGGCATGAACAACATTTTTTATGGACTGAATTGTTAATGCCAATAGAAAATTCTCTACCGTCTTTCTGGATAGAACTAGGAAATATCCGTTATTTTTACAAAAATAACTCAATACTTGCCTCCTGGCATTCACACAAGGGACCAGATAACTTTGAAAAAGTTGCGATTGAAGCAACAGCTTTAGCCAACTCAAAAATGGTTAGAACCTTGCGAGAGTTTTATTTGGAATGGGAATGGAAAGTACCCATGTGGAAAAAAACTAACTTTGATACCTATTGGGCTACCTCCTTTGAAGGTGACCTTTGTAATTCGCTGGAGATTTTATGGACACTCCCTCAAATTTAGTAAATCTTCGAACTCAACTTTGTATCGTTTTTGATGGATTTAATCCTCTATCCTCAAGAAAAAATTTTTGGACACAAGCCGCAATGGATTTTTTAAATCATATCTACAAGAAAAGTATTCACACTATTATTATTGGACCAAAGCCTGCATCAAAACTTGGGACTAAACTCACACAGAAATTCGGTTTTAAAAAAACAATACAATTTCTAGACCACAATGAAGTCATCTCATTAAAATCATTAGAAGCATCCCGTTCACACCACATTGAATTAAAAGCACTCAATACGAGCACGCGATCTTGGACAAGACTGCGTACTCAAGCTTGCCTTGTAATTGGAAAATCAGGTGTATGGCCAAAATTTTTCCCAGGGTGGACCTTACCAGGAACTTTATCAATCGATACTTTTTTAAGTTGGTTTTACCAATATAAACTTATCCCAGGAAAAGATGTCGCATTCTTGGGTAGCTCAAACCAAGTTTTAAGGTGTGCACTAAATCTGTTTAATCATAATGTGCAAAGCTGTTATATCCTCTCACCTTCCTCTTTGCAGTGTTGGAACTCCTATAAGAATTCTTTTATCTCAAAAGGTGGAAGAATATTTTCAAATTGTGAAATTATTAAACTTGAAAAGCATAATAATTTTCAAAATCTACTCTATTTAAAAACAACGGAAGGTACTCTCATTTTGCCAATTGATACGTTGGTGTCCTCTTACCAAAATACTGAAAACATTAACCAGCCACACTTTTGGAAAAATGGTTTTTTTTATTTACATATTAAACGATTTTTAAATGAACCTTTTTTAGATGAGGAAGTTTGGTTAGAGGACTTAGACTGGGAAGAGCTTTCGTGGAGACTAAATCATTACTTTGATACAGCCAAACACTCAATCATTGAAGGAAACTTAAAGTTAATTAAACAAAAGAGAAAGCAATTCCTCGCATACAGAAAGCCTGAAAGAAAAAAAGAACTGCTATATAATGGAAAAATTTTAAATCAAGAAACATTACAATGGATACAACAAGCCCCCAGTGTCCCAAAAACTTTTGAAAAGAAAAACCCTGTTGCAAGCCTTGAGTGTTTTGAAAATATCCCTTGCAGAGCTTGTGCTGATATTTGTCCAGAAAGCGCTATAGAGATTCCAAATCTTACTGACCTTCCACAGCTTTTAGAAAACAAATGTACAGGATGTGGAGCTTGCGTTGCTATATGTCCAGCTAGTGCTGCAGTAATGGTACAAGAATTTGCAAATCAACAAAAGGCAAAATACTTTTTTGCAGATGATACGAAGGAGTTGTGGCAGCCTAAAAAACCCATCTCTCTCTTAAACAGGCAAGGTCAAATTTTAGGTATGGGACGAATCCAAAACTCGCTTTCATATAAAGGAGGCCTCCACAGAATTTTAGAAATTGAAGCCACAAATGTATATACCTGGGATGCACGCTCTTTCCAAAAGTACGAAAATGAAACAAGTGAAATCCATCTTGAACAAAATATGTATTTAACTAAAAAATGTTGGATTTTATTAAATGGAGTAAAGCGTTTAAGTCCCGAAGGAATACCACTCTCTATTGCGCTTTGGCAGCTAGGACAAAAACGGTTTGAGGATGCTCTTTTTTGTGCAGATGGAAGCTGCCGATTATGTAACGTAAATATAGATGGGAAGGCAGCACTTGCCTGCCAAACTTTAGTCAAAGCCGGGCAAAGCATTCAATATAATACTGTTATAAAAAACAAATTAAAAAATAATCTAAACAGCATAGAGCTTTGTCCTTGTAAAAATATTTCTACACTGAATTACGAGGAACTTTTAAAAGAAGGTGTCCCAGATTCTCTTATAAAAGAAGTCTGTGGTTTGGGATATGGGACTTGCCATGGCAGGTGGTGTATCCACTCTCAAGAAATAGCTGCACAAAAACAAAAATCACTTCAAAACTATCGACCACTTTGTACAGGCTATGAAATCTCTCTTTGGCGCGAAGTTTGGGCAGAAGAAATACAGGATGAAAGCTGAGTGTTCTGGTCCTGCGAGTTTGGATAAGAATATTCCGTTTTCTTGTTAGTGTTTGTCTGAGACGCTTCATTTAAAAACCGTTCAATAATAAGATTCACTAAATCAGGAATATCCATTTGCGGACAATGGCTCCCATTACGAATGAGTTCAAACTTAGAATATGGAATAAGCTGATGCATTACCTCTTGTGCTTCATAAGGTATAATAAAATCATTCTCACCTGAAATCACAAGTGTAGGCACTTTGATTTCATGTAACCAAGAAGTTGCATCATAGTTTTCATAATCCTTTAAAAGCTGCAATAAAACGATCATATCCAGTTTAGCTACAAGCTTTATGTATGCCTCCACATCCTCAGTTCTAGCTAAATTTGGATTAAATCCAAGTTGAGCTACAAGCCAAGGTGCAATTTTAGATTTCCCTTGTGCAGACCAAAGTAAATTAGCAATGTTTGGATATTTTTTATAAAAATTATAAAGCACTGGGAAAACAAATTGGGAAATATTTGATCGAAACATCGTTTCCAGTGGAGCTCTAGCACTCCCATTGGCTAAAACCAAAGCTTGGATTTTTTCTGGGATTCGTCTGTACAGCTCAAGAACTACATTTACGCCCATCGAATGACCTAAGACAGTTACATTTTCTATTTTCAACTCTTCCAATAAATACTGAGCATCATGAGCAATGTTTTCTAATGTTAATTTTCCAATGTCTTTAGGAATTTCAGAATTGTGGTGACCTCGATAATCAAACCAAACTACGGTGTAGCCTTTTTGCTTAAAATACTCCATTTGATAAGCCCAATGGAGTTTTGAACAAACTAGCCCATAACAAAAAAGAAGAACAGGGCCTTGTCCTTCTTTTGAATAAAAAATCTTTGTTCCATCAAAGGATTTAAAAAAGTTGTGCCGTGCCATAAGAAAGGTTGAGTACTCTCGACATTTCTATTTTAAAGGTTTCTGCCATAAAAGAACAGAGCTTCTGTAACTTTTAGTGATTTATCATTCCCATCATCTTCTAATTGACCATGAGAAATCATAATTCCAAATTGATCGCCTGGTTTTTTAGTATTATTATTATCCTTTACAAGTTTATTGAAATCAAAAAGTCCATTATGTCCAAAAAGATGATTGAAACCAACTTGAAGCACAGCTTTTTTCTCGCGAACTACTTCATCCGATGTAAACAAATAACGCGCCTCTGCACTAATCCTATCATTTACAAATGCAATTTTTGGCTGAATACCGAGCACTGTGCTGCTCGCATCAGAATTAAAACGAGCGCCTACAGTGACACTAAGATAAAGATGGTCCTCGCTACCTAGAGTAGCTAAAAGATCAACGGGAATATATACGGTATCCCCAATCAATGCCTGAGTTTTAAAGCCTTCCTTGCTACCATTATAGGTAACATTGATATCTTCTGCAGAAGCTACAAATGGGATAATTCGATAGGCTTGTATACCGACATTCACACTTCCAATTAATTTTAATGCAAATACTTTTGAGTTGTCATCACTACGAACTGCAACTCCATTGGATAAATATGCCCTACCATTAAAAAAGAAATAGTGCTTACTGCCACTGTCGCTTGTCCACGTGTCATAACCTAATCCTTCAGCATTTGTGACTACTCCTGCACCTTTGACATTTGACTCACTTACACCATCATCTTGCATAACACCAAAAACTGCTCCACCAATATTATAGTCTCCTACAAATTCCTCACGCGAACGAGTAGTGGGTTCTTCTTCTGCAAAGGCAACTACTTGAAAGGTAATGGATAAAAACAATAAAGCCAGACAATTTTTTACATTTTTCATGGAATTACTCCTTATTTAAACCGAGATATTGCATTTAAGTTGGTAGCGAGACAAGCAAGATGCAATAGCGCCGCAGATTGGTTGTCGCAGTAGAACTTAAATGCAATATCTCGGTTACATTAGTAAGCAAAGTTCTTATACCACAGCTCGATACGCTGCGTCAACTGCGATGGTAAATTAAAATGCGGGCTGCTATCATTACGATTATATGGTACTATACATATTAATATGGTAATTTAGATTATGAAATTTGAATGGGATCTCGCTAAAGAACAAGCTAACATCGAAAAACATAGGATTTCCTTTTCAGAGGCAGTGGAAAGTTTTAGTGACCCGCATGACTTTAAGATGATGGACCATAGGCACTCAAATCGTGAATCAAGATTCTTTTGGGTAGGTAGGACAAAATCCAATCGAGTTTTAACCACGCGGTATACAGAACGAGGTTTAATTGTTCGAATTATTGGAAGCGCAGAATGGAGAAAGTTTAGGAGGCTTTATCATGAAAGAACCAAAACTAAGTAATCTTGTAATTGATGAAAAAGGTACCCGTGAAATGAGGGAACGTTTTAAAAAGACAAAAAAAATTAAAATCACAATAAATATCGATGCGGACAGTCTCGAACACTTACGTGAAATATCTGATGATACAGGTGTGCCCTATCAAAAACTTTTAAATCGAATGCTAAAAGATTCACTTAAGCTCAAAGGTGCTAAATCATCTAAAACCGAAGATCGAGTTTTGCGACTTGAAAAGGAAGTCGAAAAACTAAAAGAGAAGCTTGCTGCATAAAATAGTAAGCAAAGTTCTTATATTGCAACTCGACCAGATGTATCAACTGCGATGTATCAACTGCACTGATAAACTAAAATGATGGTTTTTAGAAACCTCAAGTTAACGCTTTTTACTGCGCGACGTGCTATAAACATGGTATATTGGTCGGCGCTGAGTTGCGGCCCCACTCCATGTCCAAGGATTACTTATTTTTTCTCAATACCTTCAATATTGAGCTGAATTTCGACTTCGTCTCCAACAATAAGCCCACCTGTTTCTAAAGTTTTATTCCATGTTAAACCAAAATCTTTACGATTAATTTTTGTATTTGCTACAAAACCAGCACGTTGATTTCCATAGGGATCTTTTACTGAGCCCATGTATTCAACTTGGAATGTCACTTCTTTAATTACACCATGAATTGTAAGACTTCCTGAGAGTTTGTATTTTTTTCCACCAACAGAAGTGACTTTTTTACTTTCAAAATTTAAAGTTGGATGTTTTTCAACTTCAAAAAAATCTGCGGACTTTAAATGGCCATCTCTTTTTTCATGATTGGTATTTATACTTGCTGCTTGAATTGTAAATTTTACTTTTGAATTTGCTGGCTTTTTTTCATCAAATTCAAAGCTACCCTCGTAATCCTTAAACTCACCTGAGACTTTTGAAATCATCATGTGACGAACACGAAACTCAACTGAAGAGTGGTCTTTATCCACTGTGTATGGAGCCCCATAACTTTGTAATGGAAGCAGTGAAAATGCCAATGCTAAAACTATAATTATTTTTTTCATAAAAAATCCTCCCTTTATTAACGTTAATATCTTATAGCAAGTTTAAATCCCTTTAACACTTGCTAAATATAATGCGACGTGTTATCCATTTGTGTTTAATGTTATTAAAATTAAAACCCATTTTAACTGTAGTTTGGTGGTCTTTGCTTAGTGTGTGGTTTCACTTAGGACCTGCATATTCCGCTAATCCAATCTATCAAACTTTTGATACACCTGTCTCTAAACACATCCTTACTAATACTACGGCTGGAAAAGAAGTCCTGAACCAAATTACAGGACTTTCAACACAACACACATCGGGTTCTGCTTATCCTTCTTTTACACAACGGATACATTGGAGAGTAAATCGAGAAGTACGCAATGCCTTAGCATCAAAACTCCAGGAAGTTGAGCAAGAGTTTTTACAATTTCGAACTCAAAAGGGCCTCTCTGCACTTATACAAGGCGATGTACTTTTTACAGCAGAAGAACTTTCATACTTAGAATCTGCTGCAAAAAAGCTAATGGATAGCTCAATGCATGATCTTTTAAACAAAGCCAAAACACCTTTCGCTACACGAGGCAAAACTGTAAAATGTGAGCCACTTTTAATGCCTCCTGCAGTGAGCGGGACAGCTGCTTATGGAGATTTTTCTGTTAGAGAGAGCCGTGCGCTTACTGGAGATTCTTCACAAAGTTTATCAACTAATATTGAAATACCCAGTGCAACTGCTTTTCCTGTATTCACAAATTTAAAACCAAGAATCCAAGCTTATATCGGTTTTTTTAGAGCACTTAAACTCACTGAAGCAAATCTTAAAACTCTTTTTGGGTTTGCAGGAAATTCTTTTACTATGGACGATCTAGTCATTTTACGCAGATACAACCGTATGCTCGATGGACTAAGTTTTTATTGGGAAACAAAACTTATGACCCTGGCATTAAGCCAAGAGCGCCCACATCTTTACACTGTATTAAATGAGAAAACAGCTGAAGCAACAGAAGAATACATGGATGGTAAGCTTAGCAGACAAGCATACATTGAAATTAGAAAAAAGGTGGCACAAGAACTCCAATTAAATGACGTCGTATGGCAAACAGAAACTAAAATGCTAGAGGTTATAGAGCGCTGCCGTGATCTTGGAGGCGGAAAAATTGGCGTTCATGAAATTCGAGGACAAATTGAGAGTATTGAAGAAAATATTCAAAAAAATCGGAAAAACTCAGCCGAAGCTACCATTAGTTTAGGAAAAGTTGAAACCGAAATACGGTTAGTTGAATTTGAACTTGATGTGGCTGAGTCCGATCAGGTAAAGCAAAATCTTAAACAGTCCATAAAAAAATTAAACCGGAAAAAACTTAAACACACTGCTGAAAAAACATCTTTCGAAACCCAAGAGCGCATCCTTTTAGAAAAACTTCAGACTCAATATATAGAGTTCATTTTGAACTACGATGTATTGGAACTATTCTTAAATTTAAGACACGGCCTCATTAAGGAAGACACCGTACAAGCCTTTGATATGTCAGATGTTTTCACAGTAGATCAAACCACATTAAACAGTTGGGAAGCAGTCTATGAGAGAGCACTAAAACCTTCTATAAACACATTAGCTCTACAAGAACTAAAACTTTTTCTACAAACTCGATTAGGTAAAACTCGCAGCTTTACTCGCAAGATGAACAAGCTAACAGAAAAATACTTTGATAAAAAATTTACAGACTCCAATTATGGGCAAGAATTTCAAAAGTTTAGCCGTCACATAGCCTTAACTACCTTACAAAGAATGGCTGCAATGGTTGGCCTTACTGCTGCTCCAAGCCTAGCTTACAAATATGCAGACGAGCTTTGGAATCTTCTTTTTGGTGAGGACTCCTCACAAGATAACAACGATGATGACGATAAAGATAAAACAAATCCCTAAGAGCGCGTCTAAGAGCCTTTTACCAAATAGAATTTCTATAATGTTTATTGATTTTTTTATCTTTGGTAATTAAAGGAATGCGATGAAACTGTGCATGTGCTACAATGAGACGATCAAACGGATCACGCGTCCAACTTACCTTTACAGCTTCTTGAACTACTGCCTTAAAAGATGTCTCTAACATAGTTAATGCAATTTGATTTTGTAATTCATTAAAAATTTCATCTGCTTGTTTTGTGATTTTTTTTGACTCGTACAAATATTGTAATTCAAGAAATGCTACAGGTGAAATCACACACTCATTCTCATCTATCGCTTTCTGCGCATCTAAAGAAATGCGCTCTAATGCACCTTCGTACAACCATACAACAACGTGTGTATCTAGAGAGACTGTAACTTCAGAGACTAAAACTTCCATTTCCATTCTTTAGACCAATCCATAGAAACCAAAGAATCTGGATCTACTAAAGTAATTTTTCTTTTTGTAAGACCTTGAAGCTTGCTTTTTTTTGTCTCAGGAATAATTTTAAGCTTCTTCCCTTTTCTAAGAATTTCTATAGGACGTCCTGTCTCTAGCACTTGGTCCAGCAGTTTATAGATATTTTCTCGTAACTTCGATGTACTGACATACATATTCTCACCCATCTACTATTTAACCACAAAAACGTACGTTTTACTAATTATATTCGTACGTACATATTTTATTTTTTGATTTCATGTATTTAGAGTTCTATCCTTGATCGTACAATGAAAACATATCGCTTGTTTTTTACTTTTATTTTTCTTTATTCTTATCATCCCTTAGCATACCCCTTCGCTGTGAGCACAGGTAGCCCATGGGCTACAGAAGCGGCTATTCAAGTTATAAAAAAAGGTGGAAACGCCATAGATGCCATGGTCACAGCAAGCTTTGTGCAAAATATTACACAACCTTATAAAATGGGTATCGGTGGCGGAGGTTTTTTCTTAACAACCCATAAAGGTAAAATTTATTATTGGGATGGTCGTGAGCAAGCTCCACAAAGCGCAAATGAAAAAATGTTTTTAAAAGAAGATGGAACAGAAATCCCAGATTGGCCAGATCGAGTCACTGGACCTAATCCCATAGGTATCCCAGGAATGCTAGCAGGACTTCATCAAGCACATAAAACTTTAGGATCACTCCCTTGGAAAAGCTTGGTGCAGCCAGCAATTGAACTTGCTAACAAAGGATTCCCTATCACTGAAAAGTTTGAAGCAGAACTAGAGGAAAATTGGGAAAGACTCAGACTTTTTTCAACTAGTGTCGCTATTTTTGGTGATAAACAAGGACACTACTTAAAACGTGGGTATACCTTGCGACAACCCCAGCTAGCACAAACATTAAAAACCATTGCAGAAGATGGTGCAAAAACTTTTTATGAAGGAAAGTTAGGTGAATCCTGGACAAATGAAACTCAAAAGTTAGGAGTAAAAATAACAACTCAAGACCTTAAAAATTATAAAGTGCGCACATCCACACCCATTCACTTCGATGTGTTTGGGCTTAAAGGCTATACAGCTCCACCACCTAGCAGCGCCGGTGTGATGGTTGCAGCAACGCTCCGATATTTGGAACATTATTATAAATCCCATCCACTGCCACAACCAGATTCAGCTAAACGAATTCTAGTTACGTCTGAGGCACTTTCTTTTTTTCAAGAACTTCGAAATGAAAAATTAGCGGATTTAAACCACACAAAACTTGACCCTCAGAAATTTTTAAACTCACCTGAGGAAAAGCAAGCTTGGGAAGCATTAAACAAAAAAATAGCATTACAGCAAGAAAAGATTGAGACAAAATTTACGCATAAAAATTTTAACCAACCACCAATCCTCCAGTTGAGTGCATATAAAAAAAAGGATGGGCACACTGCTCATCTCAGCATTGTTGACAATCAAGGCAATGCAGTTAGCTACACCACAACAATTGAAGCTATTTTTGGATCTGCAATTACTGTCCCTAAACACGGGTTTCTTTTAAACAATGAGCTTTCTGATTTTAAAGCAACACCAGGACATCCAAACTCCCCCGCCCCTGACAAAAGACCTCGTAGCAATATGAGCCCCCTACTCCTCTTTGAAAAAAACAAACTAGTTGGAGTTTTAGGTTGTGCAGGTGGTGGACTCATCCCCACTACAATTGTTGAAATTTTAGAAAATTACCATCTCCATAAAATGAGTGCTAAGGAAGCAATTGCTTTCCCACGATTTCATCCGAGACAAGATGCGCTTGAACTTGAAAAAGCTTTGCCACAAACAACACTAGATCAACTAAAACTTCTCGGATATAAAATTGAAGTGTCACCCACACTTTGGGCAGTAGCTGAAATTATTTTAAAGCGGTCGAGTTATGACCCGTGGGAAGCTGCTGCAGAACCGCGATACGATGGGTTAGCACTAAGTTTTTGATGAAGTTATTTTTTAATTCATGGCACCTTAAACTAATTTTAGGTTGTATGGTTGTGTTCATCTTGTGGATCAGCTACATTTACTGGTTTGTCCCACGGAAACAAACAAGATATCGACCTCAAGTTTGCAAAGAAATATTGAACTCCTCCCGGCAAGTCACTGCTTATCAATGTCCTTTTAAAGGATTAAGACTTTGGAAGCCTTTGCGTGAAATTGACCCCAAACTTCGAAAATTAGTTGTGTTTTTGGAAGATGCAAAATTTTACCACCATAATGGTTTAGACTTTAAAGAAATTTTTAATGCAATCGAAGAGGATTTAGAAAAAGGAAAGTTTGCACGAGGTGGAAGCACCATTACACAACAACTTGTAAAAAATATTTTTTTATCGAAAGATAAAACTATTATTCGAAAACTTTCTGAAGTTCCATTAGCTTTACGCCTTGAAAAGGAACTTACAAAAGAACAAATCCTAGAACTTTACCTCAATACAATTGAATGGGGACCAGGAGTTTTTGGAGTAGAAGCAGCAAGCAGAACGTATTTTGATCGCACCAGCACAAACTTAAAAGATGAGCAAATATGGCTGCTTGCTTTGCTGATTCCAAATCCTAAAGCATTAAACCCGTGGCTTAATCCTCGCTCAAAGAAAGCCCTTTTTTACAGAGCAAAACAGCTTTCAAACCGCCTGGTTACAGACAAGCAAGTTTCTAAACTAGAGGCTGAGCAACTTCTCATTCAATTCAACTTATTTCTTAACCAATGGATTGAAAGCAATCCATTACAAAATTCATATGTTTTGCAAAGACAATACCCTTTAGTTTGGTATCCTTTTCAAAAGAACCAGAACTTTTATAGGAAGTAAAAGTGACAAAAGAAATTGCAAAAAAGTAGAAGTAGATTTAAATTTTCGTTATGCGCACAATCAACACCATCCTGCTTGCATCCTTAAACAAAGGCAAAATTAGAGAGTACCAAGAGTTGTTTAAAGAATGGCCGCAACTTCAGTTTAAAACAATTTCTGAAATGATTTGGAATGTCTCAAGCCTGGAAGAAGCAGAGACAGGACAGTCGTACTATGAAAATGCATTTAATAAAGGTGTTTTAGCGCACAATGCTTCAAAAATGCCAACCATAGGTGAAGACTCTGGTCTAGAAGTAGATGCGCTTGGAGGAAAGCCAGGGGTATACTCTCATCGCTTTGCAACTCCAAAAAATGCAACAAACTCTGATGAAGCAAACATCCAAAAACTCTTACAAGAATTAAAAGGTACCACAAAAGATAAACGCACAGCTCGTTTTGTATGCACGCTTGTATTTTTTGTAGAAGGAGTTGTATTAACTACTACGGATTATTTGGAGGGAACTATTCTAGAAAATCCAAGGGGTGCTAATGGATTTGGATATGATCCTGTTTTTCTTGTAAAAGGCTCAAACAAAACCCTTGCAGAAATGTCATTACAAGAAAAAAATCAAATCAGTCACCGCGCAAAAGCTTTACGAAAGCTTATTGCTGAAATTAATGATAAAAAAATAAAACTTGTGCGACCTTAACATGCTCAAAAATCGCTTTAAGCACCATCTGTTTATATGTCATGGGAAATCCTGCTCTGAAAATGGAAATCCTGAACAAGCAAAAGCATTTTTCAAAGATAAAATCAAAGAGCACTCTCTTGAAGGTACTCTACGAGCTTGTTTCTCAAGCTGTTTAAACCTTTGTAAGCAAAGTCCTAACATGGTGGTATACCCTGACGGAGTATGGTACTCAGGCGTGCAAAACCTAGATTGGGGCAGAATCTTTAATCAGCATCTATTAAATTCTAAGCCAGTCGTAGAACTACAGACAAAAAATGAAGACCCAAAATAAGTTTTTAGTGTTTTGCTTAGTAAGTTTTTTTACGTATTGCTCACAAAACAAAAAAACTGGTGATATCGTTATTGTTGCTACAACGGACTTTCATGCATCTATCGATCAAGCCGAAAGTTTTTCATCTGTGATTTTTTCTCTTAGAGAAAAATTTACAGATCGCATGATTCACTTAGATGGTGGTGATCTTTTCCAAGGTTCCTTAGAAGGAAACTTAAGTAAAGGGAGAGCCATGATTACTTTGTATAACCTCTTAAAGGTAGATGCTGTGGCTGTTGGGAATCATGAATTAGATTACGGCCCAAACGTTGAAGGGCGAGTGGTTGTAAAATCTGGAGAAGACCCTATCGGAGCATTTAGAGCTCGGACACAGGAATCACAGTTCAAATGGCTTTCTGTTAATTTTATTTATGATTCGCCATCAAAAAATAATTTTTATAAAAATGCTTTAGATCAGAAAACGATTTTTCCTCCCCATGCAGTTTTTCAAAAAGCAGGAAACAAAGTATGTGTCATCGGAGCAACGACACCCACAACTCCTCAAATCACGAGACCTTTTTTTGTTAAAGGCACTCGGTTTGAGCCATTAAAACCTACCGTAGAAGCGCAAGCAAAGTTTTTACGTGAAAAAGAAAAGTGTGATTTTGTGATCCTCACTGCCCACGCAGGGCTTTTATGTGATAAAATAAAGCCCGGAGAATTTGCCGGAGCATGCACAGCCGGAATGCGCGCAGGAGGCGCAAGTGACAATGCCCGATGTGTAGGCGACAAAGTGGGACGCAAATCCGACACAATACAGTGTCAAAATAAAGGATCAAAAGCAGAAATTTTAAAACTTCTTGAGGAATTACCACCCAAAACATTAGATGCAGTTGTTGCTGGCCACACGCATGAGCAAGCTCAAGAAATCATTCATGGCACACCTGTCATTGAGGCCGGTAGTTACGCTAAAGTAGTTGGGGTCTTGCATTTATTTAAATCTAACAAAAAATTTTACTTCGAGCCCTTTGTGGAAATTCCAGCACACGCAGACAGCCCCAGTGTTACAAAAGCAATGTACCCATTTCGAGAAAAAGCTGCAAAAATAAAAGAAAAAATCGTAGGAGTTGCCTTAGAGGAGCTCCCTAAAAAGCACTACGAAGAATCTGCTTTTGGAAATTTTCTGGCTGATGCTATATTTTGGGTTGTAAAAAAACACTATAAAGTTGACGCGTGTTTACTCAATGCAGGGGGCATCCGTGCAGGCCTACCCTCTGGACCTATCCACTATGGGAATCTCTATAAGACATTGCCATTTGATAATACGTTAGCAGTTGTAAAACTAACAGGTTTCCAACTAAAAGATGTCCTACGCATTGCAAGCAGCGGAATGCATGGGCTACCTGCTATCAGTGGACTTACTTTTAAGCGCTACGATATTGTTGTTGGCAAAGAAGGATCTTGGGATAGAGATCTCAATCAAGATGGAATAAAAGACACTTGGGAGCGGGACTTGCTTTTTGATTTTCAAGATAGCAGTGGAAAAGCAATTGAAGATAAAAAGATTTACAAACTTGCGCTTCCTGATTTTTTAGTAGAAGGAGGAGATCATCAAGGTGTTGTCATTAATAAAATCCCAAAACTTCAAATTCAATACCATGAAGGAATATGGTTGCGAGACCTCGTGGTTGAATATTTAAAGTCTCACCCAAAAATTAATCCACAAGAGTTTTTTAACTCTAAAAAACCACGCATTAATTTAGTTCCTGCTCCCACTCACTAAATTTTGATAGGCCCTTTTATAAACCTCGTTTATGATTAAACTACGAGTACCGCCACCCCGAGACCTGACGTAAGGAAAAATAGAAATGACAAGGGGAGGAAGGAAACTCGTAGAGGAAAAAATGGAGTCCTTTTTAAGTAAAATCGAGAAAGATTTAAAAACTGAATTTGACCGCACAAATCGTATCCTCACATTTGATGAATATATGAATCTTGTAGGGCAGAACCCTACCTTACATACACGAGGCTCTGCACAATTAATGCTCGATATGATGAATTTTTTTGGGAAAGAAAAAGATCATTTTAAACTTTTTGATATGGAATTTGAAGATCCCCGTCATAAAGTCATCGCTCAAAATGAAGTTCAACAAGAACTTTATAGTGCTCTACAAAATTATGTTAAAGAAGGCGTAAACAATAAATTGCTGCTCTTGCATGGCCCCAATGGCTCTGCAAAATCCAGTCTTATTAATTGCATGATAAGAGGTCTTGAGCACTATAGTGAACAACCTGAGGGAGCTCTGTATCACTTCAACTGGATTTTCCCAGTTGAAAAATACCTCAAAGGCAGTATGGGATTAGGTACGTATGCAAATTCACCGAAGAGCACTATAGACTCTTATGCAAATTTACCTGAAAGTGAAATTTCTGCAAAAATAAGCTGTGAACTAAAAGACCATCCTTTGCTTTTAATACCTACCTCTAGCAGGAATGAACTTTTCTCAAAATTTTTTGAAGATGCACATTCGACAAAACCAAACTTGCCAGACTACCTGACTAAAGGTTCGCTTTGTCATAAGTGTAAACTTATTTTTGAAGCACTTTTAACGTCTTATAAGGGTGACTTTAAAAAAGTTTTAATGCACATACAAGTCGAAAGACTCTATGTCTCAAAACGATATCGCTCCTGTGTTACAACCATTGAGCCTCAACTCCATGTCGATGCGCAATATCGACAAATCACAATGGATAAAAGTCTTCAGTTTCTCCCCCCCTCATTGCAAAGTTTGAGTTTGTTTGAACTTTCAGGAGATCTCATTGATGGGAACCGAGGACTCATTGAATTTGCTGATCTTTTAAAACGTCCAGTGGATACTTTTAAATATCTTTTGATTGCATGTGAGGCGGGAGCCATTAATGTTGGATCCAGTATTGCTTCCTTGGATGTTGTATTGATTGGCACAACAAATGAAATCCAACTCGATGCTTTTAAAGAATTTCCGGACTTTACTTCTTTTAAGGCACGTATTGAGCTAATTCGTGTGCCTTATCTTCTAGAATACTCTCAGGAAAAGAAAATTTATGATATCCAAATTGATAAAATTGCAGGCCCCAAGCATATTGCTCCTCATACTACTTTTGTTGCAGCTCTGTGGTCAGTTCTCACAAGGCTCAAAAAGCCTAATGCAATTCACTATGCAACAAATCTTTCAAATATTGTTGGGGATCTTACTCCGCATGAAAAATCAAAACTTTATGACCACGCAGGAATGCCTGTACAGCTCACGTCTGAAGAAAAGAAAATTCTACGTTCAAGTATCAAGAAGCTTCGAGAGGAATATAATAATGTGCCTTACTTCGAGGGACGCCTGGGAGCCTCTGCACGTGAAATTAAATCCATTTTGTATGAAGCGGCTCAAAATCCAGAGTTTGAATGCGTGAGCCCTTTTGCTATTTTAAAAGAATTAGAAGATTTTATTAAACGAGTCAGTGAATATGAATTTTTAAAACAAGATATAAAAGATGGATATCACGATTGTGCAGAATTTATCCAAACTACTAAAAAAGAGTACATCACTATTTTGGATCAAGAAGTTAGAGAAAGTATGGGAGTTTTTGAGACAAAACAATATAATAATTTTTTGAAGAAATATATCTTGCACCTCTCCCATTTTCTTAAAAAAGAAAAAATAAAAAATATTATTACAGGTGCACTCGAAGACCCAGATCTTACTTTAATTGAAGAGTTTGAAAAAATCATAGATTCTCCTCAAGGTGGTCAAGAGCAGGAAAGCTATCGAAATAATATCATCTCAACGATTGGGGCTTACTCCCTAGATCATCCACGTGGACCTGTGGACTACCCACTTGTCTTTCCAGAATTCATGCGCAAACTTGAAGACCATTATTTTGAGCAACAAAAAAATCTCATGAGTAAAATTAGTTCTGCTCTTCTTATGTTTGGAACAGATAAAGAAGATAAAACTACAGACCATTATCGTCTCACAAAACAAACTATTCAAACCATGATTCAAAAATACAATTATTGTGAATCTTGTGCTAAACAAGCTATTACATTCCTTATCAAAGCAAGATATTAAGGAGCAGTCTCATTTTGCCGGAGCGTTAGCACGATATGCCTGGAGAATTTAAAAAAAGGGAATTAAGAGATAGCTGCATCATTGTCACCTACACCGTAGACAACCATCATCACGGCCAGCGCTTAGACCAGTTTTTGCGCTACCATTATAAAACCAGATCTCGAAACCAAATCCAAAAAGCAATTGAAGATGGAAAAGTCCAGATAAAAGGTCGCCTCCTCAAACCAGCCACAACTTTAAAAGCTGGAATGCAAATTGAAGTGGTAACACCCTTTTCAAAAGAAGAACCAGCCGTAAATTTAAATTATAAAATTATGTATCAAGATCCATATGTCTTAATCATTGATAAACCAGGAAATTTGCCCGTTCATCCTGCTGGAAGATTTATAACAAACACATTACTCACAGATCTTCGTATAAAACATGCGGATGAATTAAAACCTAACGAAAATTTTTATTTAATCCACCGTCTTGATAGAGAAACAAGTGGACTGCTTGTTCTAGCAAAACAAAAAGATACCGCGCGGCTACTCATTGAACAATTCTATAAGAGAAAAATTGAAAAGCGTTATTTTGCAGTTGTAAATGGGAACTGTAAGGAAAAACAATTTACCGTAGATGCACCTATTGGCCCTGCAACCAATTCAGCAGTGAGATTAAAAATGGCAGCTTATCCAATTGCAAATCCACAAGCAGCTGTAACTGAATTTAAAGTCCTTCAAAGAACTCATCAATATGATCTTATTGACTGTAAGCCTTTAACGGGAAGGCAACATCAAATTCGAGTCCACTTAGCACATAGTGGCTATCCCCTAGTTGGAGATAAGCTTTATGGAAATCATGAGGAATACTTTTTAAAATATATTGAGGAAGGAAAAATGACAGAAAGTTTAAGATCTGTTTTCTGTATTGATCGACATGCGCTCCATAGTTACTACTTAAAGTTTTTTCATCCTCATTTAGGAAAACATGTGGAATTTGAAAGCTCATTGCCAGAGGATATGGAAAAACTTATTTATCCAATAAATACATCGATTGATGAAACTACTTGCTTAAAAGTACCTTAGCAAATTCAGTAAAACCCAAGCCACTTGGCTGCTTTGTAATATATTTTGGCTTAAATTTTAAATCAGGTAAAAATTTTTCTATGTTTGCTACACCTACACTAAACAAAGATTTTTCAAAAAATGGCTCATCATTTGGACTGTCTCCAATATATGCAACTTGGTCTAGATTTTTTTTAGGATCCATGGAAAAACATTCTTTTAAAACTTTTTCAACACAAGTCCATTTGTCATATTCACCATACCAAATATTGATGTGTATGCTGGATAGCTTTACATGTGCACCTTGGTTTTCTGCAAAATTTATGAGCTCATAAATTTTTGATTTTTTCAAACGTGGAACATCCTCACAAAAATCCACAGCAAAATCAAATTCCCGATAGAATTGATCACTCGGAGTTTTAATGAATGGAAATTTTTTATAAAGATTTTTTTTTAAATTTTCTAATTTTTGTAAATTATTTTTTCGAATATTTTCTTGCTCTGTGTATTTTTTAACTAACTTATCCTGCATAAAAGAATAAAATGCACCATTTTCTCCTACAACAGCATGAACTGGCCACATCCTTGCAATATGGTCGCACCATCCCGCTGGCCTTCCTGTTACTGGTACGACATAAATTCCTGAATTATAAAGTTTCCAAAGGGCATCAAAAGCTTGAGGTAAAATTTTTGATCCCTTTATTGTAAGACTTGAAAAGGTATCATCAATATCAAAAAACAATGCTTTAATTTTTGAGAGATCTTTTTTTACTGCTTTTGCTAATGGCAATGGATTTTGCAGCATAAATAACTATCCTAATTTGCCAACACTTCGAGGTTGGTTTAAGAAACGACAGTCTTTTATACAAGGAATATCATGATTGTCGCAAGGTTCTATATGAATATTCACTTGAGCATCTTTAAAGTGCTTCATCAGATCCTCTTCAATAATATCGCAAACTAAATGAGCTTGTTTAACACTTTGATCTGAACAAACTGTCAAGTGCAACTCAACGTATCGTACAGCTCCAGCTTTTCTTGTCTTTAAATCGTGATAATTTAAATAGCGAGACTGGTGTTGAGACAATACACTTTGAATGAAAAGAACTTCAGCTTCAGGCAAGACCATATCCGAAAGCTCAGCAATACTTTTTTTAATCTGCATAAGCGCCACAAACAAGACATAAACAGCAATAAGCACTGCAAGCAAAGCATCGACCCAAAGTAATCCTGTCCATTTTAAAACTCCAAGACCAATAAAGATACCAAGACTTGAATAAAAGTCCGCTAAAAAATGATACGAATTTGTCTCAAGTGCTATGCTTTCTTCTGTTTTTGCAACTTTAAGATTTTGGTAGTAAACAAAAAGATTCGCGACTGCTGAAAATCCAATCACAACTAACGCCCAACTCAAATGCTGCACAGAATGTGGATAAGCCCATGCTAAAACTCCTTCATAAAAAATGTAAACGGCTGCAATGATTAAAAGCAACGCCTCAAAAAGTGCAGAAAGATTTTCTAACTTACCATGCCCAAAAGGATGGTCCCAGTCTGCTGGACGAACTGCTGCACGAACAACAAAAAAAGTTAAAAGCGAAGAGACAAGATCCAGCCCAGAATGGATCGCTTCTGAGAGCACTCCAACGCTGCCAGTGACAATAGCTACAAAAAGTTTAAGTAAAGATAAAATCACTGTAACGAGCAAAGCTAAACTAGCAGCTTTGGATTTTGAAGTAGATGCATTGGAGCGATACAGCCGTAACAAACTATGATAAATCTGGTTAAGGATTATATGTAATGCCCCCTGAAATAGAAGAAAAAGAATTCTGAATATTAAACGCTGCTTCTAACGTAAATTGCCAATGAGGAGTATCGGGATGGTGAAAAACAGTTCCAAGCGCAATGTGAATAAAGTATTCAGCTTTTGCATCCATGAATTTCCATCCTAAAGGAAATGCAACAAAAGGAGTGTAAGCACCTGCTTCACCATTAAAAGTTTTGTAAACCATGGGCTGCGCAAATAAATTGAGAAGCTTTGCTTCCTCAACACGATAGTAAAGGAGGGTCACTGGGGTTGCAATTCCAGGTTGGTCTTCGTTGTCTGGAAACCATTCAAAATCTGCGGTGATTCCTGTGCGGAATTTATAGTAGCCAGTACCTGTCCCAAAGATCCCTTGCCAGTTTAAAAAATCATTCACACCATAACGAGGCTTAAAGTTAATTCCAACTCCTGTAGGACGACTGATCACAACTTCGGGTTCTAATCCAAAAGACCAATGGCCTTCTTCAATAAAAGACGGCAAGTTAAAAACCCCAGCATTGGAGAGGAGTGGGATAAAAAGAAAAAATAAAAATACTCTTGTGAATGCTTTTGTCATATCTTTATAGGGACTGCTGCCGAATGCTTTTCGTAGCACAAAAGGGCAATTTGCAGTAGAAAGGGCTTTCGGCAACAGTCCCTTATAATTAAGATGACCATAAAATCATGAGACTTTCATTATTTTTTTACATTTTTTCAGGGATTTGGATTTTAGTTTTTTCTTATGTCAGCCACCGGGTTTTAAAACTATTTAAACTTAAAGGTTGGAAAAAAACATTCGCATGGAGTGGTGTTGTTTTAATTAGTGCATTTGTTTTAGGTTTTACATGGTTTTATCGTACTGCCTCAATCAAACCTTCTCAGCCTTGGATAAAACCGCTACTTTGGGCACATTACAGTTTTTCAGGATTTATCTTATTGATGTTTTTTAGTTTAATATTGTTTGAGATCGCTCAACGGGTGTTGTGGCTTTTTAAAAGATCCTATCTTCAAGAGAGAAGAGAATTCCTCGCAAATTTCACTGGCATTGGAGCCTTGGCACTTTCTACTGGATTTGGGGGTATCGGATATGTACAAGCCAGAAGTTTTCCACGCGTGCGTCGAGTTGCTGTACCTATGGCGAATCTTCCACAGGACTTGATAGATCTACAAATAGTACAAATTACAGATCTCCATATTGGTGCAACTTTAGACAAAGATTTTTTAGAAAAAGTTGTTGCAACGGTAAATGCATTAAATCCAGATATTGTTGCTGTCACAGGTGATGCAATTGATGGATACGTGGAGAATTTAAGCTCTCAAATTCAAGCTTTTTCACAACTCAAAGCAAAATATGGAGTTTTTTTTGTAACTGGAAACCATGAATATTACTGGGATGCCACTGCTTGGTGTCAGGAGTTTAGGAGGTTAGGATTAAGAGTTTTAAATAATGAACATGAAATTTTAAAAATTGGGAAGACTCAGATTTGCTTAGGTGGAGTAACAGATTATCGTGCAGATCGATTTAATCCTGATGAAAAATCAAGTCCCATGAAGGCAATCGCAGGTGTACCTAAATTAGACTTGAGAATACTGCTTGCACACCAACCAAAAAGTTGCTTTGAAGCTAAAGAAGCTGGATTTGATTTGCAGATCTCTGGCCATACGCATGGTGGACAATTCTGGCCTGTTCGGTTGATTGCTTGGTTAGTACACCCGTATTTGGATGGACTCCATTTACATGAAGGGGAAATGTGGATTTATGTCAGTCCTGGCACAGGTTACTGGGGACCGCCGTTGAGATTAGGTGTGCCATCAGAGATTACACAGATTGTTTTAGTTAGTGCAGTTTAACCGAGATATTGCATTTAAGTTCTACTGCGACAACCAATCTGCGGCGCTATTGCAGCGTACTCGAAGATTTTTAAGCTCAACATATCGCCCTGGATATGCCTCGCTTAAAAACTTCTGCGCTCGCTTCACTAGCTTGCATCTTGCTTGTCTCGCTACCAACTTAAATGCAATATCTCGGTTTAACTAATGGACTGAATTAAATTTTTGACACACTTGTCTCTATAAGAAAAAAAAACTATGATCGAGTAATAGAAATGGTGGCCGTAGCTCAGTTGGTAGAGCGCAGGGTTGTGGTCCCTGATGTCGCGGGTTCAATCCCCGTCGGTCACCCCAAAACTTTACGCCTCTTACAGTGGAAACTGTAGGAGGCTTTTTAATTTCAGGCTGTTAGGATTCAAGCAGTTCCGAGGGTTTAGCAGCTTCAGTATTTCCCGGTCTGTCGCAAGATTTCAGGGATCTCCTACTTTCTTCCTATTTTCTTCCTACTGTTCGGCTCATTTAGCCCCGCGTGTTCCGCGAGCAAAAGGAAGCGAGGCACGAGCCGAGCTTCCGGCAGGACTAAATGTCCTGCCTTGGAGCAGGATGCGTAAAGGAGGCCGTATGTAGTCACGTCTAAAGTTCGCAAATGAAAAAGCCCAGATTTCATTTTAGTAGAATGGCTCTGGGCTTTTTCAAACTTTATTCTGTCAGCTTTCGTTCTTGGCGGTTCGAGACGCTGACATTTTTACACCTTAACCGAAGCTGCGTTTTCACGCGGCCTCTGGATGGCATTTCTCTATTTTTAATGAGAGGTGCCACCACTGTCAACAGAAATGGAGAACAAAATGAAATGTCCAATTATCGCAGTCGCTAATCAAAAAGGTGGCGTTGGTAAAACAACAACTGCAATCAACCTTGCTCAAGCTTTGGCTCTGCAAGATTTAAAAGTGCTACTCGTCGATCTCGACCCACAAGGAAATGCTACCCAAGGTGTCGGTATTCACCTTGAAACCTTCCAACCCCTTATATAGTTTGGACTGAAATCTCTGAGATTTTTTAGTAATAGAAACAAAAAGCAGAGAAGGCAAAAAGGGGAATATCAGATGGCAACAAAACATGCTCCTGAATTTAAGG